>ERZ1740059.1696-NODE-1696-length-10977-cov-8.351218_pt1 | contig 10977 bp, 8 predicted proteins | sample MGYA00581744_ERZ1740059 | MGnify/ENA primary metagenome ERZ1740059 (study PRJEB43018, sample SAMN04849738) | marine metagenome | isolation source: floating plastic debris | place: Pacific Ocean | collected 2008-08-28 | study: EMG produced TPA metagenomics... | reverse complement strand
GCACAAGCTGCAAAAGTACCTGAAGCTTCTAACATGGCTGCTATTTTCGGTATGACTGGCGCTAGTTTGATGCTACGTCGTCGCCGTCGTCAAAAAGGTGGCACAAAGACTGCTTAATTCTTTACAAGAATAACATTTTCCTATAGAAGTTGCTGGCTATAAAACACTAAGCCTCAAATCTAGAAATACTTTAGAAACCAGTTAACTTCTCATTGTTCTTCCTTTTTCTCTTCTTTTGAAATTCAAGTTTAGCTGAAATTAACGCAATTCTCTATATTTCTCCGTAAATGAGATAAAATCCTTGTTTTACAAGGCTTTGATATTCATTTTCGGAGATTTTGATTTGATATCAAGTTTAGATAAATAAGATTGAACCTCACCCCCAACCCCTCTCCTTAGTCAAGGAGAGGGGTGCTCGAAAGGGGTGAGGTTTTATATTTAATTTGTTTTACTTACTTAGTAAGTAATGGTATCTTTTCAAAATTCTGCGGAGTTATCCTATATATCTATGGCATGATTATATGGACTTTGGTAGCAATGAGAGAATATGATCCACAGTGGGGGTAATAGAAATCAAAAACCAGGTTATATTCTGGCTTTAGATTTAGGCACTACGGGGAATCGTGCTTTTGTGTTTGATTCGGATAGTCAAATTGTCGGACAAGCATACAAGGAACTCAAACAATATTATCCCCAACCGGGATGGTTAGAACATGATGCTGTAGAAATATGGGAAGCGACGATTGAGATAATACAAAGTGCGGTTAATTCTTCACAAATTTCCCCATCACAAATAGCCGCTATTGGCTTAACCGTTCAACGAGAAACTTGTTTGTTGTGGGATAAGAATACCGGAAAACCTTTACATAAAGCTATTGTATGGCAAGATAGACGCACTGCCTCTGTTTGTAATGAATTACAAAATCAAGGTTTAGGTGAGGAGATTTATCAACGCACTGGATTAGTTATTGATGCTTATTTTTCTGCAACAAAGCTTTCGTGGTTGTTAAATCACGTTGCGGGAGTTGACCTAAATAATGTTTTGGCTGGCACAATCGATACTTGGGTGTTGTGGAATCTTACGGGTAGAAAAGTTCACGCCACAGATCACAGCAATGCCAGTCGTTCAATGTTGATGAATCTGGTAACTTGCGAGTGGGATGAAACGCTATTAAATTTATTTCTAATTCCTCCTCATATCTTACCGCAGATTCAGCCTAGTTTCAGTCAATTTGGAGTTACCGATACGGCTTTACTTGGAATAGAAATTCCCATTACCGCTATTTTAGGTGACCAACAAGCATCTTTATTCGGTCATGGTTGCGATCGTCCCGGTTTCATGAAATGTACTTACGGTACGGGAAGCTTTTTAGTTGCTCACACTGGTTCAAAAATTGCCCGTACTCCGCAAAATCAACTTTTAAGTACGGTGGCATGGACTCAATTAAATCAAAATGGCTCTTTAGATATCAGCTACGCCCTTGAAGGCAGTATGTTTACTAGTGGTGCTTGTATTCAATGGTTGCGTGATGGTATCCAAGTAATTAAAACTGCCGCTCAAACTGAAGTAATGGCAAGGAAAGTAGATGATAACGGCGGAGTATACTTTGTACCTGCATTCAGCGGATTAGGGGCACCTCATTGGGATATGAGTGCTAGAGGTACTTTTTTAGGTATTACCGCCGGAGTCACGCGAGAACATATGGTGCGTTCAGTTTTGGAAGCGATCGCCTATCAGGTAAAAGAAGTAGTAGAAGCTATTAACACATCTTGTAATACTTCTATTGGAAAGTTAGCTGTAGATGGTGGAGCTTCGGAGAATAATTTTTTAATGCAGTTTCAAGCTGATTTGTTAGGAATTCCTATCGAACAGCCGATTATGCGGGATACTACGGTGCAGGGTATTGCATTTGCTGCAGGATTAACAATTGGTTTATGGAATGATTATTCGGAATTGATCGACCAAAGGCAGATCGAAAGAGTGTTTGAACCGAATATTGATTCTAGTACTATTCAAGAAAATTATGCTACTTGGCTGCGTGCTGTTGAGCGTGGAAAGTATTGGGCAGTTAACAGTGAACAGTGAGCACTGAACAGTGAGCAGTTAACAGTGAACAGTGAGCAGTTAACAGTGAGTGGTGGGTTACTTTTTGCTTATTTCTACTCACTACTCACTACTCACTACTCCCTTTTCTATTTGGATTAACGATTATCAATATTTATTATTTTTTCAATTTCAATTTTTCTGATATAATCCGATGGCGAAAAAAAATATTTTTTTTAATACTGTTTTTCAGCATTCAAAATTACAGAAAAACAGCAAAATTTGTTACATTTTTTTTTTAATAAAATATAAAGAATTAGACAACTTTACAAAAATATTTATGGGAAAAATAAATAGAGAAAAGTAAACTATAACTGTCCTCGGAGACGACTAATGGTAGCGGTCAAAGAGAACTCGCAAAAACGACTTACTATACAAACTGTTGAAATTGCTCCTAACACAACAGCGATTCGCAGTCTCGATTGGGATCGCGATCGCTTTGATATTGAGTTTGGGTTGCAAAATGGTACAACTTACAATTCTTATCTAATCCGGGGTGAGCGTACGGCTTTGGTTGATACGTCTCACGGAAAGTTTCGCGAGCAATATTTAGAAACTCTCAAAAGTCTAATTAATCCTAAAGAGATTGACTATATAATTGTTAGCCACACAGAACCAGATCATAGTGGTTTGGTGGAAGATGTTCTTCAGATAGCTCCTAGAGCTACTGTATTAGCTTCTAAGGTAGCGCTACAGTTTCTAGAAAACTTGGTACACGATCCGTTTTCTAAGCGGATTGTTAAGAGTGGTGATAGCGTAGATTTAGGTGGCGGACACGAAATTCAATTTGTCAGTGCGCCTAATTTACACTGGCCTGATACTATTTTCAGTTTCGATAAGAAAACCCAAGTTCTCTATACTTGTGATGCTTTTGGTATGCATTACTGTAGTGATGATACCTTTGATGTCAATTTAGAGGCAATCGAACCTGATTTCAAGTTTTACTACGATTGTTTGATGGGACCAAATGCTCGCTCTTTGTTGAATGCAATGAAGAGAATGGGCGACTTGGGCAAAATTAAAATTATTGCCAACGGTCACGGACCATTACTTTACCACAACTTGGATACTCTCAGAGAGTGCTACCAGAGTTGGAGCCAAAAACAAGCCAAAACAGAAACCATCATTGGCTTATACTACGTGTCGGAATATGGATATAGCGATCGTTTAGCCCAATCAATAGGCCACGGTATCCAGAAAACCGGCGTTGGCGTGGAGATGTTGGATTTAAGTACAACCGATCTCCAGGAAATCCAAGAATTAGCAGGTAGATCTGCAGGTATCATCATCGGCATGCCTCCTTCTGCTAACGTTGCAGCACAAGCTGCTATCAGTTCCCTGCTGGCGGTTGTCAAAAGTAAACAAGTCATCGGACTTTATGAGTCTTATGGTGGAGATGACGAACCCATTGACACGTTGCGGAGAAAGTTTCTCGAGTATGGTGTAAGAGAAGGTTTTGAGGCAATCCGCATTAAAGAAGTCCCCAATAACGATACATTTAGAGCTGCTGACGAAGCTGGTAATGAAATGGGACAGTTACTGGTGCGCGAACGCAACATCAAGCATCTGAAGTCAATTGATGCCGATCTAGAAAAAGCATTAGGCCGCATTAGTAACGGACTTTACATCGTTACCAGTAAAAAAGGTGATGTAAAAGGTGCAATGGTTGCTTCTTGGATTGCTCAAGCAAGCTTACAACCTTTAGGATTTACTGTCGCTGTTGCTAAAGAGCGAGGAATGGAGTCTTTACTACAGATAGGCGATAAATTTGTGCTTAACATTCTTGAAGAAGGAAATTATCAAGAACTTAAAAAGCATTTCCTCAAGCGCTTACTTCCTGGTGTCGATCGATTTGATGGGTTGAAAACTCACACGGCTAAAAACGGCAGCCCAATTCTTGCTGATGCTTTAGCATATATGGAATGCGAAGTCAAGACTAGCATGGAAGTCAGCGACCACTGGTTGTTGTACTGTACTGTTTCCGATGGCCGCGTTTCCGATCCCGATGGAGTAACAGCAGTTCGCCATCGTAAGGTAGGAACTTACTATTAATTAGTTATTAGTTGTTAGTTGTTAATAATTAGCAATTAGTAACTAATAATTAGCAATTATGCTTGAGATTTTCGCACGTTTGTTGTGATGCTCTCTTTCCTTTATATGACGGGCTTAAACGCCCGTTTCATATTGAAAAAAATCAGCTTTATTTATCCCTACATCTCCCCATCTCTTTTTAAATTCCATAGCAGCATCTACATTTTTTTTGATTATTCTTTTTTGATTCTTAATCCTTAATTTTTCACCCTTATTATGAGCAATTCCAATCCCCGCGATATACAAATTGCATCTATCGCTACAGATACTACTTTAATTAGATCTCGTAGTTGGGCGCGTCTGCGATTTGAAATTGAATATGCATTGGCTAAAGGTACTACTTCTAATTGCTATTTAATTGAGGGCGATAAAACTGCAATTATCGATCCTCCTCCTGAAACTTTTACCCAAATTTATATAGAGGCGTTGCAAAACGTTTTAGATTTTCAAAAGTTGGATTATGTTATTGTCGGACATTTTAATCCCAATCGCGTTGCTACTCTCAAAGCACTTTTAGAGAAGGCACCGCAATTAACTTTTGTTTCTTCTGTTCCTGGCGCTGCTAATTTGCGTAATACTTTTGGCGAACAGGTCAAAATTATGGAAATGCGGGGTAAAGAAACCCTCGATTTAGGCAAGGGACACGTTTTAAAAGGTATTCCCATCCCCAGCCCTCGTTGGCCTAGTGGACTTGCTACTTACGATCGACAAAGCCAAATTCTTTACTCAAACAAATTATTTGGCGCTCATGTGTGCGGTGAAGAAGTATTTGATGAAGATTGGGATATTTTAAAAGAAGATCAACGCTACTATTATGATTGCTTGATGGCTCCCCATGCCCCTCACCTGAAAGCAGCTTTGGAAAAACTTTCAGAAATGCCGGTGAGAATGTACGCTACTATTCACGGACCTTTAGTACGCTACGGCTTGATTGAACTCAACAAGGCTTATCAACAGTGGAGTGTTTCTCAAACCGAACGGGAAGTTACCGTTGCTTTACTTTACGCCTCAGCCTACGGTAATACTTCAACATTAGCTCAAGCATTTGGTTTAGGTTTAACTAAAGGCGGAGTAGCTGTAGAATCTATCAACTGCGAATTTGCTCAACCTGATGATATTCGTACCGCTATTGAAAAGTCGGAAGGTTTTATCATCGGCTCTCCTACCATTGGCGGTAATGCACCGACTCCAATTCACACTGCTTTGGGTATTGTTCTTTCTGTTGGCGAAACGGGTAAACTCGCTGGAGTGTTTGGTTCCTACGGTTGGAGTGGGGAAGCGTTTGATTTAATTGAAGGTAAACTCAGGGATGCTGGATTTAGATTTGGCTTCGACACCTTCAAAGCTAGATTTAAACCATCCGATAAAACCCTCAAGGAATGTGAAGAAACAGCAACCGACTTTGCTCAAAACCTGAGAAAGGCACGCAAACTACGTTTAGCTCAACCCGCTTCAACTCCAATGGAACAAGCCGTTGGACGTATTGTTGGTTCTGTTTGCGTACTCACCGCTCAACATGGAGAAGTTTCTACTGGAATGCTGGGTAGCTGGGTATCTCACGAGAGCTTAATAGTAAACCACAAGTAAAATGTATTTCCTACTCAAATCAATAGAACATAAAAATATTTACTCAATTTTGATTATTTGAAACAGAATGTCAGCGCTGATTCGATTAGTTTAGAATGCGAAAGAATGCTGATTTTTTTTATGAAAGAACTTCGTAATCTCTCAGGGAATACGAATCAACAAGCAGATATACAGTTTGAATCCGATTGGGAATTCTTGTTGAGGATGTGTGACAAAGTTGAAGATTTAAGAAAAGAACATCCAGAACAATTTGAAGAATACGTCTGGATTTCTACAGAAAATGGTGATAAATACGTTAAGGTATCAACTTGTTAACAAGCTGCTTAATCTCGAAAACTCCAGTTTACCTTTATGGTTTTATCGGTATTGAGACTGATATGGGTAACAAATATATCAAAAAATTTGCGTTTCTCTAGAATACTAAAATATTCCCATGTCGTACTATTAAGATGTGCAAATAGTTCTACAAATCTTTTACGATTTTTCTCGTCATCATCCCTGATTTCAATAGATTTAACTAGTTCACTTTCAAGTTTAATTTGTAAGCTTTTTATCGCTCCCTCGATTTCTTCACTTGAGGGGGATATTTTTTTCAAAGCTCTTATTTGAGTTTTCAAATTTTTCACTTCGGGTGACTCAGATTTTTCCTTTCGTTCCTTAATTGAAAACGAATAGTTAGCTAAATATTCAGCTTGTTGCTGAAACTGTTCTACAACTTGTTTATCTAAATTTGACTTAGCGATAAATCTTTTATTGGTGCAATGTCCATCAACTTTTGCATTTCGGCAATAAAAATAAGGATTCTTCCTACCAGTGTTGAAAACTCTTGAAACCGTACCGTCGCAGATAGTACACCGGATTTTTCCTGAGTATTCATTGGGGTTTCTTGTGCGATCGCTTTTTGGGTTGCACTTATTCTTTTTGATGATATCTAAGATTTTTTGGTGCTGATATTCAGTTATATAAGTCTTATCGTGTTGAAAACGAGTACCCACACTTCCGGAATAAACTGGGTTTTTCAGTAGATAAGAAATCATTGCAATACTGAATCTGAGGGTGCAATGTGGGAATCGTTTCCCTATATTCTTCTGAGGAGGTAACTTGATTTCTTCATCACCTTTTATAACGTGGCTATCTCGTTGTCTGTTTCGCTCAACAGAGTGATATAAACCAAAATGCTTAGTAATCCAATGAGATGTTCCACGAATACTTTGAGTATTATCGAAAACTTCAAATATCTTTTTGACAATATCGTAAACAGAGTATTCTAACTTTTCGTCTAAATGACATAAAACAGGGGTGTAGTCAAAAGCGATTTTATTATCAAGTAATACGTACCCAAAAGCCATCTTATGGGGTATACCTTGTTGTCTTCTGTATTCTAAAGATTTTCGGACTCGCAACCCCAACATTTTTACCTCGTGTTTGCTGACAGCTAATCGAATATCAGCAGATAACTCCCCTCCCACACTTTCTAAATCGAGTGAATCGTCTATAGCGACGGGTTTTATATTCTTTTTCTTAAGAGCTTGAAGTAGCGTGTAAAAAGCAACTGAGGACGCTGCAACACGATCGAGACGGGTAAAGACGAGTTCAGATACCTCACCCGGTTGTAACTTTTCAATATCTTCTAATAGTTCTCTTAGCCCTGGTCGGAAATCTTTAGTCCTTTTATCAATGTCGTAATATATTCTAGTTGCACCATACAGCTTACAGCGATTTATTTGAGTACTGAGAGATTCATCATCACTGTAAGCTTGTAACTTTGTGGAAACTCGGCAGTATGCCCATATTTGCTTTGAACTCATGAGATTAGATAGAACACAGATTCAAAGATTGTAAACTAAAATGTTGTTTACTGTATGTTTATCTCAAGCAACCTTCGACCCACCCGGAATTAGTTTGGCGATCGCTAAGGATAGAGCAGTTGAAACTCTGTTATATCCGGGAAGCAAGTTTGTTTTGAATATTATCGGTGAAGGCAATCAACAAGATTACGTGAAGCACTTCCGTAAATCTTTTGCTCCCGGTGAAGATCGTTTTTCCAATTTCGCTACAGCACCAGCCGATAATGGCGGTATAATCCTCACCGAAGCTATAGCTTATTTAGAATGTTCTGCTAGTAAGCGGATGGAATGTGGCGACCACTGGGTAATATATGCAACTATAGATAACGGTAAATTACTACAAGCGAATACCGTCACTGCTATTCACCGTCGTAAAGCAGGAAATCACTATTAACAGTCAACAGTTAACAGTGAACAGTGAACAGTGAACAGTTAGTATTTAGAAGAAGGGGTGGAGTATCACCTGCGCCTATTCGCGTTTACCTCCTTCCAACAATAATTCAAAGTCTAGCTCGCCATCGCTGTTGGTAACGGCGAGCAAATCCCAAGATACTGTTAACTGCTCACTGTTAACTGTTACCTGTTAACCCTCTCCTCGAATCGGGAGAGGGTAATTTTATGCGGGTAAGCGATAAATTTATCCGGACAACACTATGGGCTGTATGAACTGCTTAGCGTTCACCATTTTATTGCAAAACCAATAAGACAATTTTACACAACTCGGAATAGATGTTTGAAAATATACATTTATTTTATTTTTGGCATCAGCAAAATAATGGAATTTTTATGATGAATGAAGGAGTAGCAAGTGGGGGAGTAAGGAATATACTGTTTCCGCAATTGTCCGCAGGTCAACTGTATATAGATTGTGTAAGGTTTAACTATTAAATCAGTAGTAGTATGTTCAAAAAATGCTTGCTACTGTGACAACAATTTAAATTATTGACTTTTCTTATGTATCCAGAAAAAAAGAAACTAAAATTCCCTTTGTGGCAGTATCTCAATCAGCCCTTGTTTTGTGAAAAACTTATACTAAATCCCCATACCTTTGCTTATGTCTATAGAATAGAGCTTTTAGAACGGTGTTGGGGTAAGGAATGCGATGCTAAAGGACAGTCTTCGAGCGGGGGATAAGTTGGTTTCATAGGTAATCAACTGCTTAATGATGCTTCGCAGAAGATTTATGAGTTACGAGTTAACAAATTTTTATTTGAATGGACTAATTTTTCCTTTCGAGTTTCTTTCTTTCTAATTTTTATTAGAGCTTTTTATAATCGCCTCATCCTTGGGATGGGGTTTTTTTGTATGAGGATATCCGATAAGTTTGCCTCAAAGGGCATAGGAAAGCCTTGAGATAGGGTGGGAGGAATGACGATAGCTCATATGCTGTGGCTCTTCAGAAGCACGAACCTGAGGAAGTGTGAGACGCGTAAATTAATACTTTGATATATGTTAGCTAAGCTCAAATGTAAAAGTAATTTTTCTTCATATTTCTTTGCTTTCTGATTTTCTATTTTCCCTAATCTCCATCAATTTATCGAGAATACCATCGAAAATTTTAGGCTCAACTTAATATTTTTAGGTAAATTACCTAGGAAAAATTCAATTATGAATACATTTATTCTCTGTGGAAAAAGTAATAATCACCACTAGCCATACTGAAGGTGATGTTTGTAGTCTTTAAATAATCTTTACATATAAAATGCTGTTGTGCATTTTTAATCCACAACAGCTTACCTTCCGGGGTTCTAAGAGTGTCGGCGATCCAACAAATTAATTTCAAAAATCCGATTATATAAGTACAAAAATTAAACCATTATCTTCCTTCAAGACAGGTTTAAAGATTAGGAGGCAAACTTACAATAAATAAAAATAGCTTACAACAACCCGTCAAAGCAGTTAAATAATTAGTTAATCTAAGATAAAGGGCGGCCGATGGGAATCGAACCCACGAATGGAGGTACCACAAACCTCTGCCTTAACCTCTTGGCTACGACCGCCATATTGATCGTAATCGTGATTATAACATCTAAGGAATGAATTTATCAAACATTTTTTTGGAACGGACTCAGATAATCTAGAGTCTAATAGTCAAAGAGTTAATTTTTATATCGGGAGATAATGAAAATTGTAAGTATTGTTGCATGTGCCGGAGCTGCTGTACTAGTAGGTTTAGGAGTAGCAATGGCAAGTACAAAACCATCGCGAGTCGAGTATGAAGAATATGCGACTCAAAGACTTAGCGAGTATCTAAAAGAACAAGGTTGTAGTAAAACTTCTAATCTATTAGATAATTTAATCAAATTCAACTGCAAACAACTGGTAGATTCAGCCAACCCACAAATTAAGCAGATAATTAACGCATCTACCGAAAAGCATGATTATCTACTGTTTAGCGTTTACCATACAGATTTGAAACTAGATTCTTTTATTCCTATCCCTTCATATAAATTCGAGACTGTGGGGGCTTTAGATAATTTCTTTACTTATAAAGCAAAGAAAAAATAGTCACGGCTAAGAGCTAAGGTAAGAGTTTTATTCATCACTGTTAACTGCTCACTGTTGAGTGCAACTGGGAATACTTATATACAAGAATTCCCTTTTCAAAGCGCCGATATCACTGCGGAGTTACTGTCCGAATACTACTTGCTTATCTGGGCAAAACCCCGATATAGGCAATTTTTGCACGAGCAGCACGTAAATCACTTTTATTCAAAGAACGTTATCCTCCACTTCATCTTATGGGATATGGTGGTTTTGTTGACACTCCCCATGCTTGAAAGCTAGGGGATTCTTGTTTCATCCCTCCGCTCTAGAAATCTAAATACAAGTATTCAAATTTCCCCGTTTGGATACGTCCACAAGCTTACACGGACTGCCCGACCGCGTGTAGAAGTTTTTTAGCAACGGATGAATATCGAGTGAACCAGCCCAAATGCCTTATTAAACAACTTTATGATTATAGTAAACAATTATTAAGTTGAGAATGAATTTCATTCTTGTCCAAGTTGCGACCGATGAACACTAACTGGTTTTGAGGGTTTGTGGTGGACCATTCATCAGCATCGAGTTGATAGCGAGGACCGCTAAGTTGAAAAATATGTCGTAGTTCGCTATCGCTAAACCAGAGGATACCCTTGGCTCTAAACACATTTTCTGGCATTTCTTCATTTAGGAAATTCTCAAATTTATGGACATCAAAAGGTTTATCGCTTTGGAAGGAAATGGAAATAAATCCATCGTTTTCTAGATGATTTGAGTGATGGTGATGATGTTCATGGCCGTGATGATCGTGGTCGTGATGGTCGTGATGGTCGTGATGGTCGTGATGGTCGTGATGGTCGTGAT
>ERZ1740059.1695-NODE-1695-length-10978-cov-9.428362_pt1 | contig 10978 bp, 7 predicted proteins | sample MGYA00581744_ERZ1740059 | MGnify/ENA primary metagenome ERZ1740059 (study PRJEB43018, sample SAMN04849738) | marine metagenome | isolation source: floating plastic debris | place: Pacific Ocean | collected 2008-08-28 | study: EMG produced TPA metagenomics... | reverse complement strand
TTTACAATTTGCTTCTGTAAAGGGCATTTATCAATGAATAAAATCATTTTGGGATCTTCATTATTTGGAGTTGTCTTTTTGTTGATATTGGACAGATAACTTTCAAACACAGCTGCCTTGATCTCCATTAAATTGTTCAGTGTTCAGCCACGGAATACCTACCCTTCATTAATTTCAGCTTCCAGTTTCTAGAATGGTTTCAAAACCCTGATGGTCAATAACATATTCTACGTAATGTATGATGCTACATTGATGGCATACAGCATGACACCAACACCCACGCTTTCCTGTGCCGCTTTTGATTTGTTTGCTCAGGGAGGTTTCATGGCTTTGATTCGTCACATAGCTGACGCTGACTGTTATAATAATGTATGAGTATTATCAATTTTTTCATAGCCTCAAGCACCATCAACTGGTAACAAGATTAACATCTGTAACTTGAATGTGAAACCTAAAACACCATGTATAAGTGTATTCAAACTATAATCACATCGGAGCAGAATAGCGATTAGACACAATTTTATATGTCCCCAGGGAGTTTTTGAAACCTGTGTAGGGATTACAATGTAGTTCTTAGTTTTAATAAATACTGTGATCTAATTGTGAATCAAAATGAACTGGTGCTCTCCAAGGGCAGAAGAACAAAAGTTGCTCTTCATTTCGTTTCTGCTGTGGTATTAGTTACTCAGCTTTTAGTGGTAAAGGTGATATTGTATACATCCTGTTGTATCAAATCTCTCACCAGCCAACATTGCCCCTTAAAAGAAAGCAGCCTTCTACCAACTACATGTCTAAATCTCTCATGATTCCGTCTTAAGTCTTGGAGTTTTTCCCCCTCCATCTGAGCCATCGTCACTGTCCAGCACCACACAAACTCTAAACAGCTCACAATATGCTATTCTTCATCACCCCCTTTTCCGCAATTTCATGTCATTTACTCGTCCGAATTGTGATGATAACCTGCCAGGTCGGCCGTTAATAATGCCACTGACGTCGAGGTATATACTTTATTAGTTTACTACTGTAAGCCTCTACCATCACATCGCACACAACATTTTGTAGACTGAGAGCCGGATATTAACCCTCTATCTCGTATAACGTTGTCATGAACCCTCTACCACATCTATGACTCTACCTTTGCATTTTACCAGGGATGTTGGGTAGGGGCCTTCTTTTTATACTACGTCACCTCCAGACAAGCCTGTGATTAGAATGTCCGTGTACCTCATACATGTATGCTTTTGGCAATTACTAATGACACATATAAATCACCAAATATGCCAGTTAGCTGTTCTGAGGAGTGTTTGGGTGGATACTGTTTTATACCCTGTTTTCAAGGTCTTTGTGATTTAGGCATGATTTTCATACTTATCAGGTACTATGGACCCAAAAGATTTTCTAGCAGAAGCTGCCATTATGAAGAAGCTGAGACATGGGAAACTGATCCAGCTTTATGCTGTCTGTACACAAGACGAACCGATATTTATAGTCACCGAACTCATGAGAAACGGCAGCTTATTGGAATACTTACAGGGTAAGGCAACCCATGTGCAAAGCCAGTTAGATAATTTATGGATTTGGTAGTGTTTCTTGCTGCTAGACCATTTATTACTCTAAGCAGTCATTTTTCAAAAAGGAAACAAATGAAATATCTTGCTCTGTGGTTGAAATTTTGGGAGCAATGTCACGTTGTTGACCTATGTTAACGTTGAGTACGACTCAAAGTGTTAAATCATGGTGCTAATATGCAATTTTACACTACACTGTGCTGTTCAACTACTTACGATAGCAGCAAAAGCTGCGCCAAGTTGTGTTTGGCCTGCAAGTGGCTCCTAAATGCTGAAAATTCGGGATACAAAGTGTTATTATACAGCATTGCTATGTAATTAGTGTCTGGGGAAAGTTTCGCCCTACATGTAGTTAGTGATATTTCGCCATGTCATGGATATGAATATATTGTAGGTAATCTATGTTAGTAACATGTTAGCGCTATCCTCTACGGGCTCAGACTAGAGTATGCGAAATGTCCAAACAGTAGATTGGCCACATGATATGCTACCTGTTACCCACTGTCAGTCTTGGTTGTTTGTGTGGCAGGCAACAAGATTTTGTATCTCCAAATGAAGCTTCTGTAATGCTGTGTAACTTTTCCTGTTCTGTTTATATCAGGTAAAGGTAGGACGTTGAAGCTGCCACAGCTGATTGATGTTGCAGCACAAATAGCATCTGGTATGGCATATCTTGAGCTACAAAATTACATTCATAGAGATCTAGCTGCTAGGAATATACTTGTCGGTGATCAAAACTTAGTCAAGATTGCCGACTTTGGCCTAGCCAGAGTTATCAAGGTTGGTATAGTTGTGGGAGACTTATGTGATGGTCTTTGATGGAGCGTGTTTAAGCCAGTGATATAAAAAAAGGGAAAAAACTTGAAAAATCAGTCTCAATTGGAGATTAACCAGATTTGATTGCGGTAGCATGAATAAAAAGCAAAATATAAGTTATGGAAACAGTTTTGGAAAATCACGAGTTCCATAAATATATGTGAACTAGGAGCCATGTGTGTATGTTTTGTCCTGTCTGCTCACCTATTTGTTAATAACGGTGTCGTAGTCTTATAAAGCGCCGGTAACCCAGATATTTGTTTCTACACGCCAGCTGCTAATGATAGAGCCAAACTTCCACTTGTCTTCTATCTTGATTTGGGTAGCCTGATTGTTTTTAATACCTGAGCTTCATTTTGTTTTTCTGTTTATTCCCCACCACAGAGAGAGGTATGTAGAGTAAAGATCACTGTTCAGCTGATCTTTTTTCGGCTCTCCCTTGTTTTCATATGCCACTGTACCACCTTAGAGGCTGCCCTGCCCCTAGTCAGTGATTGCCGAGACTAATTATGGCTGGTCAATGTGTTAAGTTAGATTAGCTAATGTGTACCAAACATGCACAATTTTTTGTGGTTCCCTTCTTTTTCTCACCACCACTTAGAATCATGAAAACTGTCACAAAGTTGGCACAAAATTGTCACCTGTTTGAGGGAGGAAATGTTTAAAACAGACACAGGCTTTGTTTTATTGAAAGCTTACTTATAGAAAAGAGTGTAGATGTCGTGGAAACCTAACTATCTACTAAATACAAATCTTCCACCTATTCCCCCCTCGGTGTTTCATAATGATGTACTAGAACAGAAATTCAATCTGGATTTTTGGTTCCCAGTTGCTGGCAAGAATCATTTTATCCCTAGCATAAATTGAGTGAACTGGTATTCCTGTCGTTCCCAAACAATGCCGGACTACAATCATTGCTATGAGTGGATCTTCTGTGGGGTAGAAACCGTGGTGTTCTCAATATACTATAGACAGGTTCAGTTTTTGGGTTCTGTTTTGGGTGATTGCACTTGGACAAGGTTGAATTGTGTACTTGCTTCCAGCACTAGGGCAGGTGATAAGGGACTTATCCTCACCTTGCGAAAATTGCTACGTGTCAGACATGTGTTTTTGTTCTTTGCTGCCAAGATTGTTTTGCCTAGATTCGATTCCCCCTATTTCCTATTATACTACCAACTGATTTGTGCAAACTTTTAAGGACTTGAATAAGCTCAATTCGTCAGTGAGCAGTTTCTCACTATCAAATTATTTTGCTTAGTTCAGTCAGTTGCTATGCTAAGCACTTTTTGTTGGGAACTGGTATCTGTCATGCAAATACTTGTGGTTATTTCAAACATGAAGTGGGTTTACAACACAAGGACTTTCATATTTGCCTCTTGTCGCTTGCAGGAGCATGAATATGAGGCTCGAGTTGGTGCTAGATTCCCCATTAAGTGGACGGCACCAGAAGCAGCAAGCTTTAACAGATTTACCATTAAGTCGGATGTGTGGAGCTTCGGTATTCTACTGACAGAGATCATCACATACGGCAGAGTTCCCTATCCAGGTATGTGTAGAAGATCACAAACCACCGCTGTGTTATTGGTACCATTTTGGAGGAATGTTATTAAATCTGTTTGTTGCATGAAGTTGCAAATTCTCGATGTGGACCCATTTTCAGTGTTCGTAGTAGTGTATGACAGTGTTTCTCAAACTTGGCAGTCATTCATTCCCGAAAAGTGAGATAGCAATGACCCAAAGTGGGTCTTTCAACTGGCTAGGACTGTCACTGGATACACTCAGCAGTACAGTATGCATTGGTCACCTTCATTGCACTTGAGTTGAATTTCAGTAATATATGATATTTTGCTTTATCTAGGAATGACGAATGCCGAGTTATTACACCAGGTAGAACACTGATATCGTATGCCTTGTCCACCTGGATGTCCGCCATCACTCTATGATATCATGTTAGAATGCTGGAAGAAAGAAGAAGTTGATAGACCAACTTTTGAGACATTGCAATGGAAGTTGGAGGAATTCTTCACCATGCAGGGTAGCGAATACAATGAAGCCAGCGTGGTGCGGTAATAGCGATTTCCCCTTAAGCCTTTACAGACCAAACATTTTAACCACTTCATACCAGAGCATGTTGCAGTCAATCATTGGAACTCTTGGAATGATGTCAACTCCACCTATTTGCTATGTCAAAACTTTCCTCTTTGATGGCTCAGATACAGGCAATCTGCTTAATCAGAGGCCTTGCTCATCAACCTCTATTTAATTATCCTATCAAACCAACTGTTTGATACAAGGAGTTGTCCTTTCAGAAGTCTTTTACCCAAAGGGGGGACAACTCCCTTTTGTTTGTGATTCTTTGAGCAAATGGGTGTTGACATTAGGGTTGGACAATTCTTAAGAATTTTATAATTAAGAGCATTGTGATCAATTTTGCACTAGCGGATTCATTCGAGAGACACTGCCGCTCTTTGTTGTCAGTTGCATTATATGTGCGTGTGCTACTAAAATAACTCAAATCATGTCACTCAGTATCATTCGTTAACATGTTGTTGATATTATCCTTGATAATGACTGGGAAATACACGAACTAACTCTCTTAACTTTCCATCTTCTCTTGTTTTCTTACTAACATCGGTCATACTTTTTGTAAATAACTTCATGCTATATATTCTACCATTGTGGCAGAGATTTTTTGATATAATTGACTCTTTTTTCATTTCTTGTAATATTTTCGATGATTATATTCCTCAGCTACAGAATGGTGGTCATGTGTAATAGTTTTTTGGGGGCATTGTGGGATGCAGCTAGTTTTATTATTATTAACTTATATTGTGCAAACCTTGCTTCATCCTCATCGTTTTAGGCTTTTATCAATTATTCTCATGACTTATGCTGTTACATGATCGTGTTGTTTAGAATTCACAGTCATTGATATGAAATGCACATATCTCGGAAAAAATAAAAGAGCCTTATTCCTTTACAGGCGCTATAGCTACCATGTGACAATGAACTCGTTTTAATGAGCTAGTTTATTAAACACACTACTACGGTCATATCAACTGACATACTGAGACTTGGTCAAGTAAACAACAGGTATACTTGAAGTTTTACAACCAATAGTAGAACAGGCAGTTTCATTGAGTGGAATCATTGGAAAAGCAGAGTTGGTGGTTGGCAGTTTTTTTATTCAGGAATGATGGTTATTGCTGCTGTGTCAAAGTGTGTCAAATCTAGAAGAACCACATTTAATAATTACTAATGACACCATTGATAAGTAATTGAGAAAAAAAGCAACAAGGTAATTGTTCTATTAAATCCTTCAGGGGAGACAAACCTTGCCTGCCACATGATCATTGCGGGTCTGGGCAACTGTAACATAACATCGATAAATAGAAAAACGTTCTATTAAAGAAGCATAACATGCTGCCAAATTAAGTTCTTTATAAAACCAGGTGAATAAAAATGCTGAAGTAAATAAAAGTAACATAATTATTGAGCTACCCAACTAACAACATAAAAATGTGACTAACAACAAAAATATACTTCTCTCAATCATATAGGTACACGTCCAAACTTTCGAAGTGGCGTATTTTCAAGGTTTGTCTGTCTAATCTGCTAGGCATGCAGTAATTGTAAACGCCTGAAATTATCATAGGCAACTGTTCACCACTCATACATGGGGCGCCAAACCCGAACCTGGATTTCAACTTGCATATACCATGAGTGACAAAATGTATTATTATACATAAGTGAAGGGGTGTAGATATTCGAGGGAGTGTATCACCCAGCCCTTCGACTCTCACCGTCATATTGCACCGTTTATTATGAATTCGGTTTATTTACCATGTTACAGAAAAGGCTGTTACAGAACAGAGTTTCTTGTCATACTCATGTTGTACTTGTTGCCTCTATATTCTCAGCCTACAAAATAAATCAGAGTGCAGCTATAATTGTCAGTCTAGAGCCATGGCATGAAAAAAAAAACCATTTGTGCTGATTTATTGAATAACATCTAATTAGCCGAGTTGAAATTCATGTACCATGTACCACTCTGACCCCAAAGCAAGCGAAACTAGTGGAAGTCCATCTTTCAGCATTTTGACTGCGTGCCTGCCTCAGGCTTTAGGATGACAGTATACATAATGACCCAGTTTTTGCACATGTCTTAACCACTGGAAAACTAGTTGGCCCTAATATTGTAAGGTGCAAGATGGTCATAAGCAGGAATAGGGATCTGTGATCTTTGAGAAACCCCCGTTCCGTTTAAGTACTTCATTTGGTGATGAATTTTAACTAGAGACAGTGGGAGAATAATTTCAACATTTTCTACAGCTATTACTTCGCACTGCTTTCCAATGCATATAAACTTGAATAAATGTTGATAATACTCACCTGTGTATGTGAGCTATTACTTATAGTACTGTTATTATTAGTGATCTCATTCTCCGTCTGTGTTGGGGTTGTCTCCTCTACTGTCATGTGATTCGCTAGCTGGTTGTTCCCCTGCTCTGCCATTCCTATTGTACATAAAATAAATAACTCTTATTGATGGCAGCATTCATCATTTGTCCATAATGCCCGGGAGTTGTCTGTTCGAAACATTTAATCTGGAGAGAAGGCAACTCCAGTTTTTATGAAAATTTCAACCACCCTCACTGATGTAACAGTTACATACAAGAAAATGCAATTACCATATCATAGAAAAAAGCAGGTATTAGAATCCATGGAGCCTGAATCATTGACCTCATATCCGAGATTAATATAATGCTAACATCTACGTATACGCCAGTCAACACAGCTATGTGACAAAAAATCATGCAATATTCATCGGCTCCTAGATCCAAAACAAAGCAATTACAAATAAATACAGGAACCACAGGCGGTTAGGTACATGCATATATCCAGGCCACAACACAAACGGACTAGTAACGCGTTTGAACACCGTAAACAGGGGATTGAATGGCACTCCGCAATCCGACTATCTAACCATCTAATCATTATAGAATATAAGCACTAGCACTGCCCGTGACCAAGTGCTACACTCTCTAGCTGTAAATTTTGCCATATTTTCTGCGCAGTCAATTGATCAGGTGAAACAAAATATGAAAACGAGTAAAGTAAATAATGATGTTAATATGAGTCGTTGTTAATATATTACACACCATTACTTTGCTCGGTAGTTTGCACTGGTGGTGGTGAGGTGGTGAGAGCAGGGTTATTGATGGAGGCTTGATTTTCTACTTCCTCACTGTAAATTGATATTGATGTTTGAATTACTGAACTAAAAACAAGAAATCGAGCAAAGAGCATATTACAGAAGAGTTAAGCCCACAACCACAGAAACTCCAAAACCGGGCAATTTCAGGTTTGCTGGGACATTGATAGTAGCATCTATAGCCAGCAAGAGAGATGCAAGACACATTCCATAATTATAATTACGATCGCAATAGTAAGCAAGATGTTTGACCATACATAGACAAAAAATATTGTTGCTATTTCGAAAGCAGGTGTATGTAAGCATTAGGTCTTTATGAGGCAATTTTTTTGAAGTACAACTATTGAAGGGCTTCAGATTTATCCACCGTTTTCCTTTATTGCATATAGAGGTGCATTAACTTTCCGCACAGATTAGCTGCAGATCACGCTTTTTTGTCAAATTTCAGTAAAATGCTAATGCACTTATGGTGTGTATACCAATAGAACAAACAGACACATGGCAAGAGAGGCTGGGAACGGGAAACGCAAAAAATATTGGTGGTATATGTTACGGTGGAAAAATGTGTAAGTAAATTTTTAGAAGAAGAACCTCATGAATAGGTGGTATTGATAGCGAGAAATTATCATCAAAATATCATTTTAGATGGTAAGCTCAAGCGTAAACAAATAAATGTGCAGATATGCTCATGCTATCACTCAGTTTTTATTTAAAATGTGGGAAGTGAATAATATGGTGACACATAGTTTTTTGGAGGTAGCAGCATCTCATGAAACTTACTGTACATAATCTCTGATTTCGTCTTGCGTCATGTCAGCAGACTGAAATGATTGGTCGACCGACGAATCCCCTGGTGAGGTTACCGAATCTCGGTTACTGGTGGGAGGGTGGGTCTCGTCTGATCGTAGTAAACGATAACAAAACAATGCTTTCACAACATAACTGCCAGGAATATCATTCCTCATGACAAGAAAAGCTCATGTCACTAAAAGCCGATCATTTCACAACACAACTTGAGAATGACCAGGGATTTCACACCAAATAAAGTCCTTGTTCTAGCCTTTTTTTACAAAATGATAGCGGAATGGCAAGCCTTAGTTTTGGCAAAATCGCAAGCATGACAAATCTATTTCATCTTTTCAAAATGCATGTTATATGTGATGCAATGTTTGCAAGAGAGCATGCAATGACTACAAGGTTTTTATTATTGGCATTTACACAGAGTTTGAAGCATAATGTAAGCACTTCTATTTGAGCTAGCATTGATAACTAGTAATTTTTTATGATGTTATCACGCACATATTGAACTACACGTATTTGCTTACCGTAGTTTTCTACTATGATCTGTGGGGTGCCCTCTGGAGTCCTCAGTCCGTCCTTCAGATTCAGTTTACATGCAGGTCGGATGTACCGAGCGGCAGACAAACTAAACCTGGCGTACTCAGAGGATGAAGAAAGATAGAATCCCTCTCCAGTCGACGCAAACAAACAGGATGCAATACCACTAGAAAATCACAGCACATTTTATTTATTAAAATAAAAGAAGATGGAGATGGAATTAGTGCCATTTTATTGTCAGCCATGCAAAAACATGCAATATTTATAACAGTTAATAATAAGTCAGCATAATTGCAATTTTGATGAGATATTTAGCATCAAGTAGATTCTGGAGTCCATCTGCAACATCTCTGTGATATTCAGAAGAGCAAACTGCGCAACTAATTGCCAAGGGATGAGCGAACTAATTATGACTCTTGTTCATGAAACTCTTATTAGTTTAGCCAGCTATCACAGTCTGCTATCATACAATGATAGCTATGACTTGCTTTACATCGATTTCCAGCAGATAAGAAATCCCTCCCACTCAGACGTGACAACAACAACTTACTTGATGTCTGTTTTGTTGACGGCATCAATATTCATCTGTCGTCGTAAGCCTTTAATTGTATATACAGATAGCTGTCCCATATTGGTTATGCATGCAATGTTCATTTCATTATATTGTTCGTCACTACGACTTCTGAACGTACAGGTGGCGACGCGTCTAGTCCGCGATCCTTCATGTGCAGTCAGCTTCCATTTGTCTTCTGGTTTTAGTGTGGGCATAGCAAATATCTACAGACAAATCCATGAATTATGACTCTCCACCGATCCATTTATCGAAACAAACAACTGATCAAACATATAAAAACAACAGTTCAAGTGAATGATCCAAAAGCCTACATCTAAAGTGTTTGATGGACAGATAAATTATAATCATGAGCTACTCAGTAAATAATTCGGCGTGAAACGAGTGCAAAACCATGTCAACAAAAGGTAAAATATGAGTAACGCTTTTTTATCAAACAGTAGAGAGTGGATATAAGATTTTTTTTGGAAATAGTATGCCCTTCAAATTCTAGATTGCATAAGATATACGGTAGTTTTAGCTACTCTTTGGACTGTAGAACAGTCTAAGTTTTAGTGTAGTTGATGATGACACGCACATTTCCATAACAAGTTAGTCATACCTTGAATTGTTCCTCAGATATGACAAGTAGCTTGTGGTTACCAGTCATGTCTGGAGCCTTAGCTCTACCGTTTTGTACTTCTAATGCTAGGGGTAGTGGATAATACGTCCCGTCTATTATAGCTAAACCGATCACAGGTGCTTGATGCTTCAAAGTTATCTGTTAAAAAGAAAAATGTAACTACATGTAGCTGGAGTTGTCTTCTAGATAATGTAAAACACAAAAGGCAGACAATTCCTTATGTTACACAGCTGATTTTCACAAGCTATATTTTTTTGATAGCATGAAGTGAAGAAAGCAATAGTGAATGAAAATAAGACCAATAACTGATAAAAATAAAAGGCGTGGTGATGATATCCTAATAAATAGTATCATCTTAAAAAATGGTAATCCGGAGTCACCGTATATAGGAAATATCTGTGTTCAAACTTTGCTGAGCAAACTTTTGCAGATGAAGTGGTGTTGAAGCCCGGTTCAGAATTGCAGTGTTGTCTTAAGACTGTCTTAGACCGTCTTAGTAGGATGCTAAGATTATCTTGGGAGCTAATATTTTGTGGTTCCCAATTGCAGAAATTTGCAGTCTCCCACTTCGCTTGCAAGCTTGCTACTGTCTTGCAACAGCAAGATCCTGGTTCACAATTGAAATTGTCAAATGCCTGCGATTGCGTTAAGATCTCAGCCCCATTATATTATATACGACTATATTTCTACTACTACGGTTCTGCTGCAACTGTCCTAAAGATTGTCTTAAGACAAATCTTAGAATTCGAACACGTCAGACTTCAAAGATGGCACTAAGACGGTCTTGGCGCAATTGCAAGACACTAAGATCGCTAAGATTTTGTGGTTCAGAATTGCAGAGCTGTTGC
>ERZ1740059.1694-NODE-1694-length-10980-cov-7.153410_pt1 | contig 10980 bp, 10 predicted proteins | sample MGYA00581744_ERZ1740059 | MGnify/ENA primary metagenome ERZ1740059 (study PRJEB43018, sample SAMN04849738) | marine metagenome | isolation source: floating plastic debris | place: Pacific Ocean | collected 2008-08-28 | study: EMG produced TPA metagenomics... | reverse complement strand
GGCGGCCTCGGCGGCGCGAAAGCGGCGCGCAGCCTCGGGATCGCCGCCATGCCGATCGGGATGAAGCGCCGCGGCCAGGCGCCGCCACACGCGCCGGCGCGCATCCGCGCCCGTGACCTCGTCGAAGAGCGCGTCGAAGCCGTCGACGTCATGGGCCCGGGCGCTCGCGTGGGGGCCCGGCGAGGCGTCGTCCGCGGCAGCGTGGGAGCGAGGAGGGGTGGTCATGCGAGGTCGGACCGCCGCCGCGCGCCGAGGTTCCCGCGCGAGGACCTTCGGACGCTACCATGACGCCCGATGACGCTCCCCGAGGACCCTTCGACCCCGGACGAGGCCACGGACCGCAACGTGCTCGGCCACCCGCTCGTCCCCTGCGGACTCGACCCGCGAACGGGCTTCTTTCGTGACGGCTGCTGCCGCACCGGTCCTTCGGACCGCGGGCGTCACGTCGTCTGTGCCCTCGTGACCGACGACTTCCTCGCCTTCTCCCGCGTCCGAGGAAACGACCTGGTCACGCCCCGTCCCGAGTACTCCTTTCCCGGCCTGCGCGCCGGGGACCGCTGGTGCCTTTGCGCGAGCCGCTGGCTCGAAGCGCACGACGCCGGCGTCGCGCCGCCCGTGCTGCTGGCCGCCACGCACGAAAAGGCCCTCGAGGTGGTCCCGCTCGCGGCGCTCGCTGCCTTGGCCGCCGACGAGGCCGCCTAGCGTCCCCATGCGACGACGCGCCCGGCGCCATTGCCGACGCTTCCGGCGCGCGTAGCTCAAGAGGGACGCGCAGGGGTGCGCGCAGCATGGGAGTGCAGCATGGGTGACGACCAGCGCCGGGCCTACGCGGCGGCTTTCGAACGGTCCACGACGGATCCGGAGGCCTTTTGGGGAGACGCCGCGCGCGCGCTGCGTTGGTTCGAGGCGCCGCGGACGGTGCTCGACCGCAGCGAGGCGCCCTTCTACCGCTGGTTCCCCGACGGAAGGCTCAACACCTGCTTCGAGGCCCTCGACCGCCACGTGGAGGACGGCCACGGGGACCAGCTGGCGCTGGTGCACGACAGCGCCATGCAGGGGGGCAACCTACGGGGCGGTGCGACGCCCGTGGTCACCCGGCGCAGCTACCGGGAGCTCCGGGACGAGGTCGCGCTCTTCGCCGGGGCCCTCGCGAAGCTCGGCGTGACCAAGGGCGACCGCGTGATCGTCTACATGCCGATGGTGCCGGAGGCAGTGGTGGCCATGCTCGCCTGCGCTCGCCTCGGCGCCATCCACTCCGTGGTGTTCGGCGGTTTCGCCGCCCACGAGCTCGCGACGCGCATCGACGATGCCGCGCCGAAGCTCGTCATCGCGGCCAGCTGCGGCCTCGAGCCAACGCGGAAGGTGGCCTACAAACCACTCCTCGACGCGGCGCTCGAGGAGGCGTCCCACCCGGTCGAGACCTGCGTGATCCTCCAGCGGCCCGAGCTCGAGGCGACGCTCGTCTCCGGCCGAGACGTGCTCTGGGGGGACGCGCTCGCGGACGTCGAGCCACACCCCGCGGTGCCCGTGGAGAGCACGCACCCGCTCTACATCCTCTACACATCGGGGACGACGGGGCAGCCGAAGGGGGTCGTCCGCGACCATGGCGGCCACGCCGTCGCGCTCCGCTGGTCCATGGACAACGTCTACGGAGCCCACCCGGGCGACGTGTACTGGGCCGCCAGCGACGTCGGCTGGGTCGTGGGTCACAGCTACATCGTCTACGGCCCGCTGCTCCATCGCTGCACGACGGTCATGTACGAGGGCAAGCCCGTGGGGACCCCCGACGCCGGCGCCTTCTGGCGCGTGCTCGAAGACCACCGCGTGAACGTCTTCTTCACCGCCCCCACGGCCTTCCGCGCCATCAAGCGCGTCGACCCCGAGGGCTCGGCCGTGAAGGACTACGACACGTCGGCGCTCCGCACGCTCTTCCTCGCCGGCGAGCGCTGCGACCCCGACACGCTCGCCTGGAGCGGTCGCGTGCTCGGCGTCCCCGTCGTCGACCATTGGTGGCAGACGGAGACCGGCTGGCCCATCGCCGCCAACCTCGTCGGCCTCGAGGCCATGCCCGTGAAGCCGGGCTCGGCGACGGTGCCCGTCCCTGGCTGGGATCTTCAGGTCCTCGACGACGAGGGCCTGCGCCAACCGGCCGACGTGATCGGCAACCTCGTCGCGAAGCTGCCGCTGCCGCCGGGCGCGCTGCTCTCGCTCTGGAACGCCGACGCCCGCTACGTGGAGACGTACCTGACCCGCTTCGAGGGCTACTACGCGACCTCCGACGCCGGATACATCGACGGCGACGGCTACGTGCACGTGATGGCGCGCACCGACGACGTCATCAACGTCGCAGGGCACCGGCTCTCGACGGGTGCGCTCGAGGAGGTCATCGCCGCGCACCCCGACGTCGCCGAGTGCGCCGTCATAGGTGTGCAGGACAAGACGAAGGGCCAGCTCCCCTGGGGCCTCCTGGTGCTCAACGCGGGCTGCGCGCGCGGGGACGACGTGGTGAAGGAGGCCATCTCCGAGGTGCGCGCGAAGATCGGCCCCGTGGCCGCCTTCAAGCACGCCGTCGTCGTGGACAAGCTCCCGAAGACGCGGAGCGGCAAGGTGCTCCGCGGCACGCTCCGCAAGATGGCCGACGGCATGCCTTGGAACATGCCCGCGACCATCGAGGACGAGTCGGTGCTCTACGACGTCGAGAAGGTGATCCGGGCGCTCTGAGCCCGCGGGGCTCGCTCAGCTCTTCACGAAGCGGTGCCGGCTCTCCTCGCTCGGCCCCACGTGCTTCTCGAGCCAGGCGTTCAAGGGCCGCGCGTCCCGGTAGCTCTCCATGAGCTTCGGACCCGCCTCCGGTCCATGCAGCCAGGCCGGGAGCGGCTTCCAGGTCATGGAGACCGTGAGCCCCTTGTGCCGCAGGAAGCGCGCGCGTTCGTGGTCCTTCGGGTAGCCCCGCGCCGCGGTCTTGAGCTCCTCGCCGCCGACCTCGTAGCCCGCGCCTTCCATCTCACCGACGATGGAATCCAGCTTCGTGCCCTTCCGGCCGTCGACCACGGCCTCGTAGAAGCGCTGCCGCTGGTCCTTGGACATCTGGTAGCTGCCCGTCGCCGTGAAGAAGCTCCCCGGGTCGAGGTGGAGGTAGTAGACGCAGCCCCGGCTCTCGAAGACGGCAGTGGCGGCGGTCTTGTAGGGCGACTTGTCCTTCGAGAAGCGCACGTCGCGGTAGATGCGGAACACCTTCCCCATGCCGAGCTCGGGCTCCGCCTCACGGACGAAGGCCTCGAGGGGCGCCTTCACGTGCGCCTCGTACTCGCCTTTGTGCGCCTGGAACCACTCGCGCTCGTTGTTCTTCTTCAGGCGACGAAGGAACGAGAAGAGCTGCTTCGGGAAGCCCTGGAAGTCCTGAAAGCGTGCGCGGCGGCGGCGGCTGGCCATGGCGCGATGCTCGTGCTTCGCCACGGGCGGCGCAAGGCATGCACCCGCAGGCCGGCTAGTGGTTGTGCCCTTCGTGACCGCCGCCCGGGGCCGGGATGGGGTCCGGCTCTACCTCGACGCGCTCGGCGAGCAGCTCGCTCACCTCGGCGTGGCCACGGAAGTTGGCGCAGCCGATGGGTGTGCGCGCGTCGGTGCGCTGGTTCCGGCCATGCGCGTGGCCGGCGTCGAGCAGGAAGGTGACCATGTCGAGGTGGCCCCGGCAGGAGGCGGCGAAGAGCGGCGTCTCGCCGAGGTGACTCGTCGCTTCGAGGCGAGCGCCGGCCTCGAGGAGGGTCTGGGCGGCGGCGACGTCTCCCGCCGCGGCAGCCACGCTCATGGTCGCGCCGCCGCCGCGGCAGCGGCCCCGGGGATCGGCTCCCGCCTCGAGGAGGAGGTCGATGACCGCTTTCCCGGCCCGGCGGTCGAGGGCGATGCAGAGGGGCGCGAGGCGCTCGATGCGCTCGTTCACGTCGGCTCCACCGGCGAGGGCCGCCTTCAGGGCCTCGACGTCGCCGGACGCGAGGGCGTCCGCGAAGCGCTCGCTGGGCGAGGCGCAGGCGAGGAGGAGCGTGAGCGTCGAGAGGAGGAGGGAGCGCGCGGCGACCGGCATCACCCAGCCCACATAGTACGCCGCGGCGGGGACACCAGATCTCCGCGGTGGAAAACGCCAAGCGGGCACCGAGCCCCCCGCCGGGCCGGCCGTTGCCGCGCGCGACGGCGCACCACATGACCTCTGCGTGCGTCGCCTCGGCATCGCCCTCGCGCTCGGCCTCGCGTCGTCGCCCGTCCTCGCGGAAGACGCCGCCGAAGACGTCGTGGAACCGGACGGCACGGCGGTGGCGCCGCCGGACGCCGGGACCGAGGGGGCGAGCTCGCACGCCGACGACGCCCAGCCGACCGGCGCGGCGGACGGGGACGCGGAGGGCGCGGTTCGCCTCAGCTTCGTCCCGGCTCCGCCGGGGCTCGCGCTCGCCCCCTTCGTTCCGGCGCCGAGGCCCGAAGCGGCGGACGCCTGGGTACGCGCGCGGGCGCACGACGCCCCGCTCTTCAGCGGCCGCCAGACCCGCTATGGCCGGGGTACCGTGCGCCGGGGGACCGTGCTCCCCGCCGAGCGGCTGGGCCGCGATGCCGCCTGTGATGGCCAATGGCTCCGCGTGACCGGGGCGCGGGGCGAGGCGGGCTACGTGTGCACGGGCTGGGGCTTCTCCGCCTTCGAGGCCCGGCCGAGCGCGCCGCCGGACCCGCCGCCGGCCGCGCTCGATAGGGTGATGCCCTATCGCTACGCGGCGGTCGTCGACCGCGGCGCCTACCGCTTCACGGCCCTGCCGAACCGGAGCCAGCGCGCCCGGCTCGAAGACGGCTCCTCGCTGCCCGGGCTCGCCACGCGCCTCGATGGCGACTACTTCGTCGCCATCGGCGGCGAGGTGGAGCACGAGGGTATTCGCTACGTGCGCACCGTGCGCGGCGAGCTCGTCGAGGCCCGCTTCGTGGCTCCCGCGGAGCCGACGGCGCTCCACGGGGCCTCTGCGCCCGAGGGCCTCACGTTGCCGATGGCCTTCGTCTTCGCGGAGGACGCGCGGCTGCACGCCTTCAGCGGCGACGTCGCGCAGCCCATCGGAACGGCGGACAAATATGCGCGGGCGCCCGTGCGCGGCATGGCGGGGGAGCTGGTGCGCGTCGTCCTGCCCGGGTCCCAGGGCGCGTTCGCGCTCCGCGCGGCCGACGTGCGCATCGCCCGCCTCGTACCCCGCCCGCGGGGTGTCCCGGCGCGCGCGCGCTGGGTGCACGTCGATCTCCGGGAGCAGGTGCTCGTGGCCTACGAAGGCGACCTGCCCGTCTTCGCGACGCTCGTCGCATCGGGCCGCGAGGGCTACGAGACGCCGGCCGGCCTCTACCGGGTGCGCCACGCCTACGTGAGCACCAGCATGCGCGGCGAGGATCCCGTCGACGGCCCTTACGACGTCGCCGAGGTCCCCTGGACCATGTACTACCACCGCTCCTTCGCGCTCCATGGGGCCTACTGGCACGACGGCTTCGGGGCGGTCCGCAGCCACGGCTGTACCAACCTGGCCCCCGTCGACGCGCGCTTCCTCTTCCGCTGGGGCGACCCGAGCCTTCCGGCGGGCTGGCACGGCGTCCGCGCCGAGGGCTTCTGGGTCTACAACACGGACTGAGGTCCGCGCTCATTCCACGAGCGCGAGATCGATGCGCCCGAGCGCGTCGTCCGCGCCGCGCACCTCGACGTTCAGCGGCTCGCCCACGGTGAAGGTGCGGCTCTCGCCCTCGAAGCGATGTCGCGCGGGCCCGACCTCGAAGGGCCCGCCGGGGAGGGCTTCGGCCTGGATCGAGCCACTCACGCCGGTGCCCCCGAGCTGCACGATGAGCCCGAAGGGCTTCACGGCGCTCACGTGACCGGCGAAGCGCTCGCCGATGCGGCCGTGGAAGTGGCGCGCCGCGACCATGCGGAGGCGCTCTGCCTCGGCCTTCGCGGCCCGCCGCATGCACCCCTGCACGTGCGCCGCCGTCTCCGTGAGCGCCTCGCTCTGACGGTGGAGGTCGCGCTCCCCCCGGAGAAACGCCTTCACGACGCGGTGCACCGCCAGGTCCGCATAGCGCCGAATGGGCGACGTGAAGTGGAGGTAGAGCGGCGCCGCGAGCCCGAAGTGGAGCCCGGGCTCGGTGGTGTAGGTGGCCGGGCCCAGCACACGACGGAGGACCGTATCGAGCGCCGACGCGCGCGCCCCCGCGCCGCCAGGGGCCACCTGCGCCTCGATGGCGGCCAGACCCCGTGGCGTGAGCGCGGCGTCCTCCCCCTGCGGGAGCCCCGCCGCGAAGCCGAGGTGGCGGAGCGAGTCCTCGAGGCGCTCGACCTGCGATCCGTCGGGCATCCCGTGCGTCCGGAAGATGCCGGGCAGGCCCCGGTCCACGAGCCACCGCGCGACGGCTTCGTTGGCGGCGACCATGAGCCGCTCGATGAGCTGGTGGGCCGTCGTGTCCTTCCGCGCGACGACGGACGTCGGCTCCCCCGTCGCCTCGTCGAAGCGGACCTTGGCCTCCTCGCGGAGCAGCGTGACGCCGCCCCGGGCTCGGCGGACGGCGCCGAGGCGCGCCGCGGCCGTGCGGAGCCAGCGCAGCGTCTCCTGGATCGCTGCGTCGTAGTCCCCGGGCTCCTCTTCCTCGAGGAAGCGGGCCACGCCGGCGTAGCTGAGGCGCCGCGTCGAGCGGATCCGGCTCGGGTAGAGGTCCGTGGCCGTGACCTCGCCCTCGGCGTCGAGGCGCAGCTCGGCCGTCATCGCGGGCCGGTCCACCCCTTCGAGGAGGCTCAGCGCGTCCTCGCTCAGCGTGGCGGGCAGCATGGGGAGCACCTCGCCGGCGAGATACACGCTCGTCCCCCGGCGCCGCGCCTCGACGGCGGCGGGCGACCCGGCGGGCACGTAGGCGTCCACGTCGGCGATGGACACCAGCACGCGGAGCGCTCCGTCCGGACCCGCGGGGATCACGCTGAGCGCGTCATCGAGGTCCCGGCTCTGCGGCGCGTCGATGGTGACGGTGACGAGGTCGCGGAGATCGCGACGGCCCGCCGGGTCGAGCGCCGGCGCTTTCCGAGCCTGTGCCTCGACGGCGGGCGGGTAGCGTCGCCGGATCCCGTAGCGCGCCACGACGCGCTCGAGGCTCGCGTCGGCCTCCGGGACCCGGCGCACGTCCACGACCTCGCGTCCCTCCGCGCGGCCCACGACGCGCGCGCCCGTCTCGAACTTCGCGTCTCCCGCCAGGGGCCAATCCGTGTTGGCGACCATGCGATCGACGCGCAGGTGCGGGCGCCCCTGGCGGAGCACGACCTCGCCGTAGAGCGCGTCGCGCTCCCGGCCTTCCAGGCGAAGCTCCGTGGCCTGCCACTTCTGATGCTTGCCGCGCACGAGCGCCGCCGAGACGCGGTCCCCCGCCAGGAAAGCGTTCAGGTCCGGCGGGGCGATGAACGCCGAGCCCACCAGGTCACCGCCCCCCGGTGCGGGGACCTCGTCGTCGAGCTGCAGAAAGCCGAACCCTCGAGTGTGGACGACGACGCGCCCGTCTACGCGGCCCCTCGATGCCATGGCCGGAGGGTACCTCCGCGCGTCCCATGAGGCCGCGCTCAGGCCGACGCAGGGTCGATGAAGGGGTCCGGCACCACGGCCGTCGCCTCGATCTCCACCTTGGCGCCGGGCTCGAGCAGCGCCGCGACCTCGACGAGGGTCATGGCCGGGAAGTGCCGCCCGAGGACCTCGCGGTAGGCCTCGCCGAGGGCCCGCGCGGCGCCTTCGTACTCCGCCTTGTCCACGACGTACCAGGTGAGCCGCACGACGTGCTCCGGCAGGCCGCCAGCCTCGGCGACGACGGCGCCGACGTTGCTCAGGGCCTGCCGCGCCTGCGCCACGAAGCCGTCGCCCACGAGGCGCTGGTCGGCGTCCCAGCCGATCTGTCCGGCGACGAAGACGAGCGTCCCCCGCGCGGCGATGCCGTTCGCGTAGCCCTTGGCGGGCTTCCACCCCTCCGGATGCAGCGTCTTCATGCGGGCTCTCCGCGAAGCCGGGCGGCGACGGGCGCCGGCCACGGGCGCTTCCCGGGCGGGTCGCCGAGCGCCACGTGCACGAGGACCACCCGCGCCTCCACGCGTGGGCTCGCCTCGCCGGCGACGCGCATGTCCACCACGAGCGTCACCGAGCTCGTTCCCACCTGCTCGCAGCGAAGCGTCACGTCGAGCACCTCGCTCAAGCGCGTCGGCTTACGGAAGCGCATCTGAAGGTCGACGGTCGGCACGCCGAGCCGCTCCTCGAAGTGCATGCGGTCCCAGGGCCAGCCGAGGCCTTCGCCGAAGGCCCGCTCGACCGCGGCGTTCACGAAGAGCGCGTAGCGCGGGTAGAAGACCCAGCCCGCCGGGTCGACGTGCTCGAAGGTGATGGGCTGGGCCATCCGGAAGGTGAAGGGTGTCGCGCTCACGCCCTGCCTCGGTGCGCGGCGAGGGCCTGGCGCGCGATGATCACCTTCTGCACGTCGCTCGCGCCCTCATAGATGCGGAGCGCGCGGATCTCCCGGTAGAGCGCCTCGACGGGCGTACCCTTGCGGACGCCGTCGCCGCCGTGGAGCTGGAGCGCCGCGTCGATGATCTGCTGCGCCGTTTCCGTCGCGTGGAGCTTGGCCATGGCCGCCTCCCGGCTCACGCGGGCGGCGCCCCGGTCCTTCGTCCAGGCGGCGCGGTAGATGAGGAGCGCCGAAGCGTCGATGCCGAGCGCCATGTCTGCGAGGTGCCCCTGTACCATCTGGAGGTCGCTGAGCGGCCCGCCGAAGAGCTCGCGCGTGCTCGCGCGCTCGAGGGCTTCGTCGTGGGCCCGGCGCGCGAAGCCGAGGGCCGCGGCTCCGACGCTCGAGCGGAAGACGTCGAGGACGCTCATGGCGACCTTGAAGCCCGCGCCGATGGGGCCCAGCCGCGCCGCGTCCGGGAGGCGCACCCCGCTCAGGCGAAGCCTCGCGAGCGGGTGCGGTGCCATCACCTCGAGGCGCTCGGCGACCTCGAGGCCGCGGGCGTCGCCCGGCATCAAGAAGGCCGTGAGACCGCGGGCTCCTTCGTCGCTCGTGCGCGCGAAGACCACGTAGAGGTCGGCGATGCCGCCGTTGCTGATCCAGGTCTTTTCGCCCTCGAGCACCCAGCCCTCGCCGTCGCGCGTCGCACGGGTCTCGAGGTTCGCGACGTCCGAGCCCGAGCGCGGCTCGCTGAGCGCGAAGGCGGCGATGGCGTCCCCGGCCCGCGTCCGGCGGAGCACGGCGCGCTGCTCCGCCGTACCGAAGAGGCTCACCGCGCCCATGCCGAGGCCCTGCATCGCGAAGGCGAAGTCCGCGAGGCCGTCGTGGCGCGCGAGGATCTCGCGGGCGAGGCAGATCGTGCGCACGTCGAGGCGCGCCGCGGGGTCCCCTTCGGCGGCATCGGGATCCGGCGCCGTCGCGCGCAGCCAGCCCCCGTCGCCGAGGGCGCGGACCCGCTGCCGGCAGGCGGCGTCGTTCTCGGCCACCGACTCTCCGTGTGCATGGCCGAGATGCTGGCCCGCCCAGGCCTCGAGCTCCTCGGCGAAGGCGCGGTGTCGGTCCTCGAAGAAGGGCCAGCTCAAGAAGCTCGCGTCCGGCATCGACGAATCCTCTAGTCGCCCTCGAAGGTGGGGCGCTCCTTCTTCACGAAAGCATGGTAGGCGCGCTCGAAGTCCTGCGTCTGCATGCAGAGGGCCTGCGCCTGGGCCTCGCTCTCGATCGCCTCGAAGAGCCCGAGGGACCACTCCTGGCGCAGCATGGTCTTGGTCATGCCGTGGGCGAAGCTCGGGCCTTCGGCGAGCCGCGTGGCGAAGGCGATGGCGCTGGCCTCGACGTCCGCGGGGTCGCAGAGCCGGTTGAAGAAGCCCCAGCGCTCGCCTTCGTCGGCGGCCATGGAGCGGCCACTGTAGAGGAGCTCGGCGGCGCGGCCCTGGCCGATGATGCGTGGCAGCATCGCGCAGGCGCCCATGTCGCAGCCGGCGAGGCCTACCCGCGTGAAGAGGAAGGCCGTCTTCGCCCGCGGCGTGCCGAAGCGGAGGTCGCTCGCCATGGCCAAGATGGCGCCGGCGCCCACGCATACGCCGTCGACGGCGGCGACGATGGGCTGGGGGCAGGCAATCATCGCCTTCACGAGGTCGCCGGTCATGCGCGTGAAGGCCAGGAGCCCCTTCATGTCGCCGGCGTTCTTCATGGCCACGAGTGGACCGATGATGTCGTGCACGTCGCCGCCGGAGCAGAAGTTGCCCTCGTTGGGCGCCAGCACGACGGCGCGCACGTCGTCCGCGTGGCTCAGATCGCGGAAGGTGTCTCGCAGCTCGGCGTAGCTCTCGAAGGTGAGCGGGTTCTTCCGCTCCGGGCGACGGAGGCGAACCACCGCCACCCGGCCCTCCATGCGCCAGTCGAAGTGCGCGGGCTGAAGCCCCGCCATGGCCCGTGCCGTGACCGTCATGAGCCGTTCATACCTCGCCGCCGCTCAGGGAGAGCGTGGTGCCCGTCACGGCGGCGGCCGCGTCGCTCGCGAGGTAGAGCGCCGCCGCCGCGACTTCTTCGGGTGCCGTGAAGCGACCGAGGGGCGTCTGCCGGAGCAGCGCTTTGCGCGCGCTCGCCTCGTCGCGGCCGGTGGTGGCGACGATATTGGCGATTGTGCGCTCGAGCATGGGGGTCTCCACGTAGCCGGGGCAGAGCGCGTTCGCGGTCACGCCGCTCCCCGCGAGCTCCTTGCCGATCGCCTTCGCCAGGCCGACCACGCCGTGCTTCGCGGCGCAGTACGCCGCGACGTAGGGGTAGCCCACGAGACCAGCCGTCGACGCGACGAAGAGCAGCCGGCCGATGCCCCGCTCCACCATGCCGCGTGCGAGCACCTGCGCCGGGAGGAAGGCCCCCGTGAGGTTCACGGCGAGGCGCCGCTCGAAGTGCGCGCGGGAGGTCGCGAGGAAGGGCGCGCTCTCCGCG
>ERZ1740059.1692-NODE-1692-length-10990-cov-8.299040_pt1 | contig 10990 bp, 8 predicted proteins | sample MGYA00581744_ERZ1740059 | MGnify/ENA primary metagenome ERZ1740059 (study PRJEB43018, sample SAMN04849738) | marine metagenome | isolation source: floating plastic debris | place: Pacific Ocean | collected 2008-08-28 | study: EMG produced TPA metagenomics... | reverse complement strand
CGTTTGGGTCTGGGGCGTGGAACGCGGGGCGTGGTGCTGGCGGCGGGGGCCTATGGAACCAATATTGGGCTCGACTATTGGATGATTGTGCGTCTGGGTTGGGATAGCTATGGGGCCGGATTGGCCACTGCCCTGAGCCAATACGCCATGCTGTTGGCAGGGATGCTGCTGTTGGTCCGCTCGGTTCCCTGGCAACAGGTGTGGCAGCAGCGATTTAGTCTATGGACTCGCCGCGCCCTTGGAGATTTGTTTCGTCTTAATCGCGACATTATGGTGCGTACCTGGGCGTTGCTGGTGAGCTTCGGTGTGTTTACCAATCTCAGCAGCATCATGGGGACCGAAACCCTGGCGGTGAATACGTTACTCATCCAGGCATTAATGCTAGTTAGCTATTTTTTAGATGGCATTGCCTTTGCTGCTGAGACCTATGCGGGCAAATTTTACGGTCAGGGTGACCGGTCAGGGCTGTCTACCTTGGCCACGGTGGGTGGGGGTCTGAGTGTGGGGTTAGGCGTAGGGTTTGCGATCGCGTTTATTAGCTTCCCCCAATCTCTCTTTGGTCTACTGACGGATCATCAAACTGTTCTCAGTCAGCTCGATGGCTATGTTCTGTGGCTGCTGCCGGTCTTTAGTTTCGGCGCTATCGCCTTTATGTTAGACGGCTACTTTCTTGGGCTGACGTCCGGCACGGTCCTGCGTAACTCTACGGTGCTGGCCACCCTCGTTGGCTTTGTGCCCCTAGCCATAGTGGCCTATGTCCGTCAGAGCCCCCATGGATTGTGGTTAGCCCTGACCTGTTTTATGGCCATCCGTGCTCTGACGTTGGTCTGGGCCGTGCCCTCTAGTTTCAAGTCTGCCTAAGGATCGCAGCGAATCTCCAGGAGAAACCCATCGGGATCGTAAAAATAGATGCCCCGCCCAGTGGGTCTGCTGACGGGACCATGGTCGATGGGGACCTGATGCTCTTGGAGGACGGCAACAGCCTGGTCGAATAACGCAGGCGCAATATCAAAGGCCAGATGATTGGCCCGCGTAAATTGCTGAGTTGGGTCGGGGTTAGGAGGGGCTAAGTCTGGTTCACCAAACAAATCTAAGATGGTGCCGTCGGGTAAGCGAAAGTTAGCGACTTTTCCTTGGGTGACCAGGTTTAGCAGAGTGACCGGAATTTCATCACCCGTGAGCTCATGTAATCCCAAAATGCCGCCGTAAAACTGACGCGATGCGGTCATGTCTTTGACGTTTAGAGCAATGTGATGCACGCCACGTAACGTGTCAGGATTGAGGCCCACTACGGTGTGCGGCTGGTCAAGAGATGTGGCCATGGTGATGACTGGAGCTGCCATGAACTGAGCCTATTGTATTCAATCGATAGTCAATCAATCGATGGGATACATGGAATATCCCCCATACTGCCAATCAATTTAGTAATAAGGTCGATAATAATAGGGATAGCCACCGCTTGTTTAAATCGCTGAACTTTCCATGAACAGTACTTTTCTTGAACGTCTGCATAGTCCTGAACGACCCGTGATTGTTTTCGATGGGGCCATGGGGACAAATTTGCAGGTGCAAGAGTTAACCGCTGAAGACTTTGGCGGTTTGGACTACGAGGGCTGTAATGAGTATCTGGTGATCACTAAGCCTGAGGCAGTGGCTAAGGTGCATCGCGATTTTCTAGCGGCTGGGGCCGATGTGATTGAGACCGACACTTTTGGTGGCAGCACCTTTGTATTGGCAGAGTATGGCTTACAGGACCAGGCCTATGAGATGAATAAGCTGGCGGCAGAACTGGCTAAGCGCTGCACAGCGGAGTACTCTACCCCCGAGAAACCCAGATTTGTGGCGGGGTCCATCGGGCCGGGTACTAAGCTGCCCACCCTAGGACACATTACCTACGATGAATTGCTGGAAGCCTTTCAGGTGCAGGCGGAAGGTCTGTATGACGGCGGGGTGGATCTGTTTATTGTCGAAACCTGTCAAGATGTGCTGCAAATTAAAGCGGCGCTGAATGCCATTGAGGTGGTGTTTGTCCAGAAAGGCGAGCGGCTACCGCTGATGGTGTCGGTGACCATGGAGACGACGGGCACCATGCTAGTCGGGTCAGATATTACGGCGGTGGTGAGTATTTTAGAGCCCTACCCGATTGATATTTTGGGTCTCAACTGCGCCACTGGCCCTGATTTGATGACCGAGCATGTGAAATATCTGTCGGAGACATCGCCCTTTGTGGTGTCCTGTGTGCCCAATGCGGGGCTGCCAGAGAATATTGGTGGCCATGCTCACTACAAACTGACGCCGATGGAGCTGCGCATAGCGCTGCACCGATTTGTAGAAGACCTCGGGGTGCAGGTCATCGGCGGCTGCTGTGGCACCCGGCCTGACCACATTGCAGCCCTAGCGGCGATTGCTGAGGAGTTGGCTCCCAAACATCGGGATATTAGACCGTCTCCTCTCGCTACCCTGGTGGTAGATGATGGTGCTTCAGACGGTAGTGTATCCAACGGTGCTGAGAAACCAGTCCGCCCGGTGTTAAATTATCCGCCCGCGGCAGCTTCGATTTATGGCGCGCAGCCCTACGACCAGGACAATTCGTTTTTGATTGTGGGCGAGCGCCTGAATGCGAGTGGTTCACGGAAGGTGCGGGAGCTGCTCAATCAGGATGATTGGGATGGGCTGATTGCGATCGCAAAAAAACAGGTCAAAGAAGGCGCCCACATCCTTGACGTCAACGTCGACTATGTCGGTCGAAACGGCGAAGCAGACATGCACGAAATAGTGTCCCGTCTGGTCACTAACGTCACCCTGCCGCTAATGCTCGACTCCACCGAGTGGACCAAAATGGAAGCCGGTCTCAAGGTGGCGGGCGGCAAATGTATCCTCAACTCCACCAACTACGAAGATGGTGATGAGAGATTTTTCAAAGTCCTAGAGCTGGCCAAAACTTACGGCGCAGGTGTTGTTATCGGCTGCATCGATGAAGAGGGCATGGCCCGCACCGCCGAGCAAAAGTTCAAAATTGCCCAGCGTGCCTATCGCGACGCCTTAGAATATGGGCTGCCCCCCCATGAATTGTTTTTTGATACCCTAGCCCTGCCGATCTCAACCGGGATTGAAGAAGATCGGGAGAATGCAAAAGCAACCATTGAAGCAATCAAAAAAATTAAAGAAAATCTCCCCGGTGCCCACTTTATGTTGGGGGTGTCCAATGTCTCATTTGGTCTTAACCCAGCGGCGCGCATTACCCTTAACTCAATGTTTTTGCATGAAGCCACGCAGGTGGGGATGGACGGTGCCATTGTCTCCGCTGCTAAAATTCTGCCGCTGATCAAGATCGAACCAGATCATCAAAAAATCTGTAAGGATCTGATCTACGATAATCGCGAGTTTGAGGGTGACATTTGTACCTACGACCCGTTGAGTAAGCTCACCACCCTGTTTGAAGGTGTGACCACTAAAGATGCCCGGTCGTCGGCCTCGTTAGCCGATTTACCCATCGAAGAACGGCTCAAACAACACATCATCGATGGTGAACGGATTGGGTTAGATGACGCGTTGCAGGTCGCTCTGGACACACCCTATGAGCCCTTACAAATCATCAATACCTTTTTGCTCGATGGTATGAAGGTGGTTGGCGAACTATTTGGCTCTGGTCAGATGCAGCTGCCCTTTGTGTTGCAGTCTGCCCAAACCATGAAGGCGGCAGTGGCCTTCTTAGAACCGCTGATGGAGACAGAAGAGGGGGATGATTCTGGTAAGGGCAAGTTTCTGATTGCCACGGTCAAAGGGGATGTTCACGATATTGGTAAAAATCTTGTCGATATCATTCTCACCAACAACGGTTATCAGGTGATTAACCTAGGTATTAAGCAGACTGTTGATGCCATTGTTGCGGCCTATGAGGAGCATCAGCCCGATTGCATCGCCATGAGCGGTTTGTTGGTGAAATCCACCGCTTTTATGAAAGATAATCTCAGCGTCTTTAACGACAAAGGTATTTCTGTGCCGATCATTCTGGGTGGTGCTGCATTGACGCCTAAGTTTGTCTACGGTGACTGCCAGGATGTTTATAACGGTCAGGTGATTTATGGAAAAGATGCCTTTGCAGATCTGACATTTATGGATCGGCTGATGCCTGCCAAGAAAGCAGAGAGCTGGCAGGATGCAACCGGCTTTATGGGTGACTATGCCCAATACAACCAGACAGGTCGTCAGGCCATAAACCAGGCTGAAGCTGAGCTAAATGGTGGAGGTAAAAAGGAACAGCCTAACGTGCCTGATGTGATCGATACTAAGCGGTCTGACGCTGTTGATATCGATATTCCGCGTCCCACGCCCCCTTTCTGGGGAACCAAGATTCTCCATCCAGAGGACTTTGATATGGACGAGCTTTACTGGCATCTGGATCAGCAGGCGTTATTTGTTGGCCAGTGGCAGTTTCGTAAACCCAAGGATCAATCCCGCGAGGACTATGATGCGTTTCTAGCAGAGAAAGTCCATCCCATCTTGGCCGAGTGGAAACAGAAGGTGAAGGATGAAAATTTACTCCACCCCCAGCTAATTTATGGTTACTTCCCATGCGTTGCAGAGGAAAATTCTGTGCATGTGTATCATCCTGCCGTGATGGAGCAGGGATTAACGCCTTTGGACGCTGAACCTCTGTTTACCTGGCAGTTTCCTCGTCAGAAGTCTATGCGTCGTCTGTGCATTGCCGACTTTTTCTTGCCTAAGGACCAGAATCAGTTTGATGTTTTCCCCATGCAAGCCGTTACCGTGGGCCAAATTTCGGCGGACTATGCCCGTCAGTTATTTGCTGAGGATAAATACACCGACTATCTGTACTTCCATGGGTTGGCGGTGCAGGTAGCGGAAGCGATGGCGGAATGGTGCCATGGACGCATCCGTAGAGAGCTAGGTTACGGTGACCAAGAGCCCGATAACATTCGCAATATGCTGGCCCAGCGTTATCAAGGCAGTCGCTATAGCTTTGGCTATCCGGCCTGTCCCAATGTGGCGGATCAAGCACATCAGCTAGATATTTTAGGGGTTGACCGTATAGGTATGACCATGGATGAAAGTGAACAGCTTTATCCTGAAGAGTCCACCACGGCGATTATCACTTACCATCCTGCGGCTAAGTACTTTAGCGCTTAATATTAGGACCTGACTGAGTGGCCACCTGTGGATTGGCCGCTCAGGCAAATCGCATCAACGGATGCTTATAAGCTTTCTAAAAATACTAATAGGTCAGACATATCTTGAATATTGGGCTGAAACTGAGGCATCGGTGGCGTTTTACCACTGATGACCTGCTTAATCAGGGCAACCTGCGATTTGCGCTCAGATACATTTTGTAGATCAGGACCTACTTCTCCAGCCCCCTTAAGACCATGGCAGGTGGCGCAATTTTGCCAGAATAGCTGCTGCCCCCGCTCAAGGTTCCCTGTGGATGCCAAAACATCGTGTACGTAGGGATCAGACACCTCTACCCTATGAATCCCCCATATGACGAGTACAACACACATCAGAATTGTGGTTGCTGCTAAGACAAACTGAACGATCAGACGATTGCCTTGGCTATCTAGGGCTGATTGGGTGGAAGATGATCTGTCGATTGTATTTTGGGTCACAGGCAGAACGTAACACTTTTTAATTACGCATATGATACATAGTTTAAAGTTTTCTCAGGAGACAGTGCAAGCTGTTTGTCCCTGAAAATGGGTGTGAATTCTATAATTTGTATTAAAGTGGCCCTAGTTTAACGATAAAAAAAGCCTGATCTCTGCCAGGACGTCGTCTATCGTGTCTGTCTAGTCAAAATCTGACTGTTGCTAGGGACTAGGCTCAATTAAGGGAATGGCTTACTATAAAGGAAGACGAAGTAATGTGTAGCTGGCATTACTTTCATAAGCTTTGTAAGTCATTGAGGAAACACGGCGTGATTGAACCTTTGCTGTTAGGGATTGTTTTGGGCCTCATTCCGGTAACGTTAGCCGGTCTATTTGTAGCGGCTTACATGCAGTATCGCCGTGGCGATCAGCTCAACTTCTAGAATCTGGGTTCTAGGTTTTTGGGCTACAACCAGATTTATCTGACCAGCGTGCTTTTTCGGACGCTGGTTTTTTAATTGGCACGGGTTGAGTTCTGGGTTGTTAGTGAAGGGCGATTAATCCAGCGGCTAATCGGGCCGTACCGTAGGCGGCCTCCGTATGGATGGACGGGGATAGGGGAATGCCAAGTGCTTGCGATCGCAGCCTGCGCCAAACAGTATTCTGCGCCCCACCGCCCGCGGTATAGACCTGCTTGACAGGGCCTCCCCCCAGGGCTGTGAGTTTTTTGTACCCTAGGGCTTCGATCTGGGCCATGCCTTCTAGCAACCCGTGGAGGAATCGAGTTTTGTCTGATGGCTGTGGTGTTAACCGCGGTACCAGGGCTGGGTCGTTAATGGGAAACCGTTCGCCGGGGCTCAGGAGGGGATAGTAATCTAAACCGCTGGGTTGAGTCGGGTCAATTTGAGCGCTCAGGGAGCGTAGCTCGGCATCGCTAAAGTAATGGCGCAGCACGGCTCCACCCGTATTTGAGGCCCCACCTACCAGCCATTGCTGACCCAATCGATGGCTATAGATGCCGCTAGGGGCGTTGTTAATGGCAATGGGGCTGAGGAGTTTGAGGACCAGGGTAGAGCCGAGGGACGTGACGGCATCCCCTGGAACGCTGGCACCGCTAGCTAAAAAAGCCGCAATGCTATCGGTGGTGCCAGTTTTGATGATGCAGCTTTTAGCTAACCCAAACCGCTGGGCCACCTCGGGTTGTATGGGTGCGATCTCAGCTCCGGGGGGCAGGACCCGAGGCAGCCATGGGCTAATCTCTAAATCCGCCAACCAGCGCGGATAGCTGAGGGTCAGGACATCGTAGCACAGCTTAAGGGCGTTGTAGTAATCACTGATGCCAGGCTGATCGTGGAGTAGGCTGCTGAGCCAGTCTGCCTGGTGGGTGAGGTAATGGGCCTGCTCTAGGGTTGTATGGGGTAAATTATTTAGCCACCATAGGGCTTTGGACAGACTAGAGGTGGCGCTATGGGCCGGGCTGGTGGTTGGTGTGGCTGTGGGTACGCCGCCGCGGGCGTCATTGTAGAACAGGGGCTGAGTGAGGGGGGCGTTATTGCGATCGCACAGTAAAACCGTCGCCGAGGTGCCATCAATGGCAATAGCCGTCAGCCGTTTGCCAATAGCTGTGGGTAGCTGATCCAGCAGAGCCCAAAGTGTCTGCCGCCAAGCATCCGCATCTGGCTGGGGCGACGGATACTGACAGCGAGCTTCGCCGACGACCTGCCCCACCGCATCAATTGCGATCGCCCTTGCCCCTGAGGTGCCAAAGTCAATCCCTAAATAGTTCGTCATTTGCCATAAAAAATGAGGTGCTCATTTGAGCACCTCATTTGAAAAAAATAATCTGAACCCGTTTAAACGCTGACTTCACTCAGCTCACGGGTAAGGTGGTCAAAGGGAACGTCCACAAAGGATGTGTTAGCTATGCCCTGAGCTTCGAGGGCATCCTTAAGAACGTCCTTCATTAGCTGAATGCCAATCACTGTCGGACCTACGGGAACTTCCAATGAGTTATACGTTTCCCGCAATCCGTTGAGAACTCGTTCGGTCAGCACATCACAATTGCCCGCTACCATGGCGTAGCTGCTGTACCGCAGGTAGTAGTCTAAGTCGCGCAGACAGGCCGCATACCGCCTGGTGGTATAGGCATTTCCCCCTGGGCGAATCAACTCAGGGATCTGCTCAAACAGTGCTGCGCCTGTGGCTTTGACTAGGCTAGAGGCATTGGCACTGATATAAGCAGCGGCCTTAACCCGATCAGTACCACTGCCAAAATAAGCTCTTAAAGAATCGATAGCTTCGCGATCGAGGTAACGACCTGTGATGTCGTAGGTGCTAATTAAACCCGTCACCGTATCCCGCATGCAACCTTTCTCCCAGTGCGATTAGTGTGCGACTCAAAAAATCAAGTGGAACTTATAACCAAGCTAGGGGTGAAAGTTCTCATTGAAGCCCTGACCAAAGATGGTCTGCCCAAAATATGAGAACAAGCTCAATAGCGATCCAACTGCTTGTTCAGGCATTGATTCGTGTGTTTTCCGCTGTTATGGAAATCCTGGAAGCCATTCAGCGACAATGCTTACAACACTCCAATACCAAAATTAAGTCTACCACGGTGGATTAAACAGCAGTCCATCCACTCGCCAGAGAAGCGGATTGAGCTCCTTATTTTTTACAATCAGAAATATTTCGCAATATTTTTAGTCATTACATCGTTTTTTCGCCGGCAAAGCTTGGGTGCTTCAATTCAGATTTGGTTGCTAAATGATTTCCTTGCTTGCACCTATCCTCAATTTCTGCGCTAACTAGCTAGAGAAAACTTGAATTTGTATCAAGAAATACAAAATATAGGGATTTCTATTTCTAGGATGATCCAAGCCTGATCAGGGTAAATGCTTATCCTTGCTTAATCACAGGTGATATATGCAGGGTAACGATCCATCGTTGATACCTGGCCGCTATCAACGATGGTTTGGGAGTGGGTGATCTTGCTTGAGATTTGTGAGCATACGGTCCAAGTTGATGAGATATGCCTATTGCCGCTTAGGAATATAGAAAATTCCTAACAGGTTCACATTTTCAGCCTTACCCATTGTTTAATGTTTTGACCGTTAAACATGTTGGCCTGTTGGTACTGGAAAGCCCACATTCCCTCAATTTTTTTGGCGCGGCTGATCTTAGGTTTGAGGTGATTCGAGACCATTGCCAGTTATCAATAGTTTCGACAAAGCCATACCTCAGATCGGTAACGGCATTTTTTTGAAGACGGCTTTAGTGAATGCATAAAAAGGAGTAATCCATGGCTCAAACTGCTGCAGAAGTTTTGCAGATGATCAATGATCAAGACATTCAAATGATTGATCTAAAGTTCATCGATTTGCCAGGTATTTGGCAACACCTGACGGTGCATCGCAGCCAAATTGATGAGAGTAGCTTTACTGATGGAGTAGCGTTTGACGGCTCAAGTATTCGTGGTTGGAAGGCCATCAACGAGTCAGATATGTCGATGGTTCCCGATCCGGCTACTGCCTGGATTGATCCCTTTATGAAGGAGCCTACCCTCAGCCTGGTGTGTTCGATTAAAGAGCCCCGTACCGGTGAGTGGTATGACCGTTGTCCTCGGGTTATTGCTCAGAAAGCCTTAGATTATTTGCAGGCAACGGGTATTGGTGACACCGCGTATTTTGGCCCTGAGGCAGAATTCTTTATCTTTGATGATGTTCGGTTCGACACCACATCTAATGCTAGCTACTACCACGTAGATACCGTTGAGGGACGCTGGAATACAGGCCGTGAAGAGGAAGGCGGCAACCTGGGCTATAAGCCGGGTTATAAAGGTGGTTATTTTCCGGTGTCTCCCACAGCTACGTCCCAGGATATGCGGACTGAGATGTTATTGACGATGGCAGACTGTGGCGTGCCCATTGAGAAGCATCACCATGAAGTGGCTACCGGTGGTCAGTGTGAGCTAGGTTTCCGGTTTGGTGAAATGATCCAAGCGGCTGACTGGTTGATGACCTACAAGTACTGCATCAAAAACGTTGCCAAAAAGTATGGCAAGACCGTTACCTTTATGCCCAAGCCTCTGTTTGAGGACAACGGGTCTGGAATGCACACTCACCAGTCCATCTGGAAAGATGGTCAACCTCTGATGGCCGGTGACAAATACGCTGGTTTAAGTGAGTTAGCCACCTACTACATTGGCGGTATCCTCAAGCATGCACCTGCACTTCTAGCCTTTACTAACCCCAGTACTAATTCCTATAAGCGCTTAGTGCCTGGTTTTGAAGCACCTGTAAACCTGGTTTATTCCAACGGCAACCGGTCTGCTGCTGTACGGATCCCCCTATCGGGTGACAATCCTAAGGCTAAGCGTTTAGAGTTCCGCTGCCCTGATCCAACGGCTAATCCATATTTAGCGTTTGCCGCTATGCTTTGCGCTGGTATTGATGGCATCAAGAATAAGATTCAGCCTCCTGAGCCCATCGATCAGGATATCTATGAGCTAAGTCCTGAAGAGCTAGCGAAGATTGCATCGACGCCTGGCTCTCTTAAGGAAGCACTGTCGGCACTAGAAAGCGATCATGACTTTTTGACCGTGGGCGGTGTCTTTAATGAGGACTTCATTCAAAACTGGATTTCCTACAAGCTGGATACTGAAGTAATCCCCATGGATATTCGTCCTCATCCCTATGAGTTGGCGCTTTACTATGATTGCTAAGCCTAATTCAGTATTTGATTCATTGACCTTTTGAGGTCTGTGACGCCAGTCTTCGGGCTGGCGTTTTTGCATGGTGCCAACTCTATTGCATCTCTCAGGTTAGTTAGGACAGTGTATGTCCCTAAAAGCCTTAAGTTACAACGGCTAACCTGACCCGCAATCGACGGATGCATCCGTCGATTGCTATATGAATGGGGCAATTGCAATGTTATGGATAAAAATTCATAAAACTAAATAGCTAAAAGGTATCAAAATATACGGAATATTTGTCTATAATTGAAGCCAGAAAGCATAAGCGCACTTTAGGTGTGCCGCTGATTTAGTTCTTCAGGAGGTCAATAGGTATGTCTATTCAAGAATCCGCTAGACTTCAAATCGTTAATAATCGCCATGCTGTGACTAATCGACAGCGTTCCCTATTAAGTCGAGCAGCAGCAGATGTAGGTATGTCGATGGATGTTGTGGGCTCAGGCAGTCGCATCCAGGGTAAGTCTAGGTATGACGTGCAACATGCCTATGGTCGTAGTAACGCCGCCATGAGTTAACCCTTAGGTAACGAGCTAACGTTCTTTAAAGAGAGTGGGAGGGGGGGGAGGGAACCCGGCCCACAAAATTATAATGAATGATTCTCAGCCAAATAAATTAAGAAAACACCAAGGGAAAA
>ERZ1740059.1691-NODE-1691-length-10992-cov-7.005577_pt1 | contig 10992 bp, 7 predicted proteins | sample MGYA00581744_ERZ1740059 | MGnify/ENA primary metagenome ERZ1740059 (study PRJEB43018, sample SAMN04849738) | marine metagenome | isolation source: floating plastic debris | place: Pacific Ocean | collected 2008-08-28 | study: EMG produced TPA metagenomics... | reverse complement strand
CTGAATTACCCAACTGGATTCGAGCTGGACAACTATGTTTGTGTAGCGAAAGTCCTGACATGCCAGGTAGCCATATTGCCATTGATTGTTGGTTAGGAGATCGCTGGGCTAGCGGACGTTCCTGGGCGTTGGTGATGCAAGTTCCATCTCTGGAGGATTCTGCATGGCGTGGTGAATGCAGGAGACCCTCAGACCCTCAACGCCCGGTTATCTTAGCGGTTCAGGATGCTCGTTACGGTGGATTTTATCTAGGCCGTCGCGCCGATGCTGAGCATCAATACTGGCATATGTTCAACGCCGGACGCTGGTCCACTGTTCCTAGCACAGCCGTGGTGGGATGGTTGCCGATTCCCCATCGGTTATCCCATAGATTTTCTTCAACATTAGAGACATCGCGTCAAAGACTGTTGGCACAGTTCAAGTAGATCCACGGTAACTATTCACATTAGGGAAGATTCAAAAAATGTTGCAAGTATTGCGCCCTTATCATGTTGCGTTTGAACGGATTGCTATTGCAGTTATCTTCACCTTTATCGTGGCTGATTTATACCCCCATCCATCTCTGTCGCCAGGGTTAATCATGTCAACTGTGTCACATATTCAGGCCGCAGCTGAGTTAGGGGAGACAGACGTTTTAGAGATGCCTTAGAGACGATGTTTTATTACCTTTTAACCATCCCATAGAGCCGCTAACCGAGACCATAGGAGAAAATCATGAACCAAGATAAAACGCTACAACAAAACCCTAAGGCCGTTCCAGATAGATAGAACAGCCTAATGCGGTCTTCTCTTGATTGGGTTAGTCTTCAGCAATAAATTGCCAGGTCTCATCTAACTTAAAGTGGCTCCACAGATTAAACCGTAGATCATCTGGGCTTGATTTTACAAAGCCGGTATTGCCAGCGGGGTGCACGTCAGTCCACAGACGAAGTCCGTGCTGATCAATGCCATTAGGCGCTGGGCCAGGAGCCTCAACGCGTTCAACCCGGAACCAGCCAATGCGTCGGGGCGTTTCTATGGGTTCTCCTGCCATTACTTGTTCTGTCACTTGGTCAAAGGCAGGACGGGAAAATGCATAGGCAACTCTCAGCGGCCAGTTGAATACGGTGATAGAAACCACCAGGGCAAAGGATACCGCCATCTGTCGTCGAAAACGTTGAGACCGGAGCCCAGAAATTACCATTAGTGCCATCGCCAAGAATACAGCAGCCAAGCAGCCGACCAGACGGATTAAGCCAATTTCTAGGGGGTTTAGGGATAGAAGAACAAGCAGGGTGGGTGGCAGTGCGATCGCACTCCAGGTCAAAAATCGTTTCATGCTGCGACATCCTTACAACGACGTAGGTTGATTCATTGTAAAGGCGGCACAATTTTGCAAACCCAAACCTGTGGCAATTAGGCAACTGCCCGATGTTAGGCCTGGTCGTGTCTCACTGCTCTCGCTGCCAGATTTTAATGGCTGGTGTAGTCCGACTTGCTGTAACAATTTGCTCAGATGGTGACACCACTACATGGTCAATCAGCATGCCAAATCCGGTCAATACTTGCTCGGCGTTTCCGGTTTCAACATTCCAAATACGAACGGTTTTATCCGCACTGCCGGTGCTGAGGGTGCGACCATCTCGACTAAAGATCATGTCGTTGACATAGCTGGTGTGGCCCGACAACGTATGTAGCGGCTCACCGGTCTTGATTTGCCATTTACGAATGGTACCGTCAGCGCTGGCACTAAACAAAAACCGACCATCTGGGCTAATGGCCAGGGTGTTGACAAAGCTTTCATGCCCGGTCAAGGTCTTTTTCAATTCGCCCGTGGCAATATGCCAAATCTTGATGGTGCGATCGCTACCACCGCTGATGATGTATTTTCCATCGGAGGTGACGACTAAGCTATTGACTGACCCCTGGTCGGTGACGAGCGATCGCTGCCATTTTCCTGTGCCCGCCTCCCAAATGTGAATGTCACCATCGGCTCCGCCACTGACGAGCTGCTGGCCATCGGGGGTGCGGCCCACCGTATTGATCGGACCATTGTGAGCCTTGGACTGTTGCCATCGCTGGGTTCCACTGGCCACTGCCCAGCTCTGGAGTGCCCCATCGGCATTGCCGCTGTAAAGATGGGTGTCATCGGGGCTGAGCAGCACCGTATTGACAAAGCTGGTTTGACCTTCCCAGGTTTGCACCGATTTACCAGCGGTCAAATCCCACAGGCGAATGGTCTTGTCAGCCCCGGCGCTGACCATGCGCACGCCATCGGAAAACAGCAGCAGGTCGTTAATGGAGCCACTGTGATCGGGCAGGGTCCGCTGGAGTTGGACCGGAACCTTGGCGGCGAGGACCGATGGAATGGGCGGTGGAGAGATGGAGCGTTGATGAAGTGCGATCGCACCGCCACCCACCACAATGCCCGCTAACGCGGCGACCATCCAGGGCCATCGCCGCCGCCGTCCAAACGTAGCCGTCTGGGGGAGGGTTTGCCACGATGGGGTAGTAATGCCCAGCTGGAGAGCGGTTTGTTGATCCGCCGGAGAAGTATTGCTGCCGAAGGGAAGGGTGGTCTCACTTGGCTGTGGCCCCAGACTTGGACCAGAATTTGAACCAAAACTTGGGCCAAGGGTAGTGCCAGACCCAGACTTTGATGGCCTAACAGAAGAAACCTGCTGAGAAGACTTTGCCTGGGAGACCCCTGGCTGGGACAGCTGCTGTAGTCTCGTTAGAACATCCTGGGCCGTGGCCGGACGATCAACGACCCTGGGGGCGATCATACTGTCGAGTAAATCGGCTAGCCCCGCTGAGATTTGAGGGGCATAGGGTCGCCAGTCAAACCGGTTGTGCAGTGAGTCATAGAGGTGCGTATCGGTGGGCGCTTTGGCCGTCAGTAGATAAATGAGGGTACGCCCCAGGGAATAAAAGTCAGACTGGGGCACGGCCTGCCCCTGCTCCTGCTCGGGGGGGGTATAGCCAGCGGAGCTAATGGCTGTGGCCACACCGCCTCGACTCATCTGGGTGAGATAGGTTTGGGTGACTGCGCGGGCCGCCCCAAAATCCACCAGGGCCAGCTGACCGCTGGTGCGAATCATGACGTTTTCGGGCTTAATATCCCGATGAAAGTAATTATTCTGATGAATCTGCTGCAGGATCTCCACCAGCTGGGTTAGCCACTTGACCGCCTGCTGCTCATGGATGGGATGATTACCCTGCTGCTTCATCCACTGAGCCAGATTAACGCCATCGATCTTTTCCATCACGATGCAGTGCAGCGGCACGGTCTGGCCGGGCGGCATAACCGTGAAATAGCCATCCTGGGTCATAAAGGGCACCCCTGGATGGTTTAGGTGGCTAAGGGCCTCGGCCTCCTGCCGAAACATGGCTAGCACCTTAGGGATTTCGGTGTGCTCCTGGCGTAGCACCTTTAGTAGCTTGGGCAGATTGCGCTCATAGGCTTCATACACAATGCCAAACCCGGTTTGGCTGCTGAGCAACCGCATGACGCGATAGCGCCCTTCTAATACCAGTGTGGTTCCACAGGCTTGACAGTCGTTCGCCTCACTATTGCCCGGATGGTCAGGCCGGGGACAGTTGGGATTAATGCATAAACTCATCAGCCACCCTGAAAAACGACCCTGGTGCCTCCGGTCATTCCAGACCTGAAGCCACAGGGAACGTAAACGCCCTCTTCTATCTTAGAAGCATCCCAAGATAGGGGAGTAGGCGTGTATTGACGCTCAACTTTGATAATGTACCATCCGTTACTTAGAAACCTGAGATGAAAGCTTGAATTTGAAGAGTTTATTCACGATGACGGATCTAAAAGTGGGGGTGCTATAGCATGGTGGCGTCGTCGTTCCTGGTTACCACCATGCTGCGAAAATTGGGGGCTTTTTGCCTGGGGGTTACCTCCCTACTGCTGACGCTTTTGTTGTCGACGCCCCCGCCAGCATCTGCTGATGTCATCCTCCATGCCTTTGATTGGAGCTATGCCACCGTGGCGGAGCGGGCACCGGATATTGCGGCGGCGGGCTATGGAGCGGTACTGGTGACGCCACCGCTCAAATCCCCCATTACCCGTAGATGCCGCTGGTATCAGCGCTATCAACCCCAAGACTTTCGGGTCATTAGCAACTGTGATGGCGATAAGGAGAGCTTTGTAGCCATGATTGACGCCCTAACGGAGGTGGGGGTGCTCACCTATGCCGATGTGGTGGTTAATCATATGGCCAATGAGCGCAATGCGTCGACTACCTTCCCCGGTGCCTCTGCCCTAGCGGAGTATGGTGACGATCTTGACTATTGGGAACAACAGCGGCTATATGGCGATTTAGATGAGGGTTTGTTTGGCCCCCAAGATTTTCACGCGCCCAACTGCATTCGCAATTATGGCAATCGTCTTGAAGTGATTAAGGGTCGTATTTGCGGTGGTGGAAACGATCCGGGGTTACCGGATCTCAGGGATACGGTGCCGGATGACAATTGGGTGTTAAACCAGCGCCGACAGTATGTGCGGGCTCTTTATGATTTGGGTGTGCGGGGGTTTCGGCTAGATGCGGCTAAGCATATGCCCAACGGTGCGATTCGGTATTTTATTCCAGATGACATTGCTAAACGCACTCAGATTTTTGCCGAGATTATTACGACGGGCGGTGTCGGAGACAATGAATATAATCTATTTTTAGAACCCTATCTCAGGGAGCTGCCCGCTGAGTTTGACGCCTATGATTTTCCCTTGTTAAATGCGATTAAACAGGCCTTTAGCTTGGGGCAGCCCCTGTCGGATATTGCTCAACCCTACGAGACGGGCAATGCGTTGGAAAGTCAACGGGCGGTTACCGTGGTCACAACCCACGATATTCCCTACAACGATGGGTTTCGCTATTTGATTATGGACCCGACGGATGAGGACCTGGCCTATGCCTACATTATGGGGCGAGACGGGGGCACCCCCATGGTGTTTGATGATGGAACCACGGCTGAGCCTCCCTTTGGGCAGATAGACAATGGTCGCTGGCAAGGGGTTTGGACTTGCGATCGCATCCTTCGCATGATCCGTTTCCACAACCAAATGCAGGGAACTAGCATGGAGGTGCTACACGCCGACCAATGCAGCCTGCTGTGGCGACGAGGAGAAGAGGGGATTGTGGCCATCAACAAATGTGGCGAACCCCACACCATTACCGTCGATACCCAATTTAAGTTTAAATGGCATCACCCGTACCAAGATGTTCTCTCGGACGATTCATCGATGGAAATCAGTGGCCCTGAGCATACATTTCAAGTACCCGGACGCAGCGCCCAGATGTGGATCGCAGCTGAACCCTAAGCCACCTTTCTAAAGCACCTCATTAATTACCAGCTCATCACTATTTAACAGCTTTGGCAGATCCAAAATGTGCATCATCTGCTCCCCATAGGGAACAGCCCCCTGAACACAGCTATGATCGGCTACCAGGCTAGATCCTGTCTTGATATTACTGGGATTAATATCAAACAAGGTATCTCGAATTTCCTCGATCACTACGGCCGCCAGCGTTTTTTCAAGCTCAACCACAACAGCCTTAAGATTTCTAGACAGCGTTTTGGTTGAAAGCCCTAACGATTCAGAAATATCAACAACGGTGACAACTTCACCGCGTAAATTGGTATTACCAATAATATGGCTGGGACAGCAGGGAACAGGTGTTGCTTGATTAACGGTGATGAATTCTCGAACACAGTCGGCATCAATACCCAACAGCTTATCATCCAGGGCAATTACAATCAGTGTTTTAGAAACAACGTTAGCCTGATCGCTCTCTGGTAGCTGTCTTAACTTGTCAGCCCGCTGACGAAAAATACTTTTTTCTTGGTCACTGGCATCTGGGCAAAAGGCTGTTGTAATACTTTCTTCCGATAGTGTTGTATCAGAGCCATCCGCACGGGAATTATAAAAATCATCCACCAGAAAACGGGTGACCGAGATTACCTGTTGCAGTTCACCTGGGTTAAACCAAGATTGAGGCTCATTTAAGATAAAAATATCATCCTCATTCAACAACATACCGGCAAAGAAACGTTGGGTATCAGGCGTTATCCAATCCTCATGCTCAGGCAGTTCGGTCATCATCCCCTGGGTTGACAACTCTCTAATGTCCTGAACACTATTAGAAATAATGCCGACCCTCAAGTCAGCCTGCTTGAGAATAATAATGTTGTCGGTGAGCCCGTAACGCTGTGATTGACCGTCAGCGCTAGCCCGAAAGTCGATCACCGGTAGCACCTCTCCCTGGAGATCGATGACGCCCACAATGCCTGATGGGGCATTGGGTACAAGGATAAGCTCTGGCAGTGCAAAGACTTCTTCAAGATAGTCTGCGTTAATGGCACTCACGTGCTGATGGACTTTAAAGAGGCAATAGGAGGTTTCCATAATTTTTTCTCTAATCTGTTTCTTTGAGGGTGTGTTCGAGCTGTAAAATTAATTCTGAGGCCGTACGATTTCCTAACTTGGCGATGCGGCTATCGCCAGGCAGCTGTCGTAACAAATTGAGCGCTACCTGGTTCATCCTGATATCGCTACCTTTGAACAGATCGTTAAGCTCCTGGTCGCTGCAGGTGTCCATGGCTGGCTCAGATGCTACAGGTATGGGCGGCGTCATGATAAATTCAGAGGCTGGCTGAGTTGCCTCATTCACTGGCCGCTGGTATGCGATCGATTCGTCAAACATTTTGATGTGCAGCTTGTTTGATTGTTGGCCATGGAGCTCCGTATGACCAACAAGAAGATAGCCTGAGGGGCGAAGGGCGTTATAAAATTTGTCTAATATTTTTCCAATAGCTGCATTGTTAAAGTAAATAAAAACGTTCCGACATAGGATTAAGTCCATATCTGTAACGTCTAGAGGGGGATCTAAAAATGAGCTGTCTACTAAATTTCCTATCTGGAAATCAACCATTTTTTTGATGACACCGTCAATTTGGTAGTGATTGTCAGACTCTTTGAAAAAACGTTCTAGAATGGCTGACTCAACCCCTCGAAACGACCAAGGACGATAAATCCCTGCCTTGGCCCTTTCAATGGCGGTTGAATTGATATCTATCCCTAAAATCTTTAAATCCCAGTCGTTTAAGTCTGGAATCAGGTCTGCTAATAATAATAAACTAGCGATGGAATAGGGTTCCTCACCGGTTGAACAACCGGCACTGCAAATGCGCAGGGTCTTTTCACTCGATCTTTGTTCGATTAAGGTGGGTAAGATATAGTTCTTTAAAAGATTAAACTGACCTTTGTCTCGAAAAAAGAAACTCTCAATATTAGTGATGGTTGAAATTAACAGCGTCCACTCTTGATTACTTTGCTCTGTATTTTCATTGAGTAACAGATAGTATTCTTCTGGCACCTTAAACTCTATCGCCTCCAAGCGACTAAAGATAAAGTTTTGGAAGCTGGCCTGATCGTTTTTCCTCAAGGTCAACCCAATGCGATCGGCGATGAGTTGAGCAAATGCCTGTTGTAATCGTGGGCTTAGGGGCTCTGTTGATGACACGTGTGTTTTACCGTAGTTTCAAAATAAATGCCGTTGCTGATTTAGATGATGAACCGATCGGTTAGATATGCTATTTGACAGTAGCTTGCAGATAAAATCATCCCGAGGATCAGCAATGCCAAATAAGTAACTTATTTTGTTGAGTAACGCGATTCCTGGTCTACTAGCTGTAATACGGCAGGTGCGATCGCATCCATCGGTAACACCTGACTTGCGGCCCCCAAGGCAATGGCCTCCTTGGGCATACCAAACACCACCGAGGTGGCTTCATCCTGGGCAATGGTCATTCCTCCAGCATCAGCGATTGCCTTCATCCCATCAGCGCCGTCACGCCCCATACCCGAGAGCAAAACTCCGATTGCTTTACGACCATACACCTGGGCAACGGATGAAAATAATGTTGTCACAGACGGGCAGTGACCATCGCCAGGTATCGCTTGGGAATACACAAACCGACCGCGATGATCCAGGGTAAGATGCTGACGTTCCGATGGAAAGTAAATAGTGCCAGGTTCCGGTCGTTCCCCCGCCAGGGCAATCCGGATTGAGAGCTTACTCGTCGCCGCAAGCCAGTCAAGCAGCCCCTGCAGAAACCCCTGACTAATGTGCTGAACACAGACAATGGGCAACGGAAAATGTCTCGGCAGATTGTTAAACAGGTTTTGTAAAGCCAGCGGCCCCCCGGTTGAGGCACCGACAGCTAAAATCTTGTGATTGTTGTGTACACTAGCGGATACAGACGTCTGTCGTCTAATTTGTCGATTGGCGGATGGCTGCTTTTTCTTAAAAACCTTGACACCCGATAAGATTTTAACTTTGTTGATCAGCGCCTGCTTGAGCAACATATTTTCCGCATCTAAGCCCGCCTTAGGCTTGGGCAATATATCGACGGCCCCGGCTTCGAGCAGTTGAAAAATCCGGTGAGTATCATCCTCTTGAACCGATGCACTCACGACCAATATGGGCCGAGGATAGTCCACCATAACCTGGGCTGTGAATTCGAGACCGTTCATTATAGGCATGAAAAAGTCGGTGCAAATCACATCTGGTTGACTTGTCGGAATTAGCGCTAACCCCTCCTGTCCAGTACTCGCCGTACCGACAATTTCGATGTCGGGCGACGAGTCTAAAATTCGTTTGAGAATCGTCAGGGCAATGGGTGAATCTTCAACAATGAGAACGCGGATGGACATTTGGTATGAGTGGTTGCCAAATAAAATTTAAATTAATTTTTCTAAGGTATCTAAAAGCGCCTCTTGGTTAAATCGGCCTTTGAGAATATAGGCATTAGCTCCCGCATCAGCCCCTCGCTGTCGATCAGCATCAGAATCTAATGTGGTTACCAAAATGATGGGTAGTTCATTGTATTCCTGCTGCTGGCGAATTTTACTCACCAGTGAGAACCCATCTAAAAGGGGCATTTCCACATCGGACACAACCGCATCAAACCCACCGGTTTGCAGCATGTTATAGCCCTCTAACCCATTGGTCGCCGTGACCACCGTATAGCCGGCCCCTTCAAACAGACGTTTTTCCTGAATGCGAACCGGTGGCGAATCTTCCACCAAAAGAATAATGGGTTTATGCTGGGCAGCGGCTTTAGGCGTGGATAAGGTTTCAGTGATGAGGGGCTGCTGCTGTAATGACTTGAGCAGATCTGACGGATTGAGAATCATACAGATATCTCCCGTCCCCAAGATAGTGGTGCCACTGACGTTGCGCACCCGCTTGAGTAGCGCCCCCATGGGTTTGACCACAACTTCCTGGTTATTGAGCAGCCGATCGACAAAAAATCCGGCCTGGTTGTTACCCACTTTGAGAACAACACAGGGACGGGCCGTACCGCTATAAGAACTGGGCTGAGCCACCCAGTTATAAATGGGGGAACTTGACAGCTCTAATGTCTTCACCAAGTCGGCAACAAGAATCGTTTGATCTCCAAGGGCAATCGTATCTTGCCCCTCTTGGGTGACCACCTGTTGGGGAGAAATCAACAGCGTTGTTTCCAAAAACTCAATGGGAATCGCAAAGGTCATCCCTTGACTTTCGGCCAGGACAACATTAGCCGTACTCAGGGCTGTACTGAGCTGCAAGCGAAAGGTACACCCTTGCCCCTGGACAGATTCGATCTGGATGGCTCCCTTAAGCTCTTCGACCTGAGCCCGAACCACATCTAACCCCACTCCCCGGCCAGAGATTTCAGTAATAAAGCTACGGGTAGAAAAGCCCGGCGCTAAAATCAAGCTGTGGATTTGGCTAATGGTCATAGCCTCTAGTTCTTCGGGGCTATGGAGCTTACGTTTAATCGCCGTCTGTTTGATTTTTTCAACGTCTAACCCCCGACCATCGTCGCTGATTTCAATGGTTAGGCTGACCGCCGTCTGCTGGGTTTTAACCTGTAGGGTGGCTCCGGCTGATTTACCGGCTGCGATCCGTTCTTCAGGGGTTTCAACCCCGTGATCGATGGCGTTGCGTACCAGGTGTAGCAGTGAGTCTTTGATACCCTCTAACAGCCGTTTTTCAGCCGTGGTTTCCTCCCCTTTAAGCACCAGGGTCACGTCCTTGGACTGCTGTTTAGCCAGATCGCGCACCATTCGCCTTAGGGGCTGAAATAGGGTGGCCATGGGCAGCAGCTGTAGGCGACGAACCTGTTCCCTGAGGTCTTCGGAAATCAGCTCTAGCTTTGAACTGTTGCTTTGAACCGTCGATCTTAAGGTCAAGATCAGACGTTCTAACCGTTCTTCATAGGAGAGCTCAGAGGTAGGTTGTAAGCTGTCTTTATTTTCTCGCCACTCTTCCCACAGCGTAATCAGCTCCTCAGCTTGGGCCGAGGTCTGGGAAATTTGAATCCGGGTAACGGCCAGCTCTTCGGCCTGGGTGGTTAACGCATCCAAGTCACGGGTTTGAACCCGAATGGTGTCAGTTTGAGTGCCCGTTTCCTTCCTCGTTTCAAAGGTGGGTAGGGTATCTTCGGTGACGGGCAGCGTTGGCAGGGTGACGGCAGACGCCGCGGCAGGAACAGACGATAGGGTTTCCCTAAGCCCCTGTACAAGTTGCTCGGTATCAACATTGGCCGGGGTACCGGTCACGGCTTCTTGAACAAAGGTACCGATGGCATCTAACCCGTCATAGAGTTGGTCGCTAATGCTCGAGTCCAGCTCAAGGGTTTGCAGCTGGATGCTGCTGAGCACATCTTCCAGGGCATGGGCGAGGGTTTCTACCCCATCTACCCCCGCACTTCTGGCATCGCCCTTAAGGCTATGGGCCTCCCGCAGCAGCGTAGACAGGGTGGCATCGTCCTTGGGATGTTGCTCTAAATGCAACAAACTAGCTTCTAATCGCTGCAGTCGTTCTTCACTGGTGATGCGATAAATCTCTCGCAGCTCAGCGTCCTCAATGATGAAGGCACCGGTGGAGAGTGCTACTTCCGGTCTGTCGATGACGATAGATGAGGGCTCGGCCATAGGCTCGA
>ERZ1740059.1690-NODE-1690-length-10993-cov-3.038124_pt1 | contig 10993 bp, 10 predicted proteins | sample MGYA00581744_ERZ1740059 | MGnify/ENA primary metagenome ERZ1740059 (study PRJEB43018, sample SAMN04849738) | marine metagenome | isolation source: floating plastic debris | place: Pacific Ocean | collected 2008-08-28 | study: EMG produced TPA metagenomics... | reverse complement strand
AAATACCGACTGGGCCGACACCTATGATGCCGCTGTCCGGGATCGCGGCTATCACTCACCAGCGCGGATCGCCAAGGCCCTGACCACTTGGGTCGAACCGGAGGCGGTCGTCTTGGATTATGGCTGCGGCACTGGGTTGTCGGGGTGGGCGCTGGCCGAGGCCGGATTTACGCACCTGCATGGCACGGATATTACACCCGCCATGGTCGACATCGCGCGGAGTAAACAGATCTACGACAAGCTATGGGTCGGCCAGCCCGGCGCAGCCCCCTGCGCACCGGGCGACTATGCCGTTATCGTCGCCACGGGCGTCGTGAGTTTGGGGGCCGCCCCGCCAGAGTGCTTTGACCTTTTGCTGGACAGCTTGTTACCCGGTGGCGTGCTGGCCCTCTCCTTCAACGATCCGACGTTGGAGGACGGGCGCTACGACGCGCGGCTGACAGCGCGGGACGCGGATATCGAGCTCTTGTTCCGCGAACATGGACCGCGTTTGCAAGATGCCGGGATGGGCGCGGATGTTCTGGCCCTGCGCCGTCGATGATCACCCGGTTTGCGCCGTCACCGACGGGCCCGCTGCACCTTGGCCATGCCTTCTCGGCGCTGACGGCCCATAATGCCGCGCGGACGGCGGGCGGCCAGTTCCTGCTTCGGATCGAGGATCTGGATGAGACGCGCTGCCGCCCAGAATATGAAGAGGCCATCCTTGATGATCTGCGCTGGCTGGGCCTGACATGGGACGGCCCCGTATGGCGGCAATCCGACCGCGGCGCACAGTATGCCGCCGCCCTTGCCAGCCTGGCAGAGCGCGAATTGGTCTTTCCCTGCTCGTGCAACCGGTCGCAGATCTGTGTCGCCGCGGATTTGCACGGGATCACCGCCATGGGACCCGATGGCCTGGTCTATCCCGGCACCTGCAGGGCCCGCCCCATGTCGGATTGGAAACCCGGCGATGCCGTCAGGCTTCACATGCGCAACGCCATTCAAGCCATTGAGACAGAAATACATTTCCCAGAGATCGGGCCCTTGAACACGGGCCATGTCACCGTGCGGCCCGCGACGCTGAGCAACACTGTCGGGGAGGTGGTGCTGGCCCGCCGCTTGACGGGAACAGCCGCCTATCACCTGGGATGCGTTGTTGATGACGCCGCCCAAGGGATAACGCATGTCATTCGCGGGCAGGATCTTTTCGAGGCCACGCAGATCCACGTTGTGCTGCAACGATTGCTAGGCCTACCAACCCCCTTCTATCACCATCATCGCCTGATCCTGGACGAGACCGGAAAACGCCTGGCCAAACGCCACGACTCGAAAGCCATTGCCCGTTACCGGGCCGATGGCGCATCGCCCGAGGATGTTCGCCACATGATCGGGCTGTGACTTTTCGCCAGCGCCGTGCACCTGATCCCACCCAAGCGATCAGGTTGGAAGCGGCGCCATCAGCTCCACTTCCGCCCCGTCTCGGACGGCTGTGTAGAAACAGGTTCGTCGCCCGGTGTGACAGGCGGGGCCCGTTTGCCGCACCAGCACCAGGAGGCAGTCACGGTCGCAATCCACTCGCATCTCGACCAGTTCCTGGATATAACCGCTCGTTTCACCCTTGACCCAAAAGGAGTGACGGGACCGCGACCAATAGGTGACCCGCCCGGTTTCCAACGTGCGGGCCACGGCCTCGGCATTCATCCAGGCCATCATCAAAACCTCGTGGCTGCTGGCATCCTGGGCGATGGCCGGGATCAATCCGGCTGCGTCAAAGGTCAGGGTTGCGGGGTCGAAAACCATAGGTCTATCCTTTGATCCAAGCATGAGGCGGCTTATGGCAGCTTCAGATAACAAAGGACAAGAGAATGGGCACCGACAGCGATCTGGTAAAGTTGTATTCCGGGCGCATTTTGGCACTGGCCAGCGAGATACCGTTGGTCGGCCGACTGGATGCACCCGATGCCACCGCCAAGCGACGCTCGCCTCTATGTGGCTCGACCGTGACCGTCGACCTTAACTTGGAGGGCGATCGGATCACCGATTTCCGGCAAGAGGTGAAAGCCTGCGCCCTTGGCCAGGCGGCGGCCGCCGTTCTGGCGGACAATGTCATCGGTCGGACCGAGGCGGAGTTGGTCAAAGCCCGTGACGAATTGCGCGCCATGCTGAAGGAAGACGGACCAGTACCTGCCGCACCCTTCCATGATTTTGAGGTTTTGAAACCTGCTGTTGGGTTCAAGAATCGCCATGCCTCGATCCTGCTGGCGCTTGAGGCAACAACGGATGCCTTGCAGACCGTCACCGAAGCGTCTGCCAGCCGTTAATGAGTACGTAAACCGTCTTGGTTAAGTTGCCCACAGTTGTAGTTTACGCTGTGGGTAAAGAACCATGCCTCGTGATGTCCTATCGGTTGAACCTGACGCCCGCATCGTAACCGCCTTGACGCAAGCTGCCTCGGATATGGGGGCGAACATTGTGGATATCGCGGGCTTTCTGGACGAGGTGGAACACAAATCCGATCAACAGGTGCGGTCGTTGCAGACCTTGCAAGACCGCGCGGCGGACATGGTGACCCGCAACAGCGCCGTCGCGACAGCCGTTGGCGAGGTCAGCGCATCAAGCGGCCGGACGTTGAAATCGGTTGAAAGCTCTATCGACCAGCTTCGGGATACGGCAAAAAAATCGGATTCCGTCGCAAGCTGGGTTGGCGACGTTGAGGCGCGGATGGGGGAGTTGGCGGGATCCTTGGGCTCGGTCACAACCACAACGACCGAGATTGCCAAAATCGCGCGACAGGTTAACATTCTGGCGAGCAACGCCAAGATCGTAGCATCCCGGGCCGGTGAAGCTGGCCGTGGCTTCGCCGTGGTGGCCGAAGCGAGCAATGATCTGTCGACCCAAACCGGCACTGCCGCACGGCGTATCTCTGATGCGATCGAGGCCCTGACAGGCCTCGTCACGGGTCTCAAATCAGAGGCGGAAACGGTCAGCGAGGCCGCCAAAACTGTGCTTGAAGCCTCTGGAACCACGGATCGCGCCCTAAACGACATCGCCGACAACGTGCGTGTTTCCGCGAAGACGGCGGGCGAAATTGAGGTCCAGGCCGAAGCATTGCGCGGCACGATCGAAACCTTTGCACCGGCGCTGGCCGACATTCACAGCAACACGGCTGAGACCGCTGACGGGATCGAAAATGCCCGCAAACGTGTGGACGGGCTCATCGACTATAGCGAAGCTATTTTGCAGAACAGCGTCCAACTTGGCGGTCAGTCCGCCGATACGCCCTTCATTGAGAAAATTCGCGAACTTGGCCAATTGGTGGCCGATGCATTTGTCGAAGGTGTAAACAGCGGCAAAATTCCCGAACAGGCAGTGTTCAACAGCAGCTACACCCCCATTCCGGGAACCGATCCGCAACAACTTATGGCCCCATTCACACGCTTCACCGACGAGGTATTGCCACCGATCCTAGAAAGCGCGTTGAGCTTTGATCGTCGCGTGGTCTTTTGCGCGGCCGTGGATTTGAACGGCTATCTCCCCACCCACAACAAAAAATTCTCGGCACCGCAAAGCGATGACCCGGCGTGGAATGCCGGCAACTGCCGCAACCGCCGGATCTTTGACGATCGCGTCGGTTTGAAAGCCGGGCGCAACCGGGAGCCGTTTCTTCTGCAAACCTATCGGCGCGACATGGGAGGCGGCCAGTTTGTCATCATGAAGGAGCTTTCGATGCCAATCATGGTGAATGGACGGCACTGGGGCGGGTTGCGCCTTGCCTACCGGCTGTAGCAATTGTCAACCTTGCATCTGGCGTCGTCAAAAAAACCGCCGCACATCCTGGCAGGGATGGCGGCGGAGGAATGCGGAAGTGATCCAAGGCGCGACCGGGCCAGGAAGGAAACCCGGAGGCTCTGGAGACAGGCAAGTCAGAGGCAAAGCATCGTGTTGGGGATAAGATGCACGCGCAGGTCACTTGGTCCGCAGGCAGAAACCGGTCTTTACGTCAAAACAGGGAGATGCAGGGCAGAGATCAACAGAACGATCAAGGCGACCGCCCCTACGGCATCCTGAACCAAGGTGGCATCGCGGCGCGACAGCAGGGCTTTGATATCAGCGATCATGGCGATTGTTCCCTTGTTCATCTATGTTGACTATTTGTTCTCACTTTTCTGCCGTGCTGTAAAGAACTTTTTAAGAACATATGCGAACAAAAATTAACCAACTGAGATTAGTCGGATTGCTTTGTCCTGTTCCATCAGCCAGAGCAGTGTTCGGATGGCCGCGCCCCGCTCACTCAAAAGCTCCGGATCCTGCGCCAGAACGGCCCTGGCATCCTGTTGCGCTGTCGCCATCAAAGCGGCCTGACGGTCCAAATCAGCCACCCGAAACCGCGGCAATCCAGATTGAGCCGTTCCGATCAGATCGCCGGCGCCTCGCAAGGCCAGATCCTCTTCCGCAATCCGAAAGCCGTCTTCTGTCTCTCGCAGAACCTCCAACCGGCGCCGCCCGGCCTCGGTCAACGGGGTCTGATACAATAGCAGGCAGGTCGATGCGGCGGATCCACGCCCAACCCGCCCGCGCAATTGATGCAACTGCGCCAGACCAAAGGTTTCGGCCCGCTCGATAACCATGATCGAGGCGTTGGGCACATTCACCCCAACCTCGATCACCGTGGTCGCGACCAACAGGGCGATGTCTCCGCGAATGAAGCCCGCCATGGTCTCGTCGCGCGCCTCGGGTGGCATCTGCCCATGAACCAAACCAACGGCGCCCTCGCCAAAGATCGCGCGCAGGCGCCTGAACCGATCCTCGGCGGCGGTCAAATCCACCACCTCGCTCTCTTCCACAAGGGGGCAGACCCAATAGATCTGCCGCGCCTCGTCAATCGCGCGCTTTAGGCTTTGGATCACTTCATCCATCCGCCCGACCGAGACCAGCGCTGTTTTCACAGGCTGACGGCCAGGTGGTTTTTCGTCGAGTATCGACACATCCATGTCGCCATATTGGGCCAGGGCGAGGCTGCGGGGGATCGGCGTCGCCGTCATCACCAGCACATCGACAGCCTGCCCCTTGGCACCCAGTTCCATCCGCTGCGCGACCCCAAAGCGGTGTTGTTCATCAATGACCGCCAAGCGCAGATCCGCAAACACCACATCGCGCTGGAAAACCGCATGGGTGCCGACAAGGATCTGGATATCGCCAGCCTCTAATGCCGCGCGTTTCGCCGCGCGCTCTGCCGATTTGTCCCGCCTGGTCAGGATTTCCAGCACCACGCCAGCCGCCTCAGCCAGGGGGTGCAATCCTTGTAGATGTTGACGTGCCGAGCTCTCGGTCGGCGCCATCAAAACAACCTGTCCGCCGGCCTCCACGGCCCTCAAAAGCGCCAACAGAGCGACCAGCGTCTTGCCCGATCCCACATCACCTTGCAAAAGCCGGTTCATCCGATGGGGCGCGCCCATGTCGGAAACGATCTCGTCAACTGCGCGATCCTGGGCCCCCGTCGGTTGAAAATCCAAGGCATCGCGGACCCGCCCGCGCAGCGCGCCGTCCCCCACCGACGGTCGCCCCGGTTTCTTCCGTTGTTGCGCCCGGGCCAAGGCCAGTGTGATTTGATGGGCCAAAAGCTCGTCATAGGCCAAGCGCTGTCGCGCCTTGGCTTGCGGGGACAAGGCATCGGGCCCCGCAGGTCGGTGCACCTGCTGAAGCGCCGCGCGCCAACTGGGCCAGTCCTCCCGCGCGATAAGGGGCGGATCGATCCACTCCGCCAGATCCGGCGCCCTTGCCACTGCCCCAGCCGTGACTTTTGCCATGGTTCGCTGGGTAACCCCCGCCGTCAGCGGATAAATCGGCTCAAATGCCGGTATCTGGTCCGCCTCCTCCGGTCGCAGGATGTGATCCGGGTGAACCATCTGGGCAACGCCATCGAACAACTCCACCTTTCCCGACACGATCCGATCCTGCCCGGTCGGCAGCTGTTTCTGAACGTAATCGGGACGCGCATGAAAAAACACGATCGCAAAGGTGGTTTGCGCATCCTCGACGGTGACCCGGTAGGGCCCGCCTTTCCGGGTCGGGGCCCGGTGAAGCCCGACCCGCACCTGAACGGTCGCGGTAGCCGGCGGTTGCACATCGCGGATCGACTGCCTCAGGGTCCGGTCCACGCCGGCATAGGGCAACGAAAACAGCGCATCGCGCGGGCGTTCTATCTCCAAACCACCCAGGCTTTGCGCTGTTTTCTTGCCAACACCGTCCAACGTCTCAAGATCGGCGAACAGCGGAAACAGGATCGATGGCCGGGTACTCATCCCCCGTCGGCGGGCACGCCAATCAGTTCAAGCCACGCATCCTCGTCCAAGGTCTTGACGCCCAACTCTGTCGCTTTCATCGCCTTTGATCCCGCGCCAGGCCCCGCAACCAAGCTGTCTGTCTTGGCCGAGACCGAGCCCGAAACCTTCGCGCCAAGGGCTTCGGCGCGGGCTTTCGCCTCGGCGCGGGTCATTTTTTCAAGAGTGCCGGTGAAGACCACGACCTTTCCGGCGACAGGGCTGTCCGATTGAGAGGGCGCTTGCACCGCCCGCACCTGCAAGTGGGCCAGCAAACGGTCGATCGATGCCCGTTCGGCCGGTTGGGTGAGGCTGGTCACGAGGGAGGCCGCCATGACGGCGCCGACCCCATCGATGCCGAGCAACTCGTCCCAAGTAGGCCCCTCCTGCTCGGTGGCAAGGTCGATCGCCTCGCTCAGCGTGCTCCAATCCCCGTAGTGCCGCGCCAAAAGCGCGGATGCGCTTTCCCCCACATGGCGCAACCCAAGCGCAAAGATCAGGCGGTTCAGCGGGATTGTGCGCTTGTCATCAATGGCCTTAAACAGGTTGTTCGCGCTTTTCTCGCCCCAGCCCTCGCGATTTTGCAGCTGTTGCAGACCATCCCCGTAGCGGTCCCGCAGGGTGAAGATGTCGGCGGGCTCCTTGATCCAGCCATCGGTATAGAATTGCTCAACCTGTTTCGCGCCCAGCCCATCGATGTCGAACGCCGCGCGAGAGACGAAGTGCTTTAACTTCTCCACCGCCTGCGCCGGACAGATCAGCCCCCCTGTGCAACGCCGGACAGCATCCCCCTCGTCCCGACGCGCTTCGGATCCGCATTCAGGGCACACGGTCGGGAACATATAGGGCACGGCATCCGCTGGCCTTTGCGCAAGGTCCACATCGGCGATCTTGGGGATCACGTCGCCAGCGCGATAGACTTGGACCAGATCGCCTTCGCGAATGTCGCGACCGTCTCGGATCGGCCCACCCTTTGCATCGCGACCGGCGATGTAGTCTTCGTTATGGAGCGTCGCATTTGACACAACGACGCCGCCAACCGTAACCGGCGCGAGGCGCGCGACCGGGCTAAGCGCCCCCGTGCGGCCCACCTGGATCTCGATCCGTTCCAGCCGCGTCCACGCGAGTTCCGCCGGAAACTTGTGGGCGATCGCCCATCGGGGTGTGGTCGATCGGTATCCAAGGCGCCCCTGCAGCGCGAGGTCATTGACCTTGTAGACCACCCCGTCGATGTCATAGCTCAACTCGCCCCGGTCGGCTTCGATCTGCCGGTAATGGTCCACCATTTCTTGCGGGCTGTCGCATGTCTGGGTGAGCGGGTTGGTCGAGAAGCCAAGCTCGGACAGGCGGTTGATCGCGGCGAACTGGGTCTTAGCCAAGGGTTCGGATGTCACGCCCCAAGCATAGGCAAAAAAGCGTAACGGGCGTGACCTGGTGATGGATGGGTCAAGTTGACGAAGGGACCCGGCCGCGGCGTTGCGCGGGTTGGCAAAGGTTTTTGCACCGGCGGTCGATTGACGTTCGTTCAGGTCGGCGAAATCGGAGTGGCTCATGTAGATCTCGCCACGAACCTCCAGAACGTCCGGCGCGCCTGTCAGAGTTTGTGGGATATCTGCCACCGTTTCGGCATTTGCCGTGACATTCTCACCAACGGCACCGTCCCCTCGTGTCGCGGCCTGCACCAATTTGCCGTTCTCATACCGCAAGGACAACGACAAACCGTCGATTTTCGGCTCCGCCGTGTAGGGCAAGGCTTGATCTTGAGGCCAGCCCAAATACTTGCGAACGGACTGATCAAACTCGGTGACGTCATCGTCGTTAAAGGCATTGCCGAGCGACAGCATACGCTGCTGGTGGGTCACCTTGCCGAACCCCTCGGCTGGGGCAGCCCCCACTTGATCGCTTGGGCTGTCGGCCTGTTTCAGGTCTGGGAAACGAGTCTCTATCGCTGAGTTGCGCCGTTTGAGCGCGTCATATTCAGCATCGGTGATGGTGGGGGCGTCATCGCGGTGATAGGCCGTATTGGCCTCCGACAAGACGGCCGTCAGCCGCGCAATCTCGTCTCGCGCCTCGGATGGCGTTAACTTTTCCACCGGTTTTGTGCTCAACTGCTGGGCTCCTCCCTCGGCAACACCAGTGATATGGGCGCTTGGCACCGAGGTCCAGAGACCGATTAGAAATGGGTTTGGACGTTTCTAGACATCCGTTGGCCCCCTGCCATTCCTGATCTTTTTCGGCTCTGACACAGAGGGGCAAGCTTCATATCTCGGGCATGCCTCGAAAGGCCATAATCCTTAAAGTTAAGTGTCTTACCTTTGAGGAAGACCATGGTCGTCGGCAAACGAGGGGCGGACGACCGGCGCGGGGCGCAAATCATTACCAGCGCCATATAGAACAACCAACGCCCGGGGCGGCTTATCCCAACTTCGAAAGTCCCGCGATGGACTCACGCCTAATTGGACTGAAACTAAAAACGGGGGCGCCTGCCCCCGTTTCGTTCTACATTCGTGCGAGCGGCCTACGCGCCGATAGCGACATCCGGATGTGGCATGCTATCGGGTTCTGGATCCCGCAAGACGTATCCACGGCCCCAAACTGTTTCGATGTAATTATCACCGTTGGTGGCTTTGCTGAGCTACTTGCGGAGCTTACAGATGAAAACGTCGATGATTTTCAACTCTGGCTCATCCATTCCACCGTAGAGTTGGTTAAGAAACATCTCTTTCGTCAGGGTGGTGCCCTTCCGCAAGGACAGTAGTTCGAGCATCTGGTACTCTTTCCCCGTCAGATGCACTGCACGACCGTCCACATTAACTGTCTTCGCATCCAGATTTACCGAGATCTGTCCCGTATCGATCACCGACTGCGCGTGACCCTTGGAGCGCCGGATGATGGCATGAATCCGGGCCACCAGTTCTTCGCGGTGGAATGGCTTGGTCAGGTAGTCATCGGCGCCGAAACCAAACCCTTTGATCTTGTTTTCGGTATCATCAGCGCCCGATAGAATAAGAATAGGCGTGTCGATGCGAGCCAGTCTGAGTTGTCGTAAAACCTCATGACCGGTCATATCGGGCAGATTCAGGTCCAACAGGATGAGGTCGTAATCATAGAGCTTGGCAAGGTCGATACCCTCTTCGCCCAGATCAGTTGTATACACATTCAGATTGGCATGGGTCAGCATCATCTCGATGCTTTTGGCAGTCGTCGGATCGTCTTCTACCAGTAAAACGCGCATTCAACTTGCTCCGGTTCATTCTAGCTTCGTTGCCACCATTGCTTACAATAGTTAACCCCTCGTTACTGATAGTAGCGTTTCAAATCCTCATCTCAAAGTTGTCTGACCGATGCACCGACAAGAACCGTGAAAAAGTCGTGAAAATAGGCGCCGCTATCGATAACGTTGCAGAGTTGTCGCCTTTAATGCGGCCTCACCATGTTGTTGAACGGCGCAAAGCCAGCTATCGAACTCTTCCTCAGACAAGGAATACCGTTCCATCGCTTCCTTTTGGCCGATCAGCCCATACATGACCGCGCGGACCACGATTGCCTTGCGACTGGCCACCCACCGGCGGGTTTGCACCGGCGGCAGATCGGCGCGGGGCAAAACCGTACCGTCCGGCAACGTTACGGCTCGCGGTCCGTCAACTTTTTTGATAAACATCACTTCTGCCTCGTACATTCACGATCACAGCATCGCGGAGCACGCTTAAGAACACATGAAGTCTGATCGCGCATTTCGTTCAGATTTTCGTATATTTTCACCATGTTGAGGGCACTTCTTATGGCACTCGATCGTCCCAAGGCCGATCTCAACTCGCTCGGCTTCGCAAAATCCCCGCAAGACACGCGGGTTGTCGTTGCCATGTCCGGGGGCGTCGACAGTTCGGTTGTGGCCGCCGAACTCTCGTCTCAGGGGTATGATGTCATCGGTGTCACCCTGCAGCTTTACGACCACGGCGCGGCCCTCGCCAAGAAAGGGGCCTGCTGTGCTGGACGCGACATCCATGATGCCCGACGCGTGGCCGAGACGATGGGCTTTCCCCATTACGTCCTGGATTATGAAAATGCGTTTCGCGAGGCCGTGATCGATGAATTTGCCGACAGCTATATGGCGGGGGCAACGCCAGTCCCCTGCATTCGTTGCAACGAGCGTGTGAAGTTCAAGGATCTTTTGGAAACAGCCAAGGATCTTGAGGCCGACTGCATGGCAACCGGACACTATATCCAACGAAAAATGGGACCTGCCGGACCAGAATTACACGCGGCGGTGGATTCATCGCGCGACCAATCCTATTTCTTATATTCGACCACCGCCGAACAATTGGCTTACCTAAGATTTCCCTTAGGTCATTTGGAAAATAAGGATCAGACCCGTGCACTGGCGGCCAAACACGGCTTAGTTGTCGCCAATAAACCCGATAGCCAGGACATCTGCTTTGTCCCTAACGGGAACTATGCCAGTGTCATCGAAAAACTGCGCCCAGGCGCCGGAGAGCCGGGTGATATCGTCGATCACACGGGCGCTGTTCTGGGTCACCATAACGGGGTGATCCACTACACGATCGGGCAGCGGCGGGGGCTTGGCATCGGTGGCCTGGCAGCCCCGCTTTATGTCATCAAGCTTGATCCAGAGGACCGACAGATTGTCGTCGGCCCGAAAGAGGCGCTGGCGACACGGACGGTTCAAATCCGCG
>ERZ1740059.1689-NODE-1689-length-11002-cov-5.424591_pt1 | contig 11002 bp, 9 predicted proteins | sample MGYA00581744_ERZ1740059 | MGnify/ENA primary metagenome ERZ1740059 (study PRJEB43018, sample SAMN04849738) | marine metagenome | isolation source: floating plastic debris | place: Pacific Ocean | collected 2008-08-28 | study: EMG produced TPA metagenomics... | reverse complement strand
TCCGTCACCTGTGCGCCACCACCATCCGCGCCCCCGGTCTGGGTTTCGACGATGGGCTCGGAAAATGTCTCATTCATTTGTTCGATCAGTTTCAAAGCGCGGGGGTATGACATGTTCTATTGCCTGGCCGCGGCATTGATCGATCCTGTATCCAGCAATCCCTCGAGCAATGCGGCCTTGCCCGGCCCGAAGCGCAGACCATTTGGGAAATCAATGCGGAGACTGAGTTTCGGGGATTCCTGCGTCATAAGTGTGCGATTATCTCGTCACGGATCTTGGAGATAGCTTGATCGCCATTGATCCGAATGACGTCTTCAGGCGGGGTCAGACTGGCCAATTGGGATTCAATCAGCTCTGCCGGCATAAAGTGATTTTGACGTGCCCGTATTCGACGCTCAAGCACCTCTCGCGGAAGATCGATAAGCCACCATTGGCAAGAACACGAAGTTTCATCGCGCAGCCTGGATTGGACATAAGGCGTCAACGCAGAGCAGGCCAGCACGACAGCCGAAGAAGGGGTGGTTTTGATGGCCTCTATCAAACTATCCAGCCAGGCTGCGCGATCACGGTCCGTCAGCGGCGTGCCATTACTCATCTTGTCGACGTTTTCGCGCGGGTGAAGATCATCTGCTTCGATCAGCGGCCAGTTCATTTGCATCGAAATAGCCTCAGCGACTGTGCTTTTCCCGCAAGCAGCGGGACCCATGATGATGTGGAGTTTAGAGGGTTGAGTTTTGGTCAAGTGAGATCACCGGGAGGGCTTTGATAAGTAAGGCCGCAGCAATCCTCGAGTGATGGAATATGTCAATGCGTCGGCCGAGCAACCGGCCAGTTTCATGTACATTCGTGTCTGGGAATCAGGCTGTGGATCGGCCGCCACTCACCATCGCTATAACAATAATGAGACGCTCGGACATTTATCCGCAACGACGTCAGCGCGATATCTGAACGGTTCGCACTGAATTTCATGTCGCCCGACGATTGATCTGCAACACGACAACTAATGCGCTTTCGAATCTATCACGGAGGGAAACACCAATGATTACACAACGTGCCATGCGTGCGAAATTTACTCAGATGGCGACGCTCGTCGGACTGACCGGTCTCATCATTGGACAAGCGGTTTCACAAAATCACACGCGTTCCGAACCTGATTATGGACCAGCGATCCGTGCAGGAGCGTCTGAGTTGATTGAAACCGGACAAATACCCAACGCGATCACACTGATTGCAGAGGACAACAAGATTGTCTTTCGTGACGCCCAGGGCTGGCAAGATGTCTCAAGTGACATTGCTGCGTCGGAAGCGATGCTGTTTCGCCACTTTTCGTCGTCAAAACCCATGACATGCGCAGCGATTATGACTCTGGTCGATGATGGACTTGTCGACATCGAAGCGCCCGTCGAATCCTATCTGCCAGCTTTCAGCGATATGCAGGTGCGTACGTCGGATGGTTTGGTGCCAGCTGAGCGCGATATCACCATTCGTGATCTGATGACTCATACGTCTGGCATTGTTTATGGCCAGTCACCATCGCTCGTATCGTCCGATTATACCGAGGCTAACGTCAATGCGATCGCCAACCGCATAGATGAAAGCCTGACCCAGCATAATCAGCGGCTGGCGGAAATGCCGCTCGTCGCCCAGCCGGGAACAGAATGGAATTATGGTGAGTCCATGGGTGTGCTGGGCGGCGTGGTTGAGGCTGTCTCCGGACAATCGTTCGGCGACTATCTACAATCAAGGCTCTTTACACCACTCGAGATGACAGACACGGGATTCTTTGCAGCCGACGAACGTGCAGGGCGGTTATCCCAGCTTTACATGCGAGACGAGGAGGGGCGCTCGCAACCTGTTGGGGATAATCCTGGCTTTGGCGGCGATTATAGAAAGGCACCGGCCCTGGAGTATGGAGGGGCTGGCCTGGTGGGCACGGCCGGCGATGCCATGAACTTCTTGCTCATGCTGCTCAACGGAGGCGAATTTAACGGCAAACGCATTTTGTCAAAGGAAAGCGTCGCTCTGATGACCACAGATCAGCTTGATCCGGCGTTCGGCTCTGCGCCCATCTCATTCGGGTTTCCAGATCCGCGCTGGGAGAATGTCGGCTTTGGATTTTGCGGATTGGTCGTTAGACCGGGGGCTGAAGGGCATCTCGGCGCAGCAGGGGAGTATGGCTGGTCCGGATGGGCAGGGACCGATATCTGGATCGATCCTGAAGCCAATCGCGCCGTGGTGATCGCGACGCAAGCCATCCCGAATCCCGCCAGCGGCCTCGATTATCCGTTGAGCACGCTGGTGCGCACAGCCATTTACGGTGATTGATCGCACGGCCGCCAAATTCTTAACGATCAGCTAACGGATATAGCGAACGCGCCGGTTCTAAGCTGACGCGCGCACGGGGCTCCAGAATGGCAACCAGCAATCAATGAAATTGTCCGCATCGTCGGATTTGCGACCGTGACGGGGATATCCATCCAATTATTCGATAATCTACATTATGGGCAATCGAGTACTGTGATAATTTCCGCAACCGTTATCGGCGGTACGGTGGGCGTTATCAAACGAAATCAGTGCTTTGGAATGGTACGCCCAACAGGATTCGAACCTGTGACCTACTGATTAAAAGTCAGTTGCTCTACCAACTGAGCTATGGGCGCATCCGAACGGCCCACATAGTTGAGTGCCCGGCTGGGGTCAACGGTTTTTGCAGTGGAATAGCTGGCTGAGACTGTAATCTTGTCATCCGACCGAGAAGCACGCAAATTCCTCCAATGAAACCGATCCTGCCCCTCCTGGCTTTTTGCCTGTTTTGCGCCGCGTGTGCGACCAATGAGAACCAGACGTCTCAGACAGCGGACCCTACCTCCAACGCCACCGACAGAGCGATCCAGCAGTCGCAAGACGGTTTTGGTGACGCAGCCTTGTCCCCATTGGAGGACGTGAATCTGAAACGCGCCAAAATCCCGGATGAGTTCAAAGAGATCCGTAATCCTTATGCGGTGGATCCCGAGACTTCCTGCGACGTCATTGCCAAGGAAGTGAACACATTGGACGGTTTGCTCGGCCGGGATTGGGATATCCCTCCGCCGGATGAAAAAGGCATTAGCGACCGCGCTGCGGACGGTGCGTCCACAGCGTTTCTCGACGCGGTTTCGTCCGGGGCGTCTGGCTTCATCCCATATCGCGGCTTGGTGCGAACAGTCACGGGCGCGAACAGTCATGCGACCAAGGTACGAAAAGCCTATGAACGTGGCTCGCATCGACGGACCTTCCTGAAAGGCATCGGCCTGATGAAAGGATGTTCTTATCCGGCCGCTCCCCTGCCGCTGCCGGAAGAAGACCCGAGAGTGGTTTTCCGCTAAACGCTAGGCTGCATCTCGAGGTTTCGACTTGGTCTGCGCCCAACGGGCGGACAGATCAGCTCTCAGGGCCTCAAACGTGCCGGCGGCGATGGACTCGCGCAAGGTCTGCATCCACGCCTGGAAAAACGCGATATTATGCCAGCTGAGCACCATTGACCCGAGATATTCGCCTGAGCGGATGAGGTGATGCAAATAGGCTTTCGAATAGTCCTGACTGGCGGGGCATGAAACAGATGGATCGAGCGGGCTCGTATCCTCCGCAAAGCGCGCATTCTTGAGATTAATCGGACCATCCCAGGTCCAGGCCTGACCATGACGGCCCGCGCGCGTGGGCAATACGCAATCGAACATATCAATGCCGCGCGCCACGGCTTCGACCAGGTCAATCGGTTTGCCGACGCCCATCACGTAGCGCGGAAAATCGCCCGGCAGATGCGGCACGGTCATATCAATGGTTCGGCACATCTGATCGTGGCCTTCGCCGACGGCAAGACCGCCCAGTGCGATGCCGCCAAACCCCTGGCTGGCCACCGTTTTTGCTGAAGCTTCGCGCAGGTCCGGATAATTCGATCCCTGGACAATGCCGAACAGCGTTTGCGCGTCGCGCGCTCCGAATGCGTCCAGCGAACGTTCGCCCCAGTCAGCTGAAAGTCGCATCGAGCGTTCAGCCTCCTCGTGGCTACATGGATAATCAGTACATTCATCTAATTGCATGGATATGTCCGCGCCGAGGAGATCCGCCTGAATCTCGATGCTCCGCGCTGGTGTCAGGCGGTGTTCCGAACCGTCTATATGGCTGCGAAACGTGACGCCATCAGCATCCATCTTCCGCAGCTGCGACAAGGACCATACTTGGAATCCGCCGCTATCGGTGAGCATCGGACCTGACCATTTGCTGAAACCGTGCAAGCCGCCGAGCCGCTGAACCCGCTCCGCGCCCGGGCGCAGCATCAGATGATAGGTGTTGCCCAGAATAATATCCGCGCCGGTCTGCTTGACCTGGTCCATATACAGCGCCTTGACCGTGCCGGCCGTACCGACAGGCATAAAGGCGGGCGTGCGAATGTCGCCGCGCGGCGTCTTGAGGACGCCTGTTCGCGCGGCGCCGTCCGTGGCGCTGATTTCAAACGGGAAGCGTGCCATTATGGCAAATGCTCCAGGTCCAGGACGCGCAAAATCTCTTTTCGGGCGCGTTCACACTCATCCGCGAAAGACGGGTCCGCCAAATCAGAAACCGAGAGCCGATCGCGATATGTGGCACGTACAGCTTCTTGCAGAGCATCAATCTTTGCCTCATCGAGAAACACACCTTGATGACTTGCCGCGCGTTCTTCGGCGGTCATGACAACGCGCAATCGCAAACATGCCGGACCTCCGCCATTGCGCATGGATTGTCGCACATCGACATATTGCACGCGACCGATCGGGCCATTGCCCTCAACCAGGCGTTCACAATAGGCCCGTGTGCTATCTATCTCTTCGGTTTCCGATGGCGCCAGAAGCACCAACCGATCTTCGCCGGGCCATTGCAGTAATTGTGAATTGAAAAGATACGATCGGATGGCGTCCTGCAATGGTACTTCGGAGTCGGGCACCATGATGGGCTTTAATTCGAATAAGCCATCAGACGCGTTTCTGATATCAGCTAATGTCGCTTCGGTATCTTCAAATGCGTGTTCGTGGAAAAACAGCGTGTCGAGTGTACCGACGCAGACGACATCATTGTGAAAAGCGCCTGCATTGATCGCGTTGGCAGACTGGCGCGCGAATACAGTGCGTTCTGGACGCAGTTTGTGGCCGCGTGCAATGCTCTCGCTTGCCAAACGCGTCTGACGAGCCGGAAAACCGGACATGCGTTCACCAGCCTCGCGCCCATATACAAAGAGCTCCACGCCGGGCGCACCATGTTCAGCACAGAGCCGCACATGGTTTGCAGCCCCTTCATCGGAGAAATCTGCATGAGCAGGCAATACGAAGTTAAATTCGAAGTGTTTATACCGATCAAAATATGACCGATCACCATCAGCGGGTGGACGACCAAAAATATCCGACAGCATTTGTCGAGTTTGCGTGTGTTCTATGGAGCGATGTAACATCGACGAAAGATTAGCCGGAGTCCAATGCAAGCGATTGTTCAAAGTGTCAGCGGACGGAGAGATCGTTGCCGCATTCGCGGCCCACATAGAACTGGCGGAATACGCCGCCTTCAGGAGACGTGGTGCTTGGGCGGCAGCGCTCAAAATCGCTTCGCGTCGTTTTCGCAGGACAATTTCATTATGCTCTTCACGACTTAAGGGTTCATCACCCCGATCAATTTCAAATCCAGCTGAGAACAATAATTCAAAGTTTGGTCGCTTATGCGGAGGCAATACCCCCTGCACAAAACCCGCACGCACCAGCATGCGCATTTTTTCCAGTCCCTGCAGCGCCGCCTCGCGCGGATTGGAGATATCGCCGGCGTTGGTCTGACTGGCCAGATTGCCATCAGACATGCCGCCATAATTATGGCTTGGGCCTATCAGGCCATCAAAATTCACTTCTACGGTTTCGGAGGAAGACATGGGAACCCCTTGCCTTGTGCCCGTTGAAGGGCGCGTCCTTTAACGCCCGAATGAACTGGGTCAGCGCGCGCGTCTCAACAGGCTCAGGGCGCGGCTGAATTCTGTGAAATCCCTCTACTTCGGAAAACCGATGGCGCCAAGTCGCGTCGCTTCATCTGCAACCTGGCTGGCTTGTGGCCAGGCACAATAGTCGGCGGCATAATAAGCGCCAGGACGGAAATTGCCGGAATGCCCGGGACCGCCGAATGGCGTGGCACCACTGGCGCCAGCTGTCGGACGATTACGGTTGAGGATGCCAGCTTTCATTTCAGCATGCGCGCGCAGCCAGAGCGCATCATCATCGCTGACCAATCCACCAGACAAGCCATATTTGGTGTCGTTCGCGCGCAGAATGGCGTCGTCGAAATCGTCGACCCGGATGATTTGCATCAAGGGTCCGAACAATTCTTCGTCTGGCACATCGGTCGCATCTGTGACGTCGATGACGCCAGCGGTGACGAATCCGCCGCCACGTTCCATGCGTTTCAGACGGCGCAGGGACTTGCCGCCAGCCTTTGACAGCATCATTTGGAAATCAACCGCGTTCTGGGCCGCTTGTTCGGATACCAATGGCCCCATAAAGGCATCGTCTTCAGTATAGTCACCAATCCGCAGCTGCTTGGCCCGCGCGACAATGGCGTCGACGACCTCGTCGCCCCATTTGCCGGTCGGCAAAATAACCCGCCGGGCGCAAGAACAGCGTTGCCCGGTTGTCAGGAAAGCAGATTGCGCCGCCACATCGGCAGCCGCCTCGATATCTGCCGGATCCCACATGATGAGTGGATTATTGCCACCCATTTCCAATGCCAGAATGACTTCCGGGCGTCCGGCAAAATGGCGATGGAAGAAGAGCCCGGTCTGGGCTGAGCCGGTGAAGAGCAGACCATTTATGTCACCATCCAGCAAAGCTGCGCCTGTCTCGCGCCCGCCCTGCACAACGTTCAACAATCCAGCAGGAAGCCCTGCGGCTTCAAACGCGTCGACCATGATGTGCGCCACTGACGGCGCCAGCTCAGACGGTTTCAGAACACAGGCATTGCCCGCCAGGAGCGCCGGCACGATATGACCATTCGGCAAATGGCCCGGAAAATTGAACGGGCCAAATACGGCCATGACCCCATGTGGACGATGGGTGAGGTGCATGGACCCGAACGCTGCTTCTGAAAACGCGGTTCCCGCCCGCTCGACCTGAGCCTTGATCGAGATGCCGACTTTGGCCGACATGGCGCCAGCTTCACCCTTAGCATCCCAGGCGACTTTTCCCATGTCGCGACTGATCGCCGCCGTGATCTTGTCACTGCGCTTGGAGATTTCTTCGGCATACGCTTCCAGGATCGTTGTGCGATCATGTTGCGGGCGGCGCGCCCAATCTGACTGCGCCTTGCGGGCAGCAGTGATGGCTTCTGTGACCTGATCCGGACTGCTGGCCTGGCCGTCCCAACTGGTCTCGCCCGTGGCGGGATCGGTTTTCTCGAACCAGTCATCCTTGCCGTCCGACCAGCGGCCATTGATAAACGCACTCTTGGCCATGCTAACTCCTCAGCCAGATCCGCGCCTTGTCGCCGCGCTTGAGTTTCAACCGGTCGAGCGTGTCCTGGGTCGTTATGAACCGTTTGTCGCCCATTTCAGCGCCTTCGATTAGACACGAGCGATACTGCTCGAGATCGGTGCGAGATGCGATCCCAGTTGAGCCCGTGGCCGCCCCAACATCTAATTCCATCACCTTGCTTTCACGTACGGTTCGCAGATTCTGTCGATTAACCTGCATGATCGGACCGCCATCAAAAATATCGACGACTTTTTCAAACTCAAACCCTTCCCATTCCAGCAGTTTGAACGCTGGCACGCCTTCGACGTGGACCCGGCCAATCACCTCCCGCGCTTCATTTGGCAACAAGTCCACATAGACTGGATATTTTGGCATCAGATCCAGGATAAACTGATTGTCTGTGGTCGCTGACAGGTAATCGGCGTCGGTGAAAGACATTTTGAAGAAGTGGCGCCCGAGACATTCCCAGAATGGCGTGTCCCCATCATGCGAAACCACACCGCGCAACTCGGCGATGACTTTTTCACCGAACCAGTCCGGCTTTGTCGACATCAGTAAGTAGCGCGATTGAGCCAGCAAACGCCCTACACCAGCACCGCGATGCTGCGGTCGCAGGAACAATGTTCCGACTTCTGTGCAGCCAACAAACTCATTGGTCAGGATCAGCGCGTCCATATCAAACCGCCGATCTGCCTCCTGACTCGCCTGCGCCAACGTGATGATGCGATAATTAAAGAATGGCGATTTTACCCCAATCCCGGCCTTGACAGCGCTACAGCCGCCGATCTCGCCGGATTCAGTGTTCTCCAACATCATGAGGTATTTGCCGTATTCCGGCTGATCCAAACGCCCGGCGAACGAGTCGACGGATTTCAACAAGCGCTTGCGCAGGATTTCCTCATCCACAGGCAGCGAGGTAAAGCCCGCACCGGACTCCACAGCCATCGAACGCAGCGAGTCAAAATCTGACAGCTCCGCCGGTCTCATCACATAGGGCGAACTCATGCCATCAACGCCTTGATCCCTGGCGCATCGAGGCGCCCATCCGCAATTCTGTTCAACAGCAATGCCGACAGCTGTGCGCGTTCGACAAAACTGGACATGACGACATACTCTTCATCCGAATGGATTCGTCCACCCATAACGCCAAGCGTGTCGACATTCGGCACACCCGCCGCAAAGATATTATTGCCTTCGCAGACGCCCCCCGTATCGACAAATTCCAGCTCTAAACCAATCGCCTTGCCGGTTTGCGCCACCGCATCGAACAGATGCTGTTGCGCCGTATTGCGTGGCTTAGGAGGGCGATAGAACCCGCCATGCAAGTGACCGGAAATACCATCTCGAGCGATCGCTTCTGCGACGAGCTGCTCGACTTGCTGGGTGGCCCATGTGGCCGCTGCTTTATCAGGTGCACGCGCACCAAACCGGACAATGGCGAGATCCGGAACGATGTTCACGGCGCTGCCGCCATCAATCGCCCCGACATTGAAGGACACGCCTTCATACTGGCCATTGAGGTTTTCCAGACCGATGACCATTGCGGCTGCCGCTTCAAGCGCACTTCGGCCTTCTTCTTTGGCACGTCCCGCATGGGCAGACCGCCCGTGCAACACGAAATCGAACACGGCCGAGCCTTTTCGTCCGCCTGACATGGCGCCTGTGTCCATGCACGGTTCATAGGTCATGCCAATCATCGCGCCCGATTGGGCAGCCTGGGTGAGAAACGGTGCACTTGCAAAGTTGCCCGTCTCTTCATCCGGCGTGATGATGATCTGATAGCCGAGCTTGTCCTTGAGCGGCCCAGCTTCAAATGCCTGCAAGGCGCCGAGCATGACCGACAATCCGCCCTTCATATCCGCAAGCCCGGGACCGTTGAATTTGTCTGCGCCCATATCCTTGATATCGGTAAAGGTGTTTGGCGGAAAGACAGTGTCGTAATGCCCGCTCATGATCACCTGCAAATCTGCTTTTGGGCGAGATGAGATGCGGATCACGGGACCGGTTTCAAACGCTTCGACCTGGCCATTATTCGCAACTTTTTCGATTGGATCCGTCGCAATCAGCTCAATCTCGGCCTCAAGCGCGCTGAACGCGTCACCGAGGCGCGGCGCCAGCGACAATAAACCATCGCGATTCCAGCTGCCCGTATTGATTTCGGCCCAATCGAACGTTCGGCTTTGCATATTGGTCTGCATATCCGAAATGCGGTCGCAAATCGCATGGTCTTCTGACGTTTTCTGGCTGAGATCTACCATAACGGTCTTGGTTTCACGCTTTTTTCAAAACAACAAGCCCCGGACGTGTGAGTCCGGGGCTGATGTCACGATTTAGAATCGGATCAAGTATTGCGGTCGAACTCCGCCAACCGCTCTTCGGCCTCGGCGAGGCGTTCGTCGACCGTGTCGCAATTCTCCGACACATCACCGATCACCGCCATATCCTTGCAGCGTTCTTTTTCTTTCTTATAGTCGCTGACCTCGTTGAAGATTTCAAAACGCGCCAGGGCAATGGCGGTATTGTCTTCTGCCGTCATGAAGTCGAGCCACCCGCGTCCTCCGCGATTGTTCGCGTTTCGGAAGGCCTGCCGCGCGCCCGAGCGATCATCACGCTCGTACCGAGATTGCCCTACAAGCACCCAGGCGAGTCCTGCATTTGCCAGGCCGCCTTTATCAATGGCCTTGATCAAGGCATCTTCGGCTTCGGCCCAATTCTGAAGTTCGCTATACGAGCGGCCAAGCCGCTCATACATTTTACCGTCTGGCGCCATTTGCGCGGCTTGCTCAATCACTGGAATGGCCCGGTCAAACTCACGAGCCACCTGATAGAGGTTGGCCAGCAGCTCCAGTCGCTGATAGGATCGGGAGATCCGTCCAGCATTCATTTCCTTTTCGAGGATTTTCGCCGATGCATAAGGGACGTCGAATGTATTGTAGAAGTTCACGATCCGCATCAATTCGTCTTCGGTCTGCAGCAATCCGGCAAGGTACATGGCTTTCTGAACTTCAAACGCTTTTCGATCCTGCCCACCGCGGAAATAGTCACCTGCAATCGCGTCCCAGAGTCGGCGATCCGATGGGTCGCGCGCCAGCAGCAATTCCAGCAACTCGGCTTTTTTGGCGAAATCACCCGTCTTGTCATACAGGAAAATCAGGAAATCATAGACCGAACGGTCTGCACCAGGGCCGTCTGCTTCCAGAACTTTTTCAGCCCAATTCAGAGACTCTGGGAAACGGTCCATCTGCTGATAAAGCACGGCAAGAGTCCAACTCTGGTTCCGGTCCGGCACACCGCCCTGTTCCATCCACAGATTGAAATATTCCAGCGATTTGGACTTGTCATCGCCAGAAAGATAGATCTGAGAGATATTATAATAGGTGGTCTTCAGTTCAGTTTCAGGAATGTATCCGCGATCTATCGCAGTCAGGAGATCAGCGACAGCGCCTTCCAGGTCATCCGTCTGGAGTTTGATGGCCGCGCCAAGACGG
>ERZ1740059.1688-NODE-1688-length-11003-cov-3.926471_pt1 | contig 11003 bp, 6 predicted proteins | sample MGYA00581744_ERZ1740059 | MGnify/ENA primary metagenome ERZ1740059 (study PRJEB43018, sample SAMN04849738) | marine metagenome | isolation source: floating plastic debris | place: Pacific Ocean | collected 2008-08-28 | study: EMG produced TPA metagenomics... | reverse complement strand
CAGCTCCCCGCATATTATTCTTACCATAAATACTAGAAGAAGAGTCGAAAGAATGGAAAGAAAAGGTTCTTGAGAATTCAGACTTTGCCAACGAACAACTTATCTGGCGCGGAGCTCGTTTAGCGAAAGCAATAGAATTTAGAGAGAACGGATCGTTTGATTCTGTTCTTGAAAATTTACAACCAGTAGAAATTGAGTTTTTAGATGCTGGCATTACCAAAAAGAAAGAAGAAGAAGAAGCAAGACTGCAGAACGAACGAAGGTTAAAACAAGCAGCACAGAAGGTAGCAGAATCAGCGCAAAAGGCAGCAGCAGCAGAAAAAGCGAGAGCAAAGGCTGAAGAGAAGGAGGCGAACAATGCCAGAGAAGCCCAAAAGATTGCCGAGGAGAAAGCTGATGCAGAGCGACAGAGTAAAGAGAGTATTCAACGGAAAAATAGGTTTCTGTCGTTTTTATTGACTAGCCTTGCTTTAGCAACATTCTCATCTTGCTATCAACAACAAAAAGCACGGTTAAGCGAGGCTCGGACTTCTGTTAGTAATGCCGAAAATAATCTCCAATCAGAGCAAAAGCTTGATGCTTTGGTTGATAGTTTACGAGCCTCAAAAATTTTCCATAAGCCACGATTACCTCTTTTGCTAGGTGATCAGACTGATTTAGAACAAGATATTTTAAGTGTTCTTTATCAAAGTGCTCATAGTATACCTGAAACTCATAACTTTCAAGGAACTACTGAAGAGCTCTCAGAGGTTAGAATGGGAGCCAATGATCAGTTATTTGGAGTAAGAGAAAACGGAAGGCTTTTCCAAGCTCACTGGGGAAGCCAAAAAAAAATTAATACTGTGTTCTCCTCAGATAAATTATTGACTAGGAAGGCCTCAGAAGGCTTATCCTATCTAGAAATTAGCCCAGATAGCAGTAAGTTAGCTGGCTTGTCAGAAAATGGAATGATCCAGCTATGGGAAATGTCCAAAGATGGACCTCTTCGTGAAAAAAATACAATTGAGCTTTCTTCGTCAGCTGATTTTCATGCTATGAAATTTAGTCCTGATGGAAAAAAACTTGCAATTGTTGAATATGCTGCCCCAATTGCTGTAATTAGGCTCTGGGATTTTCAGCTTAATACATATGAAACACTTGAATTCCGATTGCCTACTAGCATATCTAATACCTTCCAACTAGAAACAGGATTTGTTAATACTACTCCTATTCTAGTTGTTAGTGAAATTGAGCCCTATAAAAGAGTGACAGTTTTTGGCCCAACTGCTAGAGAAACAGTTCCTATTTTTCAGCAACTTTACAGGCAAGTTTACTTTAGCCCTGATGGTCGAAGAATGGTGGCAAGTAATGGTAAAGAGCTCCATCTTTGGAATCTTGAAAAATGGACTTATCGGACATTGCCATCTTCAATTCAAAATTCGATCAGCGATATTAGTGTAATTCACTTCTCTAGCCGCCAAGCTAGTTTTCTAGTTGCTAGCGGTAGACAAGGCTTTCTAATTAACTACGATGGCCAGGAAGTTGATTCCTTCGATATTCGCGATGCAAATATTACTGCTCTTACCTCTAGTCAGGACGATCATCGCAAGGTTGCTATCGGTACTGATAATGGATCTATCTATCTTGTCAGTTCTGGAGCTGTAGATTCTCATTGTACTGTTCCAGAAACCTGTGAACAGTATGTGGTTGAGGAGAGAGTAGTTGAGGCATCTATAAATCTGTTGTCACAACTTAAAGGACATAAAGATGTAATAGAAACGCTAGCTTTTACTGAGGATAATGATCAACTAATTTCCGTAGATCAAGATGGAATCCTGCGATCATGGACGTTATCTGGTAATCTCCCGACCGAGATTCTGAGAGTACCAGAGGCTATGCAGGATTACACCGTCGAATTTAGCCATGATGGTCAGTACTCACTTTATCGAAAGCCATTAGATTTTTCAGAAAGCTCATCTAACAATAATACTAATATTTATCTTTTTAAGCGTGATGATTCAGGTTTAATGGAAATAACACTAACAAATGTGTTGAATGCTGAATTTGACCCTACAGGTAAAAACCTCATTGTTCAGTGGAATAATGGAAAGCTATCACTTTTTTCCTTAGAGGATATTAATGCTAATATTGCTCTCAATGCTAATAATGCAGCTATTAATTTCCGTGCTTCCATCACTGATGTAAAGATTAGCTCTAACGGAGAGTACTTCTTATTGTCTGACACTATTGAAAATCAACTTCAGCTATATAAGTGGATTCGACAGCTAGAATTTATACCTCTGGAAGATCGAGAAGGAGATTCTATAGAATTCAAAAATGGAGAGTTTAGTAAGACAGTTTTTAGCCCAGATTCTCGTCATTTACTGGTTTCTACAGAGGAAAAAGGCTTTGCCTTATATCGCTTTAAAGGCAGAAATAGAATTGATGCGATTGGCACTAAGTCCTCTTTAGTTGGTGCGAAATTCAGTCCTGCGGGTAACTATTTGATTGGCCGCTCAACTAAAGAAAAAACATCGCTCTGGAAGTTTGATTATCGGCATTTATTCAAGTTACGTAGCAAACCTTTTAGCCAGATAATGGACAATGTTGAAGGAGAACTAAAATTCTCTTCTAATGACCAGTATTTGATTCTTTTCAATAAAGAAGGGGAATTTCAAGAACTTTTAATGTCGAAAGATGATTTTTCTAATTCATTGAAATTTGCTAATCCTTCAATTCCGAAAGAGTGTAAATCTCCTACAAATTTTGAGTTCGGTCCTAACAGTCGATATCTCAAAACACGTTTGTCATTGTCAGAACGTATACGACAAGAGAAGAGTTGTCTATGGTTTTTAAGGGATAACTCCTTACATTTAGTTAAGCAACCAGATGATGAATTCATATTTGATCAATTCACCTTTAGCTCCGATGGTCTTCATATTGCAGTAGGAGCTAACAAGCAGTATAGTATCTGGAAATTGAATAAAGCTAAGGCATTGACGATGCGTGAAGAACAACCTTTAAGCTTTAACGTTTCTTTTACTGATCAAAAAGCTCTAAACATTCCAGAAGGTTACATGTTAGGCTCTTCTGACGAGGGTTTTCTATGGTGGGATAGTAAAAAGAATAAAGGAATCCCATATTTTGGGGCTTGGAATAATGGTAGCGAAGTAGTAAAAGCTGTAGACCCAGTACATAAGGATATTATTACTGCAACCAATTTTTCGATATCTTTGCGAAAAACGGATCATAAAAGTCTAAGGACCTGGGGGTGTTTTTGGGTTCGAAATCATCTCCAGTTGAGTGAAAATCTAAAGCGTGAGCGTAATCTTTGTAAAGGTATTGGCGATGAATCAGCTATCCCAAAAGTCAAGAAGACATATCGTACTGAAACCCCGAACTCTGATAATACCTCTGCAGAGGTAAGTACACCAAAAAACAATAGCGAACAACCTGGTTCAACAAGTTCTTCTTTGAGATCAACTCAACAGATAACAGTTAACCCTTTAAAGCAATCAGAGTTTTTCCAAAGCGTTACGTTCCCTCAGCCTGAATGTGGTGACTCACTGCCAACAGAATCAGAAGACTATCCTTTGTCATTTTATCCCGTTTTTGTTGAGTATAGCTCTGATATCCTGAGCAAGATACAGAATCAATTCTGCAAAGATGCGTTTTCTAAGAAACGTGCAAAGACTCAATCACAAGTTATTCAAGTGGCCTCTTTCTCAAGTAAAGAAAAGGCTGATGAATTCGTTAGTATTTTGCGTTATTCCTATGGTGCAGAAGTAAAACCAGAAGTTGGTGAAGCCAAGGAGTATAAAGAAAAGCCTTAGTGTCACTGTTTAGTTCAGACCTCAAAATCTAATAACCTAGGTAGAAGTAATGAGTTTTATTCCTTGTGCTCATTCCTAATCGGTATGACCTCGACACGATATAAACTTATGAAACGCTCACTAAATAAGTATTTCACGGAAATGTGAGCAAAAAACTAAATTTTCTCAAATTACAGCATGATGATTTTTGTAAACGTCTTATCAGGCATTTAGTACCTGGCTTTCTGAGAGGCATCTAATTGAGGTCATACCCGTCCTAATACCCTTTTCAAGAGTGATAGATTTTAGGCTGATCCTGCCAATTACAGCCGTTCTCGATACGATACAAAATTATTAGATAACTCCATTCTAGCGGACAAGTTTTTTCTGGAAGATAACACCTCAGGCAACAGCAGCGCCAGGATTGCCTATTCTGAATCGGTCAGACTGCTTAGATACGGCATTGCTAATAGAGTAGATGCTAGATCTAATTTTTGAGTCAATTCTAAAATGATCTCAAAGAGGCTTTATAAGCCATGTCGCCTTTAAATCAGTAGAGTTGACTGGGAGGTTGATTACTTCTCTAAATCAAGTAAATGATGCTTTCTACCTTTGTGATTTTTGAGCCTACGATGACCCAAATTTACGGCACTATAGCCAAAGGACTTGCGGCATATTTGCGACAAAACCTTTTAGCGAATCTCTGAAACTAACTGGGGCGGTAGGATTCGAACCTACGAATGACGGGACCAAAACCCGCTGCCTTACCGCTTGGCCACGCCCCAATATGGGTTGAATGCACTAGATTAACCAGTACAGTGCCAGTTTTGCTTGCTGGCTTACGTATATTAGCAGTTTTTAGTATTGTAGTGTCAATAACTGCGCCTACTTTTTTCAGACTGTAGTGAGCTACTGGCTTAACTGGAGTTGCCAAGGCTGCAGTTAATGATTCTATAGGGTGGCTCACGATGTTGATAATGACCGTCCGCGCCAGGTCCAGCCCCAACCAGTCTCGGTTTTGATAATTGAGGTAAGCGCGATCGCAACTACAATTCCCCCACTTAACCAGCCTAGCCACCAATAGCGAAACGGCTGATTAAATACTCGCTGTGCCGCCCAGCGCATATACACCTGTAGCCCAACGCTGATTATCCCTAATCCGCTGACTAACCACCATCCGCTGCTGCTATGAGCCACCCCCCACAGACCGACCGCTAGGCCGAGCCAGGGCATCACAAAGATAAGACTCAGCGCAAAGGCCGAATAAAGCGTACCGCCCAAGTTGCGACCGCCGCCTTCGTAGTAGTTTTTGGTCCAGCCTTCCCATAGGGCGGCAAATGACCGATACATCCGCACCTGAATCAGCTCTGTACTTAGCAGATAGCGTAGTTTTAGGCCGCTTTGTTTAATGCGTTTTGCGAGCTCGGCATCTTCTACGGTTTCGGTAGCAACAGCTCGGTGGCCGCCGATGCGTTCGAAGGCACTGAGTCGAAACAACATAAATGGACCGGCAGCAAAGGCGGTGGAGGTGTCTTTAGGATCGTTGACAGCTTCAAAGTTAAACCCGACGGCGATACAGCTCATCATCACGGGCTGCACCAGCCACTCGGCTAGACAACCGCAGATAATGCCAGGGCCGCAGCTTAGCAAATCGGCCTGTTGGGTTTGACAATCAGTGATGGCAGTAGCAATGGCATCGGGTTCTAACCTCACATCGGCATCAATAAAAAGGAGATATTCGCCCGTCGCTTTTTCAACAGCATTGACACAGGCCCAGTTTTTTCCGCGCCAGGGAATCTCCGTGGGGCGAGATGGTACCGTTATAACCTCTAGTCGTTGATCGGTTAGCGCTACTGCAGCAGCTAGGGCCGCTGTATCATCGGTTGATTCATCATCAGCTACGATCACCTGCAGTTGCTCAGGCTGGGGTAAATGACTTGCTAGAGCGGCGTCCAGACACTCTGTAATATTTACGCTTTCGTTATAGGCCGGGATAATCAGAGAGACTGTCGGTAATGTTTCAGGCGCTGTCTCCAAGAGGGGTAACCGAGGGGCCGTAGCTAACGAGGCTTGTAAACGGCGATGAAAAATTGAGATCGCAACCATCGCCACGACCAATGCTAAACTCCACAGACCAATCCACACCCACTGCACGCCACCCATAAACCCATTGCCTCAAATGCCTGCCCATCTAAATGTAACGTACCGTAACACTTGGTCTAACTCTAGACTGGGATAATGCGACAGCCTGCCTATGTTTCTCCAATCTCTTCATCTGCAGCAGTTTCGTAACTACAGCAATCAAGCTGTTGAGTTTTTGGCACCCAAAACTATCTTGCTGGGAGACAATGCCCAGGGTAAATCAAATCTGCTGGAGGCGGTGGAGCTGTTGGCTACGCTCAAATCCCATCGAACGAGTCGAGATCGCGATCTGGTCCAAACAGATATGTCGACTGCTCAAATCCGAGCTAGCTTAACGCGAGACCTTGGGCCAATCGCCTTACAGCTCACATTGCGCAGGGGCAGTCGTCGTACAGCGGTGATTAATGGTGAAACGTTACGTCGCCAACAGGACTTTCTTGGCACCCTCAACGCCGTACAATTTTCCTGTCTAGATTTAGAGCTGGTCCGTGGCGGGCCTGGGATACGACGCGCTTGGACCGACACCCTGCTGATACAGCTGGAACCGGTCTATATCCATATCCTGCAACAGTACAATCAGGTGCTCAAACAGCGTAATGCGCTACTCAAACAACAAACGACCGACCCCAACCAGACACCGCTTTTAGATCCTGCACAGCTTGCTCTGTGGGACGCTCAACTAGCCACCCTGGGTACGCGCGTTATTAGACGCCGGGCGCGTATGCTAGATCGCCTCATACCCATTGCCCAGTCTTGGCACCAAGCCATTAGTGGCAGCAGCGAACAACTAGAAATTTACTACAGCCCTAATGTAGAGATCAGCACGGACGATGCTAGCCAAATTCAGCAAGCATTTTTAGAAAAGTTACAGGCTCGCGCTATGGCGGAGTCTTATCAACGCACTACATTGGTAGGTCCTCATCGAGATGACATTAGCTTTTTAATTAATAAAACTCCAGCTCGACAATATGGCTCTCAAGGTCAGCAACGTACCTTAGTACTCGCGCTTAAACTATCAGAACTGCAGCTGATTGAGGAAGTGGTGGGAGAACCGCCCCTACTGTTGTTGGATGATGTATTAGCTGAGCTAGATCTAAATCGTCAAAACCAGCTGCTAGAGACGATTCAAGATCGATTTCAAACCCTCATCACAACCACACATCTAGGCTCATTTGATGCCCAATGGCTTACGTCTTCACAGATTTTGCAAGTAAACAATGGCCGTCTGCTGGCACCGAACACTAGCTCATAACCAGCGGATACTAAGACTGACGAAGCCATCTAACCCATATTGCTGTCCGCTTACTGACTGGCTTGCAAAGTGACTTGATTTACAAATTTGAAAACTCTCTTGCGCACATTACGAGAAAAAACAATCTTATTAAAATAATAACTTGCATTTCTCAACGTAGTTATTGACAGGTTGAAGAAATCTAAGAATCTGACTTGTTGAGCTGAAAAGTCATCATAGCCAAGCTTGTACAAATCCTTTTTAGTCAAAAGATAACAAATCTTGGCTTCCAGACCTGTGATTCTCTTATGCTCTTTTTTCTTGCCTTGTTTAGAGAGAGAAGAGTTGTGGCCAAAAGCCCCCAGATCTATCTTGGGAAAATTAATCCCTGAAAAATGACTAATATCAGCCAGAGCTTGCTCGGTATTGTCTAGAGCGTCTTCAAATTTCACGAGTGTGCAACGCGATGAGCCGTGCTTTTCCCTCAAGTCAAAGTAAGTGTTGACACATGTTTTCCAGGCAAGGGACTGAATGACGGGATGATAACGTCCTCGATCGCCACGAAACTTAGGTGCTACGGTCCAGTAGTATTTGTAGGATAAAAGCGTGGCTAGGGGTGAACGAAGAAGAAAGATGAATTTTGCTTTTGGAAATGCGCTGGATATGGTGTCAAAGTTTAGATAATCTTGAGGCGTATTGTACCCCCAAATTGGCTTATTGGCTAATTTAGCTAAAAATTGCATGATATCCTGCAAAATCTGAGCCCAGCTCTTAATTTCAGCGGATGCTTTGTAGGCAGTCGCGAAATCATTTGCTTTTTGTAAGTCTTGTTCTGAAAAAGGCAGACCAAACCACACTTCATCCTTTAATTCCTTTGGCTTGGTCCGGTTTCGAACTTGCTCGATAATAAAATCGACTAGCTTTCTCTTTGTTTCTTGATCAGACTTAATGTAGCCATCAACACTTTCAACATATTGGAGATAGTAAAAATCGTTAATTACAAAACAGTTTAAACTGTCGTTTAGTATACGGGATACCAATGTGGAGCCGCTGCGAGGCAGTCCAACAAGTATAACGGGAGATGACATCTGGGGCTTATCCAATTTCTAAAATTAAAAATAGTTGATGCACCAAAGGTAGTGTAAGTCCTACTAGAAATCTTGCAAACTGATAATTGCCTCAAACGAGAATTAAAATATGCGCAAGTTGTCGCAACTTGCGGCCATTTCCAAAGAAGTAGCCTAAGTCTGCTATCGTATATGTCTCATATGTCTATATGAATTTCTGGTAGTTACTACTACAAAAAGAGATTAACTACCATTTAGAAAAGCAACTTGTCCCCTTGTTAAAAGATGTTCAAAGAAAGGCTATTAAAGCCTAAACTATGGTGCCGATAGTTGCTTGGAGCCATTGTAGCGATTTTTGAGCAATCTAAAAGACGGAAAAGCCGGGAAGTTGTTCTATCTAAAGAACAATTGTCTATCCAATGTGTTCTATCTGAAAAAAAGTTGTCCATGCAACGTGTTCTAAATCACATTTTGAACAGCTGCTAACAGTTTTTCTAGAGCTTCATCGATATCTGATTCACTAACAATTAGAGGTGGAACAAATCTTACTACATCAGGACCTGCTGGTACCAATAGCAATCCTTGGGCAGTCGCTGCTTTAACGATGTCAATGGATTTTTGGGGGGCATCAGCTTTGAGTACCAGGCCATTGATCAACCCCCAGCCTCGTGTCTGCTCAAATAAATTAGGATAAGTATCGACTAATTTGAGCAATCCTTGACGAAGTTGTTGTCCTCTGACATTGGCATTAGCGATTAGTTTTTCTGACTCCAAGGCTTGGCAAACAGCGAGAGCTACACCGCACACAAATGGATTGCCGCCGTAGGTGCTGGCATGGTCGCCGGGTCTGAGTACATCACAGCTAGATTTACATAGCATTGCGCCAATCGGAACTCCGCCGCCCAATCCTTTGGCTGCGGTAATGACGTCGGGCTCAATGCCTAGATTTTCGTAGCCCCAGAGTTTGCCTGTGCGACCGATGCCTACTTGAACTTCGTCTAGGATTAAAAGAATTTTGTGCTGGTTACATAGTTCACGTACTCGCTTGAAGTACTCAACTTTTCCAGGGTTGACCCCGCCCTCCCCCTGGAGTGCTTCTAAAAGAATGGCGCTAACACGTGGGCCATTGGCATTGAGCGATGCGATCGCACGTTCTAAGCTGTCGGCATCGTTAAACGGCACATAGTGAAACCCAGGCACTAGGGGCGCAAAGTTTTTTTGATATTTGGGTTGTCCGGTCGCTGTGATGGTCGCCAGGGTCCGCCCATGAAAACTAGCATTGGCCGTAATAATCACTGGCTCATCAATTCCCAGTTTGGTGTGGCCATACTTACGCGCTAGCTTAATCGCTGCTTCATTGGCCTCAGCCCCCGAGTTACAGAAAAATGCCCGGGCGGCACAGGAGTGCGCAGTTAGCCATTGGGCCAACGCCCCCTGTTCTGGAATGTAATAAAGGTTCGACACATGGTGTAGTTTCTGGATCTGCTGGGTCACCGCTTCCACCATGATTGGATGTGCATGGCCCAACGTACAGGTGGCAATCCCGGCGACGAAGTCTAGATATTCATTATCTTGATCATCCCAAACACGACATCCTACACCTCGGGTTAGTGTCAGTGGAAATCGTCCGTAGGTTGTCATTACATGGCGATCAAAAACTTCAGGTAGAAAGCAGTCAATCGCTCTGGTACTTTTTCCAAAAACCTTGAGGGGGTTTTTAACCAGCTGCTTTAAACTAACCACGGACTGACCTCTTACTTAAAGTCTCAAAGTTAGAATTTTGAGTATTGGTACCCTGAATCTAACGTTAGGCACTCAAAATCCATCTGTTTCTTAGGCGATTGTAAGGAATCGCCGTTGCGTTTGCCGCTAAATCATTCGATAGATATTATCAAGCTCGGTGATACTAGCAAATTACTGACTGTCTTTGTCAGTTCTAACGCCCACTGCGCCGCAGCTCCTGCAAGCTTGTTTTTAATCCATCGACGTCTACGGCTTGCCCGCCATAGCGCCAGCCCACATAGCGCTCAATCATCTGGCTGACCAAATTTCCTTGACGAAAATCCGAACGCTGTTGTAAATCGGTTGCATATTCCAACGGTGTTTGGCTGGCTCGCTTGCCATACCCTTGCTGAGTCAATACCCACAGCATTTGCTGGTAAATTTGTTCAACGGGCGCTAATCGGCTGAGATTTAGCTGACGTCGCCAACGTCGCCATCCTTGAATCATTAGCCAGCCCACAAACCCTAGCCCTGTTAAACCCACCGCTCCCCAGAGTAGACTGAGCCAGCTCCGACCGTTAAATTGTCTAAACAGCTGCATAAATCCACCGATTAATGCAATCAGTATCTGAAAACTCCGTTGAACAAACTGAGCTACAGGTGTAGGCAACACTCCGACTAACATGTCCCAGAGCAGACGTAAGACGCTAAAAGGGTTTGCGCCGCTGGCATCTGGAGAAAGTAGTCGGTTGTCGGGAATCGGGTTGAAATAAAACCAGCCCTGACCAGGAAAATAAACTTCGCTCAGGGCATAGGCGTCAGTATTGCGCACAATATAGAACCCGGTAAACGGATTGAACTGTCCTGACCCAAACCCGGTTGCCAAACGGCTTGGAATACCGACCGACCGTAACATCATTGTTAGTACAGTGGAAAACTGGTCTCGAGTGCCGCCCTGATACTTAAACAAAAAGGCACTGACGAGATCTTCGCCCTCTTCAAAATAGGGGAGGTCTGTTTGGATGGTGTAGTTCTCCCGCAATATTTGGG
>ERZ1740059.1686-NODE-1686-length-11014-cov-5.368738_pt1 | contig 11014 bp, 6 predicted proteins | sample MGYA00581744_ERZ1740059 | MGnify/ENA primary metagenome ERZ1740059 (study PRJEB43018, sample SAMN04849738) | marine metagenome | isolation source: floating plastic debris | place: Pacific Ocean | collected 2008-08-28 | study: EMG produced TPA metagenomics... | reverse complement strand
GCCAAAATCGCATTGGCTCCCAAATTTTTTTATTAAGGGAGCCATCGCGTTCGATCATGATCTGGTCTACTCTGGCTTGCTTTAGGGCATCCACGTTGAGTAAGGCAGGAGTAATTTTTTCCTTAACGTTACGCACTGCATTTAAAACTCCCTTTCCACCGTAGCGGCTTTTGTCATCATCTCTCAATTCGTGAGCTTCAAAGCTTCCTGTTGACGCACCACTAGGTACTTGAGCCAGTCCTACCGACCCCGTTTCTAAACGTACCTCTGCTTCAATTGTAGGACGACCGCGAGAATCTAAAATTTCTCTTGCTGCGATCGCTTCAATTACTGCTTCTGATTGGTTTAGCATCAATTCTCCTTTTTAACTATGTATATTTTTCTATTTTTCTCAAGATACAGGCGAAAATAAATATATCTTTTTTTGTGACAATAGGGTTAGTAATTCAATGTTTATTACTATTTTTAAGTTTTTAAATGGTGGGCAAAGAATACAATTTTTTATTTTATTGAGTAAAAATAAATAAAATTTTGCCCACCCTACATCGGTCAATGTTTAATGATAAATGCTCAATGATTAAGCTGTAACCAGCATTTCTGTTTCTTTCGCCGCCATAGCTAGGATTAGATCTATTGCACGATTGGAATAACCCCACTCGTTGTCATACCAGGCAACTACTTTAAAGAAGTTACTATTCAACTCCATACCAGCGCCAGCATCAAAGATACTGGAGTGAGAATCGCCAGTGAAGTCAGTCGATACAACAGGGTCGTTGGTGTAACCCAAAACTCCTTTCATCTCGCCCAAAGATGCTTCTGCCATAGCGTAGCAAATGTCTTCATAGGTAGTAGACTGTTCGGTGCGGAAGGTTAGATCTACTACTGATACATCAGGAGTAGGCACACGCATTGCCATTCCTGTGAGCTTCCCTGCTAATTCTGGCAATACTAGGGTTACTGCTTTAGCTGCCCCTGTAGAAGCAGGAATAATATTTTGGGCTGCACTGCGTCCAGATCGCAAATCCTTTTTACTAAATCCATCTACTGTAGGCTGAGTCGCAGTCATGGCGTGAATAGTAGTCATCAAGCCTTCTGCTAGACCAAAGTTATCGTTAATCACTTTGGCAATGGGTGCAAGACAATTAGTAGTACAGCTTGCATTAGAAACGATCGCATCTGTGGCAGGATCGAAACTGTTGTGATTTACGCCTACAAGCAAGGTTTTAACTCGGTCGGGATCTTTAGTAGGAGCAGAAATAACTACTCTGCGCGCTCCTGCGGCAAGGTGCTTGGATGCCCCTTCGTGGGTGGTAAACAAGCCCGTACATTCGACTACATAGTCTACTTTATATTCTTTCCAGGGTAACTCTTCAGGATTTCTAACTGAAACACAAGGAATGTGCTTGTCATTTACTACAATACCGTTATCCGCTGCTTCTACGCTGCCTTGAAAACGTCCATGGGTGGAATCATACTTAAGAAGATAGGCGATCGCTTCTGCGGGTACTAGGTCATTAATACATACAAATTCTATGTCGGGATTATTTAATCCAGCGCGAAATACTAATCTGCCAATACGCCCAAAACCATTAATCGCTACTCTGACGGTTGCCATTAAGATTACTCCTATGATAGTTGAGATGTGTTCAACGAAAATAAATTCTATTTAGACCCTGTTGCTATTGGGAAAAGTATTCTTGAGAAATGGGTCTATCTCTACTTTCATTAAATCTTTAAAATCATTTTTTTTTCAGGTTGAATAGTTAAAAAAAAATTAATTAATGGGGATCGTTTTTGGTTGATTGATGTTTGAGGAGGACAATTACTGTGTGTAAGTAATGAGTAACAAAGGCGATTCGGTTCGCCGCATGTAGTAATAAGTAAATTAATAAAAATAATCCCCCAAAATATAATCTTTTAAATAATTAGTAATTGGGAGATTAAAAAAATATGGTAAATAGACTTAATTAAGCAAGGGCATTTTTGAAAAAGCTTTCTTCAAAAATATACTTATTTTTAACCTTCTTTTGGTTCTTTATCTTTTGCTGGAGCTTCAGCTTTTTTAGCCGCAGGTGCTTTTTTAGCCGCAGGTGCTTTTTTAGCCGCTTTTTTAGGTGGAGGACTGACTTCCTTTACCTCGGCTTCAGCATAGTTATTTGTATTTACGCCAGCATAGTTAACTTTGTTGAAACGCACTACTACAGGGTAACGGATACCGCTTGTATCTACAGATGCGACTGAGCCAACTTCGTTATACCAATAGGATTCTGGACGAAGAATTCTGACTTTAGAACCTCGTTGAACCATAATTGATTAGTCTCCTGAAAATAAATTTTATTTTGAGTTAAGAAAAATACTTATAAGTATTTTTCTTGTGTTGTCGGTTTTTAGCTATAAAAACTACTAACCATTAAACTTCATTGTCAAGTTTATCAAACCTCCATAGGAATAAATTCTTACGAAACATAACAATTTTTGGCACTTGTGCAGTTATTTAGCACTCAAGACATATATTTTGCGTTTGATTAGAGAGTATGTTTAAGATGGTGGCAAGTTCAGTATATTAAGTAAGTATTTAAAAATATAATGTCAGGTTCGGCAAAAAAAACAATCTATGCAGCAATGGCTGCCAATTTTGCGATCGCAGTTACCAAATTTTTTGCAGCATCGGTAACGGGTAGCTCGGCAATGCTCTCTGAGGGCATTCATTCGGTGGTAGACACAGGTAATGAATTATTGCTTTTGCTAGGTATCAAACTGAGCAAAAGACCTGCTGATGATAGCCATCCCTTCGGCTATGGACAAGAGCTTTACTTTTGGACGCTGATAGTTTCGCTGTTTATCTTTGCCATTGGTGGAGGAATGTCGATATATGAAGGGATTAATCATGTTAGATACCCCGAACCTTTGAGCGATCCTTTCTGGAGTTATGCGGTGTTAGGATTAGCAGTAATTTTTGAAGGCTATTCATGGAATGTGGCTTTACAAGAATTTTTGGCTACCAAACAAGAAGATAGTTTTTGGGATGCGATCCGCGCCAGTAAAGACCCTACTATCTTTACTATTTTGTTTGAAGATACCGCAGCCTTAATTGGTCTATTTGTAGCGTTTATTGGCGTGTTTAGCGGACACCTGCTGGGTAATGTTTATTTGGATGGAGTGGCATCAATTATTATTGGTGTTATTTTGTGTGGCGTAGCGTTATTATTGGCAGCCGAAAGTAAAGGATTACTAATTGGGGAAGGTGCTAGTCCTGAAACCGTAGCTAACATTAGAAAAATCACTAATGACGATCCCGCCGTAGATGAAGTGCTAAAAGTCCTTACTCTTCATTTTGGTCCTCAAGAAATATTACTCAATCTAGAAATTAAATTTGTCAGAGATTTGGCAACAGAAGAGCTTGCAATAGCAGTTGAGCGTTTGGAGAATTCAATTAACACTCAACATTCAGAGGTTAAAAACATTTTTATTGAAGCTAAATCTATTTCTGCAAGTAGAAAAATAGTAGCTGATTGTTAATTTGTGATGTATCGTCATTTAAGCGATGTTTTATTACAATTGACTGTCGGTTTGTGTTTTAGTAATGAGATTAAAAGCTGCTTTTATTATATTTTTGCTGTTGCTCTCATTAGAATCTTGTGGTGTTAATAGAAACTTTAAAAGGAAGATAGTGACAGAGAATAATAATGGTCTTGATCTCGATCTCCTTTTGCAATTAGATGATGAGTCTTGGGAACAAACTTTTACTGATTGCCTTTTAATTAAAGCTTGGCAGCTAACTCAAAAATATAGCGAAAATATTTACGATCGCACTGACAGTAATCTGATAATTGCAGATTTATATAGAGAGACGAAAAGAGAAGAAATAGCCGATAAAATTGTCGAGCATACTCTTGAATTAAATCGTCAGAGCGATCGCAATCCTTTTGTGGCTCGTAATTATAATTTAGTCGCTAATTATTATTTAGAGAATAATAATAGAAAGCGAGCTATAAAGATTCTGGATTTGGCTTTTAATTTAGCTCAAAAAATAGAAGATGAAGATGTTGACGAAAGAGACTATGTTTTTATTGATATAGGCGAATCCTATGGCAATGCAAGAGCGCATAATAAAGCACTGGAATGTGGAGAATTAGTTGAAGACAGTGTTCGTCTAGCAGGTCATTTGTATGTACCTTTGATTTGGGAATATATCGATACTCAACAATATCAACAGACAGAAAATGTTATTGATCGCGCTATCGAGTCGGGATGGGGAGACTGGGTATTAGAAGAAGCAGTTAAAAGTTATCTGGCATTAAAAGATTTTAATCGAGCGGGTGGTGCCATAAAAAGAATTGAAGGAGAGCAAAGTAAGGTTAGTGCTTTAGCAGATATGGCTCAAAGATATTGGCAATTGGATAAGCAAGAAAAAGCCAGAGAAACCTTAGCAAATGCTAAAGCGATCGCGAATGATATTGAAGACAGCACGAGTAAATCTTGGAGTTTACAAGCAATCTCTAAAGCTTCTCGTCAAATGGATATAGAATCTAAATCTACTTTGCAAGAATCGGTTGAAGAAGCGCGAAATATAAACAATGATTTTCATTTATCTTTTGCCGTTAATAGTCTGGCATTTCAATTAGCTTCTGTCGGCAAATACGATGAAGCATTAGAGATTATGGACAGAGAGAATGTTTTGATGCCCGTAACAGAGAAGATTGGTTTATTGATTAATATAGCCAAGCAATATCGAACAAAGGGAGAGCTAGAAAAAGCAGAACAAATGATCGAAACAGGTATTAGCAATATAGATAAGATTACAGGTAAAAAATTATCTATCCCGCGAGCAGAAATACAAGCATTTGCCTGGGGAGATATAGCTGATTATGCTTTAGAATTTCAAGACTATAAATTGTTTAATCTGGTTTTAGACAGAATAAAGTCGCCATCTGCAAAAGCAAATCTTCTACTAAAAATAAGCGATATACGAATCAAAAATAACGAAACCGAAGCAGCGAGAAAAACATTAGCAAGAGCAACAAACATAATTTCTAATATACTTGTAGAAGCCAATAATGATAATTTACCAGGCTCTACATCTATTGCCTTGTCATATTTAACTACTGTTGTTTATTACTACACTCGCTTGGGAGATTACAATTTAGCATTAGAAACAGTAAAATCAATTCCTTCAAATATAGAAAGAGCTAACAGTTTAATTGCGATCGCTAGACAGTATAATAAAACTTCCAAGACTTTAGAAATAACTACATTTGATATTCTAAAAACTATTAATTAATTTTATGCTAGAGGTCTATTGCCCTTTTTTACCTCTTTAAATTTGATTTCAGGAGATTCAATATAGGCGATCGCTTCTTGGATAGCAAATAGTCTTTCATCAAAGCAATGGTCGGGTGCTAACAATCTAAGCAACTTCATATTTTGCAGTCTACGTTTAACTTTCCCTTTTGCACCGACCAGAAATACCTGATGATTATTGGCACAGGCATCTTTAATCATGTTTTCGATCGCCAAGGAAGCGGTTACGCCCAACAAAGGTACATCACTAAGATCTAAAATCAAAACTTCGTACTTTCGTACAATTCCCATTCTCTGAGAAATGGTTTTTGCTGCACCAAAGCTCATTGGGCCACTAAGATTAAACAATAAAATTTTTCCCCTAGCTTGTTTGAGTAAGTGCTTTTCTCCCATGCTCAATGCCGCATCATCATCATCATCATCGGGATTGACAATCGCTCTTACATGACCACTTTGAATGTCGCTTAAGCTTTTAATAGTTAATAAATTAGCGAAGAATACTCCTGCTGCTACTGCGGTAATTAAATCGACAAATACGGTCAAAAACAAGACCATATACATCAATCCTGTCGCTTTGATAGAAATTTTATGCGCCCGTCTAATAAAACTCCAGTCAATGATATCAATCCCGACTTTAATCAATATTCCTGCTAAAACCGTCTGAGGAATATTAGAAGTCAATTCTCCCGCCTTGAGGACAATAGTTAACAAAACTAAGGCGTGAATCATTCCAGAGATAGGAGTTTTACCACCGCTTTTGACATTAATCACCGTCCGCATGGTTGCACCAGCACCAGGTAAGCCACCACACAGACCTGCAAGCAAATTGCCAATGCCCTGACCAATTAATTCGCGATCGCTATCGTGTTGAGTTTGGGTAATGTTATCTGCCACTAATGATGTTAGTAAAGAGTCAATCGATCCCAATACAGCCAACATCAGACCATAGCCAAAAATATCTCTGACACGAGCAATATTGAATGAGGGTAGATGCAGACTTGGTAGTCCACTAGGAATGTCGCCAATTAATCGTAAACCTTGATCTGGTAAAAAATTAATCGCTACAAAAGTTCCCATAATTAGAGCCAATAAAGGAGAGGGGATGAGCCGAGTAATCTTTGCAGGAGTGAAAAAGACAATTACCAGAGTCAAAATTCCCAATTCTACCGATCCAAGATTGGCGTTGCTCAAGAAGTAAGGCAGCTTGCTCACCGACTCCACTACGTTAGCAGAAGCTGGATGCCCGAAAAAAGGGCCAAGCTGAAGCAAAATGATAATTGCTCCAATTCCAGACATAAACCCTGAAATTACCGTATAGGGCATGAGGGTAATATATTTACCCAGGCGCATGATGCCAAAGACAATCTGGAATATACCCGATACAATAATTACGGTAAAGGCAATCGCTGCACCATTTTCGGGATCTCTAGCAATTTCTGTAGAAAATACCGTTGCGATTACCACCGTCATCGGGCCTGTTGGCCCTGATATCTGCGAAGGTGTCCCCCCAAAAAGAGCTGCAAAAAAGCCGACTATAATTGCGCCATATAACCCTGCGATCGCTCCTGCACCAGAAGATACGCCAAAAGCTAAAGCTAAAGGGAGTGCAACCACGGCAGCGGTTATCCCCCCAAACAAATCGCCCCTTATGTTTTTGGAATGTAAACCGTTGACCAATTGCAATTGCATAGGAAAATTAGATAACTGTTTGAATGGTATTAGTTAACGAGAGTTCGGGATAAGGAAATTTATCGGTGGTGCTAGTAGCTATCAGCTTTTAGCTTTTGAAAGATTTTAGATCGAAATAAAATTCCGAAATTACCTTAGAAAATAATTTTTTAAATCCTCTATTCGTAAAGGGTGTAGCTTAAGCCGAACTCACACTAGTTAAATTAAATTGGTATTGCTAGGTTTAGCTAGAAAGATAAATAAATCTGCACTACTGCGAATTTAACACTGATAATTAAATACAAATCTAATATTATGTTTAATATTTGTTTTCTTCATAACAGGCTACCCAGAAATAGTTAAAAGAAAACATTTAAAAAGCTTTATTTAATACTTCTAGCTTGATAAATGTTATTTGATTTCACTTTTATATCTTTTAAATATTTTGAAAAAATCTCTTACAAAAATATTTAATACAGTTCAAATGTTCTGTTGACCAATATACAAAATATATAGAAATTCTTAGATTTGTGAGGTTATATTTTAATTAGCCATTAGCCAAAACTAAAGCATCAGACCATACCTCGTTTATGTGAGAATCGCTATAAAACTTTTATTATTGCTTGAATATCTTGTTTAAGCAGTTTAGTTGGAACAGTATCATCAATTTCTTTAATCAAGCACTGGTTATTATTAGTCAAGATAATATCCCAGTATTTACTATACTGCTGAACTTCAGGTTTTCCTTACAATACATAGCTTTTTTTGAAATGGTAAAGCTTTGTATTTCTGTATTTACTTTAACTCTAATATATATTCTCTTCAGAGTTAAAACCAGCGATCGCTATAGCAACTATTTTGGGATCGTAAAAAACACTTGTTGGATTGTAAATAATTTTTTTAACAAAGTTTTGCTAATATTTTTTACATCTTACAAATGCAAGAAAATAAGAATTAGTATTTGCCAGACTTTAGTTGTTCGATAAGTATTTTTTGATTAATTAAATAATGCAATAATTAAAAGTATTCAACGATACAATTTTCATCGACTTATAAAAGTAACTTTAAATAAATAATGGATAAGAACACTGAGACGTAAAAACATCATCAATTATCTTATCCATTTTAGTAACAATTTAATTCAACTGTTTTCTATCTCAACCCAATCGTTTAATCGATTAATTTAACCATCCTTTTAGACGACGAGCGACTTGGGGGCGACGCAATTTACGCATTGCTTTACTTTGAATTTGGCGCACTCTTTCGCGGGAAAGACTAAACATACCGCCAACTTCTTCTAAGGTATAAGGCTGACTGGTAGACAAACCATAGCGCAAACAAATTACGTCTTTCTCTCTTTGAGTTAGCACATCATCTAGCACATCAGTAATTTCTTGACGCATCATCGTTTCATTCATCCGATCTTCGGGTAGCTGAAGATCGCTATCTTCAAGCAAATCGACTAACTCAGTGTCTTCGGCTTTACCAACACGATGATTGAGGGATAAAGACTGACGGCGTAATTCTAATAACTGGCGCAGTTGAGAATTAGAAATTTTCAATTCTTTAGCCAATTCCGATTCACTGGGATTGCGCTGTAGCTTCTGCTTAAGGTTACGTTGCGCCTTTTTAAGCTTGTTTAGCTTCTCGACAATATGAATCGGTAATCTAATGGTGCGAGCGTCATTAGCAATTGTACGGGTAATGGCTTGGCGAATCCACCAGTAAGCGTAGGTAGAGAATTTATAACCTTTGTTGGGATCGAATTTTTCCGTAGCTCTATTTAAACCAATTGCACCTTCTTGAATCAAATCTAAAAATGGTACTCCACGATTGAGATATCGTTTGGCAATAGATACTACCAAACGCAGGTTAGAGCGAATCATTTTACGTTTAGCTACTTTTCCTCGGTACAGTATCAACTCTAGTTGACGCTCCGATTCTAAGCCCATCGCCACTAGCAAATCTGCTTTACCAGGCTTTTGTCCGTTTTCTTCGGTTAATCTTTGCCTATTTCTCTCTACTTCCAGCATTATTTTGACATCGTTAGCCAGAGTTATTTCTTCTTCTGCTGTAAGGAGAGGATAACGAGCCATTTCTTTGAAAAATGCACCAATATTGTCTTCTAAAGGAATTTTGCGACGACTACCCGCTTTTGGATCGTTCATACCTCCTGTAGAAAACTCCGCTTCAACGAGTTTTAAATCCTCTTCTATTTCTGCGGAATTTTCATCAAGGGAAAGATCTATATCGTAAGCATTTTTTGCTGTCATTTCTGCTGCACTCATTGGCTTAATTCCTAAGTTTTGCTAAAGAAGTATCTGAATATTGATCAAAAAATTCACTCTCAACTATCGTTGATAAAATAAATTTATATTTGCTTTGCTTATGTTTATTTGGGTAACTTAAAGGTTTTCTTAAAGCTTTAGGAAAACGGATTTAGTAACTACAATTTTTTCTCTAAATGATATTTATATTCTTGTTTTACTAAATCATTTGATATTAAAATCTCATATTTCTGATTTATGATAACAAAATTACATTGTTTCTTAATTTTTTTTTACCAATGATTAAGTTAAATAAATCAATCTAGCACTAGTTGAGTCCCTTAATCGATGAACCTGAGCCTGTATTGCCCATTCAAAATCTATATTATTTAACTGTGCTAGAAGCTAATTTTTACTACTTTATAGTGAATGTACTTAATATCTTATGTATATTTTCATTAAACGTAGATTCAAACTGTATTCCTTTTTACTTGCAATAAAGATTTGTAATGAATTGATAACTTGAGAATTGATCAATCAAACATACTTTAAAGCAGCTAGGTTAAAAACTGAAATTATAAGAAAACCATATTGATATTATTAGTTAAACTCAATTATTATCTGCTGTAGAATAACGATTATTTTTAATAATTTCTTAGTTATTCAGAAAGAACCACAAATTGCTACACATACAGGGTAAGATAGTGTTCCTGTACGAATAGTTGTTAAAAATGTCAACTGGTACTTCGGAAAACTTATCTCAACTTAACTACAATAATTCATCCCAATCTTTGGTAAAGCAGAATTTTATTGCAGCCGAACCTCAAGGTAACTATGATATCCAGCCTCAACAGTGGGTCGAGGTTTTAGTAGATTTTCCTGGGATACAGGGTTTGTATACCTATAGTCTTCCAGGTGATTTGTCAGTTTGTTCGGGAGATATTGTAAGCGTACCTTTTGGAATGCAAATAACAGGTGGAATTGCCATTCGCATATTAACAAAACCACCTGCTGATATCGATCTAAAAAAAATTCGTCCTATTGAAGACGTAATTACTTCAGGATTTTTTCCTGAAAGATACTGGCAATTATTAAGCAAGATTGCCGAATACTATTGTACAGACTTGATGAGTGCTATCTGGGTTGCTCTGCCTCCAGGGTTATTAGGACGATCGCAACGTAGAATTAGATTGAACCAACAATCTATTCCTCCTGGTGCAGAAAACTTTTGTAGCATCACCGCTAAGAAAGTTTTGATATTGCTACAAAATCAAAAAGATGGCGACTACATCATTAACTATCTTAGAAATCAAGTTAAAGGTGCAAGTAGGGGCATTAGGGAATTAAGTAAGCGGGGCTGGATCGAGAATTATCTAGAAGCACCAAAGCGAGCAAAACCAAAGCTTAAAATAGCTGTTACTTTAGTTTCCACTAGTTTTTTAAGGGATTTGACAGCAAGACAAAGAGAGATTTTGCAGGTGCTTAAAAACGAAGGTGGAGAAGCTTGGTTGACCGAATTTCTACAGTTGTGCAAGACTACTTCTGCTACAGTCAAAAAACTAGCGGCAAAAGGCTATGTAATTCTAGATGACAGAGAGATTCTGCGTAAAGAACAAGGGATAGCTCAAAATGCCGATTTTCCCAAGCACTTAAGCCAGGATCAAGCTAATGCTTTAAAAATAATTAATGCTCAAACTGATTATGCCAAAATACTTTTACATGGTGTAACAGGTTCGGGCAAAACTGAAGTATACTTACAAGCGATCGCACCAATCCTC
>ERZ1740059.1684-NODE-1684-length-11020-cov-4.829731_pt1 | contig 11020 bp, 10 predicted proteins | sample MGYA00581744_ERZ1740059 | MGnify/ENA primary metagenome ERZ1740059 (study PRJEB43018, sample SAMN04849738) | marine metagenome | isolation source: floating plastic debris | place: Pacific Ocean | collected 2008-08-28 | study: EMG produced TPA metagenomics... | reverse complement strand
AGTTTCTTTAATCCTTTTTGATTATTGTACTTGCTTTTTCCTGTGCCCTCAAATACTCTTATTTAGACCCCCATACACGACGGTGGAATGCCCCAGGGTTAGGCAACACGCTGCCCAGTATTCAGCGCGATCAAAGCCGTCGTCACGATGCGATCACACAGGCCTTTAGCCACTACCATGCTCAGTACAATAGTCAAAAGCAACCACCAGAAAAAATCTTAGCTGCCGTACCTGTTGACGTAGGGCCACCCGCCGCTACACCTGATAAAACTGAACGTGTTGACCACAAGCAAGAGACAACCAACGAGCCCTCCCAACCAATACAGCTAGCATTCACGGTAGCGGCATCCCTCCCCTCATCCGACCCAACACAATCCGATCAAACAACCGATCATCAGACGGTTGATCACACACCCATGACACCAGCACCAAGAGCTATGCCAGAAGCATCTCAGATTCTCCCAGCCTTTTTAGACACCCCCCAGGCTAATATTAGTCCTGCAGTAGAACCGTTCGAAATTCCCGGCTAAGTATTGTTGAGTGATTACTTAAGTAAACCTCGGTCTTTAAGTTGTCCATAGACAACATCAAAAAAAGCAAGCTAGAGTAAATCTGGTGTCGGCTGGCCGTGTCAAGATCATGCAACCTCCTCTTTCTCCAATTTCATCGCTATCAGACGCAATGGAGCGGTGTCAATTACTGGGTATGCGATTGAGTCGCCAGCGTCGCTATATTTTGGAGCTCCTTTGGGATGTAAAAGAGCATTTATCCGCACGTGAAATCTATGACGAACTAAACCGACGCGGTAAGAAAATTGGTCACACATCGGTCTACCAAAATTTAGAAGCGTTGTTTGAACGCGGTATTATAGAGTGCGTTGAACGTTCAGATGGCCGCCTGTACGGTCATCTGAACAGTTCCCACAGTCACGTTAATTGCTTAGATACTCAGAAAATTATTGATATTGATATTGAACTTCCTAAAGCCGTGATCAAAGAGGTAGAGCAGCGTACTGGGCTTAAAATTACGGACTATCGGATTGATTTTTTTGGCACTGCCACATAAAAAAATACTTAATCTCCTAGCACATCACGGCTAAAGAGTATAAACACCGTACCGAATACAATGGCTGCTAGCGTCAAATCCATCTCTAAATCCTCACTTAAAGACTTGGGTCATTACCAGATTGCCTTGTCTTGTCGCCCAATGCGAGAATTTAGATAAATTTTTCTTGAAATTTGACAGTATTGTTAACTTCGAATTTGCACAGGCATTACCAAGTAAGTCATCTGTAAACCACTAACAGGGGTCAGAATGGCAGGACTAGTTGCCGCATTACACTGTAGCTGTATTTCAGCACTTGGCAGTGCTCTAAGACCTTCTAGGAGATATCGGACATTAAATGCGATATCGAGATCGTCACCCGTCACCTGGGCGGGCATCTCTTCTCGGCCGCTGCCCACTTCTTGGGCCTCAACCGAGAGGGCTAATGTTTGCTCAGCACTGTTGACAGAAAGTTTAACAATATTATTGCGCTGGTCAGCCAGCACACCAATACGCTCCAAAGCCGACATCAGCTGCTTTCGGTCTATCGTTAGCTGGCGTTCAAACTGTTTGGGAATAAGCTGACGGTAGTTGGGATATTGCCCTTCTAAAAGACGAGTAGTAATTCGCTGATGACCCAACTCAAACACTACTTGAGTTGGGTCAAATCGTAGAGCAATCGGTTCTGCTCCCTGATGAGCCTGTAGCATACGCTCAAGCTCTCGCAGCGCTTTTCCGGGCACTGTCACATCAATTGCAAGGTTTACACCCGAATCATCGACGCTTTGAACAACGGCCAACCGATGACCATCGGTCGCTGCAAACTCTAAATTCTCAGGTTCTGCGACAACATGAACACCGGTCAGCACCTGTTTGGTTTCATCAGAACTCGTGGCAAACAGAGCGCCCCGTAACCCTTCTAAAATCGACTCTGCAGAAACACTGGCTACTTGACCATCTTCCACCAGCGGTAGACTGGGATAATCTGCGGCGTCCATTCCTCGAACCTGATATTCGCCTGCTGAACAGGTCAGCGTAATCACAGGCTCCGTTTCGGCCTGCGTTAAGTCCAAATCCTCGGGAGGAAGTTTAGAAACGATATCACCGAGCAATTTTGCGGGGACGGTCAGCACACCGCCTGCATCAACATGGGCAGAAAAGCTGGTCTGAATGCCGAGTGTTTCATCAAAACTGGTAAGGGTAATACGCTGCGCCTCTTCATCTACCTTTACTAAAATATTTGCCAGCACAGGCTTATTAGGCCTGGAAGGAACGGCCCGGCTGACGATTGAAAGGTGTGTGTTGAGATCACCCTGGGAGCACACGAACTTCATAACTGACATCTGTCTATCAAGAATGCTGGCCAATCGTAACACCCTGACAGAAGGATGGAAAGCGTTTATTTCAAGCAAGTTTTCTTGTTCTATTCTATGGATCTAGTTTTCTTTAAATTTAAACAATAGTAGTAGTAGGGCCTGTGGAAACTGTGGAAATTGACCTTACATACCTTTCCAGCAAAGCTATTTCAGCATTTTTAGCCTGTGGAAAACATGTGGAGATTTGGGGGGCTTTTCCACAAGGCTAAAATTAGTGAGAAAGTTTTCCCCATGCTCCATTTTTTTCTCCTCAGCAAATCCCCAGATTTTCCACAGGTAAAACCGAGTTTTCCACAAGGTGATTCCATTGAAAGTAACTACTAAACTTAATGTTTTGAGAGGGTTAGTCGTTCAATCTCCTGAACTGAAGTAGAACTGCAGTACTTTTTTCCACAGGTAAAAGTCTACCTGTGATGGCAATTAAATCTGTCTGTATTTACTGCTGTTGTATTCATGGGAAATGCTGCATGCGTTATCTGCATGGAACATTTCCTATAGTGTTGGAGCTAACCTTGGCCGCTTAGACTGATGCGATCGCTAAGTTGACGAATGGTCTGTGCCATATTTAAATCTTTTTTAATCAGCTGAGCAATCTTATCGCAGCTGTAAAGCACTGTGGTGTGGTCTTTGCCCCCAAAAACCTCGCCTATTTTAGGTAGGCTGAGATCCGTATGACGGCGCATCAAATACATCGCTATTTGTCGGGCCTGACTAATTTCACGTCGTCGAGAATTGCTTTTCAGGTCTTCTACTGAAACACCAAAGACGTCAGAGACAATATCGATGACCGACGTTGGAGAAGCATCCACGTTACCGGTCGGGGCATCGAGGACGGGCTTTAGGTTTTCGATCGTCATCGGCAGACCCGATATGGAGGTGTAGGCAATGGCTCGAATTAAAGCCCCTTCAAGTTCACGAATATTAGACGTGTAGCCAGAGGCAATATATTCTGTGACTTCACGACTTAACGTAACACTCTCGTATTCAGCTTTCTTTTGTAAAATAGCCATCCTGGTTTCAAAATCAGGTGGCTGAATATCGGCGATTAGCCCCATAGAAAATCGGGCACTTAGTCTTTCCTGAAGCCTGGGAATTTTGTTAGGAGGACGGTCGGATGCCAGAACGATTTGCTTACCCGCTTCATGGAGCGTGTTGAACGTGTGGAAAAATTCTTCCTGTGTGTATTCTTTGCCCTCAATAAACTGAATGTCGTCAACCATAATGATGTCGACTTCACGATACTGCTCGCGAAAGCGCTGCATACTATCGCGGCGGATAGCTGTAATCAGATCATTGGTAAACTGCTCGGTAGAGACATAGGCGATGCGAGCGCTAGTGTCGATATCTAGGCGATAGTGACCAATAGATTGCATCAGATGGGTTTTCCCCAGACCTACACCGCCACATAAAAATAGAGGATTAAATTCGCGACCGGGCGATTCGGCTACAGCTAAGGACGCTGCATGGGCCATCCGGTTGTTTGAGCCAACAACAAAGCGTGAAAAGACCGCCTTTGGATTAAGGTCGGGGGTACTTGACTTCCCATTGCTCGTGGCCCGTTCTGTGGATTGAGCCGGTGCCCAAGCAGCGGCTTCACGTGCAGGAGCCGCATCCCCATTAGTGGTTGCACTGACCGTAACAACCACATTGATATCGTGACCCAGGAGTTCTTGAGCGACATCAGAAATTACTTGAATATAGTGTTTTTGCACCCAGTTACGGGCAAATGGATTGGGGGTGGAAATAGTTAGTGTGCTATCAGCAAGGGTTTGTAGCCGCGTAGGTTTGATCCACGTTTCAAACGTGGGACCACTAAGCTGATCCTGAAGCTTAGTGAGGACTTCATTCCAGAGACCGTCTACTTTGTCCACAACTAACCCTCCAGCTCAAGGTAAGTAAACTCTGTACTATCCTGCTAATCTTCTCTCTATGGTTCTAACGGTGAACCACCAGATGACAACCTTAGAGATTGACACCATTTAGGATGTGACAGTGGCTCCTTATGCCCCATGAACAGCCTTCTAGGGAGCAAAAATGGACCAATAATCAACCATATGACTGAAATGGCCCTATAGAGTTTCTATGCCAAAATTACGTTATCAGACATCAAATTAATTTTTAATTTTGATTGCTGCAGCTAACCGTTAAATCAGTTGGTAAAAAAAGCGTTCTGAGGTTTTTAAGGGTCAATGCGCCCGTCAAGTCTTTACCTGAAGCTAAAGCGAGTGGCAGCCGAGAATCTCGGATCTAGAATACACACCTGATTCAAATAGCAATGGGTATCAATTAAAACCTTTCCTAAGCAAAACAAAAAACATTGACACCTCATCCTAAAGTCAAGCCGACTGTGGATATGTAGGTATAACTTCTTAGTTAGTAGGACGAAAACTAATGAGCTCTAATACACTAACCTGTTGCTGCTCACATATCCAGCAAGCACATCCGATGAATCTGGGCTACATATGTAACCTTATCTAAAGGATAGTCAGGTGAACTTAATGGCAACTTGACCTACTGTCACAGTTATAAGTTGACGAACTTTCACCTTGGTAATTACACAGGTGGTCGGTAGTGCATGACGAACGATAACCTAGAAGGGGCAAGCATGATCTGGCTTAATTATCTATAACTCTCTGTGCGATTATGTTGTATCGGCCACTGATTGATTATTTGGCTGGGCTTACTTTTGGCTTATTAAAATTAAAGTGATGAAGCTGCTTTAACGGGTTGTTTTGTCCTAGTGCCAGATGTGAATCCTCACGATCTGATGTGCTGTTGGGTGTAACGATTTTTCTAGCTTCTCTTAAGATATTAATCATCTAAGATCCATGTCTAAATCTATGTCTGACCTGCGTTCTTCAGCGCTTCGATTGACAAAGTCGTTAGCGATATACGGGTTTATTGCTTTCTGCAGTACAACAGCGGCGGTGCTTGCGACATCGCGTCTGATGTCGACCACTGCTCAATCGCAAACGCCAAGCTCGGGTCGTTTATTGGCAGGTAGTAGTTTTATTGCTGCAGTTGCGGATCAAGTCGGTCCTGCAGTGGTCCGGATTGATTCGGCTCGAACGGTGGCTAGACAGCCTGGTCCCTTTAACGACCCGTTTTTTCGGGAGTTTTTTGGCGATATGTGGGAGCAGCCCTCTTCGCGGGTTGAGCGCGGTCAGGGCTCTGGCTTTGTAGTAGAGTCAGACGGTGTGATTTGGACAAATGCCCATGTGGTTGAAGGGGCTGATATGGTCACGGTTACGCTCAGGGATGGACGTGAATTTAGTGGCGAAGTAGTGGGCGAAGATCCGCTGACGGACGTGGCTGTGATTAAGGTGCAGGCTCAGGGGCTACCGACGGTTACGTTAGGTGATTCGGAGCAGCTGCGACCGGGAGAGTGGGCCATTGCTATTGGTAATCCGCTGGGCTTGGATAATACTGTTACGGCGGGGATCGTCAGTGCGACAGGGCGTACCAGTGCCCAAATTCGGGTGCCGGATAAGCGGGTTCAGTTTATTCAGACGGATGCAGCGATTAATCCGGGGAATTCAGGTGGGCCGTTGCTGAATGAGCGTGGTGAGGTAATTGGGATTAATACAGCTATTATCGGAGGGGCCCAGGGTTTAGGATTTGCGATTCCGATTAATTCAGCTCAGCGCTTAGCTCAAGAATTACTTGAAAAAGGTCGAGTGGATCATGCGTATTTAGGGATTCAAATGCGCACGCTAACATCTGATTTACGTCAACAGATCAATCGAGATCCTCGCAATGAGGTCCGTCTATCGGCTGAGACAGGGGTGATTATTTTGGGGTTGATGCGTAATTCGCCTGCGGTTGATGCTGGGTTAGCTGTTGGGGATGTGATTGTATCTATGGATGGTAAGACTATTACGGACGCTGTGCAGGTACAGCAGATTGTGCAGGAGGTCGGCGTAGGGGAGGCGATTGCCTTAGCGATTGATCGTGGTGGCCGCCAAGTATTGTTAGATGTGCAAACAAAAGCTTTACCCCAACAGCGACGATAGATGACGATCCGTTCTGTGATTGAGCTGGGGGATGAGCGGCTGCGATCGCACGCCTCACCTATCCAACATATTAACGATCCGCAGCTACAGGCTTTAATTGATGACCTGCTATCCACTGCGGTGGCTAAAAATGGTGTGGGTATTGCGGCTCCTCAGCTGGCTCAAAGCCTGCAGTTATTTATTGTGGCATCGCGGCCCAATCCCCGCTATCCAGAGGCTCCCCACATGGAACCTCTGGCAATGATCAATCCACGTATCCTGAGCCACAGCGAGGAAAAGGTTAAGGGCTGGGAGGGCTGTTTAAGTGTTCCGGGTCAGCGGGGATTGGTTCCCCGATATCGTGAGATAGAGGTCGCTTACTTAGATCGCAATGGTAAGCCACACCAAAAGCGTTTACAGGATTTTGTTGCCCGGATCTTTCAACACGAATATGACCATCTCAATGGCATGCTTTTTCTAGATCGGGTTGAGCATCCAGATGAAATTTTGACTGAAGCTGACTATCAAGCACGGTTTGGCCTCTAGGCAAACGCTGCTGCCCTCAAGACTCCGTTTTTGGCAATCATCACTCCTCTTTGCCGAAGCCCATTAGGTATCCTTTGATTTAACCTTCGGACGCCGCCGTTTGCCCCCGCCTTTGCCGGTTAAATCTCCTTCCACCTTGGTAATCCGCAGGGGCTGACCTGAAATCGATACTTTTTTTAGATGTCGGATAATTTCCTTAGGCATCCCCTCAGGTAGATCAACGGTGCTATGACTGTCGTAAATGTTGATACGGCCAATGTAGCGGCTTTCTAAACCGGCTTCGTTTGCGATCGCACCCACAATATGTCCCGGTTTAACCCGATGACGATGTCCCACCTCAATCCGATATCGACCCATGCCCTGTTCCGGTGGCGATGCCTTACGCTCGCGTGATCGTTGTTCCCGATCTCGTCGATTGCCCGTTTTCTCGGGTCGCGATCGCTTACGCTCCACCAAGAGCAGCGGCTCCTCTCCCTGAACTAGTTTGGCCAGTGCTGCTGCAATCTCAATCGCGGGTACATTGTGCTCCCGCTCATACTGTTCTATGAGATTGGTGAAGAATTCCAGATTCTCCTCAGCCAGCGTGTCAGTAATCTGTTGCTTAAACCGAGCAATACGCTTGTTATTGACCATTTCGGTCGTTGGCATCTCCATTTTGGAGATTTTTTGTTTGGTTGCTCGTTCAATGGCGTACAGAAGCCGTCGTTCTCTAGGGGCAACAAACAAAATGGCCTCCCCGGTCCGACCCGCTCGCCCTGTACGTCCAACCCGATGGACATAGGTTTCGGTATCGTAGGGCATGTCGTAGTTGATAACGTGGCTGATTCTATCCACGTCTAACCCCCGAGCGGCTACTTCCGTGGCCACGACAATATCTAACTTGCCTGATTTGAGCTGCTCAACGGTTCGTTCGCGCTGAATCTGAGAAACGTCCCCGCTCAGCGGCGCAGTCTCATATCCACGGGCTTCCAGTTTTTCCGCGAGTTCTACTGTGGCTAAACGGGTTCTGACAAAGACGAGCATGCCATCAAACGTTTCCGTCTCTAAAATGCGGGTCAAAGCATCTAGTTTGTGGTAACCACTGACCATCCAATAACGCTGCCGGATCGTCTCAGCCGTCGACGTTTTGGATTTGATTAAAACTTCAGTTGGATTGTTTAAGTGGCGCTGAGCAATCCGACGAATTTCCTTAGGGAGAGTGGCCGAAAAAAGCGCTACCTGGCGAGAATCAGGAGTTTTTTCTAATACCCATTCCACATCATCAATAAAGCCCATGCGTAGCATTTCGTCGGCTTCATCAAGGACCAGACATTGCAGTTCGCTCAGGTCGAGGGTGCCTCGTTTCATATGATCCATTACCCGGCCGGGTGTGCCCACAACAATATGCACCGAACGTTCTAGCTGACGTAGCTGGATGCTGTAGCTCTGGCCCCCATAGAGCGGTAATACGTGAAAGCCCTTCATATGAGATGCATAACTTTGAAAAGCTTCGGCTACCTGAATAGCAAGTTCCCTCGTTGGGGTGAGAACTAAAGTATGTGGCAGCCGTTGACTGATATCCACACGGGATAATAGCGGCAAAGCAAAGGCAGCTGTTTTACCAGTACCTGTCTGAGCCTGTCCAATAATATCGACGCCAGCCAGTACGTGGGGAATTGTTTGTGCTTGAATAGGGGTTGGGCTTTCATAGCCCAACCCCTCCAAAGCCTTTAGTACCGGCTCACTCAATGACAACTCACTAAAGCCTGGAGCCGATTCCAAATCCATTGACATCTATCTACATCTGATACGAGCGCTGTTACAGCCTGACAGATGTTGAGCCAAAAACAAACTCTGATAGCAAAATAAGTCATCTTTGACGATGAATACTCAGCGATTTCTGTGAATTGCTGGTCCGAATTGCTAGCCTATTTGGACTATCAGATGTTGTTTAGAAACACTGCCTCTTTCAAGACCATCGCTTTACAATGACTCCAGTATCGTTTGATGGGTGAGCACTGATGATCTTTGAGTATATTTTTAATTTTGGCAATCTATTTGTGCTGCCATTTTGGGCCCTAATGGTGCTGCTGCCAAACTGGGAGGTAACCCGCAAAATTATGGCTTCATATTTGCCATTTGTAGTGTTGGCGCTGCTTTATGTCTATTGTTTTGTGGCCAGTCTTGACCCTGACAAGCTAGAGGAGTTTGCCAATCCTACCCTCACTGTTTTAGCGGATCTGTTCTCAGATGAAAAAATTATGACTACCGGCTGGGTTCATTTTCTGGTCATGGATCTGTTTGTTGGGCGCTGGATATATCTACAGGGTCAGGAGAAACAGCTGTTTACTCGCCATTCTTTAGCGCTATGTTTGTTTGCTGGCCCAATGGGGCTACTATCCCATGTGATAACTGTTTGGGTAACGCCATTGTTTAAACAATCCGCTGAGGCCGCCTAATCTAAAAGCTTTGTTTAGGATGGTAGGTGCTATCCATTGTTCCTCAGATCCTAGGAGGCAAGATGAGCTGACATGAGCATATATTTATCGCGAGGCTGGAAGTTTGCCTGAGTATAAAGTTTCTGTGCCGCTGTATTCTGTCGAGCTACTTCTAAGTGCAGGGCTTTAATATTAAAGTCTTTAGCTGTTTGCTGGATTTGGTCGAGAGTTTTTTCCCCGAGCCCCTGGCTACGAAACTCAGGCCGAATATATAGCTCATCGATAAAGGCATCTTGGCCACCAAATTCGATGCTGTATCCAAAGGTCAGGGCAATATAGCCAGCAATTTCTGTATCACTTAATATTAACCAAATACTCCCAAGCGATGAATCGGACAACAGATGCTCAATAGCTTGTTGCCGAGCCCTGTTTGTCATGTCGATATCTTCAAACCTATGATAAGCCTCTACCAGAGGTAGCAGCTGTGGGAGATTGTCTGCTGCTGCGAGTTGGAGTCGGTGATTCATAGGGGCCTTTTATGGAAAACAGACTGCAGATCTTGAAGCAATCGATAGGCTTGTAGTTATGGTTCAAAATTCCCTACTACCGTCTAAGTTTGAGCTAAGTTGCTCTAAATTTAAAAACCTGTCCTGGGATGCTGCAATACCTATGTAGATAACAGTGGAACTACGGTTAGTAATTATACTTTGGTTACTTACTAACATTTCATACTTTTGGTGAGTAAATTGAGCACATTTACGCGACCAATATTATGGGACTCTGGCCATGATGGCTTTACAGTCACGTTGTTCCTGATCAGTTAACGCGAGAGCATTCTATGGTTGCCGCTAGAAAGTCAGAAAAATCGCCAGAAACTATTTTGCAGCAGGTTTGGCATACTCACAAACTAAGTCGTAAGGATTATGTCAGGCTGTCTTCCTTTTTGCTGTCTATTGTGGATTTAACGCCTAAGCAACGTGAGCAAGTGCATCATATTTTTGATGAGCTCAGCATAGGTAAGATTCAGCTGGTGGATCAGTAAAGACTTAGATATTAAATGTGCTACGGCCTGTCTGTAAGGTTAAGAAATTTGAGATTGTGGGGATGGTAACGGTGGCTCAGAGCGCTACGGAAGTGTCGTTATCAAAAGATATTTAGCTGTGAATCGGGGTCGGTTTCAGCAACTTTTGATTTTTTATTCGATTTTTTAGGGTTACTGCCTTTACGCAGACCGACAGCAATTTTGCTGTGTTTTTCGATTTGTCCCATGACTTGCTGGGCTCGCTTAATCACACTGGGGGGTAGCCCTGCTAGACGTCCTGCTTCAATGCCATAGGAGCGATCGGCTCCGCCTGGTTGCACCTGGTGTAAAAAGATAATTTGATCCGGCATTTCTTTCACCGTCACTTGAAAGTTGGCCACGTTTTTTAATAATGAGGCTAGTTCGTTCAGTTCATGGTAGTGCGTTGCAAAAATGGTGCGAGCTTGAATATGGCTGGCCAAATGTTCTGCAACCGCCCAGGCTATGGAGAGACCATCAAAGGTCGCTGTACCTCGACCAATTTCGTCTAATAGAACTAAGGACTGAGGTGTGGCATGGTTGAGGATATTGGCGGTCTCGTTCATTTCCACCATATAGGTAGAC
>ERZ1740059.1683-NODE-1683-length-11023-cov-9.846827_pt1 | contig 11023 bp, 10 predicted proteins | sample MGYA00581744_ERZ1740059 | MGnify/ENA primary metagenome ERZ1740059 (study PRJEB43018, sample SAMN04849738) | marine metagenome | isolation source: floating plastic debris | place: Pacific Ocean | collected 2008-08-28 | study: EMG produced TPA metagenomics... | reverse complement strand
AAGGATCCCAATATGGTTACCTGCAGACCAATTTTTCAGACTGAAAGTTCGAGAGCCCTTGTTTTCCGGATGAAGTAGGTACCCAGAGTATGTAACCAGGGACTGTTGTACACTTGCTTGAAAACAGAGACAATCCATGCCTGAATCTCTCAGCTAAGAGTTACAGCTAGAAACTTACATTGGTGGAAAGCAGTCCATCAGCAGACTTTACCGAGAGATCATCGTAGAGTCGTTCAAGTTTTCTCCTAATATATGAATGTCCCACAACTATAATTAAGTTAAAAATAGTATGATTTCCTGAAAGCTTAGCACCTGCAGCAGTAATACGCTTCATCCCATAGAAATACTCCGAGAAAGTGCCACCTAAAACATGTTTATAATAAAGGATTATTATGGGACCGGACTGTACTAAAGGCACATAACACAGTAGGCTAGTAAGGTTTCGAGATTAATGAAGCAAACAATTTCTCACAAATTTAAGGCTCATTAATCACTGCTGTTTTCTCATGATAAAAATAATGCGTTTATTTCTTTATCAATTAATTAAATCCGCGAGTAGATAACTTCTAAAACATTGGCAATACGCCATTATTACCACCCCGTCACCGGCTCATTGTACTCCAACGACTTGCAGTCTTCCAGCCTCAACCTTATGCGCACCCACGTTGCATTGAGTGCCGGTATCCATTCAAACACCCTGCCAGACTCAGCTTCTCAAACGATGCTGTGAACCCTAGGCCGGAAGACCGTCAGACCAACGCACTAGACAACTACACCAACCTAATAACCTATAATAATGGGTTGAGCTGAGTCATTGGTTCTATAAATGATTTCACATTCTAAAACCATACAGTTTCCATCAATGATATAGGCAGTCATAAGCAAAGCCAACAACTGTGGTCACAATATATCAGCTGTCCCCAGGTCCATGCACCTTTAGAAGCGTGTTGATAACCCAGCTACATACCATGCTTTCTTAGGCTGTTGTATTGAATATAAGAGTCAAGTAACAGATATAACTCGTCGCTAACTTGGTAAATGGATCCTAACTGTTCAGGAAAACGACTTGCAGTAACCTGTAAACAATAAAATCCGGCATGTAGACCCAAAAACACCAAAAATAGAAACAGGTAGATGTTAACAGTTGATCGTAATGTGATCAACTGTGTTGTACGCTAAGAAAATAATTCAAGAGTAGGCCACATATAAAAAATTCAATCTTCCTAGACGTTGCAAACCCGAACAATATTTCCGTTTATGGAATGTTTTCAGTAGCAGCATAACAGAAATGATAAATATACATGCATCACCCGATATTAAGTCGACACATTACTCATTAGTATATATTCATACGATCCCAAATTGTGTCTTCTGCGAGTCTGCGGTCTGAATCAATGATTGGTGGAGAAAGTAATAGTAAAAGATACAACCTTTAATAGAATTCAAGGGCTCAAGCTGCTTCGGGCAGGCACAAACTATCAATCCTCAACCCGCCACAAGCATAAAGTCTAGGCGTACCTTGATGAGATGTGAAAATGCAGGTTGAAGAGCATCTAGCAAACTCTCCTGTGCTACTATAGAAAATATATCAGGCGCTGATGACTGTTCCTGACTGCTACCAGGGGCAGTACTTAGTGAGTGATGAAATGCACCTTGCTCTCCAGGCATTGTGTAGGTCTATTGTCAAAGCTAAAAACATAAAAATGTATGAATTAACATACTTGTACTCTGATTTTTCGGCCTTATTTACATGTATCATGCCTGACTTGGTGTACAAAAGAGCTGTGTTACAGTGTTAGGGTTCAAGTTCCGCCCTGTTTGCGAGTTGTGTTCTGTTGCTATCTATTTGGTTTTCCACTTTTGTGGACCACAGCCAGATTGTTTGTCTGCAGAGCCATGGATCGATTGATTTTGTGGACAAACCTTTCAAGGGTGGTTGGAAAGTACATTTTTTATGACGTGGTTTGCCGTTTTTGCCTAGTTTTGGCCTTTTTAGTACAATTATGCAAAAAATATGGAGAAAGGATGGTCCACATGGACTCACCACACTCAAAACCCCTATGAGTTGAATGAATGAATACCAATTTCTGTTCATTATTATCTGAGAAAAACATTTTGGCACCTGAAAAACATTGCACTCACATAGTTAGTATCAGTCATGTGACCTGAAAGCTTTGATTTGGTCTTCCTGGGGAGTTTATTTCACTGCTCTGAAAAGTCTTCCAACGAAACGACACAAAATAATCAAGAAGGAAGGAGTAAACTCCTCCCCTAAATCAAAACACAAAAAACCTATGCAAACCAATTGATTTCTGGCAATTTTTGCAATTTACCTGAGTCAAGCTCATTTCTATGCACTATGTAATCGCATCTACATCAGTCAATCAAAGGATGGTGGGTGCAATGAGTTCTAACTCCTTGGTGGGTGCAAGTTCACACTTAGAAAGTCCACTTTGGGGGCACTTTGACCATCACTTACTTCTCTCTCATGCAGTAAAAGCCTTGACCAATCAAAAGGGTTCTTTTAACCGGAAATGAAATATTTTAGTGAATAAATGCAAATCTTTGATACATTGTGTTATATTTTTCCTGCCTTCCAGCTATCGGTGATATCTACAATTCCCGAATATTTCCCCAACATTTGCACAATTATTGCGGGAAAATTTGCAGTCCTGAGAAAAGCAAGTTGGGAATCTCTCAGATAGATGTTGTTGTGTGACAAATTGAAATTGCACACTAGTGAATTAGCTTGTCCAACCATTCCTTCATGCCTTGTTGGCTTATGTATGCAGAGATCTAACCATGGGTTCGCAGAGGAAGAGTTTACAGCGGTTTGATGACGAGTTTGTACATGGTGCCATCAGAAATATCAAATTGAGCAATTTCTTGTGAGTACTTACACACACTGACTAAACTTACTTACTAGCTGGCTAGTACTAGTTCCAGTTGCTCAGTTCAGTAGCAGTAATACAACTATGAAATTTGTTTCGATTGTGAGTGGTTAGTTCGGAGGTAAGTATTATGAATTCATTTAAACATAGTTAGTGTTTATTCTACAACAATGTGTGGTTAGTTGAGTCTAATCTTGTAGGGTACCTGTGATTGATTCCTTGAAATAATAAATAATTGAAGTTGTGTTGCATGGCACTCAATCAATCAGGCCACTCAGTTACTATTTAATTTATATCAAACGTTCTTTGATTCATGATGATGTTCTTTGCAATGAAGGGGAAGTTCATTGTTCTTTGTTTGACTGTTCAGAGACGGCTATGCTGTCCATCAAGTGATATAGGCCTATCTATGTATGTGCTGGGGGGGAGGTAACCGGGTTTTGGGGAAATCTGAAGATTCGCCTTTGTGAAGAAAGAAGATTGAAAGACACTCAAAATCAAAAATGGCCTAGTCTTGAAGTCTGAAGAATTGGCAACTAAACCAACTAAGCCAGAAGATTGAAGATTTGCATTATTCTTAACTGGGAAGATCTAACTCTTAAGTGTGATTAGCTGAGAAGACGACTTCTGGTGATCCCTCCCCCATGTGCTGTCCCCACCAAGACTGTCTGTGACTATCAACCATGTGTTTTCAGTCGGGTTTAAAAAATATTAATTGGTATCATCAAGAACCAAAAATTGATTTAGATCGCATATACATAAATTGACTGGCTTGACCAAATGTACAAAAAAAGTTAATCGAAACTAAAAAACAATGCGATCAAGATATGCCGTTAGATGATTGCAAGGAGTAAGTCTGTTACTCCTAGGTGATCGCGATAACTTAGTAGCTTGGCCAAACTATGGCTGCACCAATGTACATGGTAATGAGTCTCAAAGACTCTGATTAAGTAATGAGATATGGTTAACAACGCGCATTAGTGTAATCCAGCTATACAGTATAGGCCTACCACTGCTTTTCATAATTCTGTTTGGCTCTTAAAACCTTGCGTTGTTTTTGAGCAGCGATTACTTTAATAAGGAAACAATAGTCGGAAAAGGTGTTCCTATGATAACCATAGATGGTGGCTACTGCACAAACATCCTGTGTTCTAGATTGGGAAGGGTGTGGAGTACAACAGGATGACAGTTGCATTGTTTGCTCAATGAGACCAAAATCTGCTCATCAGTCAGCATATTAGAGTCATGTGACAATAGACTTAAAACCTGAAATAGTATTTTGAAGTTTGAAGAGTACGGTTTGATGATTTAGAGGTGGATTCCTAGTTTTGTCTCATTGAGAAATTATCATTATTGCCATCGTATCCCGCGACCTAACAGTTAGTGCAGTAGTCCTATGATGATTACCCTATCAAGAGTTTGTTGACAGTTCTGTGTAGGCCTAAATTTCTTTTTGACTCGTTTCTTTTATTATTTGTAGAATCTATGACACAGTGGATGTCACACCAGGACCACACCTCAATGTCATCATAGGTCCTAATGCTACAGGAAAGTCTACCATTGTCAATGCAATATGCATCGGTCTAGCCGGTAAAACTGGTATTCTCGGCAGGTCTAAAGATCTTCATCAGTACATCAAGAATGGTTGTCAGAAAGGCACCATAGAAATTGAACTGTAAGTTGAAATACGCATGTTTCCTCTGTGAGATTATCTAGCAGTGTTTCCTAGCTTTACCAACTGTTTTGTGAGTGGCAATCATATGAGCTTGGTATTAGATGGCCAGCAATGAATTGAAGACAGTTATTAAAATCCTGTACCACTGTCATCCATTCACTTAATAAGATTGGGTATGTGGGGTGATAGGATGACGACTAAATATCCAATGTGAAGATGGTTTCCAATATTCAGATGGCTCAGGCAGTTGAAATGAAACACTGGTAGGCCTGTGATGGCTTATTTCTGTTTGTCATTGTGACATTGGAGCCCAGGTTTTCATATTGATGGGAATCATCTACCTCCTATTGCAGACACAATGAGAAAGGTAACAATTATGTTATTAAAAGAACTCTACAGAAAAACTCACAGGGCGCCTCTAATGTCACTTCAACCTGGAATGTCAATGGCCGCCCATCAACCAACAAACAGGTAATCTTCTCCGGATAATCTGTGTCCTGTAAGCATGGTGCTGTTACATGAAAATGTTTAGATGGCATTTGTAGGAACAATGTGCCACATTTACGACTTTAGTTTTTTTAGATAATCTTATTTAAATGTTGCATCATAGCATTGGGTATCTGGAAATAAACTCTTATTGCAATTTGGGTTTACCGTAAACGAAAAGTCTTGTTTTCAATTCCCAGCGGATCACATGGGTGTCAGGAAGAGCAACCGACCGTAAACGAGCCTGTGCCACACTAGTTTAGAACTCTGTAGAGCCGAAATGATACTTGAAATAAAAAACCAAGTAACACCAAAGTTTCTCACAGAGTATCACAGGGTATCGAGACTATGAATAATCGCGAGTTTTTTCAGCTTTACGGACTGAACTATGGCATTTTCAAAATAATTTCTATGAAGTATTTCTGTTAGATCAATATATTTCTGCTTAATAATCTAAGTAGTGACATGACAGCTAAAAATGTCTTGCTTATCTTACCAAAAACAGTAGCAATATAATATAGCCATCATGTGTCGTAGTTGGTATTAAAGATTGAGGGAGTCATTGTGTTGATGGCAATTAGAATTTTGAATCAGAAGCCATCTTCAATACCCTACCCATTGTAATGTCTCCCATGGAGCCTGGGTTAAATTTATAGACTTTAGACTGTGCCTGAAACCTCTGCCACTGTGCTAGAAGGACAAAGAGAAGCTCACTAGATAACAACTCTGGTCTATTGATGAGCAACAAGGTTGTCCTCTTCGCTTAATGACCAATGGCCAAATGAACATGATGGCTTGTCCAAAGGCCTAAGCTGACTCTATTGTGTATCCATGGGAAAGTGACCGCCTTACTGCACATTTTGTTGTATATATAGATAAGTTTAGTGGCTAGAGATGCTAAGACCTGTTTTCTCTTCTGCGGGTTGCATTTTCTTGAAGATGTATTAATATGATGTCATGTTTTTAGGTCGAGGAGCTGGTGGCCTCACTAAATATTCAGGTGTCAAACCTGTGTCAGTTTTTACCTCAGGATCGAGTGGCTGACTTTGTCAAGATGTCCAATACAGAACTACTCACCAACACCATGCAGGCGGTGAGTGATTTGATTTGTGCTCACAGCATTGTCTTGTCACCAAGAAAGAGCTAGCAGTCAACAACAACTAGTCCGGGATCACTGGGACGCAAAATTTTTCCCAGGGTTGTTTTTCTATGAGAGCCCCAACCACACAAAACCCATGAGGCTTCACACCATGGGCCCCAAACCCCATTAACTGAAATCCCAACCCTAAAACCCCAATCCAAAACCCCAACCCCCAAACAACCGTAAATAGTCAAAAATGAGAAAAAAAAAGCATAAAGAATAACCCTGGGAAAACATATAGCCACTGGGACCCATAGAACTCAAGCTAATAGCATGCAAAGTGAATAAAAATCTCAATGAATATCCATTGTTGTTTGATAGCTGTTTTTAGTGTTTGCCACCCAAAAGAGTATCGCCGTAATTAAAATTGAAATGGTTCATGTGAGATTTGTGGTGGTATTATCGAGATCCATTCTGATCTTAGAATTTTTTTTATTCCTAACTTAGTTGCCATGTATTATGTATTATCATCCGTGTCGATAGGGTGGATATCGGAACAAAGCAATATACGTACAAACTTTAAATGAGTTCTGGTCTTAGATTCGTTTTGATTGTTAAATATTGCATGAAATGGGAGACAGAGACATGTTGCAAGTTACAGTGTGACATATTTAAATTCTTCTATTCATAATGATGACAATTCATACCGGTGACTCCAATGGCTTTGAGATGGCACCAGTTAAGTTGATTCCATGACAATAACAGTTTTGTCATTGTAGGCTAACAAGGAGCTTTATGAGATGCACTGCCAGCTCAAAGAAAAGCAGAGGGAATCCAGTAGTATGGACACTGAGTTTGCCAAACTGACAGGTTTGTTGTGAAATTTCAGGGCGATTTGGCAATTCATTGTTCTTTAATAGTTATTATTTGTCTGTGCTATGTTTATTTTTGAGTCAAGCTTGACGCTGATGTTAACCAGTGAGGGAATTATCTCTTTGGGTCATAGAATACTCGTAAGGCGAAAAAAAAAGCTTTCCCCAAGCTAAGTTTTTGAAATGATACCAATGGCCTGTCAGGGCTTGTGCTTCATGCAGAGTGACTTAGATCTGAATCTTAGATATTTCCTCTGATAATCTGAGGTTAAAACCACGACTCAACTTCTACTTTCTATGTCCTACTGTTCGTATGATTCAAATAGCTCAATCTCATCTCGCTCTTTTTATCGGCAAGTAAAGAAGCAAGTAAAGTATCATCTTTCCAAAATTCGACAAGTAAGGTATATGCTTAAAAGTTAAGTACTGATATATCATGTTACTTGTGGCCACCGCTGCTTACCCGATTCGTCAAACCGATATCCCCTATAAAGGTGACACGGGCAGTGGCTAAATGAAACTTATCGCTAGTTTTTTCCTAGCTTTATTGATTATATGTCTTGAAAATGATGTGCTTGTCATTAACAGAGACTTTGGAACGTGAAAAGCAGTTAAATGCTGCCCTGCTACCGCAAAAAGCAAATCTTGAGGAAAAGAAAGAGCAGGAAAAGAAGTTAGACAATCTAAACATGAAGAGGCCGTGGGTCGTACGTATTCTATATTTAGCCTAGACTGTTTGTTCTTACTATCCACTCAGTCCAGACCAGTTGTTTAAATCTTGCTTTATCACTTTTTCCATATAACTGATAATCTGATCTAATTAACTAAGCGTGCCATAAATAACCCCATATTTATAACCATCATTTCGTTTTTGAGTGATGGAAGATTTTTCAACCTGGCATACTACCGACTTGAACGCAACATACAAGTAGTATTTTCTTGGGAAACAATGTGATATTATCATATGTATACTCATGTGGTAATGAACTCATTCCATTTGCTCCAATGGTAGTAAAATTTGGCTAAGCGCGGCAAGTGTTAAGTGTGCATTGTAGAGGCGTTTACTTGGAATTCAGAGTTGTTCCCCCATTCTACAGGAGCAGGAAATTTCACAAGATGTTTTTTGCGACTCCTACGTCGTCTAAATCTTGGTTGTTACTGTGTCATGTCAGCTCTGTTTGATTGTAATATAGGAGTATGAGGAGTATCGGCTCCTACATCTCAAGCAAAAAGCTGAAAAAGATGAAGTGGAGAAGAGATATAATGCTGCCATGGCTGTCAATGCTCCTCTACAGAAGGAGATAGAAAAGCTTCAGAGAAAACTCACTGACAAGACTCAAGACTTCAGAGATATTGTAGGTTTTTTGATGTTATGACATCGCATTGTTATGATAGGTTCATATCATCGAATCCCCCCTCAATAGTATTCCAGCCACATCACAGAATCTAATGATGTGACCTATGATCTTCTTTTTTGCTTGATGGAATTCCCTGAAGTTTTTAATATTATAAAAATCACTTCGCAACATTCCAGTTGTCCATTATCAGTAGTTGGAAATATCAAGCTCTATAGTTTGCGCAAGATGTCGTTAGTCCCTCTCTACATTGAAATCATCTAACGTCTTAGGTGGTATGTTATGTTGCGACCATAAACATTTCAAGAGTCGCCTCCTACAACAGCCGAAAATTTCACACCAATCATAAATACCCAGTATTTCCATGCCCTTGAATTAACATAATATTCAGAATAGGATAGGATAAACCTTTGCTGCACTTGTACATTGACCTTTTCTGTGTACAGGGTAGTAAAATAGTAGAAGGCAGTCGAAGTATAGCACAGATGAATGATTCTCTCTCTGATTATCTGGAGCAGATAGAAGAAGTGGAACGGGCTCTCCAGAGTAAAGAAAGAGACGAGGAAACAAGACTAAGAAAGTATGCTGTGCCTATAAAAAATCAATATTGGTCCGTTACAATGGATTTCTATTGAGCTTATCAAAAAAACTGATATAAAGCGACCCAACTGTTACTTCCTTGTCAGCAAGGACTAACCATACCTCAGTCTTGTCCCTCAAAGCGCTGTATCTTTTCATCAGTATCACATAAGTTGCATCAGATAGCTGCTGTTTCTCTTGTTGTAGGCAATGCGCTAAACATGACCTCCTCCAACATCTTGATACCTTGATCTCCAATGCTTTTTGCAACCTGCTGTTTTTATGATTTTTCTTCTTTTCACTTCACTCCTTGTGCTTGAGAATCAACTTTTAATGTTGTGTTTTTGTCACACATAGAGTAAGAGACATGACAACACAGATTGAGGCTATGCAGGCACAGTTAGATAGTATAGAGGAAAGGAATCTCAAACCTGAAATAGAGAAGCTAGCGCATACCATACAGAATCTCGGTGCACAAAAATACGAAATTGACGAAGAGATCAGAACTCTCAACAATGATAAGGAGAGCAAACGCATGGAGATCAAAGGTATGCAGTACGCTTTGCTTACGTATAAGATATGATTTTTTTATCAGGCCAATGTACATGGGTGACAAATAAGGCCTTGTAAAAATACATCAATGCATATTGACAAAATACCTATTTGCAGAATACATATTGTCTGGTTGTGTTGTAATTCAAATTATCCATGTCCTCAGATTTCAAATTGGATAGAGTAAATTCTGTCTGCTATCAAGCTCAAGCTTTTTGTGACGTTTGATAGTATGCGCTGCGAGCTCTACCTGTGTTGGAGTCGGAGCACTTACAGGGTTACCAAGTTAACTTTGCAAAACCATAGCCACTGGTATATGTGTGACCAATAGTATCGGGTATGCTGGTACTAGACTAGGTTCTCTGGTCATTTCTTATCCGCCCAACATATTGAATACATTCACTTGGCTCGTCATTACATGCTGGCGGCTTATATTGCTTGTTTAAGAGTATCCCACAATGCATTAATTCGGAATTCCCAGGCATACTCAGTCATAGATAGCGTATAAGATTGTGACTCTGTATGCTGGGAGTAGTGACATTGTGTGAATGTTGTAAACAGGCACCATTAATATTGTTATTGGAGATGACAACAATTGTGCTTCACAATGCCCTTCAGAATGAAAATTTTCATTGAAATTTAAATTTTGCTGTTTTGATCATGGCTAATTCGCTCAATTTGATCCCGATTATGTTAAGATTTTTGACAAATCTTTCAATGAAAGCTTCTATAACTAAATTTCAAAAATAAAATTTGCGTTAATTTAATTCCGTTAATTTGGCCATTCTGGGCCAGGTCGCTCAATTAAAATCTGTATTATTTTCATCCTCTAGGTTAATATTGGATTTGTATTTTCTATTTCTTATAAACTATTTTCTTGTTTGAAGCTATTGAGAGTGAGTTGGCAAAGCTGCGTGATGTCGATTCTCAGAAGCTTAATGTAGTGCGGCGTAGAGATAAGGACACATATGAAGCTATCATGTGGCTCAGGCAACACAGAGATGATTTTGAAGATGCCATATATGAACCACCCATGATGACTGTATGTTTACTTTATTATCCTGCATTCCATTATTACCATGCACACAGAGAGTGTTCATCAACAGAATTGTTTGCACTTATAGCACTGATGATTCCTTTCCTTTTCTTCACTCTGTATATATGCGGTATATGTGTGGCGATCACAAGCATTTCTTCAACAAAATATTTTTTTGTAACATCATCCGCCCATAGCATAGTTGTCTTTTTCAAGCCAATTAGTGAAACATTACCTGCTATATACACTTTTTTAGCTGAATGTGACTGACAAGAGAAATGCGAAATATGTAGAGAGTAAGATAAGCTGGAACAATATGAAGGCGTTTATATGTAAGAACTCTCGAGACAGTATGAAATTCCTTAACAAAGTCAGAGATGAGAATGGTCTTGTTGTGAATGTGGTGACTACTGTGGATATGGGCGCCTCTCAGTTCAGACCTCCGATACCCCTACAGCAGCTTAAGTAAGTTTTTGTAATGATGAGGTTGTAGGAT
>ERZ1740059.1682-NODE-1682-length-11027-cov-9.721291_pt1 | contig 11027 bp, 9 predicted proteins | sample MGYA00581744_ERZ1740059 | MGnify/ENA primary metagenome ERZ1740059 (study PRJEB43018, sample SAMN04849738) | marine metagenome | isolation source: floating plastic debris | place: Pacific Ocean | collected 2008-08-28 | study: EMG produced TPA metagenomics... | reverse complement strand
CAAACTGTTGATGTTGCTATTACTGTTGACAAAAACAGTGTCATCGGCGTAAGCATAGCGTATCAACAAAAAGTGTTGAGACATCATTTCTTTGGTAGACAAGAACCATTTATATAGTCAGAAAGTTTAATTACACTGCTCTAGTTTGACATCCAACCATTCATTTGTGTATTTATGTAAGTTTAACCAAGATTGATGAACCAACCTATCCCTGAGAGAAGCAGATTGAATTAATTCAGTAGCGATATAATACCAGTATAAAACTTTTCCAGTTGATTACAGAATCACATGGAGCTGTGGTTGAAATTTATTTTTTATGAAAGACCCAACACCGTATCATAAAACATTATATACGCGTATTAGTTATTAGCTTCGCCCTCCACACAATACTTAAATACAACAGTCATCTGACACCTCAAATGTTTATGCATTTTGTACCTGGTTTGTTGATACAGCCATGCAGCGTCCCCTGAAGCAAGATATAGTCTGTCTTTACTCCACTAGCTTTCAATTTTGTCTGGTAAGCTATAAAAACAATTACGGCAATTTTACTATTAATACAGAGTAATATAATTAATTATCTCTCTCATATTAAAAGGAAGAACGATTGGCCTTTCCAACTAAAACAGTTGGTGCAAACAGTTGTACTCTCTTACGTAAAATCCTACTGGACCCAATGATTTTTTTTTAAAACTGATAACTTTTGAATTTTTCACGCTGACACCATGCAGCCGGTATGATAACATGCGATATTGGATTACATTACAATGCGATGCGTAAGAAAGGTTGCATCCAAAGCTACAGGATTCCACATACCTGCACTTTGATCAGCGAGTATGTCACATTCAGCAACAATGAATAATGCTGGAGGAAGACCATTGAATGATGTACGATCCATCGGACTGCAGAGCAGGTCTTCTCCATCCTCTTTGCTTCGCAAAAAGTGAGCAGTAAACCTGTGTAGTACAAAACAATATTTGTTGATAGATAGAAAGAAAAATAAAAAGAATGGAAGTGATGTTTTAGCTCCACAACTTTACACTGAATGGGAAATTATTGGACTTGACCCTATTGGTATTCCTTTCAGCCCTTTGAAAGGAGGGCTCTCTGCTTTGAAACAATCAAGTACACTGTACTATTTGTGTTGGGACAATACTGGTTATTTTAGTTCAGAGCAGGTTTTTGTACTTAAGCCTCAGTTCCTGCGGTTCTACGATGCCCGGGTTCTGGTACCTGCTTCTAGGTACCAGGCTTTAGTACAAGGTTTTTTAAGGGGGTTATTTGCATTTTTCTCATTTTGGTACTAGTTCGGTTCCAAATCAGGTGGAACCTAAAGCGTTGGATTGGAACCCTAAATTGACTGGAACCTAAACTGCTCAAAATTTTCGGTACCAAAATACTGCAAGTTGCGGTTCTTTCGGTATTTTCTAGTTCTGTACATGTAACTTATTCATATTTCAAGTAAATGACAAACTGCTGGGGATTTAGTGTAAATTCAATAGTTTTACTGTCCCAAATTGTATAGTATGTTATTGTATACCATGATAATAGTATAGTATGATAATGAGCAAGAAGCAATGAGAAAGAATAATTTAATGATGCATGGAATATTTATGTACTTCCTACCAGTCCATCAGCTCCTCTGTTAGCATGTAACCATTACAAAATCTCTCAAAGGATGGATATTTCTTCTGACCAGCTATGGTAAGCACAGGATACACTAATACCTGATACATGATAATAAATAATTAATATAACAAGCAATACCGGATGGTGTTTTTTATAGGGGGTCGCTGAACTTTTAGAGAAACTTTACCTTCTCGGAGAAGAGAGTATCCTGGGCATCTAGACTTCCAGAACGATAAGCATAAGATAGACGTTTCATCACAGCATGAAGACAAGTTTCAAATCTATTGTTGTCACTGTGATTCTTAGCTCTACACATTTGGTATGACTAAAAAGAGCTATATTTATATCATATTATATGCGTCAAAAACGGCAGTTATTAGGGGTATAAAAAATCCCTGTAAAAACGAGATTATAATGCTTGCTCACTGGTACACTTCAAGAGTTAACAACATTACATCATATCAGCAGTTAACTCACCAGTACATGTACATCTACAGATATAAACTGGGATGGTGTAGGACAGCCCCTCAAGCAATAGAGACAAGAATAAAGCCCCGGATTATCAATAAGCCTTTGAGAATTTGAATAACAGATCGCAACTATATTGGTAAATCTCTCGCAGTTAGGACAGATAGGGTTGGCTCAATTTCAACTTGGGGATCAGCTTTAAGATTTACCTGGTAACTAAGACCTTCAACAAGATGGCAGACAGTGGCGGCTATGTTCCCTCCAGCAGAATCCCCAGCCACGCCCACTATAGCTGAGCTGTTATTGGCTAGCTCTTGTTTGTTATCTAGAGCCCATCTAACCACAGCTTCAGCATCAGTATAACAAGCTGGAAATTTGTGTTCTGGGCTCAGTCTGTACTCTACATTAACCACCACACAGCTGCATTGACTGCAAACCAGAAGGTTGTTCATAGTATGTCAACCGAACTATGAAAGGACAGAAAACAGATCCTGAACATGCTTTTAATTGCCAAACACATGATAAAGGACAATATACACTGCGCACAAATATCTTTAAATTTTGGTCCACCTGGCGACAGTAAGATGGCAAATGTTATAGTTACAATGTATATTATCCCACTTACTGTGATATAAGTTCACAGATCGCCATGTGAGATTTTCTACTACCTCTGACAAAACCCCCGCCATGAAAATAAACCATCACATTCTTCCAACCGTCACCTTCAGGTCGTAGCACAGTTACAGGTACCTCATACTGTATCCCATTATCTACAGAAGGTACATTTCTCTCCTCGCTGGTACCAGGGTACACAAATTTTCCCCTAACTTGAGGATCATGACGATCAGCCAGAGCTCGGATCTCATCAAGAGGTAGGGATAAGTCAAGCTCTCCTACTGCTAGAACAGCCTGTGATTTCTTACTAAGCTCAGCTGATGCCATAGCTTCAGGATTTGAATGGATTTACTCACAGGCAATACAGCAACGCGCTGTTGTAAACACCAGCTTGTTTATATGTACATGTATATATTGTAGTATGATAAGATGAGATTTATGACAGGGTCACATAGCTAAGGTCAGCCTAAGCATTTGACCTAGCCAGCAGCATTGTAAATTGAGGTGATAGAATGTCATAGGAGTAGCATTATGATGAAAGAACCAGCACAAAAATACAGCTTGGTACTGAGGGAACTGCCTATTTGCAGTGAAAAGATTATTTAAAAAATGTTGGCGGCTCTTATGTCGATGTGATAATTATGTTCGACAATAGGTACAACACAGAGCCCAAAAGAAGGATACTCGTAATCACCCTGCACATGATTTTAAATTTCTTAACTTTAATGCTAGTCATGATCGAAGTATTTCCTAACAATGAGATCCACACACCACACATTGTATGTAAATGTACAACCCCGATACTTGAGTAGCTTTCTAGTGACTAATTCATACAATGATGGACATGAAATGTTTGCATATCTAAGAATAAAAATTTTTGATATACGCACATTAACATCCATACACCTGCAATCCCCCTCCCCGATGTAAATAAAAAACAGAAATAAAGGTATAGCTACCCTGAGTTATCTTCCCGTTGAAAATTTGAGGAAAACTCCAACACAACAAAGATTTTGATAACTTACTGAAATTGGCATAATGTACAATTGACATAGTAAATGAGGGAAGGCTGTCAAATGCAAATCAATAAGGGTTATAACATAGGTCAAATCAAACACATTTAAATTCTATTTTTTATACTGTTTCAGTAAAACATGTGTTAGCCTGACTAAACGTGACGTCCTAGGCTGGGCAGGCACACAAAACGACTGATTACCACCTAAGGCTATACAGTGTAGGGAGCTCAGAGCTTAGAGAAAAACTGTGTTACTGCAGTTATCATCTCTTCATTTGTCTTCTTAAAAATACCTAAAAAATAAATAGAAACCCATTTCACACCTCGCTAAAACTCAGTGCTTAACAGCGTTCTGCTAGGACTAAATGGCTGTGTAAAAACCTGATAGCTGAGATAAGCATAATAACATAGAAGGAAAGTTTAGACTCCAAAACATGTAGAAGTGGGTATCCTTGTAATGAAGGCCGATGAACAGTGTCCTATTAAAAAGCGTAAAGCCACAACTATTAGAACATACCTGGCCTGGTAACAAAACCATGGAGAGCTCCCTTAAGAAGTACATACTCCGTCTTCACTCCATCTGCTTCAAGTTTGGCGCGATAATCTAATTAAAATACAATCAAAATAAATACATGTAGATAGCTATACTGTACAGGTTACCAGTTTTTTGGAATACTAAAGATTTCAGTTTTTATGTGTGACAATATGAAGAATTGGGAAAATCAGAAGTTAGAAGAAGAAGAAGTCAAGATTGGTAGTTAGAAGACCACAAAAAGTGAAGATAAACTGTAAAGACAGGCATCTTGAATGGGAAGATTGGAATACAATACAGCAGCCGTTATGAGTGCCAAGCTTTTGGCACTTGTTAGTGAGTTATGCGGCCCTGAAGGTTCATCGATTAATGTCTACAAGTTTAAATATTTTGTCACTCCATCAGTGTGCAATTTTATGTTGCATGCATGATAAGTGTTATGGCAGACATGCGAGTATGAGTCAACACTGTTTCTGTTTCTGGATCAACGAGAAACAGTTTAGTATTTACACTAGTTTAAGGCCTTAAACTGGTGTCCAGGGCCCTAGTAGAGACCACTGGACCACCTCAATACTAGGGCCTGAGACAACAGTTTACACCTTCCTTTCTTTCTTTTTAAGAGTTCCAACAATAACTACTATAGCTAGTATAATACAAAAGAGCCAAATTGTAATTTTTTTTCTGGAAAAATGATGATCATCTCAATCTAATAATTAAATTACTATTTATATTCCCATACCGGGTGCCTGATCTGCCAGTGGGTCACATTCAGATATAACAAATAATGCGGGTGGTAATCCTTTAAAAGACTCTCTTTCCATAGGAGAACACAGAACACTCTCAGCTTCTTCCTTGTCGTTCAGGAAATTCTGCATGAACCTGTAAACAGTATAATTATTTAATGTAACTAGATGAGTAAATATTACGTAGTTAGAGCTCAGCGTTGACATGTTGATTATTATATATTTACTACAGCTCATATTAAATTTATCAATTTGGGAATTGGCGATGAGAGAATAATAATTATGAAAAATTTTAGTCAGACGTTGATGACATCTAGTTTGAATGCCAAATACATGTCTAAATGGTTTTCAATTGCTCAAAGGTTTTACCTGTCTAGGGTATAGAGTTTTTTGAATAAAAGTACCAAAGCCACGATAATGAATGAATTCAGAAACTGTTGCTTAGCCAACTATAGAATCAAGCAATTAGCGCAATTAAGTCTTTTACAGCAAACATAGATTTGGGACCATTGGGCAATAGGTGGCCATGGGTAACTCAACCAAGGACAACTCACCACGCCATAAGCTGTGCAGAAAGTATATAGCCTTCGCTGTACTTCTCATATGATGGATACATCCTCCTAGCAAGCATAGTCAGAGATGGATATATCAACACCTGTGTTTAGTAGAAACAATCAATTGGGTTAATATGCTTCAATGTATTAGACTGAACAAGAATTCCGTTCCTGACAAATTACAGTGGCAAGACCTTCAGAAGCTAGTCAGCATACTATTAAGCTAGGAAAGACCATAAATAAGTGCTTATAAATAAAACTTTCTTGTCATGTATTCATACAACAGATTATTGTGACACCAGTAAAGAATATCCTTGGCTGTCATAAACAAAAATCCACAACAGATACAACCGCCACCTCAAATGTACAACGCATTTATTCATATGCAAATCAATCAGATTTGAGCCACAAGAGGCTTCTAACCTGCGATTGAAGTTGCTCTCTCTTCAACTGGTCACTACGCTTGAACATGAACGTTACCTGATAAGCCAGCCCATTGACAATATGGCACACCGAGGCTGACAGATTAGCACCAGCCGAATCTCCAGCAACTCCCACTATTGCCGAGCTGTTATTGGCTAGCTCTTGTTTGTTATCTAGAGCCCATCTAACCACAGCTTCAGCATCAGTATAACAAGCTGGAAACTTGTGTTCAGGACCCATACGGTACTCTACATTAACCACCACACAGTTACACCTCCTTCAAAGAAAAATTGGCGATGGTCAAGCCAAAAAATTTTCAAATTTCCACAATACCTTACAAATTGAGGTCCCTTTCACATTAGCAACGTCTTAAACAATGTGCAATAGATAAAAAATGCAGTGAAATGGCCTTGGTTGACATAATTTCATTAGCCTGCATAGTGGAGCAAACAGGTATCAGAATTACTTGACACATAGTTATGAAATACGAAATTTTTAAAACTTACTGAGCAATAATTTCACAGATTCTCATGTGGGATTTTCTGCTGCCCATCACAAAGCCACCTCCATGGAAGAAAACCATTATATTTCCCCAGCTACCAGACTCTGAGGATGGGTGTAGAATAGTAACAGGCACTTCGTATGATTCACCTTTGTCCAGCGCAGGAACCATTTTCTCAGTTGATTTACCTTGGAAGTCGAAGTCACCGATCAGCATAGGATTACCAGCTTCATATACAGCCCGTAATTGTTCTATCGGTAAAGTCAAGTCCATTGGACCAACAGCATTGAATATATTCATAAATGCCTGTGACTCTTCGGATAACGGAGCCGCCATTTTGGTGAACAGTGCTAGTCCCTGATGTGCAGGTTAGAGGCACTAACTCCTAACACAGCTTGTGTATGGCAACACGAAGTTAAACCTCCTAAAACTTCTAAACATGATAGCAGTCTACATGGTATCTTTCATCGTGATAACAGTCCATTTGTAAACACGCTAGTGACAGATAAGATTTATCATAAGCGAACTTTGCCCTCGGTTATGTGTAACTGCCATCACATGATAGGATGCCAGTGTCATCATGCGTTACTACTGAATCTTGACATTTTATTGTATTAGCAAAATCTTTAGTACTCCAACAAGAATGATACCGGGTATTGCGAAACGCGAATCATACATACTAGTTTTTTAAACAATTCTAAACTAATCCTTGTCCAGCTTAGTCTGCCAATGAGCAAACCAGGGAGAGTGGTTGTTAACCTACGAGTCGGTCCTTCCTGATACAAGCAGTTAATAGGATCAAGGTTCAAAGATGTCAGTCTATGAAGCAGGTTTATTGCATTTAAATAAAATATACTGCAACAAAACATGGCTAGATAGCTGAAATCAGTATCTGTCTCCGCAGATCTGCAAAATGCATCTATCCTATGCATTAATTGGACTTTTTTTGCTGTGTTATGAGGCTTATTTTAAAAAATAAATGCCCAGTAAAATCAGTTCATGCTCAGTGAATGGTGCGAATGCATGTGTGTAATGTCAGTGTTTAGGTGTGGCAAGGAGCACATCTTGATCTGCTGTCATCGATTTTTTAGCACATGTATATAAGTGTACTATATATACCATCATTACAGAACTCACAGCATGGCGGTGGCTGCTCTATATATTAGCAATTATCCTACGATCATTCTGAAATATAAAACGTGAACTACAGTTTATTTCTACATTAGGTTATAAATCAGAGTACTCAATTCTGCATAACATAACAGGTGAGTATGAAGGGAATAACATGGAATATGGGTTTGTACTCCCCTTAAGAAAACAGCAGACAGCTCCCCACAAAACCTGCGAAGTTCTCAGACATTTCTTGCTCCGCTAGTGGCAGGCAACCTTGTTCCAATTACATAAGTTGATGGAAGTTTTTTAGGCATGATTGCAGTTGGATATCTTTGCAGTTGACTAGGTTTGTTTTGGTCACAGAAGGTATGTTGAGAAGATGAAAATTCTCTGATAGAGTCATTATATCAGAGCATTTCCTGACTTATCTGGTTTCTCAGAATAAGACAATGCTATAAACTCATTACTTCCTACCAAAATAGCACAATACTAAACGAGATAATCTGGACTACTGACCATCATGTAAGCCTTATTGAGCTCTCCAGTGTTGCCGGATAGTCAAGGTGGCGGTGGTGGCCTTGGTAACGGGGGTTGAGGGGGCAAAGGCGGCCTCTTCTCCGCTCCATTACCATTCTCAGAACCAGATAGCCTAGCCTTCTTCATCGGCGATCCATCTAATGTTGTCGCTGTACTAGAATGATGCCGATGATGATGCCTAGATTTTTCATGATTCCTGCCAGAGATAAATTTTTGTCTCTTTACTGTCTGAACAAATTTCTGACAATGATAATCATACTTCGATACATGAACTAAACATCATTTTTTTCCCATGTTAAAATAATCAGCCCTCGCATTTATGTTAAGACAGTATCTTTCAGCTGCCTATGAGTCAAAAATTCAGTATACCAAGGTCTTATCACTGAGCCCTTCCTCTCAGCATTTCTCAGAGAGTCATCGTCAGAAGCGATGGTTTCAGGTTACAAGAAAATAAAGCATGTATGACGCATACACATTGCTCTTGAACCTAGTTGGTGGCCCGTACGCTAAACAGTACCACTGAGGTACAGACCACCTCATGGTATGAATTCTCTGCAAATGATGCCAACCTTTGGCAGCGTAGATAAAACCTTGTTGGTAACCTGGTATACACACCTAGATTGACTATATGGATTATGTGCATGCTGCTGTGCCCCCGCAGGATGGGGTGATATACTATTTGATTTACTAGATGAGTTACTATGGCTTGATGAATGAGGGTCCTTAGGATATGATCTTTTTAAGTCACCCTTTACCAGAGGGCTCTCTCCATGCAACGCTCGTGACTTACTACAAACAATACAACAAATCACATTGTAAGGAAATGATATCACGATACACTCTGGCAGTCACCGCTGGTAATCACATCAGTCAACCACGCTCAATTGAGTCATCATCATACAACAGGAAGGTTGTGCATACACCAGTCATTCAGCATATACCATCGTTTCGTTTGACATACAATGGTTACCGAGTTTTATCCACTTCATGCAGGGGGTGACAACTCATAACAACAACATAGGTCATCAGCCATCAATCAAATAATTTTCAAAGACTGATCAAGTAATATCATACGGAGACATAGTAGCCTATCAGACGCTGCTCACCTGCTATTAGGATCAGATGTCGGTGTAGAGGTTCGACTTCGATGTTCAGCGTATGTCTTAGCAGGAGGTGCCGATGAGCTACCAGACTTACTGGAGGTGTGAGCTTTTTCTGATGAGGCCGTGCCCGGGTGGTGGGATGTGTGCGGTCTGTTAGATGAGTGATGAGGTGACGGACGATGTGGGGCAGGACTAGGCCGGTGTGGGGCAGGTGAGCTTCCTCTCGAGTTAGGACTAGCATCTGCCTTCTATAACAAGTAATCAGAACAACATGTTAAGGTGTGATACAGACATGGTATTTGAGCGTTACACTTTGACATTTGAAAGTTTCAAGAGTACCGAAATTATTAATGCCTCTTTTATAGATGGCAATTGAAGTCCAGAAGTGCTATCTTATACCCCAACTGGTAAGTAAATTGAGAGAAGATAATAAATGTCCGCAATAAGTGTTGTCGATATTTTTAGAGGTTCTGTCTCAATCAAGTACATGTATATCGATCAATCATTCTAGGATAATTCAACAGCTTTATTTATTTTGAAGCAGTTTACCGGTAACAGAAAAGTGAAGCTTGATTCCTTACCTGCAATTGAGAAAGTAGCTGTCTTTTAAGTTCAGGATTGGCTTTCTCCATAATGGTCAAGTATTTCTTTGATATATCTTTAATTGAAACACGATGTCTATTAGACCCGATGAATTACCCTGGGTTATGTTTTACTTATGGTAATGCGTTTTAATCAATGATAATATTGTATTAGGCATGTAGATACCATGACATAATTACAGAAGTTTAAAGCGATGCATGTACGTAACGATCTACCCAGTTTACAGTTTCAAGTGAAAAGAAAAAATTCCTTACCTTCCAAAGTCCTTATAGAAGAATCCTTACCTTCTAATCTCTCACTAGATAGGTCAGGAGCAACATACTGCCACCATAACCGTCCTTCTCTAGATTGAAACTGCAACAGACCAGTTTGAAGTTCTTAGCTGGATACCATACATTTAACCAGAGACATTGACATAATGTAATATTGCATTTTTATTCTGGTATATAATGAAAGCCCAAAGAATCTTTTCCATATTGAGTGGGATAATTTATAATGCAGTGCATAATGTGGATAATGCATATTTTCATCATATTTCTTTGCATTCACTGCCAAAATATACACAGTGAGGTGAAACACATAGTAACGGATGAGGAGGAAGGACGAGGCAAGTATTAGGATGTAATTTAAGCGTTTCCACACCCTAAAAATCAAGGTAGCTCAAATCGATGTTTAGATTAAAATTTGATTTTTGATGCATTCTATTTTTATAAAATTCTTAAGTAGCTAAATTAAAGTATTGGCAAGATTTACTCCTCTAAGGTATAACTATCATCTTTGTTTTAGAGGAAAAAAAAACTTTATTTTGGGAGTTTCTCACAGAAAATGGTACAACGTAAAGTGGCATAATGATATCATTTTAACAGCACTAAATCATAACTCCTCTATTATAATTAAGATCTATCTGTTGTTACAATAACCCCTGTTGTTATAATACATACATACCTCCCAATCCGTCCATTTACATGCTAGATGTATGGCAACAGCTGCTATTACTTCTGGACTGTGCTGTACACACATATTGGTCAATAATAAACTGAAACAAAATTTAAAAAATACATGTATCAATAAATTCTCATACTTATGAGAAATGACTTGGTTTTTCAATAGCTTAGGTGCTCCAGCTCATACATGGATAATAATAAGTTTCCCCTATTACACCCATCTTAAAATGGCATCCATCCAACAAA
>ERZ1740059.1681-NODE-1681-length-11028-cov-4.344482_pt1 | contig 11028 bp, 7 predicted proteins | sample MGYA00581744_ERZ1740059 | MGnify/ENA primary metagenome ERZ1740059 (study PRJEB43018, sample SAMN04849738) | marine metagenome | isolation source: floating plastic debris | place: Pacific Ocean | collected 2008-08-28 | study: EMG produced TPA metagenomics... | reverse complement strand
TCAAGCCTTTGTGACTACGGGGTTCTCGTCTCCTAATTCTGTCCGGAGTATTGATCGTAAGAGGCTGATTATCTGCTAGAGCCATCTCAGGCTTTAGCAGATTTCATCTAAGGGTGTTTTAATATGTTGATTGAGTTCTGGGCTGTTGCATATTTTATGCTCAGAAAAAACTGCCCTGATTTTTCAAAAAGAGAAAAATCAGGGCAGTTTTTAAAATCGATAAGGCTAAGACTAAACTTTTTTGCTAGCCAAAACTTTAATCTTAGTAATCAACGAACTTTTGAGCTTTTCATAGTCCATAGCTGATCCTGATGTAGGCTTAGGAAAAAAGTCTAAGGCACCCGCCTGCATCAGGTTGAAAATATTATCCACATCGGAAGGGTGCACCGTATTACTCACCACTAGAATAGGACAAGGAAACTCAGACATCACTCTTTTAGTAAATTCCAAGCCATCCATTTTGGGCATTTGTAAGTCAGTACAGATAACGTCTGGCATGGTTTGTGCAATGGTCTTTAAACCATCAGCCCCATCTTGAGCTGTTCCAACGACGTCAACTTCTGGTGATGAATCGATCAACCGCTGTAAGATTTGTAAGGCAATGGCAGAATCTTCAACAAGAACAACTTTAATTGGAGTAGTCATGGTTAAATTAGGCTCCTAAGAGTATTAAGTAGTAGATTTTGGTCAAAATCACCTTTGGTGATATAGGCATTGGCTCCAGCGTCAGTACCACGCTGTCTGTCTTCGTCTTGGGCCAATGTCGTGACTAAAATAATGGGTAACTTGTCATATCTTGTCTCCTGACGAATACGGTTAGTTAGCTCTAAACCACTAAGATTAGGCATCTCTACATCAGATACAACGGCATCAAAATAATCTTCTGTCTGTAGCTTATTAAAGCCGTCTAGCCCATCAACTGCTGTTGTTACCTGATATCCTGCTCCTTTGAGAATACGTTGTACCTGGGTGCGAATAGGTATAGAGTCCTCCACTAGCAGTACTTTAGGTTGAGTTGTAACAGTTTCTCCGTCGGTAACGGTTGTAGTGGTGTCCTTTCTCTGAGCTGATGTAATTAGATCCTGGGGGCTAAGCACCATACACACGTCCCCTGCCCCTAGAATAGTGGCTCCAGCAATATTACGTACTCGTTTGAGAAGCTTGTTATGAGGCTTCAGCACAATATCTTGTTGATCCACTAAATCATCAACCAAAATCCCTAATCGTTCTGAACCGATTTGGAGCACAACACATGGAATAGACTGTCTAGCTATATTAATCTGCGGCTGAGTAGCCACCGATATGGGCAGGTCTAACAGATCTGTCAACCAAGCGACGGGAAGAGGAGTATCTTTGAATTTGATTGTCGAACGATCCTCAAGGGTAAAGATATCTTCGGGTGCAACCCGCATCATTACCTCAACAAATTCAATAGGTATTGCATTGGAGGTCTGGTTGGCCTTAACAATTAAAGCCGATGCTGCCGCTAAGCTTGTGTTGAGTGTAAATCGGAATGTACACCCTTGACCCGGGCTAGACTGCACTTGAATTGTCCCTTTCAATCGTTCAACATTGACGCGTACAACATCTAATCCCACACCTCGACCAGAAATTTCAGTTATAGCTGTGCGGGTGGAAAAGCCAGGCACAAAAATCAGGTTTTGAAGTTGTTCAGTGCTCATCTGAGCTAACTCAGCTTCAGTATAAAGACCCCGACGTAGGGCTGTTCGTTTAATGCTCTCTAAGCTTAGGCCCCGACCATCATCAATCACATCAATCTCAATATGGCTGCTATCTCGCTGACGGGCCTTGAGCAAGATTGTGGCGATGGAGACTTTATCCATCGCAATGCGTTCACTCGGAGCCTCAATTCCATGGTCGATGGCATTACGGATAAGATGGGTCAGGGGTGCCTTCATCTCTTCTAAAATCCGTTTATCTGCTTGGACATCCCCTCCTTCAATCACTAAATTTATACTCTTTCTCTGCTGTTTTGCTAAATCCCGCACCATCCGAGGAAATAGATTAAACATGCTGGATAATGGCAGCTGACGCAGTTTTAGAATGTCGGATTCAAAACTATTGAAAAAGGTCTCTAGGCGAGCAGCATCTTCATAGGCATTGGCACGTAGTTGTTTTAGCGCATCACCCAGCTGTTCTAAACGGCCTTGGGTCAGTTGCTGAAAGCTTTTTAATGCGTTTAGTGTTACGGTTTCTACTTGAGGATCTGACTCATCTAAATTTAAACGGTTAACTAAACTATCTCGCGCCCAGCTCTCCCATAAGAAAAGAGCTTTATCGATATCATCTATGCGGTGAGCGATACCTCGTTTTGTAACGGCTAACTCACCCGCATGAATCATCAAGCTATCTAGCTTAGCAGCCTCAACCCTGAGCGTGTCAATCTGATATGTGTCCTTAGCGTTATCATCGGCTTTAGCTACTGTTTCAGCTACTGCAGGGATGGTTACGACCGGTGGAGAAGGGGGACTCGGCTCTATTTCTGAACTATCTGTCGGGGGCAGTGTCAGAATCTCATGGGCTGTCTGCTTGTTGGGATCACCTGGATCACCTGGATCACTCTCAAATAAGGATGAGGTTTTGTCTGGTTGGAGAGAGCGGGAGGTAAGAACATCCCCTGCATTCATTAGCTGAGCTAATACATGGAAGACACTCACCTCAGATGGTTCACCTGTGACTGCTTCATGGGCTATTTTGCGTACAGCATCTAGTCCCTGGTAGAGACAGTCGCAAAAGGCTGGGGTGATCGAACGTTCACATTGTTCTACACTGCTCAACAAGTCTTCTAATTGGTGAGTTAGGGTTTCTGCATCCTGTACCCCTAGCATGCGAGAATCTCCTTTGAGGGAGTGGGTTGCCCGCATGAGCTCTTTGAGCCTAGTTGTATCATCTGGGTGCTTCTCCAGGTGGAGAAATCCTGACTCTAGTTTATCTAAGTGGTCTTTACTAGCATCACGGTAGAGTATACGCAGCTCTTCGTCTTCGATATACATGTTTGTTTGGAATACTTAAATAGCAACCTGTAGTTCTTGGGCAATGGTTTTTAGTGCTTTGGTGGAGTTTTGAACCTGACCTACGGCAGTTACTGTTTCTTTGGCTCCCAGATTAATCGCATTCATTGCAGAAACGGCTTGTTGTACACCCACGGCTTGCTGTTTAGTTGTTTGGGCAATTTGTTGAGAGTTTGCATAGACGTTATCAATCGCTGTTGCAATCTGTTTAAATACGTCTGCTGTTGTTTTTGCTACTTCGATACCAGCTTTTGCAGTCTTGTTGCCTTCATCAGTTACCATAACAGTGCTGTTAATAGAAGACTGAATTGCGTCAACCAGAATTTTAATCTTGCCTGCTGAGTCACGACTTTGGTCAGCTAGCTTACGAATTTCACCGGCTACTACGGCAAATCCTTTTCCTTGCTCACCAGCCCGTGCTGCTTCTACTGCAGCGTTTAGTGCCAGCATGTTTGTTTGATCGGCTACGTCGGCCACCAGGTTGGAAATAATAGAAATCTGGTCAGTTTGTTCACTCAGTTGCATAATCTGAGCTGCGATCGCACCTACTTTACCCTGCAGCTCTTCAATCTCTTGCACTGTAGTTTCCACGGCTTGACTGCCGGTTTCTGACAGTGTCAGGGCTTCACGAGCACCTGTTGCAGAAGAATTCGCTTTTTGCGCGGCTTGAAGTGAAGATACACCCAGATCTTCAATAGTAGAGGTTGTAGTCGTTACAGAACTTGTTTGTTCTACAACTAAACGTTCCTGAGCTTCCACTGTCGCTGCAATACTGGCGGAACTATCAGACACAGTTGACACTGATTTTTGAAGCACTTTTGAAGCACGTTGAATACTCCAGAAAATGAACCCTAATACCAGAATGTCCAGAACCAAAAATGCCCACTGGGTGTTACTAACTTCTTTAATATGAGCAGTGGCCACGTTTTCAGCTTCAAACGTAGCTTTATCTGTTAAGTCAAATAAGATCTCACTGTCATTGACTAACTTAGACTTTAGATTAGGGTTTTGACGATACTGCACGATCGTTTGTTTGAGAGCTTGCCAGGCACTTTCAACCTTTTTCATAGCAGCTAAAAACTCTGGATCCGTCTGCTTTTTCAGCTTTAAAGATTCATCCCCATTAATCAAACCATTGATTGTTTGATCGATTGTAGCGATCAGGTCATTATTGGGTTGTCCATCAATTTCAAATTTGGTTAATCGCTGGGTCGCTCCCCGAACGAGACCTGATTTGTTCACAGCACTGCCATCAAATTTACCCGTACTAGTTCGACTATTTTCAAAAATAGTAATACCGATGGTGAAAGCAGCTAGTCCAGCAATGGTGAATTTTAGCTGATCAGTAATTCTCATGGATTTACTCCTAAGGTGTATATAAAACGATATGGATGGAGAAAGCTTTCAACAATCGTAGATCTAGGCTACTTGGTCTACAACGAGATCCCCTTGGAAGAGGACTTGGGAAAGGTCAAGCACACTCAAGCTTTTTTGATGATATTGAGTTGTTCCCTGAAAAAATGTTTGATAAGATTTGGGTAAGGTTGTAGGCACTTCTGTAATCTCAGAAGAAGTAAGATAAATAACATCCAAAACCTGATCTACCATAATACCAGCGACAATCTCATCAACCTCAATGATGACGGCTTTAGAAATGTTCTCTACTGTATGAGTGAGATCTAAGGCTTGGCGAATGTCAATTAAGGTCATGATTTCTCCACGCAAATTAATGTTGCCCATAATGTGGGGCGGGCAACAGGGAATGGGCTGCATACGAGGAATATTAATAAACTCTTGTATCTGTTGTAGCTCTAAACCAAAGTACTCTCCCTCTAACTCAACCACAGCTAAAGGAATTAATTCACTTACGTCAGAGCTTTCCAGCGTATGACGTAAGTGAACGGCACGCTGATGGAAAATAGCCTTTTCTTCTAAAGTAATGTTAGGGTGGCAGCGCGAGAAAAAATTAGTAAAGGCAGGTTGTTGTTGTGTATCAACCATCTGTTCGTCAGGATAGGGGGTGTTCCTCTCATCATCCATATTGTCAAGATTAGCTTCCCAAGCCATCATTGACACTTCATCAGTTTGACGAATCAGTGACTCTGGATTTAACAATAGAACTAAATGGTCGTCAATCTCAGCTACTCCTGATGCAAAGGCCAAATTAACTGAATTTCTATATTCATAGGTTGGTACAGGTTCAATCATAGAAGATGGCAATGCCTGTACACCATGGACCCAGTTGACTACCATGCCCACGCACACTCCCTGCCATTCGATAACAATCACACTATCGCTAACCTGACACGCTGGCACAGTCTGCCCCAAACGTTTGGCAAGATGCATGACCGGCAAGATATCACCACGTAAATTAAGAATACCGATGATATCACCTGGAGCATCAGCAATTGGTGTCAGCTCAGGCAGCTTGAAAATTTCTCGAATGTGGTCTATTTTCAGCCCATACCATAGACTATTAAGTTCAAACGTTAAATAGATTTGGCTTTCCATGATAATTACTTAACAACAAACTATCTACGACATCACGGTGTTAGGAACGTATTTTTCTAGAACTTCTAGTAGTTTTGGACGATCAACAGGTTTTGTTAAATAATGGGTTGATCCTACAATTTGACCTCTAATTTTGTTAAACATTCCATCTTTAGCCGTCAACATTACAATTGGAAGATCCCGAAACCGGTTGATGTTGCGGATGGTTCGACAAAGCTCTAAGCCATCGATATCAGGCATTGTTACGTCTAACAAAAGTAGGGCGATTTTTTCGCTATTTAATAGGCTGAGGGCATCCATAGCATTACTCGCTAGCAGCACATTATAGTAATCGTCAATAGCCCGTCTGATCATTGTTTGCACCACAGGACTATCATCAACACTGAGAATCGTAGGACGATTCTCAACAGCTTTTTCAATAGTGGAAACTGGTGGATTATAAACTCTTTTTTCTGAATTATTCAGATTAACTCTCTGAGAATTTTTGATGCTCTGCGAATCATTAACAGTGGGCTTATGTGAATCCTGAATGGTGGATAAATACTTATTCTGCTCAAAAGTTATCCAGTCCATCTGAACAAATTTAAGATACTTATGGGCTAACTCTAATGGATCTAGATTAATTTGACTGGCGATTTCATACAGCGTTCGCTGACCATCAATCCATTGTTGCAAATGTTGTTGCGCCCAGCTGTCAGTGATATTTTGGTGGCCAGGCTGAAGCCTGTAAGGAACCGAATTTACAGACAAAATTGTGTCAGACATAGACGACCATACTTTCTGACGCTGTATGATGTCTTGCTCTAACTGCTCCCAAGCAAACCCATGACAATCTTCTCCATAGGTGAGATCAACCGAAATAGATGTATTTAATATACATTTCCCAGGGCAAGAGAAGATTTGTTCTAACAGCAAAACGGATTGTTTGCGAACATATTTTTCGATATCTTGCCAAGTAAATAATTTAAGACGAATAAAGAGTTCCAAGTATTGGCGTATAGAGGTCTGATCTTGGATTCTTTTTTTAGCTAACTGTAAGGCTGTTCCCATAATTTCTAGATCGAAATGTTGCCCAAGCGCTTTCGATAAATCAACTGGGTTTGGCAAAGATAGCCCGCAGTAGGTAAGTTGTCCATTGTGCAGTATTAAAACGATGGAGCGTTTCTCTTTGATAACGTTAGGAAACGCTTCTATATGGGCAACCCCACAAAAATTATCATGCTGCAGGCTTAAAATAGTACTGCCTAATTGCTCGGCGTTAAACTGAAGCACTAACACCCTCCTACAAAAGATTTAGAAGATTGTAACAATGGTTTTATACAGTAAATAAATTGACGTAAATGCTGTCTGTTATTGGTAAGGAATTTGCTAAAAAGTATCCAAGCAAACAATCAACTCAGCTTGATATTGGCTGCCAAAGCAACAGAATTACGTTAAAAATTTCTAATCTCATTGTTGATTTGATATGGTTAAAGTGCCCACTAAATCAAAAGACGAACATAGGTACAGTGGTCTATGCTAGCGAATGAAGATTTTTTATTATCGACGACGAGACGGTCAGCCTAATTTTGGTGATGAACTCAACCTGTGGCTATGGCCCCAGCTGCTACCAAATTTTTTTGATGGTGATGAATCTACCCAGTTTATTGGTACAGGTACGCTGCTAAATCATCGTTTGACAAAACGAACAACGGCTGCTCAGCGTCTTATCGTATTTGGTAGCGGTGTGGGCTATGAACAACCCTTATCAAATATTCCTTCGCACTGGCATATTATCTGTGTAAGAGGACCACTGTCGGCTGGACGGTTAAAACTGCCTCGTGAAAAATCAATTACCGACGGAGGTGTTTTAGTCCGGCGCTGTTTTGATGCAACGGGTAAAAAAACGATTTCCCATGCATTTATGCCCCATATTCACCATGCTAATTTTGCTGATGGTGTTTGGAAGACGCTATGTGAAGAGATGGGTATAGGGTATATCGATCCACGCTGGCCCATAGAACAAATTTTAGAGGCGATTAGTCGTACAGAGATCTTGTTGGCCGAAGCGATGCATGGTGCAATTGTGGCAGACGCGCTCAGAACAGCCTGGATTCCTGTTGTCACCAGTCCGAGAATTCTCAGGTTCAAATGGCTGGATTGGTGTGCGTCAATTGGAGTGCCGTATCATCCCTGGCAGCTGTTACCGTTACCAGAGTATCCGAAGTACGCACGAGGACTGCGGTCATCACTCCAGTCAGGGCTGCTACGCGCTAAATGGGGGCAACAGACCTTAAGGTATTGCCCCACCAATCTCTTGGGTGGGACCACAGCAGACGCTATGGACAGCCTAATTAAACATGGCCGACCAACCTTAAGTTCAGAAAGCACTATCGAGCGTTTGACGATGCAGTTAGAAGAAAAATTAAGCTCGCTAAAATAGTTAAACGCTGCTGATCTTTGGGATGGGTTCATCTACGAAATTTTGTCATCATCGCGGCATATTTACTGATCGATTCATCATCACGGCGTACACTGAGAAAGTTGTCTCTCTCTAGTGACTAGGTTGATTTATGCTGACATTTGGCCGAGAGCTTTGTGGAGATTTAGCCAGTGCTGAAACCCGAGAGTGGTTGGTGACTAATGGTATTGGTGGCTATGCAGCTGGCACTGTAGCAGGTGTACTTACCCGTCGCTATCACGGTTTATTAGTCGCTAGTCTGCAGCCTCCTCTGGGTCGAACGTTGCTGGTAACAAAGTTAGAGGAAACCGTATATACCGACAGATACCACAGCTTATCGACCAATCGTTGGGTAGATAGTAGCGTTGACCCTCAGGGGTATCGGCTGATTGAAAGTTTTCGCCTAGATGGAACAACACCAGTCTGGACCTTTGCTATAGACGATGGGCTACTGGAAAAACGTATTTGGATGCAGCCTCGGGAAAATACAACTTATGTACGGTATTGTCTGCAGCGGGGAAGCACAGCGGTGGAGCTATCGTTGAAGGCCTTGGTCAACTATCGAGATTACCATTGCAATACCCAGAGCCGAAGCTGGCAAATGCAGGCGGAACATATTTCTAACGGTATCTGTGTACGGGGATTTTCTGAAGCTGTCCCTTACTATCTTTTTAGCGATCGCAGCGAGTTTGAACTGCATCACGATTGGTATCAGGGGTTTGAGTTGGCCCTAGAGCGGTATCGAGGGTTGAGTAATGTGGATGACCATTTATGTATTGCTAGTTTGACAGTAGAACTTGCTCCAGGTGAATCATTGTTGATAGCGGCTAGTACCCATTCTGAGGTTTGTTTGGATGGTGAAGCGGCGCTAACGACACGGCAAACCTATGAACAACAGCTGCTAACCCAAGCACTGACGACATCAGAACCACAAACTCATGGGACAGCAGAGCAATTTCAGCAGCTTGTTCTAGCGGCCGATCAGTTAATTGTCGATCGGCCTTTGAGAGATGCCCCTGACGGTAAAACAGTGATCGCTGGGTATCCCTGGTTTGGAGACTGGGGACGGGACACAATGATCGCTCTACCGGGGCTTACCTTGGCCACCGGGCGTCCTCAGATTGCGCGTACTGTTATCCGTACATTTGCTCGTTATCTCGATCAGGGAATGTTACCCAATCTTTTTCCCGATGCTGGAGAAATGCCTGAGTACAATACCGTAGACGCTATTCTTTGGTACTTTGAGGCCATCCGGGCCTACTATGCAACAACTGGGGACGAAGGGTTGCTGGGTGAGATTTGGTCAGAACTGACGGCGGTAATCGACTGGCATCAGCGCGGTACTCGTTACAATATCCATCTAGACAGTGATGGTTTGCTCTATGCCGGTGAGACTGGGGTGCAGCTGACGTGGATGGATGCCAAAGTGGAGGACTGGGTAGTGACTCCTCGGATTGGTAAACCTATAGAAATTAGCGCTCTTTGGTACAATGCGCTGCGCTGTATGGAGTTGTTTGCTAGGGTGTTGGGGAAACCTGCCCAAGATTATAAAACATTGGCACAACATACGCTGACTGGTTTTCAGCGATTTTGGCAGGGGGCTTACTGCTATGACGTGTTGGATGGACCGGATGGGAACGATGCAGCGATGCGGCCCAATCAGATTTTTGCAATTTCACTACCGTTTGCTGGAGGTGTGGATGGAGGCGCTTTGCTAAGTCTGCAGCAGCAGCAGTCTGTCGTCGAGGTCTGTGGGCGAGAGTTGTTGACGTCCCACGGATTGCGATCGCTAACTCCCTCTCACCCTCAATATATGGGTACCTATGGCGGCGATCCGCTTCAGCGGGATGGAGCGTATCATCAGGGCACTACCTGGGGCTGGCTGTTGGGCCCCTATGTACAGGCTCATTTTCGGGTATATCAAGATGCGGCCAAAGCACGGGCGTATTGGTAATCTCAGTGAAATTTTTGATGGTGATGCTCCCATGACACCACGGGGGTGTTTTGCCCAGGCATGGACGGTGGCAGAGGTGTTGAGGGTTTGGAAATTATTGGATTAAATTAGATTACAGCTGGTGTTTGGCCTGTTTTAACATTAGCCAGATTAGTACTGGAGCGCCTAACAGAGCCATGACTGCATTAAGGGGTAGAACGGTTTGACTACCAGGAACCTGGGCAATGCTGTTGGCAACAAGGGCTAGCATGGCTCCTAGTAGAGCTGCAACAGGAACCAACAGCCGATGGTCTTGGGTACGGAAAAGACTACGACTCAGGTGGGGGACAGCCACTCCTAAAAACGCGATGGGACCACAAAAAGCAGTGATGCTGCCGGCTAAAAGTGAGGCACTAAAAATAAGATAACAGCGCACAATAGTGACAGAAAGTCCAAGGCTAATGGCTTGTTCTTCACCCAAAAGTAAAAGATTGAGAGGCTTACAAGTAAGGTAGGAGATAAATAATCCTATTAGAACAACTGATAATAGAATTGGCATTTGTTGCCAGGTGATGCCGCTAAAGCTACCAAAGGTCCAGTTGATATAGGCCAGGGTTTGTTCTAGACGGCTAAAATGTAGCAGAATAGTCACCAGAGCAGTAGTGACATAGCCAAGCATAAGACCAAAAATCAGTAGGGCCAGGGAGCTCTTTACCTGGCGGGCAATAAGGAGTATTAATAGCATTGCGATCGCAGCCCCTCCGCTAGCGGCTCCTACGACACCCAGCTGTCCCCACAGACCAACACCTCCACCGGTTAAAACAACTAGGGCGGCACCAAGACTTGCTCCGGCATTGATACCCAAAACTGAGGGGCCGGCCAAGGGGTTACGAAATAGTGCCTGAAGCTGTAGGCCACTAATCGCTAGGGCAGAGCCTGCTGCCATGGCCGTCAGGGAACGGGGGAGACGGAAGTTTAGGACGATTTCTTGCCAGGTTGGTTTTGTTGCGGTTCCTCCCAAAAGAATTGTCAGAACTTCGTTGGGAGGAATAGCGACAGAGCCGAGGGCAAGGCTAGCAACAAATGTTATTAGTAAGGCAATTGTGAGGACG
>ERZ1740059.1680-NODE-1680-length-11030-cov-3.861230_pt1 | contig 11030 bp, 4 predicted proteins | sample MGYA00581744_ERZ1740059 | MGnify/ENA primary metagenome ERZ1740059 (study PRJEB43018, sample SAMN04849738) | marine metagenome | isolation source: floating plastic debris | place: Pacific Ocean | collected 2008-08-28 | study: EMG produced TPA metagenomics... | reverse complement strand
GTTCTCGCTGTTCGTCTTCAGCATGGCGTGCCTCGTGCTCGGCGACAACATGCTCATGCTCTACCTGGGCTGGGAGGGCGTGGGCCTCTGCTCGTACCTGCTCATCGGCTACTTCTACAAAAAGCCCGAGGCCGTCGCGGCGGCGAAGAAGGCCTTCATCGTCAACCGCATCGGCGACCTCGGCCTCGCGATCGGCGTGTTTCTGACGTTTGTGCACTTCGGCACGGTCGAGTACGCGGGGCTGTTCAGCTCCGAGCAGCTCGCGGGCTACATCGACGCGGTGAAGGCGGGCAACGCGGCCGACGTGCCCCTGATGGCCCAGCTGATCCCGGAGTTCCTGATGATCGGTGCGTTCGGCAAGAGCGCCCAGTTCCCGCTGTACGTCTGGCTGCCCGACGCGATGGAGGGCCCGACGCCCGTGTCGGCGTTGATCCATGCCGCGACGATGGTCACCGCGGGGCTGTACCTGATTGCCCGGTTCTACCCGGTGTTCTTGGTGAGCGAGTGGGCCCTGCCAACGGTTGCCTGGGTTGGCACAATCACGGCATTCCTCGCCGCGACCATCGGCATGGCGCAGTTCGACATCAAACGCATCATGGCGTATTCGACCGTGTCGCAGCTCGGCTACATGTTCGCCGGGCTCGCGGTGCAGAAGTCGACAGGCGGCGTGTACCATGTGCCGACGCACGCATTCTTCAAGGCGCTGCTGTTCCTGTGCTGCGGCGCGGTGATGCACGGCTTTGCGGGCCAGCTCGACCTCCGCAAGCTCAGCGGCCTCTGGCACATGCCGGGTTGGCGAATCGTGTCGGTTGGCATGCTGATCGGCTGCCTGAACCTCGCGGGCGTGCCGTTCACGGCGGGCTATTTCAGCAAGGACATGATCCTCGCCGAGGCGTTCGTGACCCCCGGTCCCGGGTACCAGGCCATCGGGTGGCTGCTGCTGCTGACCGCGGGGATGACGGCGTACTACACGTTCCGCGTGTTCTTCCGCGTGTTCGTGGGGCCCGTGCAGTACGAGCCGGGCGACGACGACCATGGTGCCGACCATGGCCACGACGACGATGATGCGCACGATGGTGATCATCACGACGACCACCACGGCGATCACGAGTTCCACCCGCACGCGCCGCGTTTGGCGATTAACGGCGTGCTGGTGACGCTGAGCGTGCTCGCTGTCCTCGCGGCGGGCCTGTACTTCGTCTCGCCCAAGGACAAGGGCTGGGTCGGCTCGATGCTCAAGGACTCGACCGCGGCGCAGGTCTACTTCGACGGCGAGAGCGACCATCCGTCGCGGGCCGGTCTGTTCCTCATCGGCGGCGATCACGCGCATCACGACAACCACGCGCACGCCGATGACCATGATGATCACGGCGAGCACGCGGCGCACGGCTCGTTCCTCGGCTTCGACCCGCACAAGGTCATGTACTACGTCTCGGCGATCGTCGGCGCGATCGGCATCGCCTTCGCCGCCTGGGCGCACGGCCCGCGAGGCGCGGTCAGCGGTTTCATCGGGGATCGCACCGAGGCGGGTACGTGCCGGATGGATTCGGTCGCCCGAGCATTCGGGCCGATCCCGAAGTGGGCCGAGAACAAGTGGTACGTCGACGAGTTCTACCACGCCCTGTTCCGTGCTCCGCTGTGGGTGCTCAGCCTGATTTTCTGGGCGATCGATAAGCTGCTGGTTGATGGTCTGGTGAACACGCTCGGCGCGCTGCCGAGGTTCTTGGGCAAGCTCGCCCGGCCGGGCCAGTCGGGCATCCTGCACGGCTACGCGTTGTCGATGGCGGGCGGCGTCGCGGTGATCCTTCTGATTGTCATGGTGGTCACGGGCTGATGCTGCTGCTGATCCTCATCCTTCTGCCGCTGGCCTTTGCCGGGCTGATCGTGTTCAACCCGCGTGAGCAGGCGAAGTACATCGCGGCCGCGGCGTCGCTGGCGTCCGTCGCCCTCGGCGTCGTCGCGCTCTTGATGTTCGACTTCTCGCAGTCGGCGACCGACCAACTCGCGATGAGCGTGTCGTGGGTGCCGGCGCTCGGTCTTGAGCTCTCGCTGGCCGCAGACTCGGTCTCGCTGCTGCTGATCGCGCTGACAATCCTGCTCGGGCCGATCTGCGTGATCGGCTCGTTCACAGCGGTCAAGCACGACATCAAGACGTACTACGCGTGGCTGCTTGTCTTGCAGTCCGCGATGATCGGGGTCTTTGCCGCCCGCGACCTCGTGCTCTTCTACATCTGCTTCGAGTTCACGCTCATCCCGATGTACATCCTGATCAGCCTCTACGGCTCGGCCAACCGCAAAAAGGCCGCGACCAAATTCTTCTTGTACACGTTCACGGGCTCGGTGATCGCGCTCGCTGGCTTTGTCTACGTCGTGTGGTTTAACGCCTCGGTCGTCGGCAACGACTGGTCGTTCGACCTCGCTACGCTCGGTGAGTCGGCCCGCCTGATGTCGCCGACGCAGCAGGGCTGGGTGCTCTTCGCGCTGCTCGCGGGCTTCGCGGTCAAGGTCCCGCTGTTCCCGGTGCACACCTGGCTGCCTCTGGCGCACACCGAAGCGCCCACGGCCGGCTCGGTCATCCTCGCGGGCGTGCTGCTCAAGCTCGGCACCTACGGCATCTACAAGTTCGCCCTGCCGTACGCACCCGTCGCGGTCGTCGAGTACGCACCGCTCATCGGCGTGCTCTCGGTCGTCGGCATCGTCTACGCCGGCCTGATCTGCTGGGTGCAGACCGACGTCAAGAAGCTCGTCGCGTACTCGTCGGTGAGCCACCTCGGCTTTTGCGTGCTCGGTTTGTTCGCGATCAACTCCGTCGGTGTTGCCGGCAGCGTGATGTACATGATCAGCCACGGCTTCTCGACCGGGGCGCTCTTCCTCATGATCGGCATGATGTACGAGCGCTACCACACGCGCTCGATGAAGGAAGTCGGCGGCCTCGGCTCGAAGATGCCGATCTGGTCCGCGTTCGTGGTCTTCTTCGTGATGGCGTCGGTCGGCCTGCCCGGGCTGAACGGCTTTATCAGCGAGATCATGTGCCTCATGGGCACGTTCATGAGCTTCGGCTGGACGGGCGAGGGCGGCGCGGCACCCGGCGGCACGCCCGGCACGCTCGGGCCGTGGTTCGCGTTCTTTGCGGGCACGGGCATGATCGTCGCCGCGATGTACCTGCTCATCATGACCGGAAAGATGGTCTGGGGCACCTACCGCGAGCCCGAAGGTCATCACGAGCATGATGAACTGCCGACGGACCTGAATGGCCGCGAGATCGGTCTGTTGATCCCGCTCGCCGTTGGCTGCCTGCTGTTTGGCTTGTACCCCAAGCCGCTACTGAACGCGATCGAAGCACCGGTGAACCAGACCGTGGCGTACGTCGAAGGCGCAGCAGTTGAGATGCTCGACGCCGAGGCCGGCATGATGACGGCGACCCGTGACGATGCGTTTACTCGCGAGGAGGGCTCCCGCTGATGGCTGAGAAGCTCGCCTCGCTCTGGCCCGAGATCACCCTCTTCGTCGCGACCTGCATCGTGATGGTGGTGGGGCTGTCGCCGAGCTCGGCGGTCCGCCGGCTCTGCGGTCCGATCTCGGGCGTTGCGCTCGCCGCGGCGGGTGCGCTCGCGATCGGCACGGCCAACCAGGTCGACGGCCTGATGCCGGGCATGCTGCCGTATGTGAAGGCCGTGATCGCCTTCGTCGGCGTGCTGCTCACGCTGCTGTTGCTTGGCGTGGTCGACCGCTTCGAAGAAGAGGCGATCGATCGCGGTGAGGCCGGCTTCGACCCACTGCGGGCTACGCGCGGCGAGTTCTTCGCGTTCTTTCTGTTCTCGATGACCGGCCTAATGCTCTGCGCATCGGCCGACAGCCTGATCTGGCTCTTCCTCGCGCTCGAGCTGACGAGCCTGCCGACGTACGTCATGGTCGCGATGAGCTCGCCCCGGCAAAGGGCCAAGGAAGCCGGCGTCAAGTACTTCTTCCTCGGTGCGCTCGGCGCAGCGGTGTTCCTGTACGGCTTCGCACTGATCTATGGCGGCACGGGCTCGGTGCACTTCGGCGAGATCCAGTCCGCGATCGCCGCCCAGGCCGCGGCCGGCGGGATCAACCCGATCACCCTCGCGGGCATGGTCATCGCGCTGCTCGGCATCGGCTTCAAGATCGCCGCGGTGCCCATGCACTTCTACACGGCCGACGTCTACCAGGGCGCGGCGTCGCCCGTGTCAGCCATGCTCGCGTTCGTGCCCAAGACCGCGGGCTTCATCGCGATCATCCTGCTCTGCGCCGCCCTCGGCTGGAGCTACGGCGAGAGCGGCACACAGCTGCCCGAGATCGTCCGCGTCACGCTCTGGGTCATGGCGGCCCTGACCATGCTGGTTGGCAACGTGCTCGCGCTCCTGCAGAGCTCGGTCAAGCGAATGCTTGCCTACTCGTCGGTCGCGCACTCGGGGTACATGCTCGTTGGCGTGATCGCGGGCCCCGGCAGCGCGTTCACCGAGAGCGGCATCGCGGCCGTGCTGTTCTATCTGCTGGCCTACGGCATCATGAACACCGGCGCGTTCGCGGTGGTGAGCGCACTCGAAGCACGGCAGGCCGCGCGGACCGACACGGGCGAGTTGGTGCACGACGAGGCCGACGATCTTGAAGCGTTCCGAGGCCTGTGCCGGCACAACCCGGTCTTGGGCTGGTCGATGGTGCTGTGCGCGCTAAGCCTGCTGGGCTTCCCGCTCACGCTCGGGTTCTTCGGCAAGCTGCCGCTGTTCACCGCGGGCATCGACGCGGGCGAGATCCCGCTTGTCATCGTGCTCGGCATCAACTCCGCGATCGCGGCGTTCTACTACCTGCGGCTTGTCGCGCTGCCGCTGTTCGAGCACCCGGGCGACGAGGCCGAGGCGTACGCCGAGTCGCCGTACCACGGCCGGCGTGCGGCGGGGATCATCGCGGCAGGCGGCGTGCTCGTGCTGACGGTGCTCGCCAGCCCGCTGATGGACGCCGCGTTCAACGCCACAGTCAACACCTCGGCGATCGTGCCCAACGAGGCAACGCCGATCGTCGAGCAATCTGCGTCGGCGGATCGAATCGAAACGGGATTCTGACTTTAACGAGCCCGAAGCGCGAACTTAGTCCCAGTCGTCGTCTTCATCGTCATCGCGACGCCTGCGACGTCGCTCGCGGGTCGCCTTGCGACGCTTTCGCTGATCATCGTCCCAGTCATCGTCGTCGCCGTCTCGCTTGTCGCCGCGCTCCTTGAGGCCGACGGTCTGGATGAGCAGGCCCGTGAGCGCAACGCCGATCCAGATGGCGGTCCACTGCACGGCCGACCGCTCGAGAATCGCCCGGCCCGGCACCTCGAGCGCCTGAAAGATCAAATAGACCGAGGGCAGCCAGATGCCGGCGCCGGCGAAGGCGGTGACCATCGCGGTCGACTTCTTCGGGAAGAAGACGCTGAAGCCGAGCCCCAGCAAGAGGCCCACGAAGCCGCCGCCGGCGAGCAGGGCGCGCTGCTGCGTGGTGAGCGGGTCCCAGGTCTCTGCCTTGAGCCCGACGAGAAGATCCTTGGCGAACGCGCCTGGATCGGCTGCGGCGTCTTGCGCGTCTTCAAACGTCATGTCACCGAGGCTAGAGGGCAGGCCGTTCTCTTCGTCTTCGTCCGGCGTGGTCGGCCGAACCTCGACGAAGGGCGACGCCTCGCTTTCGATGGTCTCGGTGGGTGGGGCGGGGTTCATCTGAATGAGCACGGCCGCGACGAGGATGCCGAGCCCCGCGAGGACGCCGGACGCGAGCACGCCGATGGCGAGCCGAAAGATGAGGAGCGCCGCCAGCCCGCCGAGCATGCCGCCGCCGACTGAGCCCACGATGTCGCCCCGGAAGCCGAAGAGCTCGTCAAAGCCAACAGCGGGCACGGTGGCGTGCCCGAGGAAGCCGCCGAGGAGCGCGCCGATCACGGCGAAGGCGGGCTTAAGCACGCGCCTGCCGCTGGCCCAGAGCATGACGCCCGTGACCAGCGCGATGAACAGACCGGTGTGCGCACAGTACGGGTGCTCGCGGAGGGCGGCGATCAGTTCGTTGACCTGTTCGAGCTGGTCGGGGTTCATGGGTCGTCTGCCTTGATCTTCTGCTGGCGTGTCGGGCGCGTGTGGCTACCACGATACGGCACGCGGCCGGGTGTTCATTGGGTTTTTGGACGCTTCGCTGTCGGAGGCGTTGGAACGGGCCGCCGGGCGGACCGATAGTGTGACTCCATGAGCCGACGACCCAGCAAGAAGGCAGCCGCGAAGAAGCCGACCCTGGGCCCAAACTCGGGCTCGAAGCCCGAGCCGGACACGGTCGACAGCGGCACCGAGGCGTCTTCCGACCCGCGGCAGCGGGCCCGGCTTGATCGGCTGCGGACGAAAATCGACGAGATCGATCATCAGCTGGTCAAGCTGCTGAACGACCGGGCGAAGACCGTCGTGCAGGTGGGCAAGGTCAAGCAGGGTTCGGGCATCCCGATCTATGCCCCCCACCGCGAGGCCGAGGTGCTGGCGCGGGTGCTAGGCCACAACAAGGGGCCGCTGCCCGATCGCAGCGTCGAGGGCGTGTACAAAGAGCTGATGTCCGGCAGCTTCGCGATCGAACGGCCCCTGCGGATCGGCTACCTCGGCCCGCAGGGCAGCTTCAGCCACCTGGCGTCGGTCAAGCACTTCGGCACCAGCGTGGACTTCGAGGACCTGCGGACGATTGACGGCGTGTTCACCGAGATCCGCCGGCGGCATGTCGACTACGGGCTCGTCCCGATCGAGAACTCCATCGGCGGGGGCATCGTGGAGGCCCTTGACGCCTTTGCCGAGCACGCGGGCAAGGTCACGATCTATGCCGAGGCGCAAATCGAGATCCATCATGCACTTCTGGCGAACTGCAAGCCTTCGGACGTGAAGCGGATCCACTCGAAGCCCGAGATCTTCGCCCAGTGCCGAACGTGGCTGGCGACCCAGTACCCGGAGGCGGAGCTGATCCCGGCCGCCAGCAGCAGCCGGGCGGCGGCGACGGCGGCGGAAGAAGCAAAGACCGCCGAGGCGATCGGGACGGTTCCGGTCGCCGCCGCGATCGGAAACCCTTTGGCCGGAAAGATTTACGGCCTGAGCACGCTCTTCGAGAACATCGAGGATCGGCCCGGCAACGTCACGCGGTTCCTGGTGCTGAGCCGGCAGAAAGCGCGTAAGTCGTTTGATGACAAGACTTCCGTGATGTTCAACACGCAGGACAAGCCCGGTGCGCTGGTCGAGGTCTTGCAGGTGTTCAACGCGGCCGGCATCAACCTGACGCACATCGACAAGCGACCGAGCGGGCGGGAGAACTGGCAGTACACGTTCTTCGTCGATGCCGAGGGGCACCGCGACGACCGCGTTCTGGCCGGCGCGTTGCGTGAGGCGGCGGGGCACTGCAAGGATCTGACGGTGCTCGGCAGCTACCCGCGATCGCGGCGATTGCTCTGAATCCGGCTTGCGAGACCGCTGATTGCTGGCAAATCGGGCCGGGACTCGTTTTGACGCGGATCAGCAGGTAGCGGGTTGTACGCACATCGTGGATAATGCTCGGGGCTCGGCCGGCGACGGCGGGGCTCAGGGGGTGGGCGTCGGACGCACGGTGCGTCGGACGCCTGCGCGAGGCGAACAGGTGTTCGGGCGGGCTTGAGAGTCGGCCTCGAACCCGGTAGCCTCCGCGGCACCCGTGAAGCGGCGCGCGTGATGGATACGCTCGCTGTGCGCACGGGTCAGCCGGTCCAGAGGAGGTCCCGTTCGGGCGGCGCGGCCGTCTGGCGGGCGAATCGTCGATCCCACGCGGGGTCGGCAGGACCGAGGCAGCGGGCGATGACGGCACGGACGTTCGTCGTTGCTCTGCGAGAACACGCGGGACAGGAAGCACCATGAGTCGTTCATCAGACGCGCGTCGTCCCTATGTCCGCTCCACCCGTTCCATCGTGCGGCGTGCCGCCGAGGGGCTGACGAACGCGGCGGGACGGGCGACACCGATCGAGCGTGCCAACCTCGAGCCGCTCGAGCCGCGCAAGCTGTTGTTCTCGCTGACCATTGATGATGCAGTTGATGCCGCCGACGGCATCGTTGACGGCATCGGGTCTGTCTCGACCGCGTTCGGGTACTACATCCCGTACTTTGTCACCGATGAAGAACCACCAGAAGATGAAGTCGACGAAATCGTCGAAGAGGACTTCAGCGATGACGACCTCGGCCCGGTTTTCTCGGGGACGACATTCGACGGCAGCGACATCCGGTTCACGTCGCAGGGGGCCACAACGGCGATCGCGGCTCCGTTCGACGCCGACGGCAACCCGATCGAAGAGCTTCAGGTCTTTGACGTTCAGTCGTTCTTCGGCGAGCAGGCGTTCATGTCGTTCAGAGTGCTCGCCGACGGAGATAACCCCGGCGCAGGCTCGGACATCAACAGGAGCGTGATCTTCCAGACAGGCACCGGCGGTTTCGGCCAGGTGCCGGGCCTGTTCAACGGCCAGATCGAGATCGAGCTCCGCCTGCAGGGCCAGGTGGTCGACAGGTACACGAACGCCGAGTTGCTTGCTTTGGCCGGCGGCAACGTGGCGACGACAAGCACGATCAACCTCACAGTCCGAAACCAAGACATCGAGCAGGCCTTCGACGAGCTCGTCTTTGTCACGAACATCCCGGACGGCGATGTTCCGCTCAACGCCGACTTCTTCATTGACAACCTAACGTTCTTCCAGGAACCCGGAGCGAACGCCGCGCTGATCGATGGGCGTGCGTTTGGTGTTGAGACGATCTTCACCGCGCCGGTGGGTGCGACCGTTTCGTTCTTCGATCTGTACGGCAGGCCCATGCGCGACACGATTGCGGTGATCAGCGGTGACCTAAACGTTCCCCTGGGCGACCTCGACGACGACGGCATCCCCGGCTTTAACGACGGCATCGGCCGGATCGTGATCACCGGCACCGATGCCGATTCAAGATTCAGCATGATCGGTCTGGAGATTGAAGAGGTTGGGGATGGTCCGAACCCAGAAGGGACGGTCCGGCGGGAGGGCCAGTTCGCCGCGGTGTACCCAAGTGGGTTGAACCTGTTCGAGGACTTCGCCGAGACTGGGTTTGGCTTCACGTTCGAAGCCCAGGACGACACTCTTATTGCCCTTGGTCTTCCCCCGGGCAGCGGCTCGGTCATCATCGGTTCGCCGTTCGTGCGGCCGCTGAACGATTACAACCCGTACTTCCTTCCGTCCGGCGGGCAAGACTTCCAGCGGTCCGACCAGGGCGTGTTTGTCAACGAGGACAGCGACGGCAACCCGGTGTCGATCGGTCAGCTCTCGCTGAGCGCCGCGCTGTTCGGGCTGAGCAACTTCAGCGGCTCGGTCGCCCACATCTCGACCGCTTACTTCATGGGTGCGGTGAACGTCGCCGGCGATCTCGGCAGCTTCTACAACGCGAGCGACGCTGGCGCGTGGATCCCGGCGTTCGAGGAGATCCCCGACGGGTTCCAGGTGAACCTGTTTACTGTCGGTGCTCAGATCGCGGTGGGGCGGACGCTGGGCGAGTACGCCGCCGCAGGCCGGAGCTTTGTCGATATCACGGTCGACGGCGACCTGAGCGCGCCCGCCGCGGCACCGGCCGAAGACGTCTTGGTGTACAACGAGCGGGAGGTGACGCTCGCGATCGATCCGGACGCTCCGGGCGCGGAGGTTGCGACGTTCTTCGAGCAGTTCCGCTCGATCGGCGCAAACGTGCTCCCGCCGGTTCTCGTCAGCTCGACGCTGTCGGTCATCGAGCAAACGACGGTCCTGCCGTCGTTGTACGCCGAGTCGAACTTCAAGAACGACTCGATCCTCAACGCGGAGTTCATCGGCGGCGCGTCGTCGACCGCCGTTGTGCGCGGCACGCTCGGCGCGGCCGACTTCTTCGTTGATGAGGACGACCAGGGCGACGTGTACGCCTTCGTGGCCGATGGCACGAGCGAGATCGTCATCGAGCAGCTGATCCGCGCACCCGGCAACGTGCGCGTGCTCGACGCCGACGGCCGCGTGCTGGCGGCGAGCCAGTTCAGCGCCGATACCGCGGGCGGCAACCTGATCCGGTTCACGCCGGACGCCCCGGGGGCGTATTACATCTCGGTTCTCGACCGCAACATTGGCGAAGAGACGCCGATCGACCCGTTCTTCTACGCGTTCCTGATCTCGGGCATGGCGCCGACGAACTTCGGCTCATACCGCACGGGGCTCGGCAATGCGGGCAACGACGAGAACCCGATCGCGCCCCTGGACCCGCTCGGCGAGGGCGACGACGACATCGCCACGCTCTCGCTGCTCTCGGGCGACTTCGGCGTCGTCCGGACCGCGACGGGCATCGTCGACACGGACGGCGAAGAGATCAGCCCGGTCGATGCCCTTCTCATAACAGATTCGACCGAGGACTCGCTGTTTACAACCTCGGGCATCTCGCTGTCGACGCCCGGCAGCCTGTACTCGTTCAACGCCGGCGGCGACATTAACGCCAACACGGGCGACGTGTCCACGCCTGTCATTCTGTCGATCGGCCAAGACCTGGGCCAGTTCTACACCGGTCGGTCGCAGGTTGTCGGCGGCGGCGACATCGGCGATGTGATCATCGAGACCGGCGGACGCGTCGGCACGATCGACATCAACGGCTGGGTCAACGGCGACCGCGACGCCTCGGCCTCCGACACCGATCTGCTCCGCATCGTGGGCGAGCCCTTCGTCATCCGCACCGGCCTCGACGATAACCAGAGCGGCGACATCGGGCTGATCATCGTCGGCGGCTCGGTCACCGGCGATGAGCTCATCATCGACACCAGCGCCACGCCCGGCTCGGTGGTCGGCGGCCTTCTGGTTGGGCAGCGGATCGGTGTTGCGGGTGATCCAACCTCAGACGACGGCTCACCCGGCGGCGGCGATGACATCGGCTTCTTCGATGGTGAAGAGGGCGTGATCCTCAACCTCGGCGACGGACGCGCCATCCGCTTCGTCGACACGCCCCACATCGACCTGCGAGAAGGGCTCGGTACAT
>ERZ1740059.1678-NODE-1678-length-11030-cov-9.256492_pt1 | contig 11030 bp, 7 predicted proteins | sample MGYA00581744_ERZ1740059 | MGnify/ENA primary metagenome ERZ1740059 (study PRJEB43018, sample SAMN04849738) | marine metagenome | isolation source: floating plastic debris | place: Pacific Ocean | collected 2008-08-28 | study: EMG produced TPA metagenomics... | reverse complement strand
AAAATACCCTAACCAAATTATATTATATATAATACATTTTGTTCTCTTACATTCTTTTATCGTCTGGTTGCTGGTGTCTGGGCCTTTTTGTAATGTACCTCATCTACTTGCAAAACGCTGTAAGTGCCTACAGCGAGTTGAATGTTCATTGTTCACCGAAGGCTTAGATATTCCCGAAGGGTAGTGAAACGTAGCATTCAACAAAGCTGCGGTTCATCACCGGAGGTGCGGCTCTTGGTTAATAGCTGTAAATGAAAGTTCTTTTCTACCCCCTCACTCTGCAATTTTCACTTCGTCAAACCCAACCTAATGATCTGTTGCGTTAATTTTGACGGATTCGTTTTCTTCCAAACGTCGGGAGACGTAGCACTGCTACGTCTCTACAATCCATCGGAATTAATTGGACTACTACCTTATAGCTTCATCTGTGCAATGGAGATGTTTTTCTGTTTGTTTTCTTGTAAATGCTCTGGTAATTTACGATATATCCTGTTTTAGAATGTAAGTTATTTAACTTTATAAATTCGTCAAATGCTTCGTTAAAAGTTAGTAATAGCATTAAATTACACTTAGTGTACTTACTGATTTCTCAATTACCTCTCATCAATTTCTCATTTAGCATTTATTGGGTTCTCAGTTTAATGCACCATCATGTAAATCAAGGAAAACAAATTGATTTCCACAAAGTTACTAAATAGAGGAGCGAAATTATGGTACGTTTAATGGTTGCTGCCATCGGAACAATTTTAATTGGAACTACCACTGCACTACCCGCTTTTGCAAACGAAACAACCGGCAATTCCAACGTTACACAAAACAAAACAGTAACAAATGTCACTCCTTTTAAGTTAGTAACATTTGCATATCGAGGACAATTAGAAGGTCTTTCTGGTTACAATTCATTATTGAATGCCGTTAAATTTGGCGAAATCGATGGTAAAGATGTAGTTCAATATGGTATTGATAGTGGAAGATTATCTGCAGAAACAATTAACAATTCTAAGTATATTGCAGTTGTTGATAACAAATTACAAGAATTGTTGAGAGATTAATTGGGTTTCAATCAATTGTTGATATACCTTATTTTCTTCAATAATGGTTTACTTTTAAAGTATACAGTTTAGTTCGCTTCACCATAGGTACGCGCTTCATTTACGTTAAATAAAAAGACGGATGTATTTTACCCGTCTATCAATCATTATTTGATTGAATTTATTTGATTCGTTGGTTTACATTTTCCGCATATCGAGGGGTGCTTCATTGATTTAAACATTTTGATGTTAGTTCCCAGGCTCAGCCTGGGAACTAGCGAGAGAGCCTCTGGCTCTTGCCCTCGAATAGTTCAAGATGTGAATCTACCTATCTGAGACTCATATTGAAAACAACACAGAATTAATTTTCCGACATATCAATCCTACAACTGCATAACATACGTTTCCTGACACTAATACAGAATAAGGGTTTAAAAATTATCTTTCCGACTTTATTATTCAAGAGAGGATATTATGAATATACGTTGGCAAAAGTTATTAGTAAAAATGTCTTTTTGGTTAGCAACTGAAATTATCCTCAACTTGGTTGGAATTGATGATTTAGCTGACTACAGCGAGTTTGTTTATGAAAATAAAAATTTTGGTGCCAAGATAGGATGTATTTCCGCTATTATTCCTATGGTTTGATAAATATCGCAACTCCACTGAAGCGGCTTTTTGTCAAGTAAGGAAAGATATAAAAAATGTATAAAATTAAAAATAAAAGAGACGTTGTCATACAACGTCTCTTTTATTTTTTAATAAATTGTTTTTGTTAAAGTAGATGAGAGCAACAAAACTTTCTTTAATAGGCTCCTTTTTTCTCCAAAATAACCTTGATAGTTTGTAGGATAATTTGCAAATCCAATGCAAGCGACCAATTCTCCATGTAGGTTTTATCTAAGCCAATCACTTTCTCAAAGTCGATAATATCAGAGCGTCCGGAGATTTGCCATAAACCTGTAATTCCAGGGAGAACTTCTTGACGAATGAAGTGGTGATCGGAAAACTTTTGTACATCTCTTACAGGTAAAGGACGAGGCCCAACTAAACTCATTTCTCCGAATAGAACATTAAACAGTTGGGGAAATTCATCTAAACTATATTGACGGAGAAATTTTCCAACTCTGGTAATGCGGGGATCGTCTTTGATTTTAAACAGGATTCCATCTTTTGTTTCATTATCTGCTTCTAGCTGTTTTTGTAATTCGTCTGCATTTGTCACCATTGTGCGGAATTTCCAGACTTTGAAAGATCTTCCATGTAAACCAACACGAGTTTGTTTATAGAAAATTGGACCTGGAGAATCTAATTTGATGAGTAAAGCAATTAACAGATAAATTGGTGATGCAAGTAAAACAAACAGTGCCGAACTCCAAAAATCAAAGTACCGTTTTATCCAGAAATCACTACCTGTAATAGTTGGGGGTAAAAAATTCAAGATTGGGATGCCGCCAAGCATTTTTAATTCTAATCTTTGCTCTACAGCTTGTAACTCAATTGGTAGAACATGCAAGATAACGCCAGCATTTCGTAATTTCCAGTAAAGATACATTCTATTTTCTATTGACTGCCAGGAACAGACAAACACTTCTGCTACTCCTTGACGGATAATTTCATCTACAGTCGCAGCTAAATTACCTTTTGATGAAGCAATTGATTTAACATTTCTCCAACCTGTAAGGTTATAACAGTTCTGTTTTTCTAAGAGTTGGACGGCTTTATTCCTCTCTTCTGGAGAACAAATTAGATAAGTTGGACAAGTAATTAAATTTTGCTTTCTCAGATGCATTATGGCAGCGTCTAGCATAAATCTCCCCGAGCAATTTATCGCTATACTTAACAGCCATACTGCAATGAAAGTTTCTCGAGGAAATAAGTTACTTTGTAAATACAAATATCCGAAAAGCAGTAGCAGGAAATAGGAAAATGTGACTGTTTTAATTAAACTAATATAGTCGCGCCGCTTTTCCCCAGATTCATATAATCCTTGAGTTGCAATCAGACAAAGTTGAATCGCAATAATTGACAACACAAAAAACGAATCTTTTGGCTCAAAGCAATCAATATTAAAGCATATACTAAATGTCTGTGCCATATCCCAGGCTAAACCTAGACACATTCCGTCTACAGCTACCAGACTAATTCTACGAAGCCATATTGCACCAATTCTTTTACGTAATTGTGTTAAAGATGGTGCCCGTAAATCTAGAAGATTGTCGTTCCCTGATAAATCACTTACAAAAGACATAATTTATGATAGATGTATGATAAATGTTTGATTCGCTCTATACATAATATAATTTAGGGAGGTGACATCCTCGTGACAAAATATTTATAAAATATCATTTTCAGAAAATTATCCGATCAACATAAACAAACAAAAACACATATCATAAAAATACAAAATTTATTCTATATTTAATGATTATTTGATATTTTTTTTGTGAATAGACTAAAAAAATATGATTTCGTATTCAAAGACATAAAAATAGCGAGCAATAAGCTCGCTTGATAAAAATAAATAATAGTAATTCTATTTGTTACAAAGTCTCAAGTATGGGTGAGATATTTGCCAATAATCAAACAGATAAACTGCAATTAAAGCACAGTTGAAATTAACGAGTACCTTGCCAAATTTTTTTCTCCTAAAAAAATTTAGCAGGGAGTGCTTAACGGCTTGGTGCTGCATCAAAAGCCCGCGCGATCGCATTCCAAGCAAACTTACGTTGCCCATTTAGATCGAGGGGTAAAGGGCGAACAGGTGCGCCATCTTCCCGGGGATGAAATACATCCAACCAACTATATTTGTCACTTAACCCCCAAGTGATAACAGCAATGACTGCTGGTTGTTCCAAAGCAACTTTTAAATAGTTGCTGTAAGCTTTAGCAACTATTCTGTCGCGTATTGCTATATCCTCTGGCAAATCTTTGTCTATAACGTCGAGTTCGGTAATCAAAATTTTCAAACCCATATCGGCAACTTGAGCCAGAAAGTCTTGTATTTTCTGAGGATTAAAATTAGTTTCGCCACCGTCTAAATGAGCTTGAATACCTAAAGCATGAATGGGAGTTCCCTTAGATTTTAAGCGTTTTAAAAGTTTAATCACCGCATTTCGCTTGTCTTCATCTTCGGCTATGTCGTACTCTAAACCATAATCGTTGTAAACTAACATTGCCTTTGGATCGGCTTCATGTGCCAAACGAAAAGCAAGCTCTATATAATCTTCTCCAAGAAACTCCAACCACGGCGTTTTTCTTAAACCGTCGGGATGCCCATCTCTTGTTTTGATAGCCTCATTGACAACATCCCAAGAATGTACTTGTCCTTTGTAACGTGTAACGACGGTTTTAATGTGTTGTTCTAAAAAAGTTCTCGCATTTTGAGAGTTGACTGTATTTTCATACCAAGAAGGTAAAGACTGGTGCCAGACTAAAGTATGTCCTCGATATTCCATACCGTGGGTGCGAGCAAAATTAAGCATCCAGTCTGCTGCTGTGAAATCGAAAGTTTCAGGTGTAGGGCGTAAGGTATTGGGATATACCGACCATTTCAATCCCCATTCCGGAACCAACATTCCACATTCTTTTATGACACTTTGAGCGTATTCTTCGTCACTCGAAAGTTGATCGTAACGTATAGCGGCTCCAAAAATCAGGTTTTTTTTCGCCGCACGTTGCTTGAGAGAGCCGTCTCCAGGATATTTTATGAATTCACTATTTGGATCGTCCAAAGCAAGAATTTGCTGACGTTTGAACTCATCTTTACCTATAAATACCGCACCCATGGCAGTAAAAGCGCCTAGACTAAATAGAAATTTTCGTCTAGCTAATAAATTTTTTTTAGACATAAGTAATTTCTAAGCAAGCTTGTAAAAACCAAGTCGTTGCTTGATTACTAACCACATAAACTGGGGATTTCCCATAACGTAACGTTTCCACAAACGTTTTGGTTCGACAATCAAGCGGAATAACCACTCCAATCCCCATTTTTGCATCCATAAAGGCGCTCTTTGTACCATATCAGCAACTAACTCAAAGCTGACTCCAATACCTAAAGAAACGGGTACTCCTAATTCTTGATAATTTTCATATATCCATTTTTCCTGTTTGGGAGCGCCCAATCCTACAAACAGAATATCCGGTGCTGCTGCTTTAATTTTAGAGTTAATCAGGGCTAGTTCTTCGGGTTGCGATTCAAATCCATAGGGTGGACAGTGAGTTCCGACTATTTTAATATTTGGATGCCGTGCTTGCAAAGTTCTTTTAGCCGCTTCTGCAGCCCCTGCTCGCCCGCCCAGTAAGAATATTTTCAGTCCTTTGTGTTCGGAAACAGCAGATAATGTTTCAAACAAATCCGTACCATTAACACGACCATTTAAGGGTGTTTTCAAGAACTTAGCAGACCATAATAACGAAACACCATCAGGTACTGCCAAAAATGCTTTTTCATAAATGTTGCGAAAATCAGCATCGCGCTGAAGACTTAAAACATGTTGTGCGTTGGGAGTTACTACATAAGAAGGAGTGCCACTAGTCAGGGCATGGTTTAGAATGCGATCTACTACATCATTAAAGCTGTAGTTATCAATTTTAACTCCACAGATATTTACCCTCATAATTTATCCTCTATATTTTTGTAGATTTTGAATTAGATTTTTAAAATTTGTCTGATTTGCGATCTGTGAAATGTTAAATTTCAGCAGCAGGTAAAAGAGTATTTTTCGATTTAGAGTCTAGCACCGAGTTATAAATTTTATGGAGTTGAGTACAGTAGGTTTTCACATCAAAAGGGATAACGCTTTGTCTGGCTGCATTTCCTAAAGAGACTCTCAAAGGTTTATTCTCAATTAATTCCTGCATTGCTTTAGATAGCTGTTGGATATCTCCCGGCGTAACTAACAAACCATTGTCTGTGGAGCTAACTAATTCAGGGATACCACCCACTGGCGTAACTATTGCAGGTAAACCCCAACCCATAGCTTCTAAAAGAGCCATTGGTAAGCCTTCGTTGTAGGAAGGTAAAACAAATACATCGATATCAGCAAGCAGTTTATCTCTAGTTTGAGAGTCTATCCAACCGAGAAATTTCACTTGATTTTGGAGATTTAGACTTTCAACTAATTTTCGTGCTTCTTCAATATCTCCATCTCCGGCAACGATTAATTCAGAACTAAATTGTAAGCAAGACGGCATTTGAGCAAAAGCTTTAATTAAATCAAATGTTCCCTTACGCGCGCCAACTCTTCCAAAAAAGCCAAATTTGATTAATGAATTATCCTCCCGAATTGGAATTTGAGCGGGTAATTCGGTAGGGTTAGGCAAAACTAAAACTTGTTTTTCCTTCAATCCCAAGTTGCTTATATAGTATTTTTCCCAAGTTTTGGAAAGAACAATAAAATCATCGCAGCGACGGGATATCTTACTGAAAACCGACTGCCCCCATTGAGGAAGTTTAGAGTAAGTTACATGAAATTCAGCTCCGTGAGCATGCATCAGTACGGGCTTATTGAAAATCAAAGCAATCAACGCGATGGCTGCTTTTCGTACTAGGCTGCCGCCATCTGAAATATGAACGTGTACGATATCAGCTTTACTAGTCAGTAAGTTCCATAATAATGCTGCAAAAGCTTTGATAAAAACTTTAATTCTATGGAGAATAGTGCCTTCATCATGGCTGGTTATATGCTGAAATTCAACATCCCTAGAAGCGTATTTAAGCATCAGCTTTTCAACCGTTGCTATGCCTCCATTTTGTTCTAGGCTAGCACCCAGCATAAGAATATTTAATTTGCTCATGTGTCCCTGATATCTAAAAAAATTTGTTAAAAAAGGTGTTTGGTTAAATTTTGTGGCGTAACTAAATCCAGAAGATTTGTATTAAATGAACTAAATCCGGAGGATTTGTATTAAATTTATTCTAATTTAATCATCGCAGAAACACATTATTTTGACATCAGCATAATTACAGAAGTAGTAAATACCTAAATTTGTTGCAAGTTATTTAGGACTTACGCAACCGGCACATTTTCCTCGTAGGGTGCTGTGACACTATGCTTGATTGTAAACGAAAAATTAAGCTTTTCGTGTCACGCACCACCCAAATCTTGTGACACTTGCGTAAGTCCTGTTATTAAAAAAATAAGGGCTAAAGCCCTTACTACGAACTATGAATTACCAACTATGAATATATTCTATTTTCTTAAGCAATCTCTAAGCTGTTTGGCAATAAGTTTGGCATTATCTGCTTTCAATACCATGGAGCGATGAGTACCGGGTATTTCATATACTTCTACTCCACCAATAGCAAATTTATCCCAACCTAAATTAGCATCTTCAAGTCCATAAAATTCAAATATAGCTGCGAAAATAGTTATCTTAACTGGTAATTGCTTTATTTCATCATATGCATTGGTAAATTTCTCAAGGCTTGACAACAATGGATCAAACTTTTTGCTCATTCTGTATTCTATTCGCTCTTTAAAAAAGTTTATTATATCTATTGGAGGAAGTTGAAAAACTTTCTTTAATCGTTGATAACGCTTTTGCCATGATGTTTTGTCTGCTAGATTTTCTACTTCTGGAATAGCAGTATCAAGCAGTCCTAAAAAAGCGACTTGTTCCTTTTCTTTGTATAATTGCCCTGCAATTTCGTAAGCAACCAAACCTTCGTAGGAATGACCCATTAAATGATAAGGTCCTTGTGGCTGAATCTCCCGCATTCTCTGTAAACAACGAGATGCCATTTCTGGGGCTATATCTAGGGGTTCCTGTATGATATACATCGGCTGTTCTGTTTCTAAATACTCTATCATTTGCTGATACAAGTAACCATTATTTGCAATCACAAATAATGGTGGTTTTTTCCCATTAGAATTAATTTTAATAACGATTTCGCTAGCGATTTCTTTTTGGGAAATAATCGCTGCTAATTCTTCAATAGTGGATGCTTTAAAAAAGATTGCCTGAGAAAGTTTTTTATTAAATATCTTCTCAATTTCTACCACCATAGATGTAGCCATCAGGGAGTTACCGCCTAATGAGAAGAAGTTATCTTTGATGCCAATTGGTTGAATGCTGAAAACTTGTTCCCAAAGAGCTACTAATTTCTGTTCTACTTCGTTGCGAGCCGATAAATATTCTTCTTCAAGATTAAGGTTTGTTTTATCAGGTTTGGGAAGAGCGCGACGATCTACTTTATCGTTTGGCGTTAGAGGTAAAGTGTCTAGAATGACAAATCCCGAGGGTATCATGTATTCCGGTAACCTGCTTTGAAGAAAATCTTTTAATTCTTTATTTGTAGGTGGTTGAGGATTTCGGGGAACGATATAAGCTATCAAGCGTTTATCGCCAGCTTCGTATTCTTGAGGAATAACAATAGCTTCTTTAACGGCAGAATTTTGGCTCAGAATGGTTTCTATTTCCCCTAACTCAATCCGAAAACCGCGAATCTTTACTTGATGATCGATACGCCCGAGAAAATCAATATTACCATCGGGAAGGAAACGGGCTAAATCTCCGGATTTATACATCCGCATTCCGGGATTAAACGGATCGGCAATAAACTTTTGTGCGGTTAAATCTGGTCTATTTAAATAACCACGTGCTAGGGAAACACCACCGATATGTAATTCTCCAGGGACTCCTATAGGAACTGGATTCAGACAAGAATCTAGAATGTAAATTTGCACGTTACCAAAAGGTCGTCCAATGGTCATTTCTATTAGTCCAGTATCTTCATTTATGGACTCAGATAATTTACATTTGGTAACGACTACAGTTGCTTCAGTAGGTCCGTAAGTGTTAATTAACTCCGGACATTGATTGTCCTTAAAAGATGTTTGCCATGTTCTGACTTTCTCGGGAATTACCGCTTCTCCACCGATAATTACTAATCTCAATGAAGGAGGTGCAACGTATTCTCCTGTTGCTAAATCGGAAGCTAATTGATGCCAGTATGCAGTAGGTAAATCTAATACAGTTAATTCCAATTCATGACATTTCTGAAGCATCCTAGAACCAGAAGTCAAAAAGTCATCGGTTCGCAGTATTAAAGTAGCACCAGATGTTAGAGAGACATACATTTCTTCCACTGCAACATCAAAACTAATCGATGCAAATTGCAAAATGCGATCGCGATTATTTATTCCATATTCTTTAGTTGCTGTTTGAGTAAAATTAACTAGGGAATTATGTTCAATCATCACTCCTTTTGATTTACCAGTAGAGCCGGAGGTATAAATTATATAAGCTAAGTTATTAGGTTTTACATCGCTTAAAACTGCTGATTCGCTCTCTTGAGAAATTATCTGCCAGTCTCTATCTAAACAGATTTTCCGCGCTTTATTTTCTGGTAGCTCAGATAGTAGATTCTCTGTAGTTAATAAAACTGGTACCTGAGAATCGTCCACCATATGAGATAAACGCTCTTGAGGATAAGCGGGATCTAAGGGTATGTAAGCACCACCTGCTTTGAGTATGCCTAAAATTCCCACTACCATCTCCAAACAGCGGTTGATGCAAATACCCACTGGGGTATCTGGTTTTACCCCTAAAGTTTGTAGATAATTTGCAAGCTGATTTGCCCGATTATCTAACTCTCGATAGGTAAGTTGTTGCTCTTGAAATATTACCGCTACAGCATCCGGCGTTTTGGTTACTTGTTCTTCAAAAAGTTGATGAATGCATTTGTCACGAGGATAATCAAATGCTGTCTGATTCCATTCTACTAAAATTTGATTGCGCTCAACTTCGCTTAAAATAGTCAGTTCTTTGACTTTGCAATCGGGATTTTCAACAATAGCTGTAAGTAAGTTCTCAAAATGGCCAACCATCCGTTTGATGGTTTGCGGCTCAAATAGTTCTTGATTGTATGCTACCGTTCCTTTCAAGCCTTCTTCTGCTTCAACTAGGAAGAAAGACAAATCTAATTGAAATTTATCAACGTCAATTGGTAATGGTGTATCTATTAAAGAAGCATCTTGCAAGCTAAACATAACTTGGAAAATGCTCGAATTGTTTTGATTCTCTGTGGTAGATAATTTTTCTACGAGTTGTTTCCAAGAAAAATCTTGGTATTTCAAGTCTTCGATTACAGCTTGATTTAATTGTTTTAATAATTCAATAAATGATAAATTCCCAGATACACTATTCCTAAAAGCTAATGTATTGAAATCTGAATTATCAGTTTGGGGAATATATGAACCAACAATTATATCTTCTTCACCAGTATATTTATGAAGAAGACATTTGAAAGCAGTTAATAAAGTTGAAAATAACTGACTGTCAGACGATTTATTTAAAGTTTTGAGAGATTGACAAAGCTCTTGAGAAAAAACAAAGGTTTCTACACCAACACAATAATCTCGATTGTCGCTTCTTAATTTATCTGTAGTTAGTTCTAAAACTGGTAGTCTAGTGCTGAGTTTGTCTTGCCAGTATTTTAAATTTGTATCAGACATGATGTGTAGTTTTTAGGAGATGCATTTCTTGTCCGTATATATATTTTCTAACAGAATTATCATTAAATCTCTTTAGAAAATATACTTAAATAGTAATTAAGATTAAACATTGTAAGGAAATATTTTTTGACGTTCTGGTGGTAGTTGTACAGAAAAAGCAACTGCGACATAAAGAACCCAAAAAATATCATTTTGTATCATCAATGTAGTTTCACTGATATTTGCCAGGAACATATAAGTCATATATGTTAAAGGCCAAAATCCTTCAGATGTTCTAGTTACTCGCAGCCAATACAATGCTTTGGGTAAAGTGATAGCCAAATATCCAAAGAAATATATTAATAACCCTAATAATCCTATTTGTAACCAAAGATCTAAAAAGCCATTATGAGAATTAGGAGGAGTCCAACCAGTTGCTTGCCAAATGTAGAAAGAAGGAGTATCTGGGCCATACCAGAAAGCACCATAACCATAACCTAAGAAAGGCTGTTGTCCAATCATTTCAAAGATATAGGGCCACATATCTCCACGACCAGTA
>ERZ1740059.1677-NODE-1677-length-11033-cov-3.699672_pt1 | contig 11033 bp, 12 predicted proteins | sample MGYA00581744_ERZ1740059 | MGnify/ENA primary metagenome ERZ1740059 (study PRJEB43018, sample SAMN04849738) | marine metagenome | isolation source: floating plastic debris | place: Pacific Ocean | collected 2008-08-28 | study: EMG produced TPA metagenomics... | reverse complement strand
ATATCATGGGGTTTATGGGGAAGACGTAGAAGCTGCTCTACGTTTTCTGTTTAATGCCATGTCTGCCAAGGAAACAGAAGGTTTTCCTTTCTCTGGAATTCCTGAAATGATTTACATGGATAATGGACCAATTACCCGCAGTTCTATTTTCCAGAAAGTGATGGGCTATTTGGGAGTTGAGATTTGCACCCATCTACCCCAAGGAAAAGATGGACGTAGAGTTACAGCTAGGTCAAAGGGTAAAGTAGAGCGACCATTTCGCACTGTCAAAGAGATGCACGAAACCCTCTACCATCTCCACGTACCAGAGACGGAAGCAGAAGCCAATGAATGGCTAATGCGTTTTCTGATTCATTACAACAGCAAACCCCATCGCAGCGAAAACCATTCTCGTCTGAATGATTGGGTGAAAAACTTACCCCCAGAAGGAATTAAATCTATGTGCAGTTGGGAGAGATTTTGTACCTTCGCCAGAGAACCAGAAAAACGCCGAGTCGGTATTGATGCCAGGATTACCGATATGGTCCTTATCATCCTGTAGGCAATCCCATTCCTCAAGGTCGCTATCGCAGCTTTAAGAAAACTACTACCCAGAAAAGAGTCGACCGCATTGAAGTTCTAGCAAAAAAACTATCTTTACCTCAGTCATCTACAGGAGTGGCTAAATTGCCAGCAATCGTTGAAAACGTACTTCCTTTCCCCGTTCAGTCCTTTGTTGACCCTGACCCTTTTGGCGAACTGTTCTTTGCTAATACCATTGCTGCCAAACACGCCATTGCCGATTACCTAGTCAAACCCTTAGCCAAGTTAACCTCAGAACAAATGTCAGCAGTCAACTCAATTCTCGAAACTACCCTCAATAAACAAGAAGTGATGAGCCAGATTCGGGATTATTTTAGCGATTCAACAGGGGAGGTGTAGGAGTGTTTAGCGAAGTGATGGAATATTTTGGCTTGGAAAAAGAACTCGACCATTTAGGTTATTTTGAAACCGAAGCCCAAGCTCATTTAGAAAAGGAGCTAAAAAAAATCATCGGTCAAGGTAGATTAATTGCCCTGTCTGGCATTGTTGGTTCTGGAAAAACAACTTTTCTACAACGCTTAATCAACGATTTAAGCAGCACTAAAGAAATCATTGTTTCCCGCTCTCTAGCTGTGGAGTCAGATAAAGTCAGCCTTTCTACCCTGATTACTGCGCTGTTTTACGATCTATCAACGGAGAAGGATTTGAAAGTCCCCACTCAACCTGAAAAGCGAGAAAGAAGACTGCTAGCATTGATTCAAAAATGCCATCGCGAACGCTTCGTCCGCCGACAGCTTCGCTGGCGAATCGCTCCAGCGATTGTAGCTTTGTTTGTAGATGATGCTTATGGACTGCATCACCGCACCTTAGTAGGGCTAAAACGATTAATCGAATTAGTTCGCCATAACGGAGGAACTTTGAGCGTTATTTTAGCAGGGCATCCCAAACTAAAAAATGACCTCAAAAGACCAGCCCTTGAAGAAATTGGCGGACGTACTAATGCTTTTGCCCTGGAAGGCATTCGCGGTCATCAAGAAGAATATATTGAATGGGTTTTGAAACAGGCTACTAAAAACAAACTTCAACCGACGGAGATTCTGACTCAAGAGGCAATTACTTTTCTGGGAGAGCGATTATCAACTCCCTTACAAATCGAGCAATATCTAACTCTGGCAATGACTGAAGCCTATCAAGTGGGAGTCAAACCCATTACTGCCGAGTTTATGGAAACGTTTTTAGCTATTGGTTTAGATGACCTCGAACCCAGCTTAATTCGTCACGGATACAATGCCAAAACTTTAGCTGAGTTGTTGAATGACAGGACTTCTGAGGTACGTTCTTTTCTGCACGGTCAATTACCTCCAGGGAGAACGACTGATATGCGAGAGCAGATGCTCAAGATTGGTATTCCTTTGTAAGTGTAGGTTTGATGAGGAGAGAAGAAATTATGACTGCGGAAGAATTACTTGAAAGGTATGCTGCTGGTGAAAGAGACTTTAGTGGATCTGATTTGAGAGGGGCTGATTTGAGAGGGGCTGATTTGAGAGGGGCTATTTTGTCTGGTATTACTTATTACTCTTCGCAAAGCTAACTTAAGGAATGCCGACCTCTCGGGGGCTATTTTGCACGGTTCTGGTTCGCTGCGTGCTGATTTCAGCAATGCTATTCTCAAAGGGGCTGACTTGAGTCCCATGAGCCTGGCTTATGCCAATCTAACTAATGCCGTTCTCAGATGCGCCAACCTTAGAGCTGTCAACTTCACCGAAGCCAATTTGACGGGTGCCAACCTTGAAAGTGCTAATTTGACTGACACTATTTTGAGGCGAGCTGAACTGGGAAGAACCAAGCGGGATTTTTCTATCATGATCGGGACTGATCTTGAAGGTGCTATTTTCAACGGCAAAGAAATCAAAGGATTGTTCTGTGCTTACGGAGCTTTCTACTACTACACTATTATGCCCGATGGTACTACTTTGGTTGGTCCTGAATATGGAAGATAAGAAATACTGAAAATTCAGAACTTGACTATCGAAGAGAGGTTTTGCAGATAATGTGAGCCAGAAATAAGTTTTGCGAGCCATTTGCAAATTAATCAGAGTCCATCTGCAATTATTGTGAGCCGAAGCCCAGATTTTTTGCAAATTAATGTGAGTCGAAAACGCGAGTTTTTGCGAGCCGAGGCTCTAGCTTTTGCAAGCCGTTACAGCTAGACGACGATCTGGGCGTACGCCCTGCGTTTCAAACTTCATCTAGCAATTAATCACAGAGGAGAATTACTTAATATAGCTTTGACAACGGGAAACATTGATGACCGCAAACCAGTTAAAGAATTACTGAAAGAACAGCATGGTCAGTTTTTCGGTGACAAAGGCTATATCTCAAAAACATTAGCTCGGGATCTGAGAGATTCAAATGTCATACTTGTCACCAAATTTAAAAAAAATATGAATAATCGGCTTATGACCTTGCTCGATAAGCAACTATTACGAAAAAGAGCAATCGTTGAATAAAGCTCTGGAGAGCTTCGACGTGCTTCGCACGGCGGAGTGCCGTAGGCACTCATTGAACAGTTAAAGCATATCAGCCAGATCGAACACTCACACCATCGTTCACCTACTAACTTTGTAGTTAATTTATTAGCTGGCTTAATTGCCTACTGTCATCGCTCGAAAAAACCATCTATTGCCGTTGATGACTTCGTTTTATCTACTCCTGCTTAACCCGAACTCACGTTATATATAAGAAGCAATATAACAGATAGTTTATTCTAGAAAGGTTTTGTATCATTATCATCAATATTGAGTACAAAAAATTATCTTGTCATATTAAAAGTGATCGCTTCTGAGACAAATAACTGACGTTACGCACCAATAACATTAACTAGCCATTAAATTTAGATTAATTCCCAAAACCTCGATCCAAACCTTCGCGTCGCAAGGAAGAGGTTTATCTGGATTGTAAACAACTCTACAGGGAGCAGGAATTTCTAACTGATGTACATAGCTTTTCTGCGCTCCCTTTATAGCAATTACAGGCTTTCTATCTTCAGGAGTTTTTTTGATATTTTGCTTAATCAGATTGCTATTAATATGAACAATTAGCTTTTGTGGCTTTTTGCTTGTTTTCTAAGTCCCTGGTTGTCCTCGTTTCGCTTTTTTTATCATTGGCATTCCATTATGTAAGGGAATCAACCAATAGCGACCTGATTTATAAGCCCCCACTACTCTTCCTTCGAGCAGCAATTTCCTGAAGGTGCGCGTTCCCTGTTCGCCGTCAGGTGGCAGAGCCTATCGGCTCAGAGCGTCGCTAGGCGCGACTTCGAGCTTTGCTCGTGCGGAACGCGCACCAAAAAAGAGATGCAGCTTGAGTGGTGAGTATGTACATGGATAAATTAAGTATTCCGAAGTAGCTCTACTATAGACATAGCAGAGATTCAAATCTCAATCAAAGATTTGTAATCTGAGCTAAATTATTTCAGATTAATACTCGCCAAAGAGCGATCGCAGTCTAAACTGCCACAAGACAGCGCAGATGCGCTATCGTCGGCGATCGCCTTCAATACAAAAGCGATCGCTTTAATTCAAATAATTATCTTACTAAACACCGACTTGAGATTCTACTTTCTTTTCTTCTTGTAAAGCAGCATAAAGACGGTTAAGGGCTTTAATGTAGGCTCTTGCAGATGCCACAATAATATCTGTATTAGCAGCACGTCCAGAATATACTCTCTCTTTATAACGGAGGCGAATAGTCACTTCACCTATCGCATCAATACCTGCGGTGACGGATTGAACAGAAAATTCGATTAGCTCGTTGGGGATATTAGTAACGCGGTTGATTGCTTTATAAATTGCATCAACTGGCCCTGTACCAATGGCTGCATCGGTTAGTTCTTCACCGTTTGGGGTACGAAGAGTCACGGTTGCCGTAGGACGAGAGCGATCGCCACAGGATATTTGTACTAGTTCTAAACGGAATAGTTCGGGAGGCTGGCGAATTTCATCGCTAACAATCGCTTCGATATCCCAGTCGCTAATTTCTTTTTTCTTATCAGCAACTTCTTTAAAACGCACAAAAGCTTTGTTAAGGTCGGTTTCAGAAAGCTCAAAACCTAATTCTTTTAAACGAGTGCGGAAAGCATTGCGTCCTGAATGTTTGCCTAAAACAAGCTGCTGATTTCCCGTTACGCCAATGGACTCTGCATCCATTATTTCGTAGGTTAGCTTATTTTTAAGTACTCCGTCTTGATGAATACCCGATTCGTGAGCAAAAGCATTGGCACCTACAATTGCTTTGTTGGGCTGTACCATTACCCCTGTACGATTGGATACTAGGCGAGAAGTTTTATAAATCTGCTTGGTATCAATGTTGGTCAAAGGCTCGGTCGATTCGGCGGGTTTACCCAAGAAAGGATTAAAGTACTGACGACGCACATGCAGAGCCATTACTAACTCTTCTAGGGCGGCATTTCCTGCTCTTTCACCAATACCGTTGATGGTGCATTCTAGCTGTCTTGCGCCGTTTTTAACTGCTTCTAAGAAATTAGCTACAGCCAAGCCTAAATCGTTATGACCGTGTACAGAAACAACTGCTTGGTCGATATTAGGTACATTATCGCAAATACCTTTAATCAATGCACCAAATTCAGTAGGAGTGGTATAACCTACAGTATCGGGAATATTAATTGTAGTTGCTCCACAGGCGATCGCAGCTTCTAATACCTGATAAAGATATTCCGAATCCGTCCGCACTGCATCCATCGGCGAGAACTCCACGTCATCCATAAAGGATTTGGCGTAAGTCACCATTTCTTGAGCAATATCTAATACTTCTGAGCGAGATTTTTTCAACTGATACTCAAGGTGAATATCAGATGTAGAAATGAAGGTGTGAATTCTACCTTTTTTCGCAGGTGCTAATGCTTCTGCTGCGGCTTTAATATCTGCTTTAATTGCTCTAGCTAAACTACAGATTACGGGGCCGTCTTGTGTACCTACCTGTGCAGCAATTTTCTGTACTGCCTCAAAATCCCCAGGGCTAGCAAAAGCAAATCCTGCTTCAATTACATCAACTCCCAGGCGGGATAGAGAATGGGCAATTTCCAGTTTTTCTTCAACGTTGAGAGTCGCGCCAGGAGATTGTTCTCCGTCTCTTAAAGTGGTGTCGAAAATAATAATGCGGTCTTGTGAATTGTCCATAATCTAAACTTTGTAGATCGTTATTGATAGATCGTTGCTAGTGGATTTTTGCTTAATTTAAAAGCTAATAGCTTTCTCTCAGTTTGTTCAAGATGCTTGTATTTGTGTATCCTGATTGAGCAACATTACTTAAGAATTATAGGCTATATCTTTGAAGAGAAAAACTAGAAAAAGCGATCAAGAAATAAACAAGTTGTTGTTTGATAATTAATGATTGATTGCCATTGTGATCAGTCCTTGCTGACCAACTAGAATTTCTCTAATCAAAGTGAACAATCCCACCCAAATAATTGGCGTAATATCTACCCCACCAATAGGAGCGACTATCTTACGTAGAGGGCGAAGAAATGGCTCTGTAGGTAGAACAACCAGGTTAAAAGGAAAACGAGTAAGCTCGGCTTGAGGATACCAAGTCAGGACGATTCTGAAGATAAATAGAATTGTCATTAATCCTAGTAAAAGACTAACTGCGATTGCGCCCAAACTTGATGGATTCATAGGTTTGATTGAAAGTAATACCATTGGTCAGCAATATTACGTAATGTAAATATCTATTATGTATTGTACTAGCATTTTGTGGTCTAAAAATCTAGAAATATTAACAATATAGAAAGACAGTCGCTCTTTATTCTGTCTTCTTTTGACCCCGATCCCCTTACAATATAAACTGAAGCTTTAGTAAAAAGTGATATTGTAATTGATTTTAGTTTTGGTTAAAAAACTTTTAGAATTACAAAACAACGTAAATTAATAGTAGATAGACAAAAAATAGTCAGGATAAAAAATATGACTCCTTCATTAACTAATTTTCTTTTAAGTATTGGATTGGGTGCAGTTATTGTGGTTATCCCCGCAACCATAGCTTTGATCGTTCTCAGCCAAAGTGACAAAATCAAACGCAGATCTTAATCTAGGGCATTGATTGCCAATAAAATATTATTAATTTTTAAGCGACGGAAACGTTCTCTAAATCGAGAACAGGTAGCACTACCTAAGTTCCGTCGTTATATTTTTATCGGGTTGGCTCTTCGTTTCTATATGAGCTTTAAGATAGAACAGTTATAACCATTCTGGGTAAATTATATTTGTACATCCCTTAAGATGAGTATATAAATATTCTTACTCACAACTATGAGAACCAGATTAGGAGAATTGTAATGGTCAATTTTGGGCTGAATGCAGCAGCTATATTAGGTTTATTCTTAGCAGTAGCGGGAGCAGGTTTGTTTTTCCTGCGCTCAATTCGCCCAGAGTTAGCAAGGGATTATGATATATTTTTTGCTGCGGTGGGTTTGCTTTGTGGAATTATCTTACTCTTCAATGGTTGGCGACTAGACCCTATTCTGCAATTCGGACAGTTTTTGTTAACAGGAACAGCAATTTTCTTTGCTTTTGAAAGTATTAGAATGCGGGGAGTGGCAACAGAACAAGCTAGACGCAATACTCCAACGGTAGATCGCGATCGCACTGTCAGTAGAACAAGGGTATATACTGAAGCAGAATTTGACCAAATCGACCCCTATGACGATGTATATGAGGGTGCCAAGCCCAATTACAATAGTCCAAGATTAAGAGGCTATGACGAACCCAACCCTCGCTCTTCCCGTCGTCCAGATACTCGAAGAAGACCATCTCCTGCTACGGATATTAGAGATGAACCCCGACGCACCGCCAGTCGCAATCGTCCCGAACCTCAAGATTATGCCGAACGAACTAATAAAAACGATCGCTATCCAGAAAGAGATAGTCGTCCTCGTCGTCGTCCTAGCCCACCTCCTGTCGATGATTACAGCAGTCGTGTTTCCAGAGACGAGTGGGCAGACACACCCCGCACCTCACCTCGTTCTCGCCCTCGTCCAACCAGAGACGATGTTTATTCTAATCCCACCCCACCAGCTACCGCCAGACGTAGACCAAGCCCAGCGGATTTGGGCAGAAGCTATGAACCAGAAGATAGCTATGATGGCGATGACAGATATGATTCAGATAACTTAGGAAGCAGCTATGATGATGCTGGTATGGGTAGAGGTTATGAAGAAGATGAAGCACCCATTCCTGGTGATTATGTAGTGGATTATCAGCCTTTGGATGATGCTGGATCTGATTATTCAGATGATTATGATGATTCTCCCCAAGATGACTATGACAATTACGATAATCGAGGCGATAACAATCCTGGAGATGATTATAGAGATCGCCCTGATACTCGTACACCAATTAACTTCGATAAATAGTAATTTTATTTTTAAATAGATAATGTGTGGCGATCGCTTTTTGTCTAGCTATTTAGTTTATCCTATCGAATAAATTATTTATCCAGGCAATGAATTTGAAAGCGATCGCATTTTTATAGGACAGTACTTTTGCGGTGATAGCCTGCCCCTTTGGCATTCCTGGTTTTTCTTGTAGTGCTAACCAGCTATGAATCAAAGCTTTTTGACGATGGGTTAAAGAATAAAGATTAATTTTTTCTGTCTCAATTTCTTTTAAAAGAGATTCTACTTTCTCCCTTAACTTGTCTTCGGTGGGAATAAGATAGCCAACAAAATCTTCTAACATTCCTGGTAACTTATTGTCAGGCATCAACCACACGCCTATTTTAGGTTTTTCTGGTTGAGCATCGATCCAGCCATCTTCAGGGGGTATTTTTGGAATATTTTGATAGCCGAACTTATTTAACCTATCAGTTACTGCTTGCCATCGGGCTGCAACATCAAAATCTGCATCAACTACGATACCTAAAGTTTCTAAATTCTCTTCTGCTAACTTTACTGGCAAAGTTTTTAATAAATTCTCAATACCTCCTTGAATAGGAAAGACAAAAGAAAATAAATCGGATATCTTATGCTGTTTACATAAAGCGTCAATGACTTGCTTATCAGAATTGCCTTCAACTAATAATTGATTGGGTGTAGATTTTGACTGTCGAGATTTTAACATCAACGAACCTCAATACCTTCACGAGTAGCCACATCTAAATCATCTGCATCATATTCTACAGCTCGAAGTTTTCCGTACTTACTATCTAGGCGGAATAATTTACCAATGGACTTATTTTCTACCTGAGATTATGCTTCTTGAAAAGCAGCAATACAATCCCAACAAAGGGTAGTAGCAAATACCTGTACGTTTAATTCTTTTGCGGTTTCTAATATTAAACGCCACATATCTGTTTGTGCTTCGTAATGCAGTCCTGTTTCTATTTCATCTACTAGCAAAACTCCATCTTCTGCTGTTACCAATGACATGGCTAATGTCAAAATACGATACATACCATCTCCCATACTACTTAGAGGGATTGGGGATTCTATATTTTTAAGTTTTAATCTAATTAAATTAGCATTATTACTACTGGAAAAGCTTATTCTTTCTAGATTACTATCAATAATTTTTAAGGCTTCAATGATTTTATTTTCTTTTGGAGTTAGATCGATTGCATCCCACATCAACGTTACTTTATCAAACAAAAATTTATTTATAGAAACAAAAATGCAATTACTAATTTTTGTTCCTGTTTGCATATAATTATTTCTTTTTATTCGTCTATTAATTTCAATGTATTCTTCGTTTTCAAGACTTATGATATTATTTTTATTTGATTTTTATATAATTTTATTGTCATCTTAAGCTACCAAAGAATATTCTTCACTAAAATGCAAAGATTTTCGAGAATGCTCAAAACTATATTTTTCTTGATTTATATAAAAGAAATTAAGAATTATCTGTTGATAAACACTTTGATTAGAAGCAATTTTAATCTTATCTTGTTGATTTACGTTGCGACCATAGAATAAATGATTGACAGAATAAAACAATGTATCGTCATCAAAAAAATAAGTAGTACGATTATCTATTATTTCCATTAATGTTGCTTTTTTATCAGAATTAACTAATAAATAAATAGCTTCTAATAAACTTGTTTTTCCACTATTATTATTACCGACAAAAAGGTTAACCTGTTCTAAACCATCAATATGAAAATTGTCAAAGCAACGATAGTTTTGAACAGTAAGATCGCGTAACATACTTACCTCTGTGTTGAGATGCGCTAGATGATGATTATATCGAAATTAAAACTTGTGTAACCCATAACTGACAATCATCGTTTTTTGGTGGGCAATAGAAGTTTGTGAGAAGTAGTTATGCATATTTACTTTTGTTGCCCACCCTACTACTCTGAAGGGAGGTTTCATAAAATGCCCTTACTCCATTGCACCATTATTTTCCAAATACTCTTTTGCCACCTGTGGTTTACCCCAAATAACCGTTTCCTTTTTATAAATTACCATCCCTGGTTTTGCACCCTTAGGTTTGTAAACATCCTTTGGTTTGGTGTAGGTTACTGGAACTTGTTCGCTTTCGCGAGCTTGACTATAGTAAGCAGTAAGATCGGCGGTAAACTGTAAGTCGGCTTCGCTGGCTACTGCACCAGGATCGAGGCGCAACAATACATGACTTCCTGGTATTTCTTGAGTATGAAACCAGAGGTCATATTCAACTGCAGTGCGAAAGGTTAAGATATCGTTTTGACGGTTGTTACGACCAACCCAAACTTCATACCCTGAAGGAGATTTATAACGGTATGGTTGTGAATCTTTATCTTCTTTTCGACTGTCTCCCTGACGTTCGTTAGTAAGATAGTTTTGTTGGATTAATTCGTCTTTGATTTCGGCTAATGCTTGCAAATCTTCGGCGGTTTGTTTTTCATTTTGCAGTTGATTGAGAGATGTTTGTACTTGAGATAGGTAATTAATCTCTGTTTCTACTTCAGCTAATAAAGGCACTACTGCATCTTTTGCCCGCTTTAGTTTCTGGCTAGTTTTATAAATGGCTTGGGCGTTTTGTGCGGGGTTTTTCTCTACATTTAGCTTTATTTTGACGGGTTCGCCTGTTTCAAAGTCTTCTATAGTTATTGACTTCATTCCTGGCTGGATTTCGTGGAGATGCGCCATTAACAAATCCCCTTTGTGACGATAGTCTTCCGCGTCTTTTGATTGTTCTAAACGATCGCGAAATGTTTTTGCTTTAACGTTGAGTTTTTTAAGTAAGTTGTTTAACTTTTTGCGAAAATAAGAGAAACTTTGCGAGAGAATTTTAAGATTTGCGGAAACCGAAGTCTTTCGGTATCCAAATTCCTCTCTCAAATCTCCCAGGATCTCGCCGATCGCTGGAGTTGAAAATGGCTTGCAGTCGCCCGGCGCCATTCGGGGATGCTTGCTTCTGCTCCGCAGGGGGATAGGGCCCAACATAAAGGTGTTCAGATCACTCATAAATTTTGATTTGCAACAACTCACTCATTGAAAAATTTGAATG
>ERZ1740059.1676-NODE-1676-length-11039-cov-3.101511_pt1 | contig 11039 bp, 8 predicted proteins | sample MGYA00581744_ERZ1740059 | MGnify/ENA primary metagenome ERZ1740059 (study PRJEB43018, sample SAMN04849738) | marine metagenome | isolation source: floating plastic debris | place: Pacific Ocean | collected 2008-08-28 | study: EMG produced TPA metagenomics... | reverse complement strand
CCCTATCCGGCTCTGGGCACCTTTCTGCCTGGTGCCATACTAATGCTCTTTATCCAGCGTCATATTAGGGCCACCAAATAGAATGCGCCACCAGGCACGCGGGGTACGATAAGTACCTAAGTCCTTAAAGATATCAACCCATTCGTGAAATACCAACCATACAGGGTTATAACTGTCTACTGGCTTAAGAATTCCGTAGTTCACTTTCTCCTCTTCCTCCTGGAAAGTACCAAACATGCGGTCCCAGATAATGAAAGTAGAACCGTAGTTCTTGTCGAGGTACTTATCGTTGGTACCGTGGTGTACCCGGTGGTGACTAGGAGTAGTGAAGATATACTCGATCGGTGCTGGTAATTTCCTTACCAATTCCGTGTGCAACAAGAATTGGTACAAGACCTCAATCTGGTTAGCGACAAAGAAAACTACTGGGTGGAAACCCATGAGCGCAACTGGAATAAAGAAAATAATCTTAATGTGCTGCGTCCACGAAAGACGGAAGCCTACCGTAAAGTTGTAGTGCTCTGAGTTGTGGTGCGTAACGTGGGTAGCCCACCAGAAACGCTGCTCGTGAGAAATACGGTGCGACCAATAACGACAAAAGTCGATAGCCACCATACAAAGCAGATAAGACCACCATTCTGGCGGAATAAACCAAGGCACCATATTGTAGAAAAACAGAATGATAGTGAACAACGCCACCTTCACTAGTGCACTCACCGCAATGTTTCCAAGTCCTATGACCAAAGCCGAAACTCCATCCTTTTCATCGTAGTGCTCGTGCAATTCTTTAGTACGAATGTACCATTCGATCAAGACCATGATGAACATGACCGGCGCGGCGTAAATAATAACAGGTGGCAGGTCCATGCTCAGGATCTGCTCAATCGTAAAAGTTGGTTTCTCCATGATTATTTGATGATAGTTGCAGTCTTATTGTTAAGAATAGCTAACGCAATGGCAATACTGCCACGTAGCAATTGCTCGCTCAGGCTTTTCAGTGTCGACTTGTGATGATAACAGCTTTTTCGAGGTTGGACTGCGAAGATAAGTCCTACATGCGAATATTCGCTTATTTATACTGTTAATCTCTTCCTATTTGACCTGTATCTTACAGTGGCTAAGCCCAACCTTTAATCCAAATATCGCTTATTAAGCCCTTGATAAGCATCGATTCGACGATCGCGGAAGAAGGGCCATATCCGTCTGACGTCCTCTGTTCTTGCCCGGTCAATTTCCACTACAGCTACCGCCGCTTGCTCTTCCGGGGCCGTATACAACAACTCACCTTGCGGACCAGCAACAAAGCTTTGCCCCCAAAATTGGATACCGCCCGTCTGACCGGAAGGGTCGGTTTCAAAGCCCGTACGATTTACAGTAATAACGGGCAATCCATTAGCAACCGCGTGCCCGCGTTGAACCGTTTGCCAAGCAGCAAATTGTCGTTGTTGCTCTTCCTTGGGATCGGTACTCTCATAACCGATGGCCGTTGGATAAATCAAAACTTCCGCTCCAGCCAAGGCCATTAAGCGGGCCGCTTCCGGATACCACTGATCCCAGCAAACCAACACCCCTAGCTTACCCAAAGAGGTAGTAATAGGGTGGAAACCTAGATCACCAGGAGTAAAGTAAAATTTTTCGTAGTAAGCAGGATCGTCTGGAATGTGCATCTTACGATAGGTGCCGGCTATTTTTCCGTCTTTTTCCAGTACAACCGCCGTATTATGGTATAAACCTGGGGCACGTTTTTCAAAAAGAGACAGCACTAATACCAGCCCAAGTTCAGCAGCCAGTTTACCAAAACGATTGGTGCTGGGGCCAGGAATGGTTTCCCCTTGATCAAAGACTGTTGTATCTTCTGTTTGGCAGAAGTAAAGACCACAATGTAGTTCTTGCAAGACCACCAGTTCAGCGCCTTTAGCAGCACATTGCCTTATACCAGCTATGCTCTTGGCCATATTCGCTTCCCGGTCTACACTGTTCGCTTGTTGTACAAGACCTACACGCAACGCATTCATGCTAAAATAGAGGTAGATGAGGCGCAAAGATAGTGCTCCCTAAAACAATTACGGCTTCCCCCGGGCGGGAGAAGCCGTAAATAAACATTGAGAGAGAAATTCGAACGCAAATTTAAAAAGTACTGGAGTTTAGTTGGTGGCCTTGAGCCACTCTTTTGGTTCGGAATTTCTATTAATACATCATCTGGTACAAAAGTACGCTTCCTCCTCCCCCCATAAAACCCCATAAAAGGGGGGTACTCTTTTTATCTAAAAGCGAACATTAGCCAAGCCCACCATATCCTTCACCTCTTTCACAGTGGCCTGGGCGCGTTTCCGAATTTCAGCACTGCTGGCTTTAATTTGGTTCTTAACCGCCTTTTTATCAGACAACAGCTCAGCTCTGCGCTCACGGATTGGGGCACTTACTGCTTCCAATCCATCCGCTACAGCCTGCTTCAGGTCTGAATAACGCAAAGCACCGGCTTGGTAATCATCTTGCAAACTATCGTGCGCTGCTTGTTGCCCTGCGGCTTTGAGTAAGCGGAACAAGTTTTGCACACCGGGGCTCATTTCTCCCGCGGGTGAGTCACCGGTATCCGTAACTGCTGAGCGGATTTGCTTCTGAATTCGAGCAGGATCGGCAAACAAGTCAATATTGTGTTTCTCGCCCAAACTGGCACTCATTTTACGAGTAGGGTCGGCAGTTGACATCACTTTGGGTACCTCAGTGTACAGAGCTTCCGGTAGGGCAAAATACTCCTTACCTAGAATGTTGGTAAAGAGCTGAGCGATATTACGAGTCAACTCCAAGTGCTGCTCTTGATCCTTCCCCACCGGTACCTTAGTGGCATGATAGATAAGGATATCAGCAGCCTGCAGTACCGGATAAGTGTACAACCCAACAGAAATAAAGCCTTCCTGTTTTTCCGCACTTTGCGAACTCTTGTCCTTAAACTGCGTCATACGGGTTAGCTGCCCGTAGCTAGAGAAGCAATTAAGAATCCAATTCAATTCTGCGTGTTCCGGCACCAATGACTGGATAAAGAGGTTCTCGGGCTTAATATCGGCTGCCAGCAGATTAATCACCAAATCCCAACTGTTCTGTCTGAGTTTCTGGGGTTGAAACGGCATAGTCATGGCATGATAATCAACCACGCAATACAGACAGTCGTACTCCTCCTGTAGACGCAACCAGTTTTGAACGGCTCCGAAGTAGCGTCCAAAATGAAGATTGCCCGTTGGTTGAATACCAGATAAGATTGTACTCATGATGAGATTGAATTAGATTTAGAGTCTGTTTGAAATTCCCTCGATGGGCTTGAATCGGCTAATATCGGCTCAACCTGCGTTAAATTTTTCGCCGAATCGCCCGCATTCGACTGCAAAATTTGCCTTGTTTGATCCAATATGAGCTCAATTACACCTCATCAGGAAAAATTTAAACAGGCTCTTAATTTCGGTACAAAAAAGCAAGAAGGAAAGTTCCAGGAAGTTACTTGGCAACGCTTATTTCATAGCTGCCATCAATGAAATTTCGATATTAACGAACTTTGGCAGGTTAGCTACTTCCACCAATTCACGCGCCGGTGCCGTATCTTCCTGGAAGTAGGTAGCGTATACGGCGTTGATGCGAGAATAGTTGTTCATATCACTGACGAATACCGAACACTTTAGCACATCCTCAAAACTGAGTCCGGCTTCGATAAGGATTGCCTGAAGATTTTGTAACACCTGGTGTGTTTCCTCTTCAATGGTACGGGTAATGAGTTCTCCACTTTTGGGATCTAGGGCAATTTGTCCAGATACATACAGCGTCCCATTATGGGCAGTAGCCTGATTGTATGGACCAACAGGTGCGGGAGCGTTAGGGGTATTGATAATTTGCTTCATTGGGCATTAGTTTATTAAGGCAGGGTCAAACAAGTAGAGCTCCAAACCCGAATTTCAGGCAGGAGCTCCTATTTCTTAGCGCTTGCTACTTTACAATAATTGCCTAGTAGCAATACATACTGAAGTAAAGCTGAACTAGTCTAGTTCTGGTGCCTTGATCAACAATTTACCACGGTAGTAAGTGTTACCCTCAGCATCTTCGTAAGAGCGGTGGTACAAGTGGCGCTCACCTGTAACCTTGCAAGTAGCAATTTGTGGCGTTGTTGCCTTATAATGCGTACGGCGCTTGCGCTTGCGCTGCTTTGAGATTCTACTTTTAGGATGTGCCATCGTTATTGTTTTTTCACCAGCTTAAGCCGGCAATAGTTGTACTTATTATAAAATGGAAATCAGTTTTCGGGCTGTTTCCAGTTTTTCAATGCATCACGAAGCGGGTTGTGGCTTTCTTCGCCTCCACTTTCGTTGCCTTCCAAGTAGGAAAGCATTTCTTCATCACAGGTGGTATTGGCATCTTCGCAGGATTTGATCATCGGTATGCCAAGCAAGATATACTCGTAGGCAAACTGAGCAACACTCCAGACTGCTGTTTCTACAGGAATGTAGACCACATCTTCATCCTCGTTGTTCTCTTCCTCCTCACCGAATTTAACCAGCAGTTGGTTTGCTCCTTCTATCGGCAGTTGTATCTGCGCTAAACAGCGATCACATTTTTCTGCTACCCACCCACTGTAACTAAAATCCAGGACCAATAAATTAGGGCGCTTATCTAACTCTAAGCTCAATTCTACCTGAGCCTGTTGCACCGGGCTATCCGGAAAAGCAGCAAAAAACTCGTTGTCTACCGCGAATGTAATCTGATGATAACCGGTTCCTAATCCTTTGAGTGGCAGGATGTATGGTTGTAGTGTGTCCATGTTGTGTCTACTTTTAGACCCAGTGATACCCACCTACAGGGCATTGCTTTACTTAAAAGCGGCTGCAAAGATACTTGTTTACCCCCATTTATCCGAGCTTTTAGACAAAAATTTACTTGGCGCCGAATTCCCCATCAGAAATGTGTTAATTAAAGTTGCCTTAATGCAAAAACAGGGTCATTCCATCTCGTATTTGTTAGCTTTGCTACAGCAACTACTCGTGCTTATTTCCAGACATAATTGTAAGGCCCTGCAATCTACACTTACCGCGCTTTTCTGATCTTGGTTTCAGAACTGATGTTCTGTACTGTACCTATAATAACACTCACAAACTGCTGATCGCATGAGATTTTGGCGCGTACTTAGCCTGTTGTCCCTAGTTTTGCTTCTCGCCCCTCGCCTTTCAGGCCAGACTACACTATTCACCGATGCTGGAACATCCTACACTAATACTGATGGACCAACTTTTGACAATTATGGGCCAGTAGATATTTCTACCTGCGCTACTGTCATCATTTCTTTCGACTATGAATTCTCTTTACCCTGGGAGAACAGTGGAAATATGGAAACATCCGACGAATGTGGTTCCTTTGGTGATCCTTGTAATGCAGACCCTGCTGACCCTATGGCTGGTGGTTGTGATACGTGCTGGGATTTCTTATTTGCAGAAGCTAGTATTGACGGAACCGTAATCGGTAGCGAACTTATTGGAGACAGTGGCACTACTGATGCCGAGCAAATGGGCACAATAAGCTTTAGCTACTGCAATGACGCTGGTGCTTCTAGTGCTGAATTAGATATATCAACCCAAACCTGGGCGGCAGCGGAAACGGTCACATTTAGCAATATTTCCATCATCTGCTACGAATCCATACCCACTGCTACCGCAACTCCAGACGAAGTATGTGCTGGTGAGACGGTGAATCTTGACGCTAACGCAATTGATAATTCGGCAATAAGTAGTAGTACCTGGACAGGGCCCGGCGCCATAGATGATGCCTCCAGTCTCAATACTTTTGCTACCGCCGCCAACTCGGGTACAGAAACCTATACGATTACTACTTTCGACCCCTTCGGCTGCGCCACTAGTGACGATGTAGACATAACGGTCAATAATACCCCTACTGCTAATTTACCACCACCCATTCAGGTGTGCTACAGTGTAGTACCTCCCAGTGGAGAAATCCTCAACCTTACGGACGTCATAGAATCCATCCGAAATTTTGATGCTTCGCTAACGGTGAATTGGTTCTTCGATATGGATGCCACCATGCCCCTGGACCCTACCGACCCCGGCGACCTCACTACCTTAATCACGAACCTCCAAACAACGGTTTACGCCAGCGTTTCGGACGGCACTTGCGAAAGTGCTACTGTAGCGGTTAGCATTAGCCTAAATACTTACCCGGATAATCCCAATGGCACTTTAGATGAGTGTCGTGACGGCAGTGGTCTAGCGGAGTTTACCCTCAGTGATGCCGATGGGCAATTTAATGGTGGAAACCCAAGTCTTACCATCTCTTACCACGGTAGCAGCACCGACGCGCAAGATAACATCAGTCCCTTACCAAACATGCTGAGCACCCCCATCAACCTAACGGTATTTGTGCGCATCGAAAACAGTGCAGGCTGTGCCAGTGTAGCAGAATTATAACTCATCGTGGGAGATGGCCTTACCGCTAATCCTGCTAGCCTTGAAGTTTGTGATGATGGTACCGGACAGGGTAATTTTGACCTAACAACCGCAGAAAATACCATTCTGGGCGGGCAAAGTGGAACCGTGCTATTCTATGAAGATATGGCAGCGACCGTAGATATTTTGACCCCCAACAGCTACACCTCTAGCGGTGGTACTATCTACGCCGTAATTGATGATGGAAATGGTTGCTTTTCAGCTCCGGTTGAAGTAGATCTCAATTTAGCATTTATTGACCCTAGTGATGTCTTTCTTAGTTTTGATCCTACCTCTGGTTGTGGCAATACCATCATTTCCATGATGCTGAATACACCCAGTAATCCAGCAGGAGAATGGACCTTTAATGTCAGCTTTGGCCCGGTTAGTAGCGGCCCGGTTAGCACCGGTGATTTCATGGGATTTGATGGTGATACCCCTTTCCAAATTGGAGCCAATGAAGATTACATTTTTGTCCTTAATGGTGTTACGGGGCCAAATCCATTAGCATGCGAGGTGATCTTTTCGCCCAGCATTGAGTATATCATCCCCATTGCTAGTGCTCCAGATGCATTTCCTGCCGTAATTACGGCTTGTGCCAATGCGCTTGGGGAAGCTACCTACGATCTAACATTGTTGGAAAGTACAATTAACGATAACACCGGCTTTCCTGTAGATTTCTACGAAGATATAGCACTAACCAGTCCCATTGGCACTCCTAGCTCTTATGTATCTGCACCGGGTACCATTTTTGCCGTGGTGGATGCAGGAGGAGGATGTCTATCAGATCCCGTAGCCATTAGTTTGTTTGTAGAAGAAGCGCCAGACCCCGTAGACTTTAGCCTTGATCTTACCAGCAACTGTACGGCCACCGATGTTACTTTAACCTTCAACCTGCCCAATGGCGACGCCTTCAATTTTGACCTATAGATCAGCGATGGCAATGGAACAACGACTTCTTCCTATAGCGGAATTACGAATTTCTCTATGCTGACCTTTAGCGTTACCGAAACAACTACGTTCAGCCTTGAGGAGATTCAGTCCAGTTTTGGCTGCTTTTATACACTTGATCCCATACCATCCCAGACCATTACCATTGGTGCTACCGGAATAACACCTAGCACTGCCAGCCTGAGTGCTTGTGACAATGGCAACGGACAAGCCACATTTGATCTAACAAGTATAGACAATACCGTCAATGGTGGTAGTGGTGAAACAGTGCTTTGGTTTGAAGACGTGGATGGTAACACCCCTATTGACGCTCCTAATAGTTTTGAGGCTGGTGATCTTACCGTCTACGCTGCTTTATTTATTGCGGGCTGCGTATCTGAAACGGTGGAAGTAAACCTAAGTGTATCGGCTTTGCCAATAATCAGCATTAATCTTGATCAGGCGGTAAGCTGTAACAGCACTGCAACAGCAGAGATCAGCGTCAATACCAACGGAACAGGGCCGTTTGACTTTGACTGGAATAATGACACCTACGATGGCCTACAAACCTTAACTGACATTCCTGCTGGCTTCTACGCTGTGACGGTCAGTGATGGCAACACCTGTGAAGCCTTTGCAGATATTACCATTACCGATCCGCCGGTCGTTACAATGGATTGTGCGGTGGTAAGTGATGAAACTGCCCCCGGTGCGAATAACGGACAGGCCTCCTTTACCTTTAATGATGGAACTGCGCCCTACGAGGCAGTACTGACCGGACCGGCTAACCAAATGGAGTCTGGATTAGCTGCCAATATGTTCACCTTCATGAATCTGCCCCCCGGTAACTACTCCCTAACGGTAACGGATGACAACGGTTGCTCGGCGGATTGCATGTTTACGATCAATACAGCCAACTGTGATCTAAGTATTATGCTTGATACTGAAGATATTAGTTGTAATGGCTCAGCCGACGGAACCATAGAGGTTATCGCTACTGATGGAACCGCCCCACTGAGCTATGATTGGTCAGATGACCAATTTGATGGGCAAAGTATGCTCATGGACTTGCCTCCTGGTTCCTACACCGTGACTGTTTCCGACGGAGCAGGGTGCGAAGCAATGGCGAGTGTAGACTTCACAGATCCACCAGCCTTTGATCTCAATTGTACAGCCACTACCCTACCTGCTGGTCCGTTGGCCACCGATGGTATCTTGACGGTAGTAGTAAATGATGGACCAGGAGGCCCCTATACCGTCACCTTTGACAATGGTGCTGGTACAAGTGGGACCATTACCGAGGGGGTACCCGCCAATACTTTTGTCCAAAACAATCTACCTTCGGGCATGTATACTATTATGGTTAGCAATGCTGCTGGTTGTGAGGCTTCCTGTGTCATTGACCTAACTGCGCTACCATGTACGCTTACGCTGAACCCAACACCTACTGGCCCTAACTGCAATGATTCGAACGATGGTACCGCTAGCGTTAATCCCACAGATGGGCCACCCCCATTTGTCTTCGATTGGAGTGATAACCAATTTGATGGTATGGATACCGCCACTGGCCTTACTGCTGGTCAAAATATAAGTGTAATCGTAACCGATGCGGTAGGCTGTATTGGAACCGCAGATTTTTCACTTCCCTCCCCTACCGCATTAGACTTGGATTGTTCCAATATTGCTGACCCTACTACCGGCATGAGCAGTGATGGGCAAGCCGACATCGCCATTAACGGTGGCACACCACCTTATATGATTAGCTGGAATGGCCCAGTGAGTGGATCAGACAACCTAGCTATGGCTGGCACTTACCTTATTGGTGGTTTAACTGCCGGTAGCTACACTGTAATGATCGAGGACAGCAATGGATGTATGATTGATTGTAGCTTTGATCTAGCCGGGGCTATTTGCGATCTCAACCTGGATTTACAGGGTACAAGTCCACGCTGCGCAGGAGAAGCATCGGGGAGCCTTGACCTATTTATTGACGGTAGCTTCCCTATCGTAACCATTGACTGGAACGAAGATAGTTTTGACGGAACGGAAGACCACATGAATGTACCGGCTGGCATGTTTGAAGTCACAGTGACTGATAATCAAGGTTGTATGGCTTCTACTTCACTGACCTTGGTGGACCTACCCGCCTTGTTCACCGACTGTTCCCAAACTACCGACCCCAGCACAAACATCAGTACGGATGGGGAAGTGAATGTGGTTATTGCTGGTGGCATCGCCGGATATACCATTAGTTGGATGGGGCCCGTAAACGGGAATATGATGGTGGCAACGCCGGGAACTTTCAATATCAACAACCTTAGCGCAGGCAGCTACACGCTTAGCGTGGAGGATAATAATGGCTGTACCCAGACTTGCGACTTTGTACTAAACCCCATTAGCATTTGCACCTTCGACCTGGCATTTACTCCTACCGATGAAACTTGTCCGGATACTGCGGATGGAACGGCTTTGGTGGAGCCCAACGGAGGTACACCGGACTATAACTATAGCTGGAATAATGGCGTATCAACACCAAGTATACAAAACCTGGGTACCTTCCTTACTTGCGGGTACCGGTGGTTCCATTTGCCGAGACAGCTGCTATAGTCTTCCACTAGAGCTCAGTGGTCAGGCTCCGTTTACTGTAGACTTCGTTATTAATGCAGGAGGTACCACGCTTAACGCGCAGACCACTTTCAATGACCTACTCGATACACTTGAGATTTGTCCTGCATCATCAGGAATCTTGTCTGGCACATTTGATGTGACGTTCACACAAATTAGCGATGCCAATTGCCAAACGACAATCTCGGAATCAGTCACTTTTAAATACCTGGAACCCGGCATTGAGAACTTCATGAGCACTATCTGCCCTGAAGACAGCCTAGTAATTGGTGGTGAAATTTTCCATCAGGGCAACCCAACTGGCAGCATCATTATTCCGCAAGGCGCGAACAATGGTTGCGATAGTATTATCAACGTCGCTCTAGACTTTTTCCCCATTGACACCTTTAACCTGGGACAAACCATCTGCCCGGAGGATAGCCTATTTGTCGGCGGTACCGCTTTTCATTTCAACAATCCCACGGGTAGCGTCACCTTGGAAAATGCAGCTATTACCGGTTGCGATAGTATCGTCAATGTTGACTTAACCTTCTTTCCGATAGTCACCTCCGACTTGATGCCCACTATTTGCCCAGAAGATACCATTACGGTAGGTAATGAACAGTTTTATCTAGGTAATTCGACGGGTGCAGTCATACTGGAAAATGCAGCGACCACCGGTTGCGATAGCACCGTTAATGTTGACCTGAGCTTCTTCCCCGCCAGCACCTTCAATTTGACACCTACTATCTGTCCTGGCGATACCGTCACTGTCGGTAGTGAGCAGTTTCATATGGGCAACCCTAGCGGGATTGTCGTTTTGGATAACGCCTCAAGTAATGGTTGTGACAGTACAGTCTCGGTCAATTTAAGCTTCTTCCCAGCGAATGAAGTGAGTATTACGGATAATCTTTGCCAAGTGGATACCGTCACCATAGCCGGCCAAGAATTTAACAGTGGAATGCTGAGCGACACCATTGTCTTGAACAATGCCGCTAATAACGGGTGCGATAGTACCATCTTTGTGAACTT
>ERZ1740059.1675-NODE-1675-length-11040-cov-3.421393_pt1 | contig 11040 bp, 13 predicted proteins | sample MGYA00581744_ERZ1740059 | MGnify/ENA primary metagenome ERZ1740059 (study PRJEB43018, sample SAMN04849738) | marine metagenome | isolation source: floating plastic debris | place: Pacific Ocean | collected 2008-08-28 | study: EMG produced TPA metagenomics... | reverse complement strand
TTTCTAAGGCGATTCCCGGGGCACGTCGATAGCGGTTCCGAGCGACCCGGTCCGTCACAGCGTATTAGACGTCTTTGCGGATCATTGGTTCCCGTGCGCGGTCGGATGGGGGTAGGCTGGCGTGATGGCTGGTCAGCGGGTTGCTTTTTTGAGTCATGGCAAGGCGATGGCGGAGTCTCCTTCGGGGTTCGACGCGGATCGGCCGCTCGCGGACCGGGGGCACCGGCAGGCGGCGTGGATGGGGGAGACGCTGCTAGCGGATGGGTTCGGCGAGGCCGTTGTCATTTCGAGCCCGGCCGAGCGGACGTGGACGACGGCGGGCATCGTCGCTGGCGTGCTGGGCAGCCAGGCGGTTCGCGAAGATCGGCTCTTTACTCATTGCGGCGTCGAGGAGCTGTTTGAGGCGGTTGTCGAGCGGGTTGAGAGCCCGAGGCTGATCGTGGTTGGACACAACCCGACAATCTCGCTGGCGGCGTCGGTGTTCACGGCTGGTGTTGGGCCTTGTGCGGTTTCGCTGCGCACGGGTGAGGCGGCGGTGTGCTCGCATAACGGCTCGATTGAGCCGGGCGCTGGCACGCTCGATGGTGTGCTGCGGCTGAACGCGAAAGATTGAAAGACCCCCGCGCGGCACGGGGGTCTGTGAGAGGCGAGAGGGTGCTGCTCCGACCCTAGTTGGTCGATGCGACTTGTTTAGCGGCGACGGCCTGCGGCGGCGAATCCGCCGAACGCGAGCACGACCGCGGTTGCTGGTGATGGGATCGAGTTGACCGAGATGCTGAAGTTGCCGCTGACTTCGTCGGTGGCGGAGATGCTGAAGTTTGAGGTGAACTGGAAGCTATCGACCGCTTGGCCGAGGATGACCGCCCCCGAGCTCTCCGACGTGCTCGGCGAGGCGAAGCTTCCGCCGGTAAAGCCTGTCGCGAGGCTGTCGAAGAGTGTGCCGGTGCTGGTATCGCCGTTGACGAAGAAATCGGTGAGCGTTGGCCCGCCCGAGACGGTGACGCCGTCGCCGTTGTCATCCGACGCGGTGTAGGCCGCGTTTGCGAGAACGGTTGGGGTCGGTCCGAAGGCCGAGGGGAGCGTGACGAACGTCGAGAGCACCTCGACGGTTGTGTCGAGCTCTCCGGCGCTCATCACGAAGTTGACGACGGCGAGCCCGTCGCCGTTGGATGTTGTGATGTCGTCGTCGACAGCGACGACGTTGACGGCGTTGATGGTCGCGATGACGTTGCCGCCGCCGTCGGTGATGTCCTGCGGGAACAGCGGGCCGAAGGCGGCGGAGCTGTAGGTGAGACCGCCGTTTGGCAACGGGAAGGCCTGCGCGAGATCGGCGGTGAAGGTGCCGGTGCCGAGCGCGTTGCTGACGTTGATTGTGACGATGGGATCGCTGAACTGCGCACCGGCACCCGCCGCGAGAACACAGGCCGCGATGGAAGAAATCTGGGTCTTCATACGTGCCTCCTGGGGGCGGCTCGGTTGCCGCCTCCCGGCAAGGTCTGTTGAATGTCGCCGTCCGCGGTTGGTACGGCCCGTTCAGCGGCGGCGCCGGGCCGCGGCGAGTCCGCCCAAGCCGAGGATTGCCGCCGATGCGGGGGCTGGGATGACGGTGAATGTGCTGGTGCCGGTCGCGGAATCGAACCCGGACAGCGAGAAATTCCAGCTCGCGCTGATCGAGGAGACGTCGACGCCTGCCGGGAGGAACGCACCGGTGTCGGCGTTGAAATCGAGTGTTCCGGTGCCCGATGGCACGGAGAGCGGCGAGCCGGCGGGGAAGAGGCTCGAGAAGACCGAGCCGCCGTTTACGAGGGCCTGGTAGCCGCCGCCGGCGGCAGGTGTGAGTGCGGCGCCGTCGTTCAAGACGTCGACGAGGGTCACGGCTGCGCTAGCGAACCCGAGAGCGTCTGCGGCCTGGATGGTGCTAAAGCTCACGGCGGCCGAGTTAATCTGGAAGCTCGCGTTCTGTGTTGAGGCGAACACGCTGAAGTCCGCTACGACGGACTGGCCGCCGATTGCACCACGACTTTCCCCGTTGGTGGTCACCAGCACGCTTGCGGAGGCAACGCCGCCGATGCCTGCGAAGTCAAGCTGATCCGGCAGAGTCCACTCGATCGTGTCGCCGGCACCGGCGCTTGCATCGGCCGTGTATGTCCGGGTCTGGCTCGCACCGGTGACGGCGTTGGTGGCGACGACCTCAAAGATGATCAGATCGACGACGTCTGCGGTCGCGGAGCCCGCGAACGCGACAATACTGGCCGCTGCTGCTGTACGAAGCATGTCTCGTCTCTCCCTGAGCGCTCGCGGTGCACCTGCGAAGAACATCGGAGCGGGGTGTCTCTCTGCACCGCCCGCGAAGGCGGCCCACCCGAGTGTGACCGGGCGGACCGGCCGTGTCAATGGGTGCGGATAACTTCTGTCCGCGAAAGGTGGGGTTTGTGATCCACCCGCTTTGGATGCTGCGGGAGTTTCCGGGTTCCGATTGCGGCTACTTCGGTCCTGAGTTCAAAGCTTGCTAAAGAACCCGAACAGATGGTCTTTCGGTCCGATCACTGGCGTTGCGTGGCCCGATGAATTAAGCTGTCTCGACAGGTGGTGCCCTGCATCACTTGGGAGGAGAGAGATCTATGAGCACTTCCGCAGCACGCTCGGCTGTCTTTGTGGCCTCTGTGAGTATGTCTGTCGGTTCTGCCGTGTCCCAGTCGTGGACTGCTCTGGCAATCGATGAGGATGCTGTCGCGGCCGGGGCTGTTCCTGGCGCGTTTGTGATCCGCGTGGCTGCGTCTGCGGCGGTTGCAGATGGCGACGGTCAGGGCTTGGTGGCTGGTCTCCCGTCGGTTTCCCAATCTCGGCCGGTTGCGGGCGGCTTGATGATGGACGGTGCCGAATACCACGTGGTCCGGGTTGATGATCACGATGATCTCGGCCATCTCGAAGCAGCAATCGCGTCGCACAGCGGGCTGTCCATGATGCCGGGCGGTGCCGGTGAGGAGACAACTAGCGATGTCCTCGTGCTGCCGAACGTCCCGTTTGTTGCCGAGCAGTATGCGATTCTGAACCGGGGCCAGGTCGTCGCCGGGGTGGCAGGGGTCTCGGGGGCGGACGTGCGTGCTGCTGCGGCGTGGGAGCTCCAGCGAGGGTCGGCACAGGTACGGGTCGCTGTCATCGACTCGGGTGTGTCGGCGACGCATCCTGATCTGGTATCGAAGCTTGATGACGGCGTCAACATCACAGGCGGCGCGACGGATGACACCGATGCGCCGTACAACACCCACGGCACGCACATCGCGGGAATCGTCGCGGCGTCGACGAATAACTCAGAGGGCGTGGTCGGGGTGAGCTGGGGATCGCGGCTTGTGCCGATCAAGGCGGCAAACCCGCTCGGGTTCACGTCCGACGTCTGGCTCGCGGAGGGCCTGCTCTGGGCGGCGGACAACGGCGTCGATGTCGCGGTGATGTCGTTCGGGCTGTCGAACTACAGCGACGTGCTCGCCGACGCTGTGCGGTATGCGCACGATCGGGGTGTGATCGTGGTGGCTTCCTCAGGTAACACCGGCGCGCTTGGTGTTCTGTACCCGGCCGCCTACCCCGAGGTGCTCGCGGTTGGTGCGACGGACAACAACGACATGTGGGCTCCCTTTTCAACGGCCGGTCCTGAGGTTGAGTTTGTTGCGCCAGGAGTTGACATCTTCTCGACGACGCACACTGTCTTTGACCCGGATACCTACGGGTTCTCGTCGGGGACCTCGGTTTCGACACCGATCGTTGCCGGTGTCGCGGCTCTGCTGCGTTCGGCGGATCCGGATGTGAGCCTCGAGGAGGTCCGCAGGATTCTTGCCGCGACGGCGAGGGACCTCGGCGCTCTCGGGCGTGACGACTTGTACGGCTTCGGTCGTGTGAACGCCCAGCGGGCGCTGCAGGAGATCCTCGGCATTCAGTGGTGTTACGCGGACGTCGACGGCAGCGGGGTTATCCGGCCCACCGACTTCTCGGTTTGGGTTTCGATGTATCCGACCGGCGATCCGCGGGCTGACCAAAACCGGGACGGCGTTGTCACACCGGCGGACTTCAACGCGTTCTTTTTGAATTACATGGGGACGCAGGGCGACTGCTTCTCCGACTGATGCTCGGGTCTCAAGTGCGGTTGAGGACCCCCGTTCGGCCTCTCGCGTGGCCGTTGCTCACCCGAGGTCCCGAAACGAAATGTGGGCGGCGGCTGAAGACGCGTCTGCCGAACGTCGATAGTCCGATCTGAGACAAAGGAGTCTCGGGTCGGGGGTTGTCATGGCGAACGCATCTGGGGACACGGGTCCGATCCGAAGCGAGTTAGCGGGCGATCCTGACATGCTGGAGCTCGTGCAGACGTTCGTGGACGAGCTGCCGGTCCGTGCTGCGCAGCTTACCGCTTCTCTGGAGGCGGGCGACCGGGACGGGCTGATCCGGCTCGCGCATCAGCTCAGCGGATCGTGCGGCGGTTATGGGTTCGCGTCAATTGGCGACCACGCCCGTCGGCTCGAGCGTGAGTTAAACGAATCGGATTTGAGCGGCACGCTCGCGGAGGTCCGCGAGCAGGGCGATGAGCTTGTGGCACTGTGTGGTCGCGTCGTGGTGTAAGGCGAGGCTCCCTGCAAGGAATGCTGTGGGATGGATGAGACCGGCAACAACGCAGTCGACTCGGCCCGGCACCGGGTCCTCATCACCGACGATGCGCAGGACGTGCACCGCTTGCTGGGCGCGAGGCTCAAGCAGGAGCGGCTTGAGTTCTTGAATGCGCTCGACGGCGAGGCGGCTCTCGAACTCGCCCGGGCGGAGCAGCCGAGCCTTGTGCTGCTCGATCTCGACATGCCCGGCATGGATGGCTTTGAGGTGCTCAGGCACCTGAAGGCGACGGATGAGACGCACGACATCCCCGTGATCGTTCTCAGCGGTCTGCAGAGCCCGGCAGACAAGGTGACCGCGTTTGATCTCGGTGCTGTGGACTACGTCACCAAGCCGTTCGATCTCATGGAGCTTCGCGTTCGTGTGCGTTCGGCTTTGCGGATGGCAGACCTGGTTGCCATGCTCGCGCAGCGTGCGCACATCGATGGGCTGACGGGGCTTTACAACCGCGTCGCGTTCGAGGAGCGGTGGGGGCAGTCGACGGCGGAGAACCAGCGGCACGGGAAGCCGTTGTCTCTGGCGATCTTTGACCTCGACCACTTCACATCGATCACCGCCACGTACGGCCATCCGGCGGGCGATGAGGCGTTGCGGACGTTCGGGCGTCTGCTCCAGCGCGAGTGCCGACAGTCGGACGTGCCCTGCCGGTTCGGCGGCGAAGAGTTCGTCATGATCATGCCCGAGACGGGGCCCGATGATGCGGCGAACGTCTGCAACCGCATCCGCGAAGAGCTCGCAAAGATCGAGTGGCCTGCGCACCCGGAGCGTGCGGTGACGGTCTCGGTCGGCGTGCTCGGCGCGACGAGCCCAGCGACGATCTCGCCGGCGGACTGGATCCAGGCGACGGACGAGATGCTGTACGCCGCGAAGAACGGCGGCCGGAACCGCGTGATGACATCGCGTGCGGACAAGGCCGATCAGAAGCTCCGCTCGGCGAGCTGAGCGTCTCACTTCAACTCGAATCAGATCGGTACGGCGATGGCGGCGTAGAGGCCGACGGCGTCGCGCGCCGGGTTTCGCGCTTCGCCGTTGAGTCGTGCGTTCGAGATGTGGTGCCAGTGGATGCCAAGCATGAGCCGGGTGTCTCGGTCGTCGATGCGCATGGAGGTGCCGACGCCGATGCGTGGCATGAGGCCGAACGATGTGCCGTCGTCGGGAACGTTGTCGGCGGCGATGAACAGTCCGATGCCGCCCTCGGCGAAGAGGCGCCACGTCGGCTGCTGATAGAAGTGGTAGCGGACGACGAGGCTTGAGGCGACGCCCCAGGTGTCGTCGTCCTGGAAGATCCACCAGCCGGCGAGCTCGGCGCCGATCTCGACGTCGTCGACGACGAACCAGGTCTGCTGCGCGAAGAGGCTGACGTCGGTGTTCTCCTCGAAGTCCTGAGCGCCACGGATGCCGGCGATGAAGCGCGTGGTGCCGGCCACGCCAAAGGTTGGGGGGCGCGGTTCGGCATCGTCGGCAATCGGTGCGAGGCGTGTCAGCAGCGAGGCGCGATGGCCTTTGTCGGCGAGCGATGCCCCGGCGACCGTTGAAGAGAAAAGGAGGGCGATGGCGGCGGGGGCTCGCATGGCTCTACCGTACACCGCTGGGCGGCGGGCTGCCGGGAGGGTGCGATGGATCCGGAACGTGTGCAGAAAGTTGAAGAAGCGGTGTCGTTCGCCGAGCAGCGATCGGATGATCTCGATTCGGCGATTCGTGATGTGGCGGATCGGTTGGCGAAGCTCGTTGGTCGGCTCGAGCGGCTGGAGAGCCGGATGAATGCGCTTGAGACTTCTGGCGACGACGGCGAGGACGAGCCTCGCGACATCGTGGACGAGCGGCCTCCGCACTCGGGGAAGCTGCCGGGGGGTCGCTAGCCGAGCAGGCGTTCGCCGGTCATGTCGGCGGGTTTGTCGACGCCCATCATGTCGAGCATGGTCGGGAAGATGTCTGCGAGCCGGCCGCCTTCTCGGAGCGATGCGGACTTGAAGTTGTCGCCGACGACGATCAGCGGGACGGTGTACAGCGTGTGTGCCGTGTGCGGCGATTCGGTCTCGGGGTTGAACATCTGCTCGGCGTTGCCGTGGTCGGCGGTGACGATGAGTGAGCCGCCGCGGGCGAGGGTCTTGTCGACGATCTCGCCTGTAAGGGCGTCAACGGTCTCGCAGGCCTTGATCGCGGCCTCGAGCGAGCCGGTGTGGCCGACCATGTCGCCGTTGGCGAAGTTGACGACGATGACATCTTCGCAGTCGTCGGCTTCGAGCCTCCTCAGCACGGCATCGGCGACGCCTCGCGCGGACATCTCGGGCTGCAGGTCGTAGGTCGCGACCTTCGGGCTCTGGATGATCTCGCGGCGTTCGCCTTCGAACGGCGCGTCGCGGTAGTCGTTGAAGAAGAACGTGACATGCGGGTACTTCTCGGTTTCGGCGCAGCGGAACTGCGTGAGGCCGAGCTTGGAGAGGTACTCGCCGCCGATGTCGTTCATCTTGGGGGGCTTGGGGAAGGCGACCTCGGCGAGCTCTGCGAGACGTTCGGAATACGGCGTCATGATGACGAAGTCGAGGTCGAGCTTGTCTCCTCGGTCGAAGCCGAGCTTGCCCGAGTCGGGGGAGGGCTTGAGCTCGTCGGAGCCCAGGAAGTCGGGCATGAGGAAGGCGGAGCAGATCTCGCGGGGGCGGTCGCCTCGGTAATTGTAGAAGATGACGGCGTCGCCGTTCTTGATGCGCGATTCGGCTGCGTTTCCAACCGTGCGCGGCTCGACGAACTCGTCGCCGACGAGTCCCGGCGTGGGCAAGTCGTAGTAGTCCTGAATGGCGGCGATTGCCGAGTTGAAGCTTGGTACGTCGTGGGTGCCGACGAGCAGGTTGTACGCTTTTTGCACGCGTTCCCAGCGGTTGTCGCGGTCCATGGCCCAGTAGCGGCCGACGACCGACGCGACTTGGCCGACGCCGATCTTGGCGCACATCGATTCGACTTCCTTGGCGTAGCCCTTGCCGGTGAAGGGGCCGGTGTCTCGGCCGTCGGTGAAGAGGTGGATGAAGACGTACTAGAATTAGCGGTCTTTGCAGTGGTTGAGGATGGCGTAGAGGTGGACGAGCTGGCCGTGGACGCCGGCGTCGGAGCAGATGCCCATGAGGTGGAGGGCGGCGCCGCGTTCCTTTGCTGCGAGGACGGCGTCGTCGATGGCGTCGACCTCGTCGAGCCGGGGCTCGCGGCAGACCTTGGTGATGCGGACGGCGTCCTGGTCGACGACCCGGCCGGCCCCGATGTTCTGGTGGCCGACCTCGGAGGTGCCCATGGTCTCGTCGGTGAGGCCGACGTCTTCGCCGCTGGTGGCGACGAGGGTGGTGGGGCACTCGGCCATCAGTCGGTCGGCGACGGGGGTGCTGGCGAGCTTGATGGCGTTGAAGGCGTCGTGCTCGGGGTTTGGGTTCTGGCCCCAGCCGTCGCGGATGACGAGGACGTGGGGGGGGGTGGCGGGGCTGGTGGCAGCGTTGGCGGAGGGGTTCTCGGTCATGGGCGACTGTAGCGGGCGATGTGGGGCGACTTTGGGGCGACGGGGGGTGCTGGTTTCTTCAGTTGACACGGCAGGAGGGCGATAGTATGTTAGCACTAACTATATGTGATGGCCGGTGATCGGCTGGTTGCGAGCCGGGGTGTCGAGCGGAAGCTCAGGAGCAGCAGGGGGGTTGAGGATGAGCCGAGCAGCGAAGCGAAAGGCAGGGCGGCGGGTGCACGTGGGAGTGGCGGCGGCGGTCGTTGGGCTGGCGGCGGCTGGGTCGATCGGGTGCACGTGCTACGGCGGGCGGTACCACTCGAACTCGTCGTACTGCTCGTCCTACTCCGGCGCGTTTCGGAGCTACTCCGGCGGTGCCGAGGGCGGGATCGTGCTCGGTGTTCTGGCGTTGTTCTATATCATCGCGGATGCGTGCGGCTGATCCAGGCGGCGATTTGCGTCATCGATCGCGGGCGCGGGTGTCAGGGGTTGACATCTGTCATCGATTTAGTATGTTAGCACTAACTCTTCGAGACTTGAGTGCCGATCCCGCTTTGGGGTGGGGCGGCTTGTTCGAAAGGGACATGGGATGCGACGGAAGCTTCGGATGACGGCGGTTTTGGCGTTCTGCGGCCTTGGCCTCGCGGCGGGCGGCTGTGCGTACCACGCTGGTGGGTACGGCGGATATGGGTATCACGGCGGTGGCTACTGCGGGCCGAGCCCGGCGGCGGCAGTGGTTGTGGGGACCGCAGCGCTGTTCTATGCCATTGGGAGCTCGTGCCGGTACTGATCACCCGGAATCGGGTGATCAGCTGAGGCGCGTGATCAGCGTAGTTGCGTCAGCAGGTTGTCGACCGTCATCGCTTCGGTGATGTCGCGTTTTTCGACCCACTAGACGGTACCTTGGCCGTCGTCGGACTGGCCGATGAGGACGGTGCCTCGGCCGGCGATGTTGAGGTCGGGCCAGTAGAAGCCGTAGGCCTTGCAGACGTCGCGGTGCATGTCGGCGAGCAGGGTCTGCTTGAGGCCGAGGCTCTGTGCCCAGGCCTCGTGGACGAAGAAGCTGTCGCAGCTGACGCCGACGACCTGGGCGCCGGAGCCGGCGAGCTTGTCCATCTCGTCGGTGATGCACTTCATCTCGGTTGAGCAGACGGGGCTGAAGTCCATAGGGTAGAAACAGAGCGCGACGTCACCCTTCTTGACCGCGTCGGCGAGGGTCCAGTCCTCTTTGTCCTGTGCTTTGAGCGTGAAGTTCGGGGCGGCTTCGCCGACGGCGATGGGGCTGGTGGGGTCGGTGCGGGGTGTTGGTGTGTCGGCTGCCATCGTGGTCGCTCCTGCGTGTGTTGTGGATATCGCCGGGCTTCGGCGGATTGGCGTACTGTACGACATGCGTCGTCGCATGGAGGCGGCGCGTGGATCGGAACGCGTGCGGAGCACCGCGGATGACTGAGACACAGGCGGAGCCGACGATGTCGTTGATCGAGCGGTATGAGTCGGTGAAATCGCGCGTGAAGGCGGCTGCGGCGAAGGCGGGCAGAGACGCGTCGCGGATCCACCTGATCGCGGTGACCAAGTACGCCGAGATGGAGGACATCCAGAAGCTGGTCGAGCTCGGGCACCGGGACTTTGGCGAGAACCGCGTGCAACAGCTGACGCAGCGGGCGGCGATGATCGAGGAGTCGCTCAAGCGCCGGCAGACGCTGCCGGGCATGATGGGCGATGGGGCGGCGGCGTCGATCGAGATGCCGCGCTGGCACATGATCGGCACGCTGCAGCGGAACAAGGCCAAGCAGGTTGTGGAGTGCACGCGGCTGATCCATTCGGTCGATTCGATGCGGCTCGCGGAGGAGCTGCAGGCGGTTGGCCTGAAGCGTGAGCAGCGGGTCGATGTGTTGATCCAAGTGAACGTGTCGGGTGAGGAGTCGAAGTTCGGCTGCCCGGTGCCGGCGGCTGAGCCCTTGGCTGCGGCGATGGAATCGATGGCGTATCTGCGTGTGCGCGGGTTGATGACGATGGCGCCGTACTCGGATGATCCGGAGGACGCGCGGCCTCGCTTTGCGAGGCTCCGTCATGTCTATGAGGACATGGCGAAGCAGGGCTTCGGCGATGGCGCGTTCAACCTGCTGAGCATGGGGATGTCGGGCGACTTCGAGGTCGGCATCGAAGAGGGAGCGAACCTGGTTCGCGTCGGCTCAGCGATCTTCGGCGAGCGGAAGACCTACGAGGACTGATTGCCGGTCAGGCGACGCGGGCGGCGACACGGCCTCGCGGCGAGCGTGCGACGTTCATGTGCTGCTGGAGCGATGCGCCCGGGCACGCGGTGGGGTTCCACTCGCGGTGGGTGCGGATGTTGGCCAGCGGCACGCGGTTGACCATGGCGGCTTCGACCAGCAGCGAGTCGAGCGCAGTCATCGCGGCGGGCGTGGGCGATTGCATCTCGAAGTTGCCGAGCACGAGGATGCCCATGTTGTGCTCGTTCTCGTTCTTGACGTGGGCGCCCTGGAGGTTAAGGGGGCGTGTGGCCCAGACGCGTCCCTGGGGGTCGACGGCGAAGTGGTAGCCGATGTCGGCCCAGCCGTTGTACTCGACGTGGACATGGCGGATGAGCTCGCGCCGGTCGGCGACCTCGGCGGGTGAGATGAGGCGGACGGGGTCCATGCCGTCGTGGTGGACGGTGATGCGTGCGACGCCGTTGAGGGGCTTGGCTTCCCAGGCTTTGGGCTCGGCCGAGGTCCAGTTGGACCTGGCGACAACGCGGACGCGGCCGAGCTGGGCGCGGGCGGCCTGAGGCCGATCGCTGGTGCTTGGTGCGGGCGTGCGCTCGTGGGGCCAGACGGGGCCTGGCAGGTTAGAGGCCCGCCGGGGTGCGGAGCTGGCCGCGCCGCACGATCGGAGCGAGCCGGGCGATG
>ERZ1740059.1674-NODE-1674-length-11043-cov-6.913815_pt1 | contig 11043 bp, 8 predicted proteins | sample MGYA00581744_ERZ1740059 | MGnify/ENA primary metagenome ERZ1740059 (study PRJEB43018, sample SAMN04849738) | marine metagenome | isolation source: floating plastic debris | place: Pacific Ocean | collected 2008-08-28 | study: EMG produced TPA metagenomics... | reverse complement strand
CCCCCCTCCCCTTCCCCAATTTTTTATTTTAATTTTAAAATTCGAGGTCTTTGAACATCGGACCACGGTTTCACAATTGCAGGACGCTATCGCCAAAACTAAATCCTGAATGGATATCTTTTGCTCAATTCCGGTACGCTGGAAAGAAGCCTTCCACTGTTTTTCCGGATTTTCCCGCAAGTAATTTATACTTTTCCCTATCTACAACGTATTTCCAGACCTTGAACTTGTTATAATCCTTTGAGAAAGAACTTTTGAAGTAAAACAAATTGTCCTTTTTGCTTCCAATACCGCCTCCCAAATTGAAAAAGCCCAAATCCGATCCTGCTACGGACAACCGGACATTATCTATTAACAATCGCATGGGGGAAAGGTACAAATACTCACTTTTTGTTCCTGAAATGTGGTAATGTACCCCTTTTTTAGACTTAAAGATCATTATGGCGGAAACCATCTGGTCCGTGTCCTTTAACCTGGCCGAGTAAACTTCAGTTTTAAAATCCTTGGAATCTACAATACGTGAAAAATAGTCACGGTCAAAAAAATAAATATCCTTGGCCCGTACACGTTTCATGTTTTCATAATACAGGGCGATAAATGTTTCCAAATCTTCAAATAGATTGGATTTTTCAACATAGAGCAATCTTCTTGCCCGGTTCAAATACCTTTTGGTCGTCTTGGAAAAAAGTTGTCTTTGGTAAGCTTCTTCTTGTTTTAGATCAATATTCACAATAGGGCCCAATTCTTCAATTTGTCCTAACCCGTCTATCGCTCTGTCCTGACCTTCAATAAATGGGTTCAGTCGGGAAAAGACACTTACGATTCCTTTTTTCTTTAGATATTTCTCCAAACCACGCTGAAACTGGTGTAAATCTTTCAGAGAGGTACCCTTGCTATAAATAGGCCCAGAATACCCATAAACAGAGGTACAATCGAAAAAATCGGTACCCTGAATGCATCTTAAGAGCAAAGGAAGGGCTACGGTAGCCCCTGGCGATTCATATACTAAAAGCAGGGGGGTTTCCTCCGGATTTTTACTGATATTGTGATATTCATACGTGTGATAACAATCATAATTTTCAATTTTGGTAAGAATGGCATTCCATTCAGATTTACCAAATAGTTCCAAGATCATAGCAGTTTTGTCAATCGTTTTTAGCGCCATAGGCATGTATTTACCAACAAACACCCTTGCACGCCATAATATAACCATACTTTCCCGAAGTCAAGTATAAACATGACGTGATGTGGAAATTACACTACAATCGGTACCTTTTTACCGAAAACCTGTTGATTTGCCCTGTTTTCTTACATCGGTTCTTTCCGATTTCGTTCCAGTGCAATTTCACGGATGTTTCAATGGACTTCCGGAACAAATAAAAAAAGAAAACCTTCTTCACTAAAAAAAACATACCTGAAGTAGAATTTTAGGCTTTAAAAGGGAATTTAACAACAATGAAAAATGGCATATTAAGCCATTTCGTTTCTCCACGGACCTGTAAAATTGCTTTTAAAAAGTTAACTTTAAGGTATGGAAATGCTACGCGACTATTTTCGGGAGTTTGGTGAGATTTCCGACGCCAATATGGATTTTCTGCTCGGTCACATCGTTCAGCGGAAAATTCCGAAAGGCGAGGTATTGATACGGCCCCACCAAAGGGTAAACTCCATTTACTTTATTGAAACAGGTTTTCTCCACTACTACTCCTATAATGATTTTGGGGAACGCATCACCCTAAAAGTGGTCAGTCCCAACTACTGCTGGACCATTTTGGATAGTTTTGTGAACGAAATTCCCACTCCGGACCAATGCGTTGCGCTGAGTGAGGTACGCTACTGTGAATTAAGGCGGACCGGATATTCCGCCATAAAGGCCCAAAACAAGGAACTGAGCAATTTTATTCAGACCATCACTGAAAAATTACTTTCCGCCAAAGTGATAGAGGCCAATAGAAAATCAAGCATGTCCATAGAACAACGCTATTTAGATCTATTGCAGACCCACCCGGACATGGTACGGGAGGTTCCTGTTCAGATAATCGCTTCATTCATAGGTACATCACGAGAAACCCTGCACCGCATACGGCGAAAACTGGCCGCTGCCTAAATTCTCTTAAAATTTTGTTAGTGTGTCAATTGACACAGTTTTTTCTAAGGACGATTTCGAATTTTATTCCATAACTAAAGGATAAACTTCAACAAATTCTAGAAATCATGAAAAAACTGCACCACCTTCTTCTTTTACTTTTGCCCGTTTTGCTTTTGGGCCAAGAAATCCCTGGGAAAAAGCAATTTGTACATTCCGTGGAGATAGCGGATTCCCAAGAGAACATCTGGAACGCCCTTACGGATTTTTCCAACTTTAAACTTTGGGACGAAAATGTGGTAGACGTGCGCTGTGATGGAGCGCTGAAAAAAAGACAGAACTGCCAGGTCATCGTGGAAAATGGGAAGATTTTCGAAGTGGAGATCCTGGAAATTGTGGACCAGGAATCCTATACCGTGAGATACCAACTCAATACCGGTATGGTTTACATAAAGCGTAGAATAAGCCCGGGAACCCCTTTACAACTTTCCGAAACCGTTTGGTACAAGGGAATGTCCAAAAAGACCTTTGAAAAATATAAGGGCACGGCCTATGCCGAATTACAGAGAAAACGTCTCGCAGGCTTGAAGACCTATTTGGAACAGGAAGGCCAGCAAGGCAAATAGACATTTGCCTTCCATCAGTATACTTTTTAACAGAACGCCGCGACCCCGTCGTGGCGTTTTTTTGGTTTTTGAAGGGATTTTTGACCCATAATACATTTAGCTACCGTTCCCCAAAAGAATCTCCAAAAGATTTCATCTTTGTTGTAGCGTGTATTTTTCATTAGGCAAAAGTCCCCGTCAATTGCATTTGGGGATCCATTGATCCAAATGGTATATCCGTCAATTAGGATGGAAAAAAAATCCCCGCACTGCCTACTTTTCCCAAACTTTAAAATCCAAAAGATTATGAAAAACTATGTATGCTGTATCGTCGGGCTTCTTTTGTGTTTGGGAATAGCTTCCTGTTCTGGGGAAGATGGGATGGATGGGAGCCCTGGACTCGACGGGGACCCTGGACTTAATGGAGACCCCGGAGCGGACGGTACCGATGGCGAAAACGGGATAGGCTTTGAAGAGTTGACCCGGTTTGGTTACATCACCTCAGTTTTAGAGGGTGTACGCGCAGACAATGTGCCTTTTAAGGACTCCACTTCCTATCGGTTTTCCCGTTTGGATGGAACGATTGCCAATGCAGGTAATCTCATATTTGATGTAGGCCAATCATCCACCGCGGTACTTGCACTACGCTTTTGGAGCGTACCCGAAGCCGAAACAGAGTTCAACAATGAAAGGTCTCTACAAATGGCTCTGATTTTTGATAATTTCGGGGAAGCGGAGCAGGAGCTAGATAATGCAGAGATAGATATTAACAACTATGCTGTAATTGGAGACGACAATAAATATTTCGTTATCGACAACTTTTTTAGCTCAAATTCTGAAGGGGTATCAAATTTCGAAATTTCCAATTTCATTTTCGACGAAGAAACTAGGGAGGTCCGCTTTTCGTATAGCCTTACGGTAGATGAAAATTTTAACATTACCGGTAACGAACTGAGTATTTCAGGTATGGCAGATTTGATATTTCCAGAAGAAATCGAATAAAACCAGTATACGTTTAAAAGAAAGATGGAACAACCTTCCAATCTATAAATCCGTAAAGGGCAAGGCCTAAGGTTTTGCCCTTATATTTTGGGTTCTAGTCCTAAAATATCTTCCATAAACCCATAGGTCGCTTCCCGGACCGATTCCAAATCCTTGGAGGTTATGGATGAAGCCAATACATGGTCTCCTACATTGGGGAAGGCCACTTTACGCTTTTTGGCGCTTGGTGTGCCCAATTGCTCAAACATCTGTAGCATGGCGGGAACGGAAACCACCTTATCCTGAATGGAATCGTTTTTATAAAAATACCCCATAAAAACAGGTTGGGTCACCTTTTCAAATGTCTTGGGGTTCATGGTATGGTCCACCAAAGCTTGTAAGTGCGTCTACGCTTCCACCCGGTATTTGGAGGTCCAATATTTTTGTTTCTGGGCATTCGCCTCAAATTCGTGATAATTTCCTTGTTTTACCATTTTTGCCAATTGTTGTCCCCAGGGTCCCGCCAGTAGCTTGGCATTGGGGTCATAAATCTCAATGTTGGGGGAATACAGGATTAGCCCGCCTAGGTCGGTATCTCCCCCTGCCAAATGAAGCGCCAAGGTGCCTCCGGTGGAAGTTGCCATCAAAATGACTTGGTCCCCCAGTTGTTTCCCCACGGAAATGGCCTCTTTTGCCGACGCGACCAAATCGTTTGCCGTAAGATTCAGCATCGGTTCATCCTCATTTAGACCATGACCGGCCAATCGGGGCAAATACAGATTGCACCCATAACGTTTGGCCATTTCCAAGTGCAGCGGACTGCCCTCGCCCTGACTTGCGGACCAACCGTGAAGATATACGATGCTGTAGGCAGTCTTGGCAGGAATGCTATCAAACCATACAATGCGCGATTCATTATCTTCCTTAATATTGGGATTATTTTTTTCTTTTTTCTGCACCATCTCCTGTAACTCTGTAAAATCTGAGGGCAACGTAGGCAAAGTGGTATCCAAATCCGGTTTTTCCACCTCAGGCCCCAAGAAAAAGGCAAGGACCAAAAGTGTGGTAAGGAGCAATACTGCTTTTAAAAGTCTACGAATCCACTTCATACCTTGATTTTGAGTGTAAGTTAATTGAAGATTGAGGCTGTCTTATAAATATACTATTTTAGTGAGATGTACTTTTAGCTTTCATGACAAAACTTAAAAGACTTTTCCGGTATTTGGGGCCCGGACTTTTGTTTGCCTCCATGGCCATTGGCACCTCTCATTTGGTCCTGTCCACCAAAGGTGGGGCCCAGTATGGTTGGTTGATGATCATCCCAATCGTATTGGCCAATGTTTTAAAGTATCCTTTTTTCGAATTCGGCATCCGCTATACCACGGTAACCCAAAAAAGTCTTATCCAAGGATACCTCAATATGGGAAAAAACTATTTGTGGGTCTATGCTTTTGTCACCTTGGTATCGACATTTACCATTTTGGCGGCACTATATATTGTAACTGCGGGTTTGTTCACAAACCTTTTTCAATTGAACCGTGTGGATGTAGGACTGGTTTCTGCTGGGCTTTTTCTTTTTATTAGCATAGTGCTGATCATTGGCAAGTATAAATTTTTAGAGGATTCATTAAAGGCAATAGTCAGTATTTTATTTATAGCCCTTTTGGTCACTACATTCATGGTAATCCAAAAGGGGCCTGTTGCCCCGTCTGTAGACTATAAAGCACCTGAAATCTTTAACGAGGTTGGTATTTTGTTCCTGATAAGTTTAATGGGATGGATGCCCACGGCGGTGGAAGCATCCGGATGGGTAAGCCTCTGGAGCATTGAAAACCAGAGCTTGAAAAAAGTTAAGCCTTCTTTAAAGATGGCATTACTGGAATTCAATATTGGCTATATATTGACCGGTGTTTTGGCAGTTTTCTTTTTGATTATCGGTTGGTTGACCTTATACGGTACAGGAACGGAACTAAGTGGAAATGCGGTGGTCTTTGCAGACCAAATCATTACCCTGTTCACCACACATATTGGCAAATGGGCCTATGTATTGATTGCCATCGCAGCCTTTGCTACCATGTTCAGCACCTGTATGACAGCGCATGATGCCGTTTGCCGTGTAAGTATTGATGTTTTGAAAAAGCTCTTCCCAAGCAACCCACGGTTGAAGAACAAGAAGGCATTCGGCCTGGGTATCATTCTACTGGCCTTGATCAATTGGGTAGTGATCATAGCGTTCGGGGCCAATATGGGCAACTTGGTCGCTTTGGCGACCTTCGTATCTTTCGTAATAGCTCCCCTTCTGGGCTGGATGAATCTAAAAACCGTTTTGGGCAAAGATATGCCCGAAAAACACAGACCTAAACGAGGTTTACAGGGCCTGACTTACTTGGGAATCGTGTTTCTTTCTATTTTCGCCTTGTACTATTGCTGGGTTTTGGTTCGCTGAGTTCCTTTATTTGAACAAAAGATTGTTGTTTAGCACAACTATGAGTGATCTCTGGTTCCTTTTGTGCAACACTTCCAGGCAATATACCCCATTGGTACAATTGTTCAGGATTTTTTGTTCGCCATAACCCACGCTATAAAGGATATTGGAAGCAGGTACTCCTTGTTCTATCAAATACTTTTTGATTACATCAGACCTGGCCTGTGTCAACCTAAAATTGGTACTACTGCCACCTCGGCTATCGGTATAGGTCTCAATGCGCAATTGCGCTGCGGGGAAGCTTTTTACAAACTGTACCACTTTATCCAACTCGGTTGTAATTTCGGGAACCAGTGCACTACGTCCCCTTCCAAAAAAGAACTTTTTTAGCTTTATCACAGTTTGACCCTCTTTTTCTTCTACCAAATCATCGTACAACGCGATGTTTATCGTAAAATCATCCGCCGCCGCGGCTTCAATTTCTGATGTTCCCAACTTTTGCGAAAAGGTAGAAAACCGATTTTTGGTCGACTCGACCACTATTTCCTCTCGCCAAGGGATTTCTAGGCGATACCTGCCCTGTTCATCTGACAAGGTTTCTTTCAAAACCGTTCCATCAGAATCCAGCAGACGCACCACGGCATTGTCAATGCTTTGAGAATCATCGATAGCCTTCAGTACTTCTCCTTTTAAGGTAATTGTCTTTATGCCCGGTTTTTCCGCTACCTTAAACCCATATACATCGTCGCTTCCTTGGCCCCCTTTTCGGTTGGAGGCAAAATATCCCAAAAGGCCCTCCCCGTTATTCCTGATAACCATTCCGAAGTCATCATCCACTGAGTTTATGCCGGGCCCTAGATTAACCGGGATGCTGAACGTATCCCTACCTTCTATATTGCTTTGATATATATCCATGCCTCCGAGTCCATAGAAAACATCAGAAGCAAAGTATAGGCTATTTTCAAAAATAAATGGGGATATTTCGTTTCCAGGAGAATTGATACGTGGGCCCAAATTGACCGGCGCAGACATGATTTGCCCATTGTTGGTGGCTACATAGTAGAGGTCCGTTCCCCCGTATCCTTCCTCAAAATCGGCAGCGAAATAAAGCCTTCCCGTCTTTTCCTCATAAAAGGGATAATAGAACGAGGTACTTAAATCCCGAAACAACAATTGGGGCCTACCGCCCATTTTTAACTTATTGATGGAAAGTGCATTTTTTCCGTACTCATTAAAGACCAGTTCCCCATTCTCCATATTTGAGGCCACATAAAAGACAGTGTTCAGTCCTTGAGCAAACGAAGGTGTTGCCGTATGATAATCAGAGTTTGGAATATCTCTAAATTTCTGTGCTGCATCCAATTGTCCATCTTCGAGGATATTGGCCCTATAGATGTTCAAATAGCCCTCTTCACTTATTGCGTTGCGCCTTTTCTTGTCTTGGGTCCTACCACTGGAAAACAAGACTTGATCTCCGTAAAAGGCTGGGGAAAAGTCGGATTGTGGCGTATTGCTGCGCGCATTGAAAATTTCGTATTCAAGTTCTTGTTTTTGGTCCGGTTGCTGAAAAAGAGAAATATTGAACTCAGCGTTTTCCATCAACTCTTTAGGAAAAGCTGCGGATTTTTCCATTAACAGTGAATCGACCTGCTCATAATTGGCCATGACCGAGAAACTTTGAAGCATTTTATTGAACTGAAGATCAGTGATCAAGGTATCTTTCGAGTAGATATCAAAATATAGTCCTGCCGCTTTTTCATAAGCATTGGTCTTGTAGTAAGAATCTGCCAAATTGAGCAATTGTTGTAAATTCAACACTGTACCTTTGGCCTGGTCCTGTTCATAGGAGGCAATGGCTCGTTGGTAGGAATACTGAAAAAAGTAGTCGTCCCCTTTCAAGCGTTTTCCCTGTCCGAAAACGCACCAAGCCGTCAAACAAAAAACAATCCATACAAAACGATTTATTTTTCTGTCCATTTTAGAAGAATCTTGGTGAATCAATCTGTTTCGGTTTTCCTTTCGGCAATTTATTTCTTTTTCCGGATTTATTACGTTGACCGGAGCCACCCCTACCAATGTAAAACTTCAATATGGCTTCATGTGAGCCTCCATTAAATTCCCCAAAACCGTTCGTATTGTAATCGTAGGTATACCCCAGAAAAAGACCACTGGATATCTGAAATCCTGCCAGGGCGCTAACTGCATTATCAAAACGATATGCTGCCCCAGCAGTAAAGGCATCCAAAAATTGAAAATTAGCTGAGATATTGACCGTCACAGGAGCCCCTTCCAAATAATTGACCAAAAAAGCCGGTTTGAACCGTGTTCTTTCCGAAATATCAAAAATGTAGCCCCCAATCAAGCTGAATTGAAGGTTGTCCTCGACAACCGTGGCAACTTCATCATTATAGAGACCATTGGTCAACACATTGGGTACAGATAGCCCTGAATACCAATTATCCTGATACACAAAAACTCCTGCTCCGACCACAGGATAAAAATTATTGATCGTTTCCCCTGTTGTGGCCGGGTCATTGGGATTGTTGAACGTACCTTCGGAAAAATCCAAATTCAACAAAGATCCCCCACCCGACAGACCAAAGGACAATTTTGCTTCATCAGAGATATTGATTTGGTACGAGTAAGAAACGGTGATAAAGGTTTGGTCAGATGGTCCCAGCGCGTCATTGATCACATTCAGTCCCAATCCCGTCTTTTCATTGGCAAAGGGAACGTTTACGCCAAACCGAAGCGTTGTTGGCGCACCCGGTACGTCTACCCACTGGGCGCGGTACAATCCAGAAACATCGGGATTCTCCACGGTACCCACGTATGCCGGGTTAAAACTACCGATATTGTACATGTACTGCGTGTACTGCGGTTCTTGTTGGGAGAAACAAATCCCAAAAGGTACCACAAAGGTGATAAGGATATACTGTATACTATGCTTCAAGTTGATTCTCTGCATCCTATCGAATAATTTGAATCCATCCTTTTTGTGGTTCAGTACCATTGCCCAAATCCAGGACATAGAAGTAGGTACCTTTGGGCAAATCTCCATTGTTTCCGGTCCCATCCCAAGTACTATCGTATCCTTCCATCTCAAAAACACTGTTGCCGTAGCGATCGAAAACTTCCAGCCTATTATTGGGGAATTGGTTGGTATCATCAACAAATCGCAGTGTATCATTCACACCATCACCATTTGGAGAGAAAATATTGCATAGGGTACCAGGTTCAGAACATTGACTTTGCAAAACAGTTATAGAAACCGTTGCTGAATCATTCTCAGGCATACTATCTGTTGGGAAAGAAGAGGAAATGGTGACCGTATTGGACAGGGAACCGGTTCGTAGGACCCTCACTTCAATTTGTAAAGTCACCACTTGCTCAGGTCCCAATTCCGGTATTGTCCAAATACCGTTATTTGCATTGTAAGTTCCTAAAGAAGCGGTATCCGATAGATATTCAAATCCTGAATCGGGCGCTATCAAATCAAGTACCTCAATATCCAGAACCCTATCCATCGTGGTGTTCTCAAGGCTTAAGGTGAACGTAATATTATCTCCCAGTACTGGAGAAGTTGTGTCCACTTCTTTGGATATACTTAAATCAATTGGGTCGGGATTACAAGCCGGGGTTAGAAAAGGATCACAATCGTCCAAAGGATCGGAGGCATCTTCCGGGACTGCCGAGGTACTTGGGTCATCTTCCACGAGCACCTCCTCTCCATCCGTCAGACCGTCAGCATCGGTATCGGTATTATTTGGATCAGTTCCCAAACCAAGTTCTTCTCCATCCGTTAAACCGTCCCCATCGCTATCCACAATACAACTGCTCACTGAAATGGTCACCTGTACGGAACTATTGACGCAGGGTGCTACAGCTCCATTCGTAGTGTATTCAAAACTGTATGCGCCTGCAGGTTGTCCTTCAAAGTCAACATTGTTTTCAGCATCAATCACAATACTTCCGCTTGTAGGTTGAAATATTATGGTCCAAACACCTGGGTCCGCCCCGGTCAAGGTATCATCTAAATCGATTACCGAAGGACCTCCATTTCCTACCGTGGTGCAGGCTTCGGTGTTTTCAGCGGTTCCGGGCGAAGGATTGTTGTTTATGGTTGCCACGACTTCCGTTCTTGAAGAAGTACAACCATTGGATGAGGCTTCCACAAAAAATGAAGTGGTGACAGATATACTTGGGGTTTCAAAGGAAGTACCTGTTCCTAAAAGGACTCCTCCCACTGCATCCGCGTACCAAAGCAACACTGCACTGTCATCCGTTGTGGCCGCTAAAGTTACTGTACCTGCTCCACACCGGGAACCGTTCGTCACGCTCTCGACAGAAGGCGTAATGTTTCTAGTCAAGGTAACTGTAAGAACCGGACTGGCACACATATTTAGCGCATCATAAAAAAACCCAAAGTATGATCCAGCTGCAATTACATTTGTATTCACCAAGAAAGCACCGGTATTTGTGATATCGGAATCAAGACTCCAGGTAAGTTCACTTCCTGTAGGAGCCGTATTAAGAACGTAATCGTTTAAATCTGCAACCACTGCGTCACAAAATTCCAGAGGTTGGGAGGTGTCCAAAATGGGCGCCGCCGTTCCCGCATTACAGGAAACCGCCACATCATCACTGGTGATGGTCACCGTTGCGCTATTGTCGGGCGCCGAACCCACCGTGTAGCCCGTGCCATTGGAAAGGGTCAGGACAACCGTCTCGTTCGCCTCAACCTCCGTATCGTCGATAGGCGTCAGGGTCACCGTTGCGCTCGATTGTGATATGGGGATGTTGACGCTGCCACCAAGTGCCGTAAAATCGTCTCCCGAAGTGGCCGTGCCACCGACCCCGTAGTTCACCGTGATAGGACCGGCAGTCGTATTGGGCCCGTTCAGACTTATCGTGTACTGCCCCGTGGTCGTGCCCGCCTCGGTGGC
>ERZ1740059.1673-NODE-1673-length-11044-cov-4.044681_pt1 | contig 11044 bp, 10 predicted proteins | sample MGYA00581744_ERZ1740059 | MGnify/ENA primary metagenome ERZ1740059 (study PRJEB43018, sample SAMN04849738) | marine metagenome | isolation source: floating plastic debris | place: Pacific Ocean | collected 2008-08-28 | study: EMG produced TPA metagenomics... | reverse complement strand
AGAGCTGAATAATGGCTGTATTTGCTGCACTATTAATGATGACTTAGTTAAAACCGTCCATAAAATTTTAGAGCGCAAAGAAAAACTAGATTATTTGATTGTAGAGACTACAGGAGTAGCCGATCCCGTACCAGTAGCCGTTACTTTTTTGAGTACGGAATTACGAGGTAAAACTCGCTTAGACTCTATTATTACCATGGTTGATTGTGATAATTTTTATGCTAAGGCAAAACAAAATAGTACTGTGGCATATCAGCAAATCACCCACGGAGATATTATCTTACTCAATAAAACCGATCTGGCGGAATCAGCAACAGTTGATCGCATTGAAAAACAAATTCGCCAACATCGAGGTGATGCGAAAATAATCAGAACTGTGAAGGGAGAAATTGCTTTACCTCTAATTCTAAGTGTAGGTTTATTTGAATCAGACCGTTATTTTCTAGAAGAAACAGGTCATTCCGAACACCATCATGACCATCACGAGGATAGTCACCATCACCACGAGCATAATCACGACCATCACGAAAATAATCATCATCACCACGAGCATAATCACGAACATCATCATCATTCGGATCATCTACATGAGGATGGTTTCACTTCTCTATCTTTTGAAACAGAACAGCCTTTAGATATTCGTAAATTTCAATATTTTCTGGATAACCAACTACCCGAATCAGTCTTTAGAGCTAAGGGTATTTTATGGTTAGAAGGAAGTAATGCTCGTCATATTTTTCATCTCAGTGGAAAGCGTTTTGGTATTGAAGATGATGAATGGAAAGGTATGCCTAGAAATCAATTAGTTTTTATCGGACAGAATTTAGAACGAGAGAAATTACGAGAATTACTAGAAGGTTGCGTTTGTTAATATAAGAATGTATGCCTGCAAAAAGCTTTAAAATAGCAATTAAAGACATCAGTTAAATCAAGATCGATGGAAGCCATTACTATTCCCAAGGGATTCCGAGTAACTCCAGAACAATTCGACCAACTAGCACAAGCCGAACAACTAGCACGCATGGAGTTAACTAAAGATGGAGAATTAATCGTTATGAGTCCGAGAGGAACAGCAGGAGGAAAAAACTTTAATCTATATCTAGATTTAGGAATTTGGAATCGTCAAACCAAATTAGGACAGGCTTTTGATTCTTCGACTATCTTTATTTTATCTAATGGCGCGAGAAGAAGTCCCGATGTTAGCTGGATTAAACTAGAACGATGGAATCAACTAACCCAAGCACAACAAGATGGTTTTCCTCTTATTGCTCCTGATTTTGTTATTGAATTAGTAAGTCCTAGTGACCTGAAAAATCAAAGATACAAGGACTTACAGGCTAAAATGAAGGAATATTTAAACAATGGCGTGAAACTTGGATGGTTAATCGAGCCATCAGCGAAAACGGTTGAAATATATAGAGTTGGACAACAGGTAGAGATTTTAAACAATCCTCAAACTCTATCAGGAGAGGATGTTTTACCTGGGTTTGTTTTAGATTTAAGTGAAATTTTTTGATGTTTAAGAATAATGAAGGTGTTGTGAAAAAAGATGAAATATGATGCAAGCCAAATTAGGTTGAAACATATTCCTAAGCTTGAGCAAATAAGAGATGCAACTTGCTATCGTAAATATCTTTATTTCTTTAGTACCTTGCTACCTCAACAAAATTATATTGACTAAATAGCGAATGATTTGGAACAAAAGTTTATATTCTCTACAGAGCAGTTTGATATTCTTCAAGATATTGAGATTCGAGCGTCTTTCATTATCAAACGGTTAGACGATTACCAAGCTTAAGTTAGCATCTTGACAACTCAGACAGAAGAAAGCTGTGTCTATATCTTCGGCATTTACACCCTACCGCCTAAACTGGAAAAAACTTTTGGAACTGTACACTCAATTCAAGGACAATCACGAGAAACTTGGATTTATGAACATTCTAAATGACATTTACAAAGTAATAGCTTGTAAACTTGGCATAGTCAACTAAACCATGATTGCACAAGACTGTTGAGAGCAATCGGTTAGGATTGAAAAGATAATTGCAGCCGATGAATGTTGTTGTTAAAAATTGAGTTGTATTATATTAACAAAAAATGCTGGCTTCTCCATTGGGGCGATCAATTAAAGTAATTCCCTTTTGTTGTAATCGTTCTAAAGATGCGATCGCTTTGGGCATAATCTTTTACTTTTCTCGCTTCATTAGACAAACATAGTGTGTTGACTCATCTTGATTAAGGTTGAATATTTTGCTATTTTGCTTTTAATCGATCAATATCTGACTGTTGTATTTCCGCAATTGATTTATGAATTTTGTATTGTTTTGGAAGTTGTTCCATAATTATAATCGCTGTATCAATGGGCGAACAGCCTGGTTCGTGACAGGTTAATTGATTTAAAGAAATAGTAACTTGTTCGTCTAGATTTAAAATCTCAGTTATCCAAGTTTTTACTTGTTTTACCTTTGCAGGATCGGCTTTTAAATTACTTCAAGAAAATAAATCCATTACAATTACCAGGGTAAATTGGGTAAACCAAATTTATTATTAACTACCAATTCTGCCAAACAGTCATTAAGCTGATGTTTAATTAGAGACTCATCCAAATTGCGCCCGATGAATACAAGTTCATTTTTTGGTTGAGTTTTCCACTCATCATCTTTCAGATCGTAGCGAGGTCCACTAAGTTGAAAAATATGTCGTGCAGGACTTTCTTGAAACCATAATATTCCCTTTGCACGAAAAATATCATTTGATAATTGTTCGATGAGAAAATGTTCAAATTTCTCAAGTTTAAACGGGCGATCGCTTTTAAAGGAAACGAAATTAAAACCATCATTGTCTAAATGATTATTGAAAGCAGATTTATCCCGTCGAAACTCGCAAATTTCAGCTTGATAGTTATTTGCTTGAGTCAAACCTATATCTAAAATTAACGGTAAAGGGACGTTGCCATGTTCACTCTCTAAAATTCTAAATCCTGGTTTAATATCTTCAATAAATGCTTTTGATTCGGTAATTTTTTCGCCCGTTGCTAAATCAATATTATTTAAAATGACCATATCGCCGTATTTAATTTGGCTTAATGCCGCATCACTATCAAAATGTATAGCATCAAAAGCTGCTGCATCTATAACTGTAATTACTGCGTCAATCCTAGTGAAAAACTGTAATTCTGTAGAGAAAAAAGTAATAATTATTGGCAGCGGATCGGCTAATCCTGTGGTTTCAATTACCAAATAATCTACTTTTTCTTCCCTTTCTAAAACCCGATAAACTGCATCTACCAAACTGTCGTTAATGGTACAGCAAATACAACCATTGTCCAGCTCTACTATATCCGATTCTACTGAAATTAACAGTTGCTCGTCAATATTAATATCGCCAAATTCATTGACTAATACCGCTACTTTTAAATTTTCTCTATTTTGTAAAATTTGATTGAGTAAGGTGGTTTTTCCGCTACCTAAGAAACCAGTAATTATCGTTACTGGCATTCCGCTTTTGGGTAAGGATGGCAAGGCATCGGACAGGTTGTAGTTGAGGCGAGTCATAATTTTAGGTTAGTTCGTCTCGGAATATTTTGATAATGATTCTCATTCTATCTCGTTCTGAAAATCTAAGGACACGGATTTTAGGTTTTCTTGAAGTCTCTAGCAAATCGTGTGGAATTGACAATTTTATGAGAACGATTATCATTATTATTAAGAGAAAGCATTTAAAATATCTATGAAAGTCCCATTATTCTTGGCGAGTAACCGTAGAGCTATTGTTTCTATAATCTCTTTACTAGCAATTTCTAAATCTGGTAATGCTGTCGAAGCCACTAAGGTAGAATCACTCCCAATCAAAGAATCTTTTAGCCCTAACCAAGCAACATCACAAGAATCTCTCAAAGCCTGTGTCCGTCATCCCAAATTAGCTCAACATTTCTGCGCTGAAGCTCAACAAATGCAGAATGTTCGGAAAAATATCCCAGAAATCGATCCAGTAACTCGCCCTGAAGATGCTTTATTAAATGTTACTGATGAAGAAAGTGATACTGCTGTAGAAATATTTGGTTGTGATTGTATTGCATCCATTAACTGTTTGCGTCGTCTTCGCAATAAATTGCCTTAATTAAGTTGATTGTGCTTATGCATAGCCGAGCGATGCCTACGGCTAACTTCGTAATCGCATTTTCTCGAATCTCTAAAAATATTATTTGATAAAATCAATACAGCTAAATACACAAGCCGTATTTTTATGAAAAGTTCCGATATTCAGTATGTATCCGATGAAAAAGGCGATGCCTATGGCTAGCTTTATGCGAAGCGGTATCCTTTAGGGCGCAATCGCATTGCTGTCATAGTTCCCATTGAAATATGGAAAGATCTAATTGGGGAAGATGAAACTAACTATTTACTGAGAAGTAAAACCATGAAAAAGAGACTTCTGGAAGCTAAGGAGCGTCAAACTGGAATATCTTTAGAGGAAGCCTGCCCTAAAGGATACCTAAAGGATACACCTGCGGATAACCGCTTCGCATATGAGAAACTTGGAATTTGATTCTGCTGGATTTGAAGATTTAGCGTGGTGGGTAGAAAAAGACCGTAAAAAAGCTCTTAAAATCATCAAACTTATTAAAGAAATATAGAAAAGTCCTTTTAGGGGTATTGGTAAACTAGAACCATTAAAACACGACTTATCTAGTGCGCGCATCGAAGATTCGGCAGTCCTCGTTAGACGACGATCTGCGCGCCCGCGCTGCGTCGAGAAGAATCGATGGCGAAATCGTTTAGTTTATAAAGTTTCAAAAGGAAAAATTAGAATTTTCGCTTGTCGTTATCACTACTAACAAACTGTTATCTGTTAGAAAGGTACTTTGCAATAAAACTATCAAAGGCGATCGCTTTTCTCCTAAAGCTTAACTGTAGGTAATTTATTTGAGTTAGGAGTATTTTTTTGCGATCATCGATGTGCGATTTTACGCTCAAAAGTTAGAATCATTGTTCGATAGCTATAAACATTGATTCCTATGTTCATAAAAAATTAGCATAGATTGGGTTTGTTAGTCTTTTAAGCTTATCTATCGTTTCATGTAGCAAACAAATTGATCGTCAACAACTGGCAACAGACTCAGATAATAAAGTAACTAACGATCAAAAATTAATATACTATGCAAACGACCTTGAGATTATCGTCATAATTTTTCTCAAGGTAAGTATCCAAATTTTCAAACATTTGAAAAATGACTTGAGAGAAAGAAGTTTCAGTATAAGGCATCTTGGCAAATCTATAATTCTGTTATGGCAATTGTAAATTTATCCTCTTTTTTTGATTTCCATAATTTAAGCAGCGATCGCACTTATTTACAATTGTGTCGGGTTGGGGGCATCACCATAAACTGTTTTAGGATCAAATGTTTTTTCTTCTTCCGTAAACACTAACTGAATTGGTTGCTGTGAAGCGATCGCACTTTGACCCGTAGGAATACGGCGATAAAAACAAGAACGATAGCCTACGTGACAACTAGCTCCAGAGCCAGCTACTTTAACCTGCATCCACAGACAATCTTGGTCGTCATCGATAGTCAACTGCTGTACTTTTTGTACCAGCCCACTAGATTGACCTTTATGCCATAGCTGCTGACGACTACGGCTATAATAATGAGCCTCTCCCGTTTCAATGGTTTGAACTAACGCCTCCTCATTCATATAGGCGTGCATTAGCACTTCACCCGTGTTGACATCGGTGGTAATTACTGGAATCAAACCTTTGGCATCAAATTTGGGAGCAAGTAATAATCCTTCCTCAACTTGTTCAACAGAAGTGCGGGTAGTAAATAGGGGATTCATGTTAGCTAAATTTTGTAATTTTGATAATCATTATCATATAAAAATAATGGTTAATCTATCTAAGAATTTTGACTGTAAAGCGATCGAGCAATTGGTTTAAATAGTCAGGTATATGGGAATATTTATGAGGTTCATTACAGTTTTGGCAGTCTGAATAAAACTCGCAGTCTGGTGAAATCTTTCCCGTATTGCCATCGACAAAAACATTCCAATATTTACCTACCAAACCGATAATACTAATGTTAATCATCCACTCATTATTATCAAAACAGGTTGCACCTACAACCTCAAACAAGTGACGATGTTCTGGAAATACTTCCAGATTTGACAAGAGATAATCGAGGGCTGTTTGTTTGATAGTGGTTGGTTCTAACATATAGGTGTAATCTTAAGTGGCTACATAGGCAGTATGGTGAACTTTCAGCCAATCACAGAGAAATCGATCTCCTAAAATTTCTCTCATATCGTCGCTTTGATAAATTTCTAATACCGCTTCGGCTAAAGCTTCAAATAAAAGCAATTCCCCAGGAAAAACAACTCGTTCAAAATACCAATGAGGAATATTAGTAATCCGAATAATTTGCACGGTTGAAGTTCTATTTTGATAGCTACAGAGAATATTTTGACCGTATTTATCTGGCAATCTGTTGAGAATTTGACTCATAATTTACTTCCTATTGATATTTGATAAAGGTATTTAAAAAGAGCAAAGCTTATTAGTTGTTAGTTGTTACTTAATTAATAATCCTCCCCAAGCAAGTAATAAAGAAAAAATCACCCCAGCGATCGCCTGTCTACCTAACAGCAATAAAGCAAATCGGGGAGACTGTTCTCGCATAATGGTTAACAGAGTAACGAAACACGGTAGCAAGACTCCTGCTAGCTCCACCACAGTCAAAACCTGCAAGGGAGTTAACATAGCCAAGGTTTCGGGTTCGGCAAACAGTAGCAGTCCATCTTTGCGAATAGAAGCTAAAACAATCGGCAATGAGGCTTCAGGAGGTAGGTTAAATAATCCCATTAAAGGATTGATAATATTGGCTAAAGTTGCGATCGCTCCTAAGCAATTCAACACCGAAGCAATAACAGTTATAACTAAAAAGATGGGAATCGCATTAAACAAAAATTGATTAATAGTTGACTTAGCTTCGCGCCAAATTACTGACCAACGTGGAAATTCTAAAAATGTCCTTCCTTCAATTACTAGGGGATTCTGACTCGATTTAGCTGTAGGGTCAGAAATGATGCGAGTGTATATTAAGGTAGTTGCGGTTAAGTACAGCAGATATGGAATTATCAAATAAGGTAACGAAGCCGCACTAAACACCCCTAAAGTTGCGCCAAACTGATAAGAACAAGCCGAACCAAAAGCGATCGCCGAAATACAAGTTCCTCTAGAACAACTAGAACAGGCACGAGTACTAATTACCGCAGGAACATTACACCCCATACCCATAATCACTCGTACTAAATCCCGTCCCGATAACCCGAACGGACGGAGTAAAGGATCGAGAGCAATGGTAATTCGTTCTATCAACCCACTAGCTTTATATGCGCCCAAAAACAGAGCATAAAGAATTACTGTAGGCATCGCCCAAATAAACAGCAACGGACTCATAGTTATCAGTCCATATTGACCTATCAGTATTTCTCTTAACCAGATTGGGAGTTGGGATAAAGATTTAATAATGGGAGAGATCGCACTTTGGACTATAGGATCTGCTAAAGTCGCAAAGGAGTTAGCACCCCAGACAGCAATAATCGCAGGAATAAGTAATAAAGTGATCGCCAATAACCATCCCAGGTTCGGATGTTCTAACAGTGTTGGGTGTGGTTTTATACACCAGCCAGCCCTTGTCGGAATCCATTGCGTGGGAAAAGAATTAGGTTCTTGCAGAGAAGCCAAAATATAGTTTTTTTGTTCTGTAGTAATGTGGCGGGCATCTACAGTGACAATGCTCAGGTTAGAAGTTTCCGTCCATTCTCGAATGACTTGCTGAGTTTTAGCTGTCGATAATACCTTATCCCAGAAAGTAATGACTATAGTACCCCGCTTGTCTGCCACCAAGGGTAATAAATCGGCTAAATCTCGATCTACGTCCGTTGCCTTGACTACCAATAGCACGGTGTCATTTTCTTGTAGTTGTCTTAAAGCTTTCTTCGTAGTTACGCTGTCGGAACGGTAGAGAATTCCTGGGGTATCGATAAAGGTATGAGCTTCAGATTGATAAGTATCGCAAGCTACTGTAGAACCGCGAAAATTGGCACTATAAGCAGATTTGCCCGTCAGAGAAGCAATTAGTTGAGACTTGCCCGTACTTTCTTTACCAATGACCACAATGCAATCACGCTTTAATCTTGACCGAGAGGGATGCGCGGGAAACCCGCGCATATCCAATCGAGGTGTTGACGGCGTAAAAATATTCATCTTATAACTGGTGTTACACAACGATCAATTTGCTAGAACTGGAACAAAGGGCTTGCACCCATGCAGGTTAAAGAACTAGATCGAAATCTTCTACTTACTGAATCGAAACTATTTATCGTCGTCTTGCGTTACGTCAATTTTTTAACGGCTGCGCCGTAGCTAAAAGCTAAAAGCTTTTTTAACAAACACAATCGTTATTACAGCAAGAAAGATCATCTAAGAACAAACCTTCTCGGCGATAGGCTTCTAAGGTCGTCGTATCGATTCCCAGACGTTGCGCGATCGCATTTCCGACCACAGCAAATCGCTGCCGAAATTTGTAAATAAAGCAAAAAATCAACTCTCCGTGACGCACCGAAGGACCGACGACAAATAATCCTGGAGTTAAGGTAGATTCATCTTCTTCAGTCAGGGCTGCATAGCCATTTGACCAGTCAAATAGAGGTGCGATTTGTTTTAAACTGCTATCAAACCCCGTACAGAGAATTGGCGGTGTAGAACTAAACCACTGTTCGTACTCACTCTCCACCACATATCCATTTTTAACAGCCTTGACTGCTTCAATGTGCTGTTCCCCAATTAGTTCGACCCGCCCCATAGAATAAGCTATTTCTAAGCGTTTTAGACTATAAGGAGACAGAGAAACACTAGGATCTGAGTCTAAGTTTGACCAGCTACTAGTGCGATCTAGCAACTTTACTTTTTTCCCTAATGCTGCCAAATTTGACGCTGCATCTACACCGCTTTCATAGCCTCCGACAACTATAAATTCGTCCCCCTCAAGCTCTGTCCAAGAACGTATTTGGGAATTATGGATACATAATTTTGCCCCTGGAAAAGGATTAAGATTGGGATATTGAAACTCTCCTGCTGCCCAAATCACAAACTGCGATCGCAACTCACCCTTAGAAGTTTCCAAGACAAAGCCTTTGCATTGAGGTAAAGCTGCAATAGTTTTCTCATCTGTCTCGGCTTTTACAGGTAGTTGAAAATGGTCTGCTACAGTCTCTAGATACAGGGCGTATTCTTTTCCCGAAAGGTGTTCCTCTCGGAAACTGAGGGCGGGAGAAGTGTTTAAAACTACTGCGTTAAGATCCAGCAGTCCAAAACCATGACTGGGAAACGACGGCGTAATAAATCGCATTTCTTCAGCCCAACGGCTAAAAGAAGCCCCTACTTGATGTCGTTCTAAAATGACAAAGTTTTCAATTCCTAAATCTTTTAATACTACCCCACAGCCAATTCCAGCAGCCCCAGCCCCCACAATTACAACTTCAAAGCGATCGTTCGTTTTGTTCACCACCAGACAATTTTGAATGAATACCTTATGATAATGATAATCATTCTATAAAGAAAAAGCTTGCTATCTAACAAAAAATCGAAGAAGAGAGTGCAGCAGCGATCGCACTAGGTAGTAATCTGTGACCCTGTGACCGTTAGCGAAGAGGGAGGTGATTAGGCGACCCCTAACCTTCGGATCGCATTTTGTCCGATCCTCGGATTTGAACCTGCAGCGAGAGAGGACATGGATTTAGTTCGACAATTTTGGGAAAAATTTTCTTGAGAGATGTTATCTGGGCTATGGCTTCTTGAACGGCGCTGATGCGCCAGCGTCTCTGGAAGAGACTTTGCATCCGAAGGATGCTGTGTTGTTCATGGGACAAAGGCACGGACGCTTTGCGTCTCAGTCGTCTAACGACGATCTTCACGGAGTGCTGTGCCGCATGTGACCCCCAAGACCACACTTGACCGAAGGAAATCCTTCAGGGCATCGCTTTATTTGGGGTATATGGTTGCATTCTTTTAACGGGCTACGCCCTAGCTAAAAGCTCTTAGCCATTAGTTTTTAGAGTGCGCGGATTCAAGTCACCTCTTCTATCTCGGAGTAATGAAGAGTCTCGATTAATTGGTAGATTTAGACTACTAATTAATTAGCTAACGGCTAACGGCTAAAAGCTAAAATCGAAGCGTTTAATTACTGAAAGTAAATGTCTTGAATTTTTGAGAAAGGCAATTATTGCTCAAATTCCTAGTTAATTATCTAAATGATTAGGAAAATAATATCTCATTTTAAATTGCAGATTTCAAGATGCGATCGCTATTTCAAATCTCTTGTAATCTATTGTAATTTTTGGTCAGAATTTCAGCTACCAGCAAATCACCAGCACTTCTCAAAAGTTTAATTCATTCATTAAACAATGATTGGAGCGATCGCGTTATCATCAAACCCTTATCCTGTATGGCAGCCTGTCGTCGTTCCTGCGCGGTAACTCTGGCTGCTAATGATAAGTTGACCTTTATCTTTGATCGACTTTCGCCTGTTGAGTCTGCACCCGAACTATTAGAATTTATCGAACAATACGTTACTATGTCCCAGGTAAAAGTTCCTTACCGAGAACGTTGTCGAACTATTCAGCAGGCTACCTCTTTTATCTTACCGCCTTTATCAAGCTCATCGTAAATTATGTAGTTACCGATAAATCAACCTTAGTTAACTATCTATTATGTTATTATTTGAGAATGATTATCATTATATAATTTTATGACGATGGTAGATGACACCCAACTCATTCCCATTATTGAAGTTTTAGAAGGGTTGGAATCCTTGATGGATCGAACCCCTTCGGACGATATCGAAGAAATTCTGCTGGTAGCTTGGCTCAAGATCGGTAACACCTTACCAGAGGACTTTTTGGCAGCAACCCGTGAAGATGCCAGTGCTGCTGGACTACGCCGTTACCTCCGAGTAAAGGCATTTTTTGATGACCCAATTCAGCAT
>ERZ1740059.1672-NODE-1672-length-11050-cov-4.442656_pt1 | contig 11050 bp, 8 predicted proteins | sample MGYA00581744_ERZ1740059 | MGnify/ENA primary metagenome ERZ1740059 (study PRJEB43018, sample SAMN04849738) | marine metagenome | isolation source: floating plastic debris | place: Pacific Ocean | collected 2008-08-28 | study: EMG produced TPA metagenomics... | reverse complement strand
TTCTATTCTTGCCAGGGAATATGATGCCGAAGTTTCTTTGGTCGCCCAAGCAGGTGTCCCTCTAGTTAATGGTTTTGGCTATTGGAATAATTTTTGGAATAATGGCACGGGGGGAGAAGCAATATACGATAAGGTCAAACCTTTGCACAATGCTTCTGTTTGGGATTTTAGTAATTATTCTCCCGACTTAGTGATTATGGCTTATGGTCAAAATGACTCTTCAACGGTGGGCAACAATTTATCGAAGGAAGAATGGAAGGGTCGCTATAAACAAATGATTGCTAACTTGAGAGCCAAACACCCTGATTCTTATTTTATCGGCATGTTTCCTGCTATGTTTCACAATCCTCAATGGGATAGTTATATCACAGAAGCGATCGCTGAATATCGTCTTGAGAACAACGACGAGAAAATCTTTTCTTTGATTCACCAACAGCTTACTCCTGGTCATCCTCGCATTAGCGAACAAGAAACTATGGCAGATACTTTAAAAGAGTTTATTGACGGTACCCTTACTGATAATGGTTTTAATTGGGATGTTAATTAATTTTTTAAAATAAAATACTTTAGTTAAATTGCCTTGATAATTTTACAGATAAGCTACTGTTAGACTCCAAGGCTTTACTAAAGACAGATCTACAACTTTATTTTTAGCGATCGCTATTTTATATTCAAAAGCTAGTTATTGAACATACTTAGTTATATCTTCTCCACAGTCGTCAGCTAAATAAGATAAGGAACGAAAGCGCAGCATTGTAAACTGCTCGTATAAGGGATTTAGCTTACATAAAGGAGGAATGTGAGCAATTGTGCGTCCAAACAAGTTTATATCTCGCTCAAAAGGACACTGGGGCGGGATTACCTTACAAACAAACTTAGCTAGGCGAGGATCTTTTACTTCCATTCCTTCTAGCCAGTCTTTAATTGGATACAGTACATCAACACCGCCTTTTGATTTTTCAGCAGGTGGAGTCAAAGGAGAAGCAGCACCAGTGGTTTCTTGTTCTTCTTCGGGGTGATAAAGAGTACTTTCTAAAGATTTGAGAGCCTCTACCTCAATCTCTAAAGCATCGCAAAACTGATGCAGCAATTCGTATTCAGGAGTAGAATAAACTCCATCCGCTACGGCTACCAATACCGCAGTACGTAAAAAATTTTCCGCAGTATCAGATTCTTTTCCCAAGCTTTGGGCAAGTTCTTCTGGAGTAATACGCTCCAAACTACTAACTTCATCAAGCTCGGACAAGTCTTGAGTCAATTGAGCGATTAATTCTTGTTCTTCTGGATCGTAATGACCATCAGCCAAAGCTACGGTGTATAAACCTCTCAGCCAAGCTGTAATTTGGCGATCGCTATATGCGGATTCTATAATGGTAGTCATGAGGAGCTATTTTTAAATATACGTGTTACGAAAAAACTACTTTTTATTAATCAAACTATAGGGAGTAAGAAGATATTTCATGCACGACACGAGCAAAATCTCACACCTCATACATCATAGCTAAACCTTGTCTCATAGAAAAAATTTGTCCAACTATTGCTTAATCGTTTTTGCTTTTGGGATTATGAACATTTTTGTACCTTATGAAAACGTGAGTTCGCGTGGAAGCTCAAATACATACCACAAGAGAACTTTTAAACTGGCTTTTTTCCACTTTTCATTAGTTATCGAGTCTTAATGATTGGCTAATAGCGACGAACTACGTTCGTCCGACAGCCGACTCCCTTTGGGAGTCCGACAACGCTTCGCGTTGGCGAGCCTCTTTTCTAGGCTGGCGAAGCGCAGAGAGCGCGTGCTAATGGCTATCCCAACAAATCAATCCTGTTAACCCGAACTGACGTTATGAAAACAGGAGATCGCGTTAGCATTTTTCTTCATAGTAAATTTGCCTACAATCTTTATTTTTATGCGATTAATTTCCCATAAAGCCAAAAAATTTGGCTGCACCACCCAAAATTACGAGAATCAATCCAACGAAAACACCTCGATTAGTAAATTCTTGATTGGTTACTCTTTTATCTAATCGATTTACAGTAGCATCCAAAGCATCTATTTTCCCTGAAAGCCTTTCATCTAGGGCTTCTATTTTTCCCTCTAACCTGGCTTGACCCACTTTAAGTTCAACAACCTCATCAGTGAGCCTGTCTAACTTGCTATCCAATTTGTCTAATTTTTGGTCAAATTTTCCTAATATTTCTTTTAAATCTGATTCTATTTGAATACTCATTAATTGTTCTTTGATGAACTTTAGAGAAAAGTAGTTTGCTGTTGTTTATTTTACCATTTCTAATAACTCAGATTCGCTCATTTGTTTAACTCCCAATTTTTTAGCCTTTGCTAATTTAGAACCTGCATTTTCTCCTAATAATAAATAATTTGTTTTCTTACTAATTGAACCCGTAACTTTTCCTCCTGCTCGCTCAATTAGCTTTTTAGCTTCATCTCGTTTTAAAGTAGGTAGAGCTCCTGTAATAACAAAGCTTTTACCAGCAAATATTAAATCACTATTATCTTGACTATTAGTTTTTTCTGCCTCAAATTTTAATCCTGCTACTTGTAAAGCTTTAATTAAAGCCTTATTATTCTCCACTCGCACCCATTCAAATACTGATTGAGCTATTTCTTCTCCAATACCATATACTGTCTCAATAGATTCAAAAGATGCTTGAGTCAGTGCTTCGATTGTGGAAAAACTTTTAGTTAAAATTTTGGCATTGGTGCTGCCAACATAACGTATACCCAAACCATACAAAATACGGTCAAAAGATTGATTTTTAGACTCTGCGATCGCCTTGATCAATTTCTCTGCCGATCTTGTTCCCATCCGTTCTAAACTAGCTATTTGTTCGACTGTTAAAGAATATAAATCGGCAACAGAATTAACTAAATTATTCTCAATCAGTAATGTTGCAATTCTTTCCCCCAAACCACGAATGTCTAAAGCATTGCGGGAAGCCCAATGAATTATACTCCCTCTTAAAATTGCGGGACAAGATATATTAACGCAGCGAGTAACGGCTTCTTTGTCAGGACGTACTAAAGTAGAGCTACATTCAGGACATTCTGTAGGCATTTGATAAGGGATAGTATCACAAGGGCGAAGATCGCTCAACACCCTAACTACTTCGGGAATAATTTCCCCTGCTTTGCGAATGATTACCGTATCCCCCACGCGGATATCTAATTCGGCAACGCGATCGCTATTGTGAAGAGTAGCGCGCTGTACCGTAGTACCTGCAAGCTGTACGGGCTGCATGATTGCCATAGGAGTAACCGCCCCAGTACGCCCCACATTAACAATAATACCCTTGACAACTGTCGGAGATTCTTCTGCGGGATACTTAAGTGCGATCGCCCAACGAGGGAATTTGTTGGTAAAGTCTAGCTGTTGCTGGAGTTGATAGTCATTAAGTTTAACTACTACACCATCAGTCATGTAGGGTAAGGTTTTTCTTCCCGTGTCCCACTTTTGGAAGTATGCTTCTACTTCGGCTAAAGAATTACACAGCTTGCGGTTGGGGTTAACCAAAAAGCCCATCTCTTGTAATAATTCCAAAGAATTCCATTGAGATTTTGCCCCTTGATTTTCTTCACCGACGATATGCAAAGTATAGGCAAAAAAGTTAAGCTTCCGTTGGGCTACTATCTTAGAGTCAAGCTGGCGCAGTGTACCCGCAGCAGCATTACGAGGGTTGGCAAACAAAGCCTCTCCCAACTTATTTCTTTCTTGATTAATTTTTTCAAATACATCTAAGGGTAAAAATGCTTCTCCTCTAACTTCTACCCTAACTGGTGGATTATCTAACTTCAGCTTTAAAGGAATAGTGCGGATAGTTTTAATATTTTGGGTAATTTCTTCCCCAGATATCCCATCACCGCGAGTAGTACCTCTAACTAAGATACCATTTTCATAAGTTAAAGCGATCGCACTACCATCTATTTTTAGTTCGCAGACATAAGCGAATTTTTCGGGAATTTCTTCTAATTGTTTTTGCCAACGAGTTTCCCATTTAGCCAATTCTTCGGAGTTAAAAGCATTTTCTAAACTATAAAGCGGGATGTTATGCTTAACTGAACTAAATTGAGATGCGGGCTTGTCTCCCACCCGTTGCGTTGGACTATCAGGGGTAACAAGTTCGGGATATTCTTCCTCTAGATCCTGCAACTGACGATATAACTGGTCGTATACCCCATCTTCCATAATCGGACTATCAAGAACGTAATAGGCATATCCCGCCTTTTGTAATTGTTCTCGCAGTTGAATAACCTTTTGTTTAATTTGTTTGGTCATAATGATTGAAGCATTGAACGTAGAACAAGTTAGATTGCCCAATGTGACAAATTTAAGTTGAACTAAATATTCTTTTTATATCTCGAGCTTTGTTGCTCTATTTTAGCTATGTGAGTCTATCAATAATAAACGCCTAGTGCGAATTGAAATGGCGTAAAGAGTAGCTTTTAAACCAAGTTAGCATGTAAATTTTAATCGTAAATAATCATCTCCAAAATCACATTTGTATTATCATTTGTATGAATCAGTCTCCATGTAAATTTCACGAAATAATACCGAGTTGTTAAAAATGAGTGATAATATAGAGCAAATATTAGATGAAATAGGCGTTTCTGGCAGTAATTTCTTTGATTTTCAAGACAGAACCTATTTTGCGGGCAATGATGGAGAAATTGGTACAGAACTGTGGGTAAGTGATGGTACAACCGAAGGTACGCAATTACTTTTAGAAATTAATCCTACGATTACTGAATACTACGATAATTTACCAAACGGCAGTTATCCTGGCAATTTTGTCGAGTTTCAAGATAAACTCTATTTCTCGGCTAACAACCAAGAAAATGGTACAGAATTGTGGGTGACTGACGGTACATCTGAAGGTACGGAATTGGTTGTAGATATCAATCCAGGTACCTACACTAATTTCTTTACTGGAGAAGTAGAAGGAGATGGTGGCTTTCCCACAAACATTGTCGAGTTTAAAGGCAAACTTTACTTTTCTGGTAATGGCGAAGAAAGTGGTCGAGAATTGTGGGTGACTGATGGTACAACAGCGGGAACGCAGCTAATTAAAGATATCAATCCAGGTAACATTTATGTCCGTACTTTACAGTATGGCTATATACCACTCCCCATTGGTTCTGCTCCTTCTCAATTGACAGAATTTAATGACAAACTATACTTTACGGCAGAGGTAGGAGGCAGGCAAGATTTACCTTCTAGTGAAATAACTGGGGAAACTGGTCGAGAACTCTGGGTGACAGATGGTACAACAGCAGGAACAATCCTAGTTGCAGATATAAACCCTGGAGAGGAAGACGCTTTTGACTATGGAGCAGATTTATCGGTAGTTGACGGGGAACTATTGTTTACTGCCAACAATGGCGAAACCGAACAACAATATCGAATAACCTCGGATGGAACTCTCGAACTTGTAAATGGTTCTAACCCCAATGAACCCAATGCGATTGACGGTACCCTTAATAATGATGTTCTCACGGGTACGGATGGTAAAGACATTATTCGCGGCTTTGACGGTACAGATACTTTACAAGGGGGTGCGGGAAACGACACCTTATTCGGTAACAATCGTCCAGATAAATTAGTGGGCGGTGCTGGTGACGATCTTTTAGTCGGTGGTAGTGGCGACGACTCTCTTGATGGCGGTATAGGTAACGATACTTTACAAGGACAAGGTAATGACTTTTTTGTTCTAAGGGAAGGAGACGGTACTGATGTTATTTTAGACTATCGCGAAGGAAGCGATCGCCTGTTGCTATCTGGTGACTTAACCAAAGAGGATTTAACTTTCTCTGGTAACAATATCCTGGTGGGAGATGAAACTCTGGTTACACTAAATAACATTAATACGTCTAGCTTAAGACCTTTTAACTTTATTGAAATTTAAGCAGTGGCAAAGTGGGTAACACAACAGCTTAAAAGTTATTGTGTTGCCCACCATAAAAGTCAATAATTAATAATTAATTCCACAAATTATTCCACCAGGGGATGGGTCGCGCTTCGACGAAAGTAATTTTGTCGCGGATATCATTAATATTCCATCCTGTTAAACTAGCTAGATTTTGGGCTTCTTGTTCTTGTCTATTGCCAACCCTTTGTTGATATTGAGCTGCTTCACTACAGGTCATTTCTCCAGTGTAGAAATGACGAATAACATAACGTCCTTGAAAATTAGTGCGATCGCTTGTAGATTGGAATTTGAGATCTTCTGGAAATTTATCGCGGGTATATCTAACATGGAGGCGAGTAATAAAAACATTATTACCACCCCAACGATTATAAGGATTATTGCTATCCAGCCAAAATACTCCTGCCTGTTTTAATTCTTCGCGATTTAAAGGTTGAGCCGAACAAGGATCGCAGGTACTCATATCCCAAGCATATTCTAGGAAAGCAACTTGTTTATTTTCCTGTTCGTAAGACCTTTGGAACATTGATTGATAAAAGTCTTTAAATTCTTCTTTAACGAATTCGGGTATTTCAGTGTTGGAATGAACTTTAACGGTGCGGTAGTTGGTTAGTTGCACCTGTCCTTTAGGGGAGAGTAGATAAACTAATAAATCTTGGTCGCCTTGGGCATTCATCATCCCCAAACGAATAGGTAACATAAACTTAGGAGATTCATAGGCAATGGAAATTGGTCTAAGTTTTTCAAAGCCATTCGTGTCGAATTCTTCTAGATTAACTTTGGCTACAAAGAATTTTAGATTCTGCTTAATATAAGGCTGGAGTAATTCTTTTGCACCTTCAGGGATTTGATAATCATTTTGAATCAGCCAGGTTTCCAAACCATCAGATTCTTTGGCACTAAGAATTAGAATGTCATATTCCCCGACGCTAAACTGTTCTTCAATAGTGACCCCAAGATCTTCTTCTAGTAATGGCGCATTTTGTAGAAAAGCTGATTCATTTCTTGCTCTAGATTTAAATACTCCGCGATCGTATTGTGGTTTAAAACAAGGATCGGAATCGAAATATTCAACTAACCTTGGCGCACTAAAACCATCTAAGCGTTCCAAGATTTTTGATTCCCCTACATGTACTTGTTCTTCTTTGAGTATTACTGGTACGGGTACAACCATGGCAAAGTCTTTGACTTCTCCTTGATAGTCGTTGGACATAGTAATAACTGTCCTGTTGCCATCCCTGGCGATGATTACTTGGGATGCTTGATTGTATAAACTGCTATCGGCTTTTGCGACATAAAAGCCACAGAAGGCTAGTGCGGGTTTAATGCCAAAGATTAGGATTGCACCTGTAAGGATGCAGGATAGTATGATGCGTATTGTTTTCATAATAATTACTTATTTTTTGCTATTTCAGCGCGAATTTCGTTAATATTCCATTTAGTTAAGTTAGCTAGAGTCTCAGCCTCTTTTTCTCTTCTTTCGGCTAATCTTTCTTTATATTTTTCTACTTTTTCTACACTGTCTTCACAAGTAGAATTTCCTGTATAAGGACGGCGAATGATATATCTACCTTGAAAATCGCGGTCGCCAAATGTAGGTTCAAATAATAGATCTTCAGGAAATTTATTACGGGTATAGCGAATATGAAGACGAGTTAGAAATACATCTTCATCTTTAGACCAATAACTGTCACTGTCATAGTTCGACCAGTATTCGTCATCTAACCAAAAGACACCAGCCTGTTTTAATTCTTCTTCACTTAAGGGATCGGCAGAACAAGGATCGCATTTTCCCATGTTCCAGGTATATTCCAAGACAGCGACTTGTTTATTTTCTCGTTCGTAAACAGTCTCAAAAGTCGCCTGATAAAAATCAGCAAATTCATTTTCCACAAATGCAGGAACTTCTTCTCCCGATGGAATCTCCACCGTCCGATAGTTGGTAAGCTGCACTCGCCCTTTAGGAGATAGCAAATAAACAATTAAATCTTGTTCTTTTTCAGCATTGGTCATTCCCAAACGTATAGGAAGCATGAATTTAGATGATTTATAGGCAATAGAAATTGGTCTTAATTTTTTAAATCCTTGGTTATCAAATTCTTCGAGGTTGACTTTCGCTATAAAAAATTTCATTCCCTGACGAATATAAGGTTGCAGTAATTTTTCAGCATCTTCAGGCAGTTGATAGCCATTATCGGTTAACCATTTTGCTAAACCATCAGATTCTTTGGCACTTAAAATCGAGATCCTGTATTCGCCGACGTTAAATTGTTCTTCTATAGTTACTCCTAATACTTCATCTCCTTCGGTGTATTGACTAACTCTCCGACGACCGCGACGACCACAATGATAGGGTGATTTAAAGCAAGGATCGCGATCGAAGTATTCGACTCGCCTAGGAGCACTATAAGCATCTATGCGTTCAATAATTTATGGCTCGGCAATACGAACCTGCTCTTCAGTTAAAACAACTGGTACAGGTACGACCATGGCGAAGTCAAAGACTTCTCCTTGATAGTCGTTGGACATGGTTAATACTGTCCTGTTTCTATGTCTGGCGATGATTACCTGAGAAGCCTGATTGTATAAACTGCTATCGGCTTTTGCCACATAGAAGCCACAGAATGCTAGTGCGGGTTTGATGCCAAAGATGAATATTGCACCTGTAAGGATGCAGGATAATAAAATACGTATTGATTTCATGATCTTAATCAATTTTAAAAGATTGTGTTAGTTCCAAAGTTCAGACCACCAGGGGGGAGTTTGACTCTCAATAGTTTCGATGCGATCGCTTATTTCTTCTGGTGTCCATCTTGTAAGTTCGGCTAAAGTGTATGTTTCTTCTTCTTGTCGCTGCTTTAATTGTTCTTGATATCTTTGACCCGCTTTGCAGCCTAGATCTCCCTTGTAAGGATGGCGAATAACATAACGTCCTTGAAAATTAGTACGATCGCTTGTGGATTGAAATTTCAAATCTTCGGGGAATTTATCGCGAGTGTATCTGACATGAAGGCGAGTCATAAAAACGTTGTTACCACCCCAGCGATTATTAGCCTGTTTATCTAGCCAAAATACACCAGCCTGTTTCAATTCTTCCCTGTTCAAAGGCTCGGCAGAACAAGGATCGCAGGTGCTCATATCCCAGGCATATTCTAAGAAAGCTACTTGTTTCTTTTCTGCTTCATAGGAAGTCTGAAACATTGCAGTGTAGAAATTACTAAAATCTTGTCCGACAAATTCGGGTATTAGAACATTAGAGGGAATTTTCGCAGTGCGGTAATTGGTTAACTCGATTTGTCCCTTGGGAGAAAGTAAATAAACAATTAAGTCTTGGTCGCCGTTAGCATTCATCATCCCCAAACGAATAGGTAACATAAATTTGGGGGATTCATAGGCAATGGAAATTGGTCTAAGTTTTTCAAAGCCATTCGTGTCGAATTCTTCTAGATTAACTTTGGCTACAAAGAATTTTAGATTCTGCTTAATATAAGGCTGGAGTAATTCTTTTGCACCTTCAGGGATTTGATAATCATTTTGAATCAGCCAGGTTTCCAAACCATCAGATTCTTTGGCACTAAGAATTAGAATGTCATATTCCCCGACGCTAAACTGTTCTTCAATAGTGACCCCAAGATCTTCTTCTAGTAATGGCGCATTTTGTAGAAAAGCTGATTCATTTCTTGCTCTAGATTTAAATACTCCGCGATCGTATTGTGGTTTAAAACAAGGATCGGAATCGAAATATTCAACTAACCTTGGCGCACTAAAACCATCTAAGCGTTCCAAGATTTTTGATTCCCCTACATGTACTTGTTCTTCTTTGAGTATTACTGGTACGGGTACAACCATGGCAAAGTCTTTGACTTCTCCTTGATAGTCGTTGGACATAGTAATAACTGTCCTGTTGCCATCCCTGGCGATGATTACTTGGGATGCTTGATTGTATAAACTGCTATCGGCTTTTGCGACATAAAAGCCACAGAAGGCTAGTGCGGGTTTAATGCCAAAGATTAGGATTGCACCTGTAAGGATGCAGGATAGTATGATGCGTATTGTTTTCATAATAATTACTTATTTTTTGCTATTTCAGCGCGAATTTCGTTAATATTCCATTTAGTTAAGTTAGCTAGAGTCTCAGCCTCTTTTTCTCTTCTTTCGGCTAATCTTTCTTTATATTTTTCTACTTTTTCTACACTGTCTTCACAAGTAGAATTTCCTGTATAAGGACGGCGAATGATATATCTACCTTGAAAATCGCGGTCGCCAAATGTAGGTTCAAATAATAGATCTTCAGGAAATTTATTACGGGTATAGCGAATATGAAGACGAGTTAGAAATACATCTTCATCTTTAGACCAATAACTGTCACTGTCATAGTTCGACCAGTATTCGTCATCTAACCAAAAGACACCAGCCTGTTTTAATTCTTCTTCACTTAAGGGATCGGCAGAACAAGGATCGCATTTTCCCATGTTCCAGGTATATTCCAAGACAGCGACTTGTTTATTTTCTCGTTCGTAAACAGTCTCAAAAGTCGCCTGATAAAAATCAGCAAATTCATTTTCCACAAATGCAGGAACTTCTTCTCCCGATGGAATCTCCACCGTCCGATAGTTGGTAAGCTGCACTCGCCCTTTAGGAGATAGCAAATAAACAATTAAATCTTGTTCTTTTTCAGCATTGGTCATTCCCAAACGTATAGGAAGCATGAATTTAGATGATTTATAGGCAATAGAAATTGGTCTTAATTTTTTAAATCCTTGGTTATCAAATTCTTCGAGGTTGACTTTCGCTATAAAAAATTTCATTCCCTGACGAATATAAGGTTGCAGTAATTTTTCAGCATCTTCAGGCAGTTGATAGCCATTATCGGTTAACCATTTTGCTAAACCATCAGATTCTTTGGCACTTAAAATCGAGATCCTGTATTCGCCGACGTTAAATTGTTCTTCTATAGTTACTCCTAATACTTCATCTCCTTCGGTGTATTGACTAACTCTCCGACGACCGCGACGACCACAATGATAGGGTGATTTAAAGCAAGGATCGCGATCGAAGTATTCGACTCGCCTAGGAGCACTATAAGCATCTATGCGTTCAATAATTTATG
>ERZ1740059.1671-NODE-1671-length-11050-cov-10.233834_pt1 | contig 11050 bp, 6 predicted proteins | sample MGYA00581744_ERZ1740059 | MGnify/ENA primary metagenome ERZ1740059 (study PRJEB43018, sample SAMN04849738) | marine metagenome | isolation source: floating plastic debris | place: Pacific Ocean | collected 2008-08-28 | study: EMG produced TPA metagenomics... | reverse complement strand
CTTACAACAATCGGGGCACTCTTTACTATGAGCAGAAAAAATGGGATTTAGCCCTCGTTGATTACAATAAAGCCATCGAAATTAATCCCAACTATGCAGATGCTTACAACAATCGGGGAAATCTTTACTATGAGCAGAATAAATGGGAATTAGCCCTAGCTGATTACAACAAAGCAATCCAAATTGATCCTAACGATGCTCCAGCTTACAACAATAGGGGCACTCTTTACTATGAGCAGAAGAAATGGGAATTAGCATTAGCTGATTTCAATAAAGCCATCCAAATTGATCCTAAATCTGCTGATGCTTACAACAATCGGGGAAATATTTCCAAATATCGGAAGGAATGGAAATTAGCCGAAGCTGATTACAGCAAAGCCATCCAAATCAACCCCAAATATGCTAAAGCTTACTATAATCGCGGGAATCTTTACTCACAGCAGAAAAAATGGAAATTAGCCCTAGCTGATTACAGCAAAGCCATCGATATCAATGGCAAATATGCTTCAGCTTACCTCAATAGGGGTAATCTTTACGGAATTAAGGAAAAATGGAATTTAGCTCTGGATGATTATAAAAAAGTTATTCAAATTAAACCTGAATTTGCTAAGGTTTACTACCTCAGAGGACTTATTTACTCACAGCAGAAAAAATGGGAATTAGCCCTCGCTGATTTCAATAAAGCCATCGATATAAATCACAAACATGCTGAAGCTTACTTCTTTAGAGGGCTTATTTATAAAAACCAGAAAAAATTAGATTTAGCATTAGCTGATTTCAACAAAGCGATTGAATTTAAACCTGACTATGCTCTTGCTTACTTCAACCGTGGACTTATTTACTCACAGCATAAAAAATGGGATTTAGCCCTAACTGATTGCAACAAAGCCATTGAAATCAATCCTAAATATACTCAAGCTTACTACCTCCGAGGACTTATTTACTCACAGCAGAAAAAATGGGATTTAGCTCTAGCCAATTTCAATAAAGTCATAGAAATTAATCCCAAATTCTCTGATGCTTACACTTATAGAGGCATAGTTTATTATGCACAAGGTAACAATTCAGCAGCGATGTCTGACTATAACCAAGCATTGTTGATAAATCAAAAAGACTGGCTAGCTATTGCTAATATTGGTTCACTCAAATACGAACAAGGAGAAATAGAAACAGCTATTAAACAATGGCAAAAATCTCTTGCGATTAACAATAAATCGGCTTACGTTAACCTTGCTCTTGCAGTAGCTCTATATCGTAAAGGAGAACAAGAGCAAGCCTATAAATTAGCTGAGACTGCTCTCAAAATAGATCGCAAAATTACTGATGTCAAAGTTCTGAAAAAGAATCTCTGGAGTGAGGTTTTAATTAATGATACTCAAAAATTATTTTCTAGCTCTAAATTCAAAACTTTACTGTCGCAGCTTCGTTAATTCTTAACTTGATAAAGCGTAAGAGGAGAAGATTCATCTCTTACTTCTCTTTTTCTCTTACCCAAATAATTCCAATCATTTATTAGCAACCTGCTCAATCCCTCTAATAATCTGCTGTACTTGCTTATATCTTCTCCAATCCTTCCTTTCGTTAAAAATCAATGCAGCTACTCTATATTTTCTCAAAGCAGTTTGCAAATCCGATTTTTTCAAAGCTTCTCGTGCTTCATTCATTAACTGATGAGGGGATTTTTTAAGCTCAGCAGATAATCCAGGTGAAGCTGTTGGACTTTCTATTTCTCCCGCATCTGGATTCATTTCCAAATATAATTTATCAATATCTTCTAAAACATTTGCTGCGTCTGAATAATTATTAAAATTCAAATAAGTTAAAGCCGCAAACTGAAAATCCTTTAATTTATCTCGTCGATTTTCTTGAATCAATCCCCTTTGATGATAAGCTGCTGCATATCGCGGAATAATTGCGATCGCACTATTAAAATCTTTGTACGCTTGTTGCTGATTCTGTTTTTTCCAACTTGCTGTAATTTTAACTTCACAGCTAACACTATATTCATCAACTCTCACGCATCCAGGTAATGTACCATCGCGACGCAATATTTTACCTTGAGCATATTGTGCATAAATTAAACCCCTTCGATAATAAGCTTGTGCATATCGGGGATTAATTTTAATAGCTTTTGTAAAATTCTCAATCGCACCTTGATAATCTTGTTTGTTCGCTTTAATTATTCCTTGATAAAACCAATCTCTGGCTTTTTTTTGAGTTGTTTTTTGTTGATTTTGCGGTTGATTAGCGGATATTTTAACTTGTGGAATTATGGTATTTGTAGTTGTTAGCGTAGCAATTGTTAGAGTTAGGTAAATTAGTTTTTTGTAATTCATAATAGTAATTCATAATTGGTAATTCGTAATCCAATCACCGACACCCTAAAGGGTGCGGCTACACCTACAAAGTCCGCCATTGCGGACTGATTTTAGCCCACGGAGGTGGGCTTTGTTACTGTAGCCCCACCCTTCAAGGGTGAGGGCGATTTTAATTACAAACGCTTTTATCTACATCAACATTCATCATCAAATAATCCTTCAACCAATCACAACCGCGCTGTTGCAATTCATTAATATCCAAATTCCATAAAATCACATTATTTTTCATATCTACCGAAGCCAACATAGTTTGATATCGACTAAATTCAACTTCTTTAATATCTCCTCGATGCCCTTTGATAGTATTAAGTAACTTTCCATCCAAACTCCAGAAATTCAAAGTCTTATCTTTACTTCCAGTAATCACAAATTGATTATCGTAACTAAAAGTAACCGTGTAAACGTTATCTTGATGAGTTAAAGTTTGTAACAACTTACCCGTATCGCGCTGCCAAAGTTTAACTGTTTTATCGTTACTCGCAGTGGCAATCATTCTTCCATCAGAATTAAAACTCAAAGCTGTAATACTATCTTTATGACCTGTAATTTTACGTAATAAGTTCCCTTTCAAATTCCACAATGTTACAGATTTATCGCCAGCGATCGCAAAAGTTTCCCCATCTGGACTAAATTTAATACTCGTCACCAAATTATCATTTAGTTGCCAGCTTCTAATTAATTTACCTGAAAAATTCCACAGCTTAACTCGTTTATCAAATCCACCAATTGTGGCAATTGTTTTACCGTCGGAACTAATACTAATATCTTGAATTACGTCAAGGGGAATATCATTTTTCTTTACATCATGTCCCCGCCATTTTCGTAAAAGCTTTCCTTGAAGATTCCAAACTTTAATTTGATTCTCTTTATCTATCGTCGCTAGATATTTTCCTGTGGGACTAAATATTACCTTGACAACATCTGCATTTTGTGAATCAAAATGGCGAATTAAACTTCCGTCACTTCTTCTCAAAGTAATTTGTTTATGATTCGGTAGCGCAACAGTTTTCTGATTCCCTAGCGCTATAGTTTTCTGATTCGCTACCGCAATAGTTTTTCCATCCGGGCTGAAACTGACGCTATTACCCGTAAATGTGGGTAAAATGCCTTTGAGATAACTTAGTTTGACGGTTTTATCAGCACTAGCCATCGCCAAGGTTTTACCATCGGGACTAAATTTGATTTCAATTGCTCTACCAACCTGTGGACTATGGTGGTAAACTTGCTTTTGTAGTGCGACATCCCAAACTCGAACCGTATCATCAGCACTCGCTGAAGCAATCAATTTACCGTCACGACTAAAACGCACGTCTAAAACTTCATCTTTATGACCTGTAAATGTATGCAATAATTTACCTGTCAAATCCCAAAGTTTAAAGGTTTCGTCTTTACTGCCAGAAATAATTCGTTTGCTATCTGGACTAAAATTAACGCTTAAAACTTCATCTTCATGACTCCTAAAGGTTTTTAAAAACCTCCCCTCGCTATCCCATATCTTAATAGTATTATCGGCGCTTGCAGTAGCAAAATATTTTCCATCTGGACTAAAATTTAAACTCCAGATTTTTTGATTGTGAGCGGGAATTGTCTTAACTAATTTACCGTCAAGCTTCCATAATCTTACCTCGCCATTTTCGGTTGCTGTCGCGATAATATTCTTACTTGGATTAAAGGCGATCGCCCATAATCCTTCGGGTTCAGATATAGTTAAAAAAGGACGATTTTTAAATAAACTCGTCGTAGAATTATATTGCCACAAACTAACTTTATTATCAAAACTCGCAGCGATAAGATATTGATTGTCAGGGCTAAATATAACGGTAAAAACACCATCTTTATGACGAAATTTTTCAGATGCCTGGCGAATAGAATTCACCGCTACACAAGCAAAATTCTCCTGGGTGTACTGATTTTTTAAGCCTACAAAGGTAGGCTTTGTTTCTGTAGCCCCAGACTTCCAGTCTGAGGGCGTTTCACACACCTGAGATGCTTGTGCTTCATCTCCCCCCAGCGTTTGTAATAACTCCCCATCCCGCCGCCATATTTTAATAGTTGTATCTTGACTCCCAGAAGCTAAAAGCCTTCCATCATCACTAAACGAAACGCTATTAACCGAAGCATCATGACCAATTAAACGATTATATTCGCGAATCGAATTAAAATTTTCTAGCAGAGAACTCAATAATCCTATCTTAGTTACTGCATCCAAATTATTATTTAACTCTATCAACTTTTTATTAGCAACTAAAGTAGAACTCAATAACTTAACTTGATTACCCGAATTAAACCAAGTTTTCGCAAATAAATTAAAATTTTTAAGCTGATTAATTTCATTTTTCCAAAGGTTATTTTCAGCACGTTGCCATTGAAATAATGCAATACTAGGAAATAATAAAGCAGCAATCAAACCACCAGCTAACCCAATAATAACCCGTCTTCTCGCCGCCTTCTTTTCTCGTGTTTCCCTATCTCTTAAATCCAAACTTAAACTAATAAATTCCTGCTCAACCGAACTAAGTTGATTTGAGCGTTGTAATAACCATTCTTTAGCATCAATTAACGGCTTACCGCGTAACAAAGCACCATCATCTCGATCGCTATTTTCCCATTGTTTAATAAAAACCCTCAATTGCTCTTGCCAATACCGAAATTCCCCATCTTCCCGCATCCACTTTTGTAACCGTCGCCAATTTTTAATCAACGCCTCATGAACAATTTCAACCGTTTCCACACCAGTAACTTGATTGCGATTTGTTACCACCAAACGCCCATCAGCTAACCTCCTCACCAAATCCCAATTTTCCTCCCCCACCTCCTCATAAATTGCCAGACGGCGAATATCTGCGCTTCTTTCTGAAGGTTGTACTAATTGAATGAATATCTGTTGTACCCTTTGCTTATCAGCTAAACTCAATTCAGCGTAAATTGCTTCAGCATGATTCGCCAAAGCAGTTTCCACACCACCAATTTCTTCATAAGCTTGGTGAGTTAACCAACCATTTTGTTGCTTTTCCCACAATTGAGTTAAGGTAAATTCCAGCAAAGGTAAATTACTCGGAGATTCCAACACCGTATCAATCAAGCGTTGACTTAAACCTTCCTCCAAACTGACATTGTAATTAGCAGCAGGTTTTTCTATCGCTGCTTGTAATTCCTCCTCATCCATGGCAGCCAAATTAACTTGAGCATCTTGCAACGCATCAGCCAAAGGACGATATGATAAAGCTTCTGCATAAAAATCCGCTCGTAATGCCAGAATTACAGTACAGCCAGGAACGTTTTTAATTAAATTCAGTAAATTATCAATAAAAATATGACGAGATTCGGTATCAGTACATAAAGTAAAAAGTTCTTCAAATTGATCGACTATTATCGCCAAATGAGACTTTTGATTACCGATAATCAACGGTTCAATAATATTTTCTAAACTGTTATTACCATGTCTTAATTCAACTTCTAATTCCAACTCCGTTAAACGATTTAAATTTAAATCTTTTCCCCTCTCCTTATCTTGAAGTTGGTTAGAATGAGCTTCCAATTCTAGTTTCCTCTCCTTACCTTGAAGTTGGTTAGGATGAGTTTCCAATTCCAGTTCCCTTTCCTTATCTTGAAGTTGGTTAGAATAAGGTTCCAATTCCAATTCCCTCTCCTTAATAAGGAGAGGGCTAGGGTGAGGTTCAAAATCAGGAGATAATCCTTGTAATAAACCAATCGCCAAAGACTCAAAAGGATTATTACCGGGACGAAAATTAACAATCAACCAATCGCGCTTCTTATCCTGCTTTAACTGCGGAATTAAACCCGCAAAAATTACACTTGATTTTCCACTACCCGAAGCACCAACCACTACCACAAACGGCTTTTTATTAACTACCGAAATTAACTGTCGCGTTACAAATTCTCTACCAAAAAAATTAGCAGTATCAACTTCGGTAAAAGCCGCTAAACCCAAATATGGACAATTGCCATTTGACGCACCAGCATTAAAGGCGCAAGCACCTAAACTTTGCCAAGTCGGAGGTATTTCTAATAAATTCTGCACAATTACCGGCAACCAACTCGCACAGGGATACTTTTTCTCTAATCCCTGTAACTTTCTCCGAGCAATATTGACCGATTTATAAAGAGATTTTCCCCCGGTAAATTCCTGAAAAAAGTATTTTAAAAACTGATTAGCTACTTTATCTGGAACCGGTTCCCGCATCACAATTACTTGCGGAATATGTAAATTTTCTAATTCAGCCGCAATTCCTAAACCATCACAAGAGTTGAAAAAAGCTAACTGTAATCCACCCCTAACCGCTCTTTTTAAACCTTCCTTCAACTCCTCTATTGTTAAACTATCAATACTATTTATATAAATTATTCCTTGCTCAGATTCTGTTCGACTATGCCCGGAAAAAAATAGAATATCCCAGCCTTTTTCATCCCAAAGATGTTCGTTTAACTCTAATACAGAAGGTTCCGCTAAAACTACTAATTCCGCATCCTGACAATATTCTTTTAAAAGTTTATTATCTTCCGCAACATTGATTCCTTCGCTATTACCTAAAATAATTAAAATTCTTACCCGATTGCGATAACTTCTAGAAAAACTTTGAGCATAAAAACAACTCAAAGCTATCTCAGCATCCGGATAACTATCAAATAAATCCCATAAATGCCAAGGAAGCTTTCGTAACCCGAATTCAGTAGTGCGAATAATAAAACGAATTTCATCCCTTGGAGATAAATGTATGAAACATTCTTCCTTAATACGTCGAAACGAATCAGCTTTTAACCAATTAGTAAAAATCAACTTGATATTATCAGCTTTCGTCTGGCAATTTTCCCTTAAAGATGTAAATTTAACGTTAGAAACTTGTCCTTTTTTTACTTTTATTCGATGTCCATCTAAACTGCGATAACTTCTGTACCACTCTTGATAAATATTAGGTAGATTGGGGATAGGAGGTAATCTTAACTGATTGTCGCTTAACTCAACATCAGCACGCTTACCATCTTCACCGATTTCCAAACTAACGCCAAACCCCCGATTAAAATCACCATCCAGTTTGAGTACAACTAACTTTTTCATCTTTGTTACCGTAACTATCCCGGAAGCTATATTCTTTTATCAGTAGTTTTGGTATTATTTTACGTAAATTTATCTAGAAATTTGATTTTGGTAAATTAAACAGATGCAGGGAAAATCTTATTCCCTCTCCTTAACAAAGGGAGGGTTAGGGTGAGGTTAAAAAATCTTATTCCCTCTCCTTAACAAGGGGAGGGTTAGGGTGAGGTTACTCGTATCTTAAAACCCAAAATTATTTGAGCTTAAACTTCAAATTCTTTAGTAATCTCCGACTCACCATAAACAACTGTAATATTAAACCTTTCACCACATTCAGCAGTAAACTCTGATTGAATCCAATTATCATCTTCTCTAGAAACAACCTCTAATGCTGTTTCTCCCATTTCATCACCGATAATTAATTTGACTCCCCTCGGTAAAGCCATTTCTCCAACTGGATAAACTTGAGTTAAAACATCCACTCCTTCATTTTCACTTTCCGACATCACTTTCATTACCAAAGCAACAGAAATTTTATCTAAATGCATCCCCAAATCAATTTTTTGTCCCCGGGTAACGCTCATTTCATTTTTAAAAGCTAAACCCAATTGTTGAGGTTTTAATAATTCATCTATTTTTTGCCACCCAGCATCAACAACACCATCTAACCATTGACTAAAATTGACAATATTCGATGTTTTTGCTACTTCAAGTTCAGTTAAATAAATCAGAAAATCTTCTAAAGACTGTAGCTGACTCAAAGAAACTTCAGCGGCAACTTTACGAGTAAAACCTAAAATTTTTGCTTCTTTAAGAGAATCATTTAATTGTACAACTACATAACCAACTCTATTTTCCCAAACCTCCGGTGGTATTTCTACAAATTCTGCTTCAGATAAAACAGGAAGACATTCTAATTTACCAATATTTTCAACTATTAAATCGGCTACATTCATCAATTTAATAGCCAAATGATTGCGGCTGTCACTTCCTTTTAAATTAGTATCAAATTCCATACAGCGCAGATAATTATCTACTGCATATACAGCCAAACTATTTAAATAGACTGAATTACGCTTTTCTAGATTCGATATTCCTTCTGCTAACTCTTGAGCAATTGAATGAGCTTCAAATGATAAAGGAAGGGTAAAACTGAGTTTGTGGGTGGTACTGTTCATGATCAAAAATTACTTCTATATATACTTCTTTATATAAGAGACTATCTTATGCATTCTACGTTGATAAAAACTAGAAACTGTTGTTAGAGGAACATCTAAATTGTCAGAAATCTCCCTCCACTTTTTACCCGACAATAAAAAAATCAAAATAACTTTTAGATTAGCATCACTACGATCCTTTAAATGTTGACTAATTAAATAATTTTCTGGATCTTTATTGATAATTTCTTTAATCTGTTCTTCTTCAGATATTTGATTTGAGCGATGTAGTTCTTTATTAATATCCTCCAAAGACAAAATAGGAGATATTTTTTCTCCCTTAGGAACCTTAGTAAGCCCTTTTTTGTGTTCTTTGTTAACCACATCAATAAATCGCCACTGAAAAATTTTATTTACCCACGCCATTACAGGATATTGTGGATTATATTCATTAATTTTGTGACATATTTCCATCAACGTTATTTGCAACGCTTCATTATAATAGTCTTCATAATTAGGCAATTCTGACCACTGAGTTTGCTTACTCAATCGCTTAGAAGCCTTAATCGCGTTGACAAGCTTATTCAGGGCTATCCGTCGTTTAACTCTAATACTTGCACTATCATCCCTAGCCGAATATTGCTTTATCTCCTCGACTAACTCCTGTAACTGCCAATCGAGAGCATTATCTCTCTGCTGAGAATCGCTGTTCATCAATGGGTTTGGTAAGGTTCTATTCTGGTATCTTCCCTTACCTCCAACTTTTACGCAAAAGCAGTTATTTTTTCAAAACTTAATATTTTACCGTCAACCTATCGATCGTTCCTCAAAAGTCTGGCATTCAAAAGTTTCCGTAGCGAAGTAAAGAATTGCCTACTTTGTAGAGTAAAATACTCCACCATTTTCCCTCAAGGTAAAGCTTTTCTGAGGGAGAGAGAAAGGATAAGAAAATTTTGCCCTCCGGTACTCAACCGAGAACCACTATATAGGGTATTTTATCCCTTGTGAAGTACGAAAATCTGCTATTTAAATGAATGTTAAAACCTCTCCCGAATTAAGGGAAGAGGTTTGGATATGGGGTTATTTTCCACCGTAATAGAAAGCAATTTCCTTTTCCTTTAAAGGCACAAAATCAGCTTCTGAAAGCATTTTATTCAGTTCCGCTTGTGAGATATGCTTAGCCCCAATTCTGACAATACGAGATCTCATCGTATTTTTTACACCACTACGCTGTCTATTCGCCTCAAACCCCATCACCTTATTATATAAATCCAGTTTTGTAGGTTCAATAGGAGAACCATCTAAATCAATTCCTTTTGCGATCGCTTCGTCAACAGCATCTGCACCGAGGGTAGATGGATTCATTTGGTTCGCTCCAGCAGTCATGGCAAAATTTTAATCACTCTGTAACTAAATTTTACCAGTTCGGGGTAGTCCTACTAAAATAGAATTTATCCATCAACACCTTACCCAAATATTCCCAATAACTTACAATAGAATCTAAGGACTTTAACCTTTAGCATACAAGCCTTTGAGATACAAGCCTTCGATCTTAAAATAAACTTTCCGGTGCCGTAATTTTCCCTAGGCGCTTGTCACTCATAGAGCTTATAGTTTAATCTCAAAGCAATGCTTTAGCAATATGGTGACGCTATGTCAGAGCATCGTATTCCCGATAAACAAAACCGTAAACTAGAAAGAGCTTTAAGCAATACAATTGTTGATAAATGTTTTGAGAACTCTGAAAGCTGGCTGAGAGCCATCTTAAGGATGTGTATATTCTCTTTAGGCTATATAGATTCCGAGCCAGTATTCATTGTTGAATGTCCTAATCAAGCTGTAGCGAAGCGATTAAGCCGCAAAACTTATCCTTTTCGAGACATTGTATACTATTTTACCGAGAACCTCCAAGCCAGCGAACGCAGTTTATTTTGTTACCAAGAATCAAAAAACGGTTCGTGGCAATGTTTTGACACCAATAGTAGTTCTTGGGAAAGCTGGAATAGTTTACAGATTCCTCAGCGCTTTCATTGAAGAAATAGAGTTTGGAGGTTCCTAGGGGAAAAGTTAAGAGTTAGGAGTTAGGAGTTAGGAGTTATTAATTATAAATTTTCTAGTCCCTCTCCCTCTCTCCCTCTCTCCCTCCTTTCCCCATGCTCTCATTCACCATCCTTCCGCGTTAGTAACCCACCAAAAAAAGCACCCAAGACAGTACTAGTCCAAATTCCGGTAGTGCTACCTTGCCACATTGCACCAGGTGCTATTACAACTTTACAACCAGCTCTAAATAAACCCCAACGTTGATTCTCACAGTTTTCACTGTGGGCTTGTAAGCTCATTTGTCCGCCGACATAACCGCCGAAAAAACCCGATGCAAGGGCTAGGAAAGTACAAATTAGTAATCGTTTTTTTGATGATTTTTTGTTAATTTAATGGATGGGGGGATGGGGGGATGGGGGGAT
>ERZ1740059.1670-NODE-1670-length-11052-cov-9.589252_pt1 | contig 11052 bp, 7 predicted proteins | sample MGYA00581744_ERZ1740059 | MGnify/ENA primary metagenome ERZ1740059 (study PRJEB43018, sample SAMN04849738) | marine metagenome | isolation source: floating plastic debris | place: Pacific Ocean | collected 2008-08-28 | study: EMG produced TPA metagenomics... | reverse complement strand
ACTTGAATGATGTTTTCCAAGGAACGTTTTGCTTCTTCAGCCAATTTCGTACCTTTAATAACCTGTTGCGTACCTTCTTCCATTGCAGTCATTACAGAGCCAGTTTCGCTCTGAATTTGCATCACGATTTGCTCAATTTCCTTCAAAGACTTAGCTGACTTATCAGCCAGTTGGCGTACCTCATCAGCGACAATGGCAAACCCCCGCCCAGATTCCCCGGCACGAGCAGCTTCGATACTGGCATTGAGAGCTAACAAATTAGTTCTTGAAGCAATCTGAGAAATCAGAGCGACAATTTTGGAAATTTCTTGAGAAGATTCCGCCAATCGTTTTACTTTACGAGTAGTTTCGGCAACAGTTTCTCGAATTTCCAAAATACCTGCAACAGTATTTTCTACCGCATCCCCACCTTTAAGGGCAATTTCACTAGCATCGCGAGCTACAGCTTCAGCTTCTGTAGCTGCTTCAGCTACCCTTTGAATAGAATCAGTCATTACCTGTACGGAATTTAGCGTTACCGCCAATTCTTCCGCCTGTCGCAAAGCATCGCTAGACAAGGCTCTGGCAAAAGTTTCGGAATTAGTCGCACCTTTTGTAACTTCTCTTGCTGCTACCTTTACCTGTTGGACAATATCCCGTAGATTTTGAATCGTCAGGTTAAAAGCATCTGCTACTGCTCCAAGCACATCGGCTGTTACTTCTGCCTGTACGGTTAAATCTCCTCGGGCAGCACCTTCCACATCGTCTAGTAAACGAATTACCTGACGCTGCAAATTTTCTTTTGCTTCTTCTTGCTCTTGAGCCTTGCGTGTTGCTTCATGGGTTGTTGTAAAAATTACTCGCGCCATTTCATTAAAGCCAGCAGCTAATTGTCCGAATTCATCTTCAGAATAAACTGTAGCTTGAGCGCTCAGATTGCCTTGACGCACGGAATCGAACTGCGTTTGCAAATCTTGCGTAGTGCGGCGAACTTGTTTGGAAGTTAAATGTCCCATCGCTCCGGTAGTAGTAAAACCGGAGATTCCTGCCGCTAACGCCATTGCCCAACCAGTGTTGCGTATAGATTCCCGTTGTTCCGGTGGAGACAAACTTGTGGCTCCAAAGCTAACTCCGGCTACTACTATAGATGAAACAACACCCACCATTCCGGCAGTTAACCATTGTTTTGTTTTCAAAGGAGCATTTTCTAAGGCTGCGAAAACTCCTTGATCGACATTTACTTGGGGCTCTACCTTATTACGTTCGTTTTGAGTAAAAACTGGAACTGCTTCTTGGGAACCGGTGATACTAAATAATTCTGCATCCCTTTCCCCAGCATTAACATCATCACTTTCTATGCTGTCTCCAAACTCATCATTAGAAATACTGCTACTAATTTCACCTTGAGGTGAACTTCCTAAATGATTACCACTTAAAGCACCATTCGTTTGCAGGGAACCAGATTGGGGAATTACATCGGAAAATGTCGGATTTCCTGTGGATAAATCAAACCCCGAAATATTACCTAAATCATCAAATTCATCAAAATCATCTAAATATTCTATATTACTACTGTTACTACTACTGTTGCTGCTGCTGGCTTTCGCAATACTTTTAGTATCTTCATTATTAGTAGCAAAATCATCAGAACCAAAAACTTCTTCAAATGCTTCTAAATCAAAACTGTCATCAGTATCTAAATCTTGTTTAAATACCGCAGATTGTTGCGATTCTAGTTGAGAAAAATCTTCTTGAAGTGAAGAAGTTTGAGAAAAGTTATTGTAAGAATTATCTTTTAAATCCGTTACTTCCTCATCAGAAATTTTGACTTGGGTATCATCTGCCGTATATTCTTCTTCAAAAAAATTGCTGGGCAGACTAAAGCTTTCACTTTCTTCTCCAATGTTATCTTCAAAAAATAAATCTTCTTCTTCTTCTAAAGTGCTACTGGGTGGTAATTCAGTTTGTGCAAATGGATTTTGCTTAGAATTATTATCAACTTCTAAATTTGAAAAAGAAGGATATTCTTCATCCAAAGATGAATTCGGCACTTCTTTTGACTTTTCTGAAGTGACTTCTGAGATATCTTGTTGCCAGAAAGAAGGTAATTCAAGTTCCGATTTTGACGTTTCCCCATCATTTTGATGAACATCTGCTTCTACACCTTCGCTTTTGATAAAAGGATTATCTCCAGTTCCTTCTTCAAAATTAGGTATATAATCAAATGCCTGACTATCAGCATCTATATCAAATGGACTTTTTAAAGGTGCTTGATTTAATAAATCTGTAACTTCTTCATCAACTGATTCATTGTTAGAAGAAAAAGTAAAGTTATCACTATCAGAATTACTACTAGCATCGTAATCAAACAAATTTTCAGCAGGCTTATTTTCTGCCGAGGAAGAATCCGATAAATTTATATCGCTATTCCCATTGTCAATTTCATAACTTTCTGCAGACTGGATTTGATAATTATTGATATTTTCCAGACCATTACGAGCAAAACCAAGAATCTCTTGGTCATCTGTTAAATTTAATACTGCTTGATATTCTTCTTTAGCTACATCATACTCTTCTAAAACATAATACACGTGGCCCTTTAATAAACGGGCATTTGGGTCTTCAGTCAAATGCTGTACTACCTGGTCAATTAGGGTAGCAGCTTGTTGATAATCTTTTTGTACGTAGGCTTTATAAGCCTGCTGATATAACTGCTCGTAATCTATACTTTGTGCCATTTATTGCCTCCCTTCGGTTATCCAGCCCACCGGGCACTCCGTAAAATTGCCATTTGGTCGAGCAGCCGCAGACACTGATTTAGTTCGGCATCTATCAACCACTCTCCCTTTAAAAAAGGAGCCATAGTATCCGGTACAGAGGTAGGTGCTACAAGATGCTGTACATCAAGCCAATCCATACCCCCGATTTCTTCAACTGCCAAGCCGACTATTGTGTCTTGTTCCTCAATCGCAATCACTGAAATTTCTGCTCTATCCGTATTTAATGGAGTTGTTTCCCCCAAAAACTGACCTAGGTCGGCTACCCAAATTACGCGCCCTCTTAGATTTAGGGTACCCAAAAGTAATGGTGAAACATTAGGGATGGGAGTAATTCTATCGGGACTTAATTCAATTACTTCCCGAATACCAGTTGCCGGTAGTGCAAACTCCTGATGCGAGGGAATAAAAAACCTTAAGTTTAACTCTCCTTCAGGACTTTCTACTGCTAATTCAGGACGGAGCTGATCTTGTCCGCCACCTCCTAAAAAGTCCGGTTTACTATCCATATCGTTTTCATCCTTATCCTCGCAGCAGTTGTTTGACGGTTCCGACTAGCTCAGTTGGTTGAAAAGGTTTGGCAATATAAGCGTCCGCGCCTTGCTTCATTCCCCAGTAGCGGTCAAATTCTTCCCCTTTGGAAGAACACATTACTACGGGCACATTTTGAGTTTTGGGATCGGATTTGAGCCGTCGGCAAACTTCATAACCATTCATCCGGGGCATGACGATATCCAACACTACTAAATCGGGACAAATACTTTGAATTGTCTGTAGTGCCTCCAGTCCATCCGAAGCGTGAGTGACTCGTAAACCACTCGCTTTGAGGAGGTCTGTAATCATCTCCCTTTGCGCTATACTATCTTCCACAATCAGAACTGTACTCATAAATGTCTCATTACCTCCCGATGTAGATGTCCCGTTTGTCGGGAACATTCCCTAGTCTCCCCGCATGTATTAGTATAAAAAAATGCTTAATTACTAATTCACTAAGTATTTTGATAATTGGCTTAAATCTAGTTCGTGATAATATTTTTTACCCTATGTTTGCTTAAATCCACAAGTGCCGCATTCTCGGAGACGACGATCGCTCCTCGGTCTTATTAAGATACTTTTTGATTAATAACAGCAATTCAGCTTCCTCGAAAGGCTTTGTTAAATAATCTGTAGCACCTACCATATTCGCCCTAACTCTATCGATATAGCTACTTTTAGCGCTAAGCATAATAATCGGTATGAGTCGGAATGCGCTAGAGTGTCGCAACATCGCACAAAGTTCGTAGCCGTCCAAATCGGGCATGACAATATCGCATAAAATCAAATGCGGTTGGAGTTGAAAAACCTTCTTTAATGCTTCTAAGGGATTAGTAAAGGCGATTGCATTATAACCTTGTGGTTGCAAAATAGACTGCACCGTCTCGCAAATAGTTGCTGCATCATCAATACATACTATGGCTTGGAATTGTTGATTCCCCTGGGCGTGTTGCACTGTATCTTGCTCATGGGGTAAAGATGGTACAGTTTCTGTTGATTCTATATGTATCAAACCCTGTTGTACGTAAGGATATATAGCTTTTGCCAGTGTCAAAACATCTCGATTAAGGTAACGAGCGAGTTGGCGCAGGGAAGTTTTACCATCCCCCCAATGCTGTAATTTCTCCACCGTAGAAGAAGCTAAGGAAGAACGCAGGCGCTCAACATCAGTCAATATAGGACATTGATCTGGAGATTGAATATAGGGATATAGTAGCTTCCATTCTTGCACCTGCTTGAAAACTTTGCTGACAAGAGGAGCAATTTCTAAAGTAGTTAGTTGTGGAGCTAGTGGTTTGTCCAACTCAAAAATAAAATGACCTTGGCGTAAACTTAATAAATCGAAAAGAGTTTCATGCACTAAGCCGTAGATTATACTACGAGCCTGCTGTGGATTAATGATATCTTGTTCCAACATTCGACCTAAATAGCCATACTCGGGTGCACAGAGTGACTTATCGGAGAACGAGGGTGTTTCCTCCCCTTCCAACTTAATCCGGTAATACCGTAAGTAATCTCGAAGACGGAATACACTACTATTGGCTTCTTGAGAGTAGATTATTTGACCGTTAATAAAAAATAGAAACCAAGTTTGGGGTAAAGATTCCTTAGTATAATATTGAGCTAACTTATTACCGTAATGCAACCCACTATAAGCTTCAACAAACAGTAGCCCCGTTTGCTGCCCCAACTCAATCAGTTGCAGGATGCTGCGTATATCAATCTCACTTAAATTTCCCTGCATTTAGCAATTAGGCACTCCTTGTTATCCAGTTTACATTCTTTGTTCATTGTGCCCAAGTTTTTCAATACTTAACACTAATAAATGAACAATTGGGTAAAAAACATATAAAAGCAGTCAAGACAAGACTAATAAGCAGCTTTATACTTTTTATTTAGCCAGAGGAAGCCGACAAAAATTGTCTCCCCGTTTTATGTGAAGCCCTTTAAAGATTTAGGGAGATGGTGGGGTCCCGAAACTTAACTTATCGTTTTAATTGCGTAATCCTAAAAATTGATAATTTTCAACCAAGATTGTAATGTTCTTGGAAAAGTATCTTATCTTTTTGTCTTCCTATTAGAATTAGCATTGCAAATATTCTTTAAGAATTCAGTGAAGTGTTGGTAATAATACGGTAGCCATCCCCAGCTTCATAAGTACAAAATATAGAGACACGATGGAAGTCGATTATATAAAAATCAATATGCGATTATTAAAGGCGCATACAAAATTTTCACTTGTCTATCTATTGGTTGATTTAAAGTGAAATAAGGCAAATTAATGTCTTAATCTATCGTATTACAAAAAAACTTATTCAAGTACATCAATAAGGATTTGCGGTGTGCTGTATTTAGCGGAAGTACAAAAACAAAAGGGTGGCTTACTTGGTAGTGGTACCAAAACCGAACTGAAACTACTGGCTTGTCAACGTAACGACCAGAGTTGGAGTACGGTGAGTGAAGAAGTAATTGCTGCTGAAGAAGCTAGTAAACTAAATGATGGCGCACTTGTGCTGGCTGAACTGAATGCAACTCGTCAAGTACAGCGATTACAAGAAGCTGGCCGTCCATTAGGTAACATTTTGCAAAATTTTTCCCGCCAACTGGAAAAATTTAAAGTTAAAGAAGAAGAAATTGACCAGTGGAAGGAATCCCTGACATTTCAAGCGCAGGAATTAAACCGCCGTGAAATGGATTTAGAAACGCGTTTAGAACAAGCGCAACAAATAGAAGAAGAAGCACAACAAATTGATTCAAAACTTCAAGAGGTTGAAAGTTCTCGCTCTGATATTCAACGATTACAAGAAGAAATCGAGCGAAATCGTCAAGAGCTTGAGGGTGCTTGGGAACATTTGCGAGGCGAGCAACGCCGCCTTGAAGAGGTAAGTGCAGAAGTTCATCAGGGAGCGGTTTTAGATGAAGAGCAAGCTAAGGTAATTAGTGATTTACTAGAAAAACTCTCTAGCAATATTCCTCCGACTCAAAGCGTTCGCGAACATCTTGATAATGCCTTGGAGATGGTGGCTGTACAACAAAGTGTTCTCAATCCTTATTGGGAACAACTAGAACAACAAAAAACTGAAGCTAGCCAACAGCAAACTGAAATTGAGTCTTTATCTCAAGAGTTACAAGCAGCGAATTCTTCTTTGCAGCAAGTTCAAGATTCTTTGTACGAACAGACAATTGAGTTGAAACTAAATACAGTTGCTCTTGAGGGTAAGCAAGATTATGCACTGATGCTACAAGAGCAACTACAGTATCAACAAGAATTACAAGAGCAGGTTCATTTAAAGAGTGAATTTGCTGGTGATGAAAGTTCTGGTGAGGAGATTTTCACTTTAGATTTTGATGCGGAAGCTTTAGATGCTTTATCTTTAGAAGAACTGCAAAAAACAGTTGAAGATTTGCAGGAAAAGTTAAATATTGACTCTAGCTTTGTTGAGGAACAAGAAGTTGAACTCAAATATAAGCAACAAACAATAGATGAACTACAAGAAAAGATTAATTCAGCTTCCCAAGAAGAGCATACCGCTTTAGAAGAAGAACTTTCAGATGAAAAAGACAGCTACCAGATGCTCAACGAAACTTTGGTTGGACAGCGTCGCAGTTTGGTAGAGCGTCAGGATTCACTCAAATATCACCAAGCGGCACTTTCTAAGCGACAATTAAATCATCAAGCAGCCGAAGGGAGCCAACAATTAGATTTAAGTCCGATAGTACAGCAAATTGAACAAGGCCGACAAAAAAATTCCGAACAACTGGAAAAATTAGAAGCCGAAATCGAACAAACACGTAATAGCATCCAACTAGCGCAAGATACTATTGCAGCCATAACCCAAGAACAGGATACCAAACGTGAAGAATTGCAAGCGATGGAGGAAAATTTGTCTGCGCTGCAAACTGCAAACGCTCAAAGCTGGGCTAAAGTTAATCTTTATGAAGAGGCGCTTCAACCAATACAGGATTCTTTGGAAGGTTTGCGACACAAACTGCAAGCTATGAATGACGCTTTAACACAAGTACTCGAAACTGGTAATTATCAACTCCAGACAATTACAGATATGCGCTCATCTATCGAGAATTTGATTGCTCAATAAAAGCTGCCGGTCTAATTTAATATTTGATCCGGCGGTTGAAACCAACCTATACTTTTCAAATATCCTTTTTTTTCAAATAAATAAATCCATCCCTTACTACAGCTATAATACCTCCAGGAAATGGGTCAGTTTGCGAGCGGTTTGGTGCCGCTATTAAACCGACCAATTTTTCTATATGCTCGAAGTTGGGAGCGTTTGGGATTATTTTTTGTAATACTTGGCGTATGGCACGACGTTGCAACGCTAATGGTGCTTGAAGCAATATTTGACGATTCAAGCCTAAGATTATTGTAGAATTTTCTAACTCATCTACAACGATATTTTCGCTACTTTTAATTTCAGCCTGTTGGCGTAATTTCTCAGCAGCTTGTTCTAAATATTCTACTTCGGCTTGCAAGAGTTCTGCTGTTTGAGCTAAATTTGATTCTACTTTTGGGTTAAATTTTTTTTGTAAATATGGTACTAATTCCTGACGGATACGATTGCGAGCATATTTCAAATCTTGGTTGGTAGAATCGCACCAAACTTGTAATTGGAAATCTTGGCAAAATTGACCTGTTTGGGTGCGAGTCACTTCTAAAAGCGGACGTACTACCATAATATTATTCAATAGCGAACGTTGCCAAGTTAAAGCTTGCAAACCGTCCGCACCGCTACCGCGAATTAAATTATAAATCAAAGTTTCCGCTCTATCCGTGGCAGTATGTCCCGTAATTATGCAATGATAATTATTTGAGAAGGCGATCGCGCTCATTACTTGATAGCGCCATTCTCTTGCTGCTGCTTCACTTTTCAACGATCGGGAAGCTGTTTCTAGGTAAAAAGGTATACTCCAATTCTCCGCAAGCTTTTCTACATAATTAGCGTTTGCTTGTGAGTCATCGCGCCAACGATGATCGCAATGAGCAATACCGATATCCCATCCCCATTTAGGTTGCAAATCTAACATTAATTGAGCCAGACACAGAGAATCTTGTCCCCCAGAAACCGCAATTAACAACCTTTGATTGCGCTTCAGCAAATCACGCGAGCCTATAGTACGGTGTATGTTTGCATGTAGAGAAGTCCACATCATTTAACAAATTATCAATTATCAATTATCAATTATCACTCACTTAAGATTTTGGAAATACTATTGGTAATTATTCATTGTTCATTGTTCATTGATAACTGATAATTGATTTCTGGTTTACCTGCTTGAGCTAATGCAGCATTAATTTTGGAGAAAGGTTTGCTACCAAAAAAGCCGTTGCGAGCAGAAAGTGGAGAAGGGTGTGCCGATTGAATAACGGTGTGACGATTTGTATCTATTAATTTCAGCTTCTTTTTTGCATAACCACCCCAAAGCACAAAAATGACTGCCTCTTGTTTCCGATTAACTTGACTAATGACTGCATCAGTAAAGGTTTCCCAACCTTTATTTTTATGAGAATTGGGTTTATGTGCTTGCACGGTTAGTACGGCATTAATCATCAAGATACCTTGTTTTGCCCATGGTACAAGGTATCCATGATCGGGAATATCAAACCCAACGTCATCTTGAAGTTCCTTATAAATATTAACTAGGGACGGCGGAATTTTATTCCCAGGTTTTACTGAAAAGCACAACCCATGTGCTTGATTCTCTCCATGATAAGGATCTTGTCCAAGTATTAAAACATTTACTTGTTCGTAAGGTGTCAGTTCAAATGCTGAAAATACATCTTCTTGTGGAGGGTAGATAATTTTAGATTTTCGTTCTTCTTCGATAAAATTTTGAAGTTCTTCAAAATAGGGTTTGTCCAATTCTTCAGCAAGTACTGTTTGCCAAGAATCCGGAAGTTGAGGATAAATCATATAATTTTAGATACAGCTATTTTAGATCAAGACTAAGGCTGCGCGTCACAAGACTCGGGTGGTGCCGTACACTGATTGCCTTATTATTACGTTCAATATTAGTGAGTGTACGAGCACCCTACAAAGAAAATGTGCCAGTTGCGTAAGTCCTATAGATTTTACTGCTATCTGCTAATAATTTTATTCTTATATATAAAAAAAATCATTTCATAACAAAGCAACCCGATATCTTGAAGATACCGGGTTTCTTTATTCCTACAAATAATCTAATACTACTATCTTTATTCAATAATAGGTCACCGGATTTTTGCGATTGACCAGATTCGTTTAACTTATGATGACAATTTTGAAAAATAACTATAAACCCAAATGACTAATTAAAGCTGCAAATTCCATTAGATAATCCCAGGTTTGAGAACTAATTACTCCATCTACTACTATTTGTTTATCCTTTTGAAAAGATTTGATTGCTGCTTGAGTTTGAGATCCAAACACACCATCTATTTTTCCGAAGTAGTAACCTTCAAAGCCTAAAGTTTCTTGAATAAAAGGAGAAAATTTCAAGACGCTTTGAATTTTAGCAACATCATCACAATAACTACCACGACATAATAAAGGTAAATCGGGACGTTGACCGATGTAAAGTGCTTCCCATGTCACAACTCCAACGACGCTATCTTGCTTTAAGAAGGTACGATACTGAAAGACTTCTACTCCGAGTAGGGTTATTTCTCCGAATACACCATCAATGACAAGAGAAGGAACATCAGGTACTCTCTTGATTAAGAATTTTTGCAATTGTTTGACACAATCCCCAGTAGCACCAAATTTTAAGGTAGGCTGTTTGATTTGAACTGGGCTTAAAATCATGAATTTTTCCTCGAATTCGCTTCTGACATAAGACATCAAGACGGTGCTAAAGGATTCCGCAGAATAATAAGGTACACAAACGGGTACTTTGGACAATTTGTATGTATCTATACTCTCTTATTTGTATATTGCAAAAAACCTGCTCCAAGTACGACAAGATAAATGCATCTACAACAGTGACAAAGAAATGAAGAAACGCAGATTATTCTTATTTACTGCAATATTGGCGATCTGCTTGCAGCAGCGCTTCGCTATCGCAATTATTTTAAGCAATTATCATTCTACTTGGGCTTCATCTTTAGGTGAAGAAACCCTGACAATGATTACTTCCCCTGATTATCCTCCTTATGAATTTTATGAAACTAAAGGAGGGGAACGTAAAATAGTCGGCTTTGATATTGATATTGCCAACTATATTCAGAAGGAGTTAGGCTTCAAACTCAAGATTGTACAATCGGATTTTAACGGTTTGATTCCGGCACTTCAAGCAAATCGTGCTGATTTTGTGATGGCGGGGATGACTCCTACTCCACAACGCCGAAAAAATGTAGATTTTTCGATTATTTATTACGAAGCTAAAGATACTATTGTTGCTCTTAAAAGCCGTAATTTAAAGAAGCCAGAAGATTTATCAGGTAAGATTGTCGGCGTACAATTAGGGACGATTCAGGAGCAAAATGCAAAACAAATTTCCGAAAAAGTGGGGAATATTCAATTAAAGCAACTTAACAAAGTACCAGAAATAGTTCAGGAAATTAAAGCTGGAAGAATTGATGCGGCCATTGTTGAAGATACTGTTGCTTTGGGATTTGTAAAAGCTAACCCAGATTTACAGTTTAATATTATTCCTTCAATTGAAAATGCATCGGGTTCAGCGATCGCTTTTCCCAAGGGTTCGCAGTTAGTTGAACCATTTAATGATGTACTGCGAAAAATGAAGAGTAATGGTGAATTGGAAA
>ERZ1740059.1669-NODE-1669-length-11053-cov-7.766230_pt1 | contig 11053 bp, 9 predicted proteins | sample MGYA00581744_ERZ1740059 | MGnify/ENA primary metagenome ERZ1740059 (study PRJEB43018, sample SAMN04849738) | marine metagenome | isolation source: floating plastic debris | place: Pacific Ocean | collected 2008-08-28 | study: EMG produced TPA metagenomics... | reverse complement strand
AAGCTTTAAAAAAGAAAATAAGGCATAATCATGTTTGGGATTCTGGGGGATTTTATAAGGAAATTAGAATCTTCCCAATATTTCGGAACCAACGTCAATTGTTTTAGCGATCATTTGCATGACCACTTTTCTTCCGTTATCACCGTTTGTAAGTGCTACCAGTCCTCTTTTTGATTCAGGTAATAACAGTATGATGGCATTTACCCCTTTATCGCTGCCTGCGTTCAACAAGGCATATTCTCCATTGGAGAGGTTTTCAAAAACAATCCATCCCAACCCAAAAGCGACACCATCCCGTACTGCTGATTTTGGGGCTATCATTTGACGGAACACTTCTTCCGAAAGGCCTTCTTTCCCCATAACACTTAAGCCGAAACGGCAAAGGTCGTCAACAGTGGTCAAAAAGTCATCTGCGGCACTCGCCGTTCTCCGCGCTTCCACATCAAATTCATAAGGATTTCCTTCTGCATCATGGGCAATGGTCAATCGGCTCATCTCAATCGAATCATCCCAGACAACGTGGGAATCTTTCATTTTTATCGGGTCGAAAACCCATGTTCGTACCAGTTCGCTAAAAGAGGTGTCGAACTTTCTTGTCAGGGCCTCTCTCAGATATTCAAACCCTTCGCCGGAATACTGTACTTTACTCCCAGGTTTAAAATCAAAACCGAGTTTACCGTCCTCGTTCATATATCGCCAGTTTTTAAAGCCAGATTTATGACCGAGAACATGACGAGCAGTTAGAAGTTTATGATAGGGATCATCGGCGACATCAGGATCGACCCAATAGGTAAACAAGGGTTCGTCCAAATCAAACAGGCCCTTATCGACCAATCGCAGGGTAAGCCAAGTTGTGATGGATTTGGTGATGGAAGCGGTATCAAAAATAGCGTTGTTGGGTGCCTTCAGGCTATCTTTCAAATGACCTATGACCTGCGAGTGTGAAATTTTTCCATTTTCGATGATTCCCAGGCCCAAGGCGGGGATGTTACTCTCTGAAATAATGATGCGCAGCTCGTTTTCTGTGGGGATCCCAGTTTGTTGTCCCACCAGTATTGAAAGTTGTAACAAGGCCAGTAACGTAATTTTTTTTCGCATTATGCTATTCGGTTTTTAGCATGACGAGTAATTACAACATTTGTTACTGATTTAAAAAGTCTGTCCGTATGTCAGTGTGATTGAAGCAATATTTTAAAAAGCATGGGATAGGTTTCCAGGAACTTAACTTTGAATAGATTTTCATTGGGTTTTTTCCTTCCAAGCAGTAATGGATTAAAAAGTGACTACTTGGTTTGTTCTAGAAACACTTGGGCGCGAAGATAGGTTCTTCCGCTTCTAAAGTCCTTTTTCTTTTGAAAGGAAAGATGACTTATCGCACCGAAACTCCCCTTGTTTTCCAAAGTGTTGAGTGTTTTTAGGATGGAAATGTAGCTTCCCTCAAGATGTAGTTGATGGGTTTCTACCGCTCCTTTATCGAATTTTACGATATGGGGTGCACTAAAATCGATGATTTTGAACTGATTCTTCAACGCTTCCGCATTCATGAATTTCAGAAGATTGTTTTGAGCAGAGGAACTGCTGAGGTCCATCGCTCCTAGGTGCGCATCAAGCTCTTTTTCCCTGAGACTTAGTTTTGAAAGCTGCCCGGGGAGGTTTGAAAAGAACTCCGTTTTGTCAAGATTTTCTTTGAATTCCTTTCGGACCACCAAAGTATTGCGCAATGCAAAATAATAGCTCAAGAAGAACATGGACAGAATGCCCAATAACAGATATTTATTTTTTGTACTAAATTTCAATTAAAGCAATATTTATGGTAAAGGTCACGGATGCATTTGATAAATATTCATATGTTACGATTTCCACACGTTCTATCCAATCTTGGCGCTCAAAATGGTCGGTCCAAGTGGTAAACTCCTGTTTATCCTCTGATACTCCGGATATGGATATGATTTCCTTTTTCGTGTTTATCGACTTGTTCGCTGTGACCGGGGTAACCAAAGGTTGATATTCGATGCGGCTCAATAAAATGGAATGAGGTAGTTTTTGACCAATTTCATCCAAATAAAGACTCACCCTTGCATTTTTTGAATGGTCCAGAACCTGAAGTCTTTCTTCTTTCTCTAAAATGCGGGCTTTTAGCTGCTGAATGGAATGGCCCTGTTGTTCATTGCTTGCCAACGCACTTTTGATTTCAGTATTTTTTTTTGAAAAGTGGGTAAAAAACAAAAAATTGGACAGCAAAAGGACTAGGAAAAAGCAAATTGAGGTTTTGAGCCCGAAATCAAATAGCCTTTTGTTTTTAAAAGCATCGGAATGCGCTTTATTGATTTTTTGAAGGTTGGAGGAGGTCACGGCCGCAATAACATGTCCCAGAATATGGGAAAACGAAAGTAGATGGTCACTGGAGACCGCGAGACCATTTAGGGCGTATTTTCCCGTCTTTTCGGGCACTGTTAAAGCAAAATCCACCAAGGTGCCCTTTTGAAACTCTAGGATATAATTGGGTCCCAGGATTGGCTTGTCCAAAAAACCGGAAATCGTATGGATCGTCGAGGTCCCCAATGCAATGGAAAAAACAGGTATCCCCATCGTTTGAACCTTCTCAACATAGGATTGAACATATTCTTTTTTTGCCAAAGAAACCAGCTGTTTCGTGTCTCCGGTAAGTATTTGATAGTAAAAATCCTCAAGCTGGAGGTTTGGAAAAGCATCCAATACGAGCTTAGCACTTTTCGGGTTGTGGACTTGGTCGACCATTTTCTTAAGTACATTGGCCGTATTAAGGGTCAAAAAAACCGGAACGTTTTTGTCCAATTGGGGAATTATAGTATCCAAACTATCGGTGGTCATTTCCAAGATGTTCTCCAGCTCCTTGTTTCGATGGACAAGCTTCAACAAGGAAAAACGCTCCTTCCCGTCAACTTCATTCACCTCAATGCCAAAGTAGGTACTTCCTTCAACGATATGTTTTAACCACTTTTGGAACATCTGGAAACTAATAGATTACGGTTGGTTTTATTAAAATCGTCAACTTTTGTTTGGTATCCTCCCTTTTGCGGTTACTGAACAACCACTTTATTACCGGTATTCTTGCTAAAAGCGGTACACCACTTCCCGAATCATTCTTGATTTTTTCTTCGAGACCTCCAAGGATTGCCAAATCCTGGTTCTGCATGCGAATTATAGAACTGAACTCCCTAGACGTAAGCCCCGGGGGCGCATCTTCCTCTATTCGCTCCCCACTAAAGTCGGATTGTATCACATTGATGTCCAAAGTGACTTGACCGTCCCCTGAGACCAATGGCTTGATGCTTACGCCCAATTCAGCATCGATTGGGGCATAATTCCGTACCTCGGAGGTTGTGGGAATCTGCGACCCGAAAAAATTTTGATTGGTGATGACATAATAGGTCGTTTCGCCTATTGATAGGTTGGCCCGATGGCCGTTCAAGGTCGAAAGTTTCGGCGTTGACCGGATTTTAATGTTCCCATTTTCTTCCAAAGCCTTAATGGTTGCAAAGAATTCGGGTACCACCTTTCCAATATTAAAAGATCCAAATCCATCAAAACCTCCTATAACCTTGTTTACCGTATTGGCGCCCAGGGTAATATCAGGAGAGGGGAAAAGATTTCCTTTAGTATTGACCGGTTCTTCGCCAGTTCCCCACCTTATGCCGGTCTCAGCTGTAGCGGATTTTCTCACTTCAATGATCATGACTTCGATGAGGACTACCGGGACAGGTCTATCAATTTTACGGATAAAACTTTTAAAACGTTCAATTTTTGCGGCCGGACCACTTACAAAGAAACTGTTCAATTCAAAATCTACTTTAATGTCCAAGTCGGATTTGATTTCATCTGGAAGGATATTGACCATGGCTTCCGCCCCGTTGTGAAAGGAATCAAATTGACGGGCCTGTGTATTCAGACTAGGTCTAGGAGCGTTGAAACCAACTTGACTTCCTGGAAGCCCTTGGTTTTGACCATTTCCAAAATAGTTTACATTACTGTTCCTGGTTCTTCCAGCTGTACGTGTGCCACCAGAATAATAGGAGGGGTCGCTCAGCAGTTCTACTGATCGGTGCATCATCTGGACAATTTCCACTTTCCGAAGGCTCAATTGGTCCGAGGTGCCAAAAAAATAAATGGTATTCTCCTTTTTGAACGTAAACGTTTTTGGGGTTTCAATAGGGGATATGGGTGCATTGGACCGATTTCTACCATTGGGCTGTAGGTTGGGTTTGTCCAAAAACGCTGATACCTGGGTTTCTTGCCCTTCAAAAATATGTGCCAACAGATCATCAAAATAGATACCTTTTGCATTGAAAGTAACCCTACCGGCCTGTTCAAGGGGCGTTGCCGTATAAACGTCAAGTTTTAGGTCACTTGCCAAAGACTGAATGATATCGGATATCGCCGAGTTTTTGAAATCAACGTTCAACATTTTATTTACCGTATCCAAAACCTGGTAATACATACCTTCCCGAAAATCCATCCTTTTTTGGTTAGTATCCTGGGTAGCGCTAAAAAGATAAAATCCGTCTCTTGATTTAGTGTGGTCGAGAGCATTGATATCGGCTAGTTTTTCCATGGCCTTGTCAAATGGGACATTTTTCATGTAGAGGGTCAGAGGTCTGTTCTTTAAGCTATTGCTGTACAATAGATTTTTGCCCGAAACTTCCATGATTTCCCTAAATACCCTTTCTAAGGGGTCATTGTCCAAGTCCATTGTAATGAGTCCGGTATTCGGACCGAAATCAATAGTGATGGCTTTGGCGATAGGTTCCATTGGTGGCGCATTGTATCGTTTCACAGAAAGGATGCTCCCGGTAAAATCTATAGTTAGATTATACTCTTTACAAAGGAATACTAAAAGTTCACGTACCGTAACGTTTGAAAAATTGTTGACGATGGTCAAATTGGTAACATCGGGCGCCACGCTTAGATTAAGTTTGTGGACCCTTGAAACTGCCATTAAAAAATTGGGCAACGTGACACGGGATACATTGGTTTCCAGTGTCAAAGTCTCATCATAGGCTGGGTTGTCCAGGGCCAATACCTCCAGATTGTTCATTATGTTTTGGATACGGTCCTCGCTTTCCTGGGCTCTGAGCTGGAACAGTATGGTCAGGATACTACATAGTGTTATTATCTTTCTCATGGTTCAATTTGTCAATAGGGCGTATACCTCCTCTATTGAGGTGATGCCCCGTTGCACCATATCAACAGCATTGGTCTTAAGCGTTGCTACGTCGTTCTTTTTAAGGTATTCCCCAATTTCCATTTTGTTCTCTTTTATGGGCCTCGCCAGCTTCTTGGTAATGGGCAGAATTTCATAGATCGCCTTCCGACCTAAATATCCGGTATGATGACACCGGTCGCAACCAACGGATACAAAATGTTGGTTCAGTTTCGCAGGTATCTTAAAGCCTGATGGAAATAGGGACGCTTCAACAGGCCCTGGTTTTTTGCAGGTATCACATAGTCTGCGGACCAAACGCTGGGCCACGCTCATGTTTAAGGTTCCGGCTATTAAAAATGGAGGAATCCCCATATCAATTAATCTTGAAACCGTGGCCCATGATGAGTTGGTATGTATTGTCGACAGTACCAAATGACCTGTCAGGGCGGCACGTATGGCCATATTTGCCGTCTTTACATCACGTATTTCACCCACCATTATGATATCCGGGTCTTGCCGTAGAAATGTCCGCAATGCACTTGCAAAGTCAAGTCCAATGTTTTCTTTTAGCTGCACTTGGTTAATACCTTCAAGAGTGTATTCGATAGGGTCTTCAATGGTAAGTACGTTGGTATCCGGCCGGTTCAGAAGCTTTAGGGTGGCGTAAAGCGTCGTTGTCTTTCCTGACCCCGTTGGGCCGGAAATTAAAACAATGCCATTAGGTTTTTTGACGCCCTCTTTATACCGTTGGAGTTCTTTATCTGAAAATCCCAGTTCAGATAGTTCCACGGTTCCAGCATCCCTGCTTAAAATACGGAGCACCAGTTTTTCTCCGTATAGCGTGGGTAGGGTCGATACGCGGATATCAAATTCCGAGTCGCTCGATTTCAAAGTGATTCGCCCGTCTTGCGGTAGTCGCTTTTCAGCAATATCAAGTTGTGCCCTTACCTTTATTTTATTGACCATGGTTGGATAATCGGCAATCGGAATATTGAAATGTTCCACAAGTTTCCCATCCAATCGCAAGCGAATACGGCATCTTTCCTCATAAGGCTCAAAATGGATGTCACTACTTCCTATATTCTTGGCACTTAATAAAATTCTTTCTAAAAAGTCCGTAGTATAGCTCAATTGGGTCGGACCTAGTCCCGTACTTTGCCGATAGTTGGTTGTTAGATACCGTTGCAACAATCCACTTTCACATTGTTCAAGGGAGACGGGTCCCTTCAGGACTATGTTCAACTCGGCCAGAAGACTTTCAAGCGCCTTGGTATCCGTTTTTAGTTTTAAGGTGTCATTCTCCATCCCAACCGGAACTATTCTGTAATGAAACGCTTGCTCTGCAGTAATTTGTTGTTGAAGGTGGACTGATATTTTATAATCTTTGTTCTCCATTTTTAAATACTGTAAAGTGATGGAAGGCCGGGTACTTTGGAAATAAGCACAACTCCAATCAAAAAGATGCCCATTAGACCCGCAAGGGGTACAGTCTCCATTTTGGCAAATAAATTCAGGATAAAGAAGGCCATCGCGGAAAAAAGTAAAGAAGACACGAACAGGACTAGGAACGTGACGGTAGGAAATCCCAAGGCAAAAGCAAAAAAGAACAACATATCGCCCAGACCAAAAGCAGCATTTAAAAAGGGGATTTTCATCACCCAGATGGTATAAAGCCATGATATGGAAAGGATAAGCCCTACGATTGTCAAGTTCAGTGCACTGAAAATAGCCACCTCCTCTACGGATAGATTCAGCAGATGTCCTGTAACAAGAAATATGCCCAGTAAAGGAAATAAGGTCCAGAGTACAGCCCTATCCTTAAAATCCTGATAAGCTATAATTCCGAAACACACTAAGATTAAAGTGGTAACAAGAAACATTAGTCCTTTATAATTTGTTTAGGATTTCCGTTTTCATCAATCTCCCATACATTGAGGGTACCGTCCCCATCAAAGTCCGTGACTGCTTCGGCACGAGCTTTAAAGGAAGCATCACTGGCGGATACAATTTCATATACATAGTTGGCAGTTCCATTTTGCTTTACGGTTTTAGGAGCCACAAAATCAAGTTCTTCCATGTTGGTGGTAAACTTGCTGTACATATACCGATGTGTCGTTTGGGAATTGTATATGGCCTTGAGTTGGGTTTGCGCTTCAATGCTCTTCGCCTTGGATATCAAGGGCATGAGATTGGGTAGGGCCAAAAGGAGGAGTATTCCGATAATGGCAAGAACTATCAAGGTTTCTTGAAGGTTCAATGCAGGTATTCTTTTTTGGAGCAGTTTGTCAGTGTCCATGGTTAAGTTATTGGTTTACGTACAAAAATCTAATAACTTACAAATACACAACATAAAATAATATTTGTTGTGAAAGTAAATCTGTATGAGGTAAACGTTTATACTTTTTATGCTATCATAAATTTCTGTAACAATTCATCGAAATTTTTGTAGGTCTTTATAATATTTTTGGCATATTGCGGTTCGGTATGTGAGAACACTGCGTGGAAAATGAAGATTTTTCAACCAAACCAGTACGCAGTTCTCGATGAATCCAAACAATCTCATTGGGCCTTTCTTTGGCTTATCACCACTATTCGAATTCCCAGCATTTTTAAAATCCAAGAAGATGAAAAATCCTTTTTCGTTGGTCCTTTTCATGGCCACCCTTTTGACGTGCCCTGCAACTTACGCCCAGGAGCTTCATACACACAGCAATGCCGCCAGCATCAACAATGAATCAAATTCGACCACGGGATGGGGAGGCAGCGCCACCATAACCGCGGTAAACAATGAGTTCTATTCAGGAAGCTATAGCCTAAAATTAGAGGCCCCTTCGGATAGTTGGAACTACAGGGGTTATGGATACAGCACAACACCAAATGAGCAATATTTGGTAAAGGTCTATGCGAAAAGTGTTAGTTCGAATAATCCAAGAATTTATCTAACAGGTGCTGTTCAAAATCAAACAATTTCGATAACCAGTACCAATTGGACTGAATATTCGGGAATCGTTGAAGCTTCCGGCAGCAGCATGAATGTCAACGTTTACACTGGTACCCCAGCTATCACGGGTGACGTGGTCTATATCGACCATGTTTCCATTACACCACTCAACGGGGGAGATACCCAAGCCCCATCCTCACCCACGCTATCCAGTTCAAGCCCTACGGAAAACACCGTGGACCTTTCCTGGTCTGGTGCCACGGACAATGTGGGGGTCACCGGATACAAAGTCTTCAAGGACAACGCTCTTGAGGCCACTTTGGGCAATGTCACCAACTATCAGGTCACGGGCCTATCGGCGTCCACCACCTACCAGTTCAAGCTAAGGGCGCTTGACGCCGCGGGTAACGAAAGCGTGGACAGCAACAGCATCAGCATCACGACCGATGCCGGTTCAGGGAACGGAAACAATGGCGGTGGAGGTTCGGTCTGGTCGGAGAACAATGCGGTGGCCAGCTACGCAGGCGAGGTAGCCATAGGCCGGAGCACGGTCCCCTCGGGCTACCAAATGGCCGTTGAGGGCAAGATACGGACACGGGAGGTACGCGTGGACCAGGAGAACTGGCCCGATTATGTTTTTAAGGACGGTTATGACCTCCTCTCTATAGAAGAAATCCAGAAACATATCAATGAAAAAGGGCACTTGCCCAATATCCCATCCGCAACAGAGATAAATCAAAATGGGATTGAGCTAGGAGAAATGGATAGACTTCTAGTGCGAAAGATTGAAGAGTTGACTTTGCATATCATTCAACAGGATAGACAAATCAAAAAACTGTTTCAGTATATAGAAAACAACCAAATAGACAAAAATCAAAAATGATGAAAAAACTTGTTTTGCTCATACTTGCGAACCTTCCCATGCTCGCAATATCCCAAAATTCCCCGGATTCTAACACAAACATTGCGCTTCTTTCTGACGCGACAATAACAAGTAACGTTTCAGGAGGTCGAGGCGTTCCTGGAGAAGTACTGTATGACCCATCCACGAACGCGTATCACATCATCACCCAGTTCAATGAACATGGGGTGGCGTTCGCCCAAAACCTAGGACTCGCATCAAGAGGCAATGGTATGAACTGGCAAGTAGAATGGACTTCCCCCAAAAACATCAACTATATCACCTTTGGGGGTACGTATTCCAACCAGCCGCAGCCGAATACCTCATGGGCGATAAGCTATTTTGACGGGACTACTTGGACTACCCTGGATTCTGGAACTGGAGGATGGATAGATAGCGGTATTTATCAATGGGGCGGTACAACACAAACACCTATACTTGCCACCAGGTTGCTTCTTGAGCTATACAGCGATGGAATACACGATTTGATAAGCCCACATATACGGGCAAGGGGCGGTATATCCACTTCGGTAAATGATTCAGCAACCTCCACAAAAGCGTGCTTAATACAGTATCTACCCTCCAATCCTGGTTCTGATACGCAATCCCCTACGGCGCCAAGTCTTGCAAATTCTGGAAAAACAGATACAACAATAGACCTTTCCTGGTCTGGTGCCACGGACAATGTGGGGGTCACCGGATACAAAGTCTTCAAGGACAACGCTCTTGAGGCCACTTTGGGCAATGTCACCAACTATCAGGTCACGGGCCTATCGGCGTCCACCACCTACCAGTTCAAGCTAAGGGCGCTTGACGCCGCGGGTAACGAAAGCGTGGACAGCAACAGCATCAGCATCACGACCGATGCCGGTTCAGGGAACGGAAACAATGGCGGTGGAGGTTCGGTCTGGTCGGAGAACAATGCGGTGGCCAGCTACGCAGGCGAGGTAGCCATAGGCCGGAGCACGGTCCCCTCGGGCTACCAAATGGCCGTTGAGGGCAAGATACGGACACGGGAGGTACGCGTGGACCAGGAGAACTGGCCGGACTATGTCTTTGAAGAGGATTATGATTTGCCCACGCTCAAAGAAATTCAACGGTACATAAACGAAAACGGGCATCTGCCCAATATGCCTTCCGCAAAAGAAGTGGAACTACAAGGTATGGAACTTGGGAAAATGGACCGTTTGCTATTGGAAAAAGTCGAGGAACTGACGCTGTATGTCATTGAACTAAAAAAGCAGATAAAGAAACAACGAAAAGAGATTGAAATCCTAAGCAAGAACAAATGAAGAAAGTAGTATTTTTTTTCTTGGGCCTACCGCTTTTTTCAATGGCCCAGAACAATTTGATTGATTCTTCAACATGGACCATAGGTAGCGGTGCTGCTCCTGGGTTTTCAATACAAGGGACGGTTGATGAGAATGTTAGGGAGATGGGAATTGGCCCCCAAGGCACTTCTGTTCTTTTATGGAAAAGTGTGCCCAATGGGTCCAGCGGTTACGATGGTGGCTGGAAAACCAATTCCTTTGTCGCTGTTGACCATACCAAGGAATATAGGTTCTCCATTTGGATAAAAAAGACCAATTCCAATACGGGCACAACGCATTTTGGACTTTTTGCAGACCAACAGAGCAGTGGTTACGCTACCTTAAGACTGAACGGTACGGTTGTAAACAATGCTTATTTTTTTTCATCGGACCTTCCCCAATTGGACCAATGGTACCTTTTGGTCGGCTTCGTGCACGCTAGTGGAGATCCGTCCACGGTCCATAAAGGACGTATTTACGATACATCGGGAAATGAGATAAGCGCCTTGATAGACTTTAAGTTTACGTCGGACGCCTACTCCGTAAGGCATCGTAGTTTTTTATATCAGGATACCAACACGTCCGATTTTCAATACTATTGGGATCCCACGGTGTACGAGGTCAATGGACAAGAACCGACTATACTGCAATTGATACAGGGCGGCAACGGGGGAGATACCCAAGCCCCATCCTCACCCACGCTATCCAGTTCAAGCCCT
>ERZ1740059.1668-NODE-1668-length-11057-cov-6.896473_pt1 | contig 11057 bp, 8 predicted proteins | sample MGYA00581744_ERZ1740059 | MGnify/ENA primary metagenome ERZ1740059 (study PRJEB43018, sample SAMN04849738) | marine metagenome | isolation source: floating plastic debris | place: Pacific Ocean | collected 2008-08-28 | study: EMG produced TPA metagenomics... | reverse complement strand
TGAAGGTGCATTTATGACAAGGGGAATAAATGCGCACTAGTACGGACATAGCTGCAGGCACAGGTGGGGCAGTTGACAGAGCAACGTCCTCCTAGGGAATTTGACATGTTATTTTGCAGTGGGATTTTTGTCTGTTCCATTGTTAATAAAATTTTTGTTGATAAATAAGATACATATCCCACTGGTAGGACACGTTCATTGGAAAATATACATTATTTTCACAAGTTTCTCAAGTATTGGAGTTTTACACTTACCTACCTTAGCTTTTCCCCATGCCCTCACTTTTCCCTTATGAGTCATTTGGTACCTCTATCCACGTTTTATTGCACCTGAAGTGAAATGTTTTAATTATATTATAACTTCCACAACCTGTTTACCAGACAGCATCTGAAATAAAGTTGACAAAATTTTTGTGACCAACATAGCTATATAGAAAATAAGACAAACTTAGTGTAGCCTGTTCAAGAGCATTCTTCACCAGGCATGGGTAACAAGAACCCGCAAGTTGCACCCTGAAAATTGAAAATTCCAAAATAAACAACTACTATCAACAGTTGTCTGTTCACAAATTAGGGGCGGACAATTACCAGCCCTTCAGTGTTGAAGAGTTTAGTACTGTCTCAAATATTTGTACCGATATGCAACACAACAATGTGCACCACAAATCGCTTGCCACTACCACACACATTTGATGCGTCAGAGGTATCCCAATTTTATTGTCTTTATTTAAAAGATATTAGTCAGTCAGAGCTATGCATTCCTGGTAAAGGGCAAATAATGCAGTATCTATGGGCAATGTTGAGAGGTCTAAATCTTTTAGTTGATAATGTGTTTTAGTTATATACTTATCTTACATTTGAAAAATGACCGTGTGATCATACATGACAACCTTTGTGAATTAAAAATAGGGAGATCTTCCTATTTTTCAGGTGTGAAGAAGGGAGCCTCAATTTTTTGGTTTTGATTGCATTGTGACCGATAAAAATGGGTTATCAAATGACCAAATTGGTCTATTTGAGCCATTTATATCGCTAAAATTTGGTGAACAACAACAACTTTTAAAATGTCTTCGGTCATCTCATTGCCGTTCCCTAAATACTGAAATTTCATGAAAGATTTGTAGAGTTTAAGAGTAAAATTATCACCTTTTTTGTAAAAAGAGGCGTTAGGCTCAAAAAAGGGAGGAAATAGGGAGAAAAGGAGAAATCAGGAGAGACCTCTCAAATCTGGGACTCTCTCTGCTATATAGAGAAGGTTGTCAGGTAGGCGTGTCATGTGTGCAAAAGCAACTGATATAAATGTGCAAATCATTACAGCCTACTGTTCAAGGAAAACCAGAAAGTACATGTGTACTGAAAATTCAAAACAAGTTCATGCTCACAAAATTCTGTCCACTAAATGAGTGTGGCCTAGTTTGAAATAACTCTCTTTGCCATAACATTGTTTGGTTACCCAAATTGTGCCTCTTAAAACGTAAAACTGAAGTACTCAGACCTAGTGGAGTTACTGGCCTCGCTATCAAGTTTTTTTCCCTTCCTAGGTTGAATTCAGGCACCACTCATTCCACAAAGATTTGTAATCTGAGTAATTATAGACTAGTACCATGTCGTTTAAACAGGTACGCCTAGAGTTGTAGTTGAAGCATTTAGGTTCTGATGAGAAATCAGAGCTCCACTTTGATACGTATTCCTTACAAGAGCAAAACTGGAGATTTTTGGGACATAAATTTAAACACCAAGCTTTTAGTAAAATGCCAGAAAACCCCATTGGCTCCCGATTAAATTCATGAAACAGGATGATGCTATTCAAATATCCGAAGATCTTCTCTCAGGGGAGTTTAAAGTTGTCCTATCTGAATCTTTGAAGAACCAGTTAGGTAGGGCGATGTAGCAACTGGCCTTGGTGTTTGTTCAGAGTGTTGCTATAATAGGCTTTATGGATAAGATTCGTCCCGTTGTGTAATTATATTGAAAAATAATAAGATTGATGACAATCTTTCATAAATAAATTCTTTTTTCTGCAGACTGACCCCTCGGGGCTTTACATAATTTGAATATTTAAAATTTAATACATATTCTTATGCAAGCAATTAATAACTCATATAAATTTGACTACCGCAGCAACGTTTGGGCTAAGGGCACGCTTCAGCAGCAGCTGCGAGAAAGACACTAAAACAACATTTAGCAGGAATAAAATGGGGAGGAACAGGGAAAGAGAAGCAGAGAGAGCAATATGCTTGACAAAGGTCAAGTATTTTATTTTCAGCAGTATGTTTCTTCATTTAGCTACGATTGTACCGCTTATATACTTCACAGTACAGTTTCAAACACTAACGGAGGTTCCTTGTCAAGAGCATGTCACAATATCATACCCTGGTGTTATTACTGCCAGCACAACTGATGATGCTTCTGTACAAGAAGACATCGCTAGGCTAAAGAGCACTGTTTCAGATCTGGAATGGTGGCTTGATCGGCTGGATTCGAGACTCATAATGGTCTACAATCAAATAGAAGCAATGGGTGAGTAGGTCATCACTCAACTGACTGTGAATTGATATACCGCGTACATTCATTACATTCATTCATTCATTTAATATCTTGATACCCTATGATACGAGAATACTTGATGTTGTTTGGTTGTTGTTTTCTGTAACAGTGTGGGTCAATAGACTGAATGTTGCATTTGAGTTCGAATGCCCTTCCTGGCACCACCAATGATCCAGGGAATGAAATTCAGGATTTCTCGAATGAAAGGCCAATGCCCTACCCTGCACCATGGTCACACCTTTTTTACTATTCAGGAGGGTATAGATGGTCAAGTACCTCTAAGTCTAAACCCTCTAAAACTTAGAAAATTTTTAGATTTATCATTACGAAGTAAAACACCCTACCCCACATTTACATGCACGTCTAATCAGACAAGCTGTATTTCTCTCATAGACGGTGTAACAGTGACTGTAGTATCGTTTATTATACCGAGTTTTGACAGGGCCCCACAGGATTCATAATAACTGAAATTACAATTAAACATTGATAAGTATGAGGATAAGACCTCAGAGAAATATGAGTTGTTTAACATTCAACGTGAAAAAGCGTTGCTCAGTTTAAATATATTTCCATAAAATGAGACTAAAGTCATGGCATACCTGTAGTCAAAATGGTAATATATTGCAGGATCATTACGTTGATAGCTTCAAGTAGACAGGAAAATGATGAGATGATTCCGCCTGTAATTGTAAGAAAAGTGAGATGTTCACACGGCTGACCAAGTTTAGAGCTCGGAGCAGGGCATGCATTGCTCCCCCAAGAGCTTGTGGCATGGAGCGTTCAACAAAGGTTTAAAAACGGCAGCATGCACACAAGTTGATTGCTATAAGAGAGCTTTCTCTGATTAAGCGATAGCTTTCACTAAAAACTATACAAAAAAAGCATTAGACACATATTTTGATCAAGATTATTAGCTACTTTTAACTTGTAGTTATCCCCTCTAGGTTGTATTTACATTATTTCACTACTCACATCAGCAGCCTTTTTGCAAAGCCACGCCTTTTGAGTGTGGTGCACTAGGCAGATACAAAGGTAACTGCCGCAAATAGTAAAAGAGACGACAAAAATAAACCTTAAACTTTGACCGTTGCAACTTCAAGATCCAGCACTTGTCTGGTTGTGCATAATGCACTGACATTTTAAAGAAGGTATTACATCATTAGGTGCAACAAAACGGTGCTATTATCTGGCCTTGTCTACAGAATAAATTTACCCTACATGTATTTTTCATTGGTCTGATTTTTAGATATGAATAGAGGGAAAGGAGCTGCACCGCTTGCAGAGGACTTCATTGCTAGTAGCACACCCACCATGTCAGATTCTTCTGGAACATGGGGTATAGCTGAGGAGCAATATTCAACAAGAGGATATGACAGGAGTAGGGCAAGGAGTAGGGGCTAATGTTAAGCCTTGGTCTAAGACATCATCGGATCAATCGAAGCCAAGTTCTGTGATTAGCATTTTTACCTTGAAAAGGGGAAGTTCATTGATTTCTCATACCCCACAGGATCACAATTTTCAGTGAAATTTAAATTTTGCTATTTCGCACATAGCAAATTCGCTAAACTCAAATTCCCCTTATTATTAGTTGTTAAAAAGTGTTCCAATCATAGTTTATACATGTACATATGAATATCAAAAATTTTAAATTGCGTATATTTTGGTATAGTATATTCTACCATTCTGAGCCAAATCGTTAAATTAAATCGCATGAATATTTTCATCCTGTCGAGTACTACAAAACATCGTATTCTTAGTAGGGTGTGTTTTGGGTTGTTTGTTGAGAAGCTTTAGAGACTTTATGTGAGCAGCTCAGTATCATTCAGCTGATCTTATTAAGGTACACTGATAAGAGTTTTGACCCCGTTTTGACATGCAAGAGCAGCGCTCTATAAGTTTGAAACTATTCTGATATCAATTCATTTTGACACTGCTACTTGCGATTTTATTTTAGCTGAATTTAGTACAACATTCATCCATCTTGTGCCATTTTGTTCTGTCAACAGCCCAATGTTCAACTGATTACATGTTGCTGGGTCACTAACATGACATTAAAATATGACTTTCGATTTTATACACACTTGTTCCAGTAAATGAAATCTACGAGTTAAAGAGCGTTCAAACAGTCCATTAATATCATGGACCAATGCATGCAGTTACTACAGAATTGTAGTTCTTAGATGAGAGTATTAACTGTGGTGTTCTAGAAGATTAGGCGTTTTTCTTGTTTACTGTGACAAAAAAAGCCATTACATTTTATATATTCTTAAACTGTTGTTCTTTTATTATAAAAATAACTAGCAATAATGCTTTTAGAGAGAGTTATGTGATACTAAAACTTTCAGAGATCTCAACTAAATAAAAGTGATGACGAGTGGTTGGCTGATTGCAAAATTACAGAAAACTCGGAATAAATATAATATTATGATAATATGATATAATATAATACAGTAACATATTTGCAATGCTGTAATTAATAAAACTTCCACACTATTAATGTACAGTGAATCACAGAGAATTGCTTGATACTTCAATCAAACAGGTAGTATGATTATTAAGAATGGGGTTTATAAAAACAACATTTTAGTTGCTGCATGTCTGATTGCTACTGAAGAGGTTTCGTCATAAGCCTGGTTTTATCATGAACACTATGCATTTGCAAGAATCGGATTTTTGATATTAGCCCCTAACAGAACCACCCGAGATGAAGCGAGTGTAAAATATTGATTAGGAGTTGCCTGTTCTCAATTTAAGATGAGACAACTACGTAGCCGGCATTGATATTAAAAAATCTGCGGGACGCAGCAGGGAGAGGCAGTCAATGGGATAGTAAGCTATATCACATTATATGCACTGCAGAAGTTAAAAATTAATCAATTTAGTTTAACTACTTAGCATCAACAGCACAGGCATAAATTCGTGTGCACAGAAATGGGATTGGCTGCATTGTAAACTTCATGCAAACTAAACAGACAAAAACAGTCTCGAAGAGGTAAATGTCTTCTACCAATCAAATGAGTGAAGAAATTCAATTTCAATGGCTTATTTATAACACAAATCCACAATCCGACAAGCCATACTAAATGATATCGGTAACTTAGAAAGGAGACAACTCTGTGTCTCTATTCACCCAAATCAGAAGGGGACAACTCTTCATCCTCCTCGCCCCCCAGCGAGGAATGACATGATGATGGAGGCATATCACACGACTCAACGCTATCACCACACTGTAACATATCTGTCACTTCTGACTTTATCTGATGTGAATTTGGTAGCATTGACGCAACGTCATTCACAGCTGCAGTAGCACCAAGGTGAGTGGCATAAGATGTTGCTGCCACGGTAGAGACATGAGAGTGATGTTCGCTGTGCTGCGTCAGCGGCGCTTGTAGAGATGTTGTGGTGGAGGATGCAGCCTGCTGATGCATGTTGGGTAGGTAGGCTGAAGCTGGGTTCGTTGAGGGATGTGCCCCGCCGGTTTTAAGGTCTTGAGCCCAAATGGTTTGAGGCCAACCGCTTCTACCTCGTGCTTTTCTTTCAGCAGCCGCTGCCTAAAATATAGAATACTTTAAGTTGTGAGATTATAATAAAAGCTCAATAATTGATGTGGAGAATACAGCATTCCATTGTTTCATGCCAGAAGACAAGTTTGTTACATGAAAAATTTTGGAAATGTAAGAATGTTATTATACCAGAATACAGGCTGCAAATGTCTGAAACTCTAAAACGCTTGTTGAATTATGCGTGGTTGAGTATAATAAGAACAAAACATATATAGATTTATTTTACAATATCGGCTAAATTGTAATCAGGTTTGAAGCCACATAAAATTTCCATTGATATTTCAGTCTTGTATGGATGGAAATGACTGGCATAGGCTATTGATGTAGATTTATATTCTTATGACTCTGCAATTTTGTACTCATTGTAATCCAATTTTACGGTGTTAAGAACCGTCAGAATTTACGGAGTAACCCCGGCGACTGAGTTCAACAAATGAACTCAGCGAGACATCTGAGTAGTCAGAGTATCAGCCAATGATATCCCAAGTCAAGGGCAGCCAGAGTATATTCTTCCTTTTGTTTCAGCCGAACTTAAACATTGTTAAAAATTTGTCGCCAGTTTTCAGGTAAACCGTTTCTAGCTTTAGTTCTTAAACCCACAAGCGTATGAAAACGTTTTGAGTGTATTAATTGATGGATTTCAAAGGTTGTGGTGCAAAGGCTATGCTTGCAGTAATGATTTATAGCGGAAAGATGTATAATTGTTTATTCTGAAATAATCATTGCACTTTGAGGATGAGCTAGAAAATGTAAACAATGACTATGTGCTCCCGTTTTTTGAAACATACACATTGTATTTCACCAGCATAATGCAATCATACCAGCGGCTCCAACCATTCTCAAATTTTGTAAATGTAGTGATTTTAACTTTTCTTTTGTCTTATTATGCTTGGAGGGCCCACATTATTATTTTACCACAGACCTGCAGCATTGAAGAAAAAATCCAAAACAATCTTCGTATCAGTTTTATTCAGTTTTTAAATTTTCCCCCGCAAGAATTGAGGCCATCACGATCAGGATGGATTAGGATCAATGAAGTTCATTGCTAAGATAGACCGACCAATTTGTGGTTGGCATTGGCCACGAACAGTGAAAGTGGAAAGCTTAACCTCACAACTTTCTAATATTGATGAAGAAGAAATAATTCCAAATCCTATTTGAACTCAATTTGATCAATTTAATTTTGAATCTCTCCCTATGAGAAAAGAGGCCATTTCAAATAGCTATGATGGGTCTAATATAAAATAATAAATTAAGAGCCAAACCGTGGTTGGTTAGGTTTCTCATTACCAAACTGTTCCTTAGTATCTTCACTATTATTGTAACCATTAACCCAGGTTAGGCGACTAAAATTTTTAATCCCCGAGGAAGCCCTTATCAAATTACTACACACCACAATTTATGGCTATCTGATTGTTTATCAAAGCATCAATTTTCACTGATGAGTTTCGCTGATGAATTTGACTCTTTTAATGTAATTACTTGTGATCTCTTGGGCTGATTGTTACATAACGGGGTCACCACAATAATTCTATAAACATAATAATTAGGCTAGTAGCACTTTTGTTTATATAAGATTGTAACCACATGGGGATAGGAAAGCCGCAACGATGACCATGGTTGCTCAACGCCATAAGAATTTCTCAAGAAATTTCTCATCATCCAGTGAAATTAAGGCAGCAGTTTCTATGCTCAGCGATGCAGTTGTTTGAATTGATGATGACACATAGAAAATGACAAACTAAATTTGTGATGTAATATTTTTCATCAAAAGTGTTTATCATTTTGAAAACATTTCCAATGTTCTAGCAGCAAAGTGCCAACAGGAACTCAAAACTGCTACACTGTACGTGATTGTGAGGTGAGGAAATTGACATAAATATGTATAAGACACGGAATTTTTCTCAAAAAAAGTGAAGCTGCTCAGGCAAGGGACATACTTGACAAATCCCATACTTTTTGCCATGCCATCACAAACTCCTCCTCTTTTCAAATCGCATTTTCTTAGATCTTAAACGCAAGACGATGTTGGATCCCTTATTATATTCTGAGGAAAGTCTTTGAGTAAAAATGCCCCATGGAAAAACTTGAGCCCGAAACAAGAAAACGGCTGCCGTGTCCTGGCATTTTTGCTAAAATGAGAGGGAAGCATACTTGTATTAATTCTATGTCACTGGTGGGCCATAGAAAGGTTAAGACATATAACATCGCGTAAAACCTTGGAGAATATCAACAGATCAATAAATCCAAATTCCAATCAGAGAGAGGAACAGATTTGTGGCAAGATGAAACACCCGACAAACAGCGTCGGAAGAGTCCTGACCCAAATCTCAGGTAAATAAAATCTTACTCACTATTTCGGCTTCGATACATTTCCGTTTCTCCGCTCTGCATGGGGTTTTTCTTGAGAGATCTGCTTTGAAATCTTCTATCTCTTGAGGGCTGTCACTTTCTAATACATTCATCAGATGCTGTATATATCTTTAATTTAAGAAACAGATAGAAATTTGAAAACAAAAACTCAATCACCATCCATCTAAATCCAAGAAGCTTGAGTCAAAATCAAATGTATGAATCCGGTACGGCCTTAAATATTACCATCAGGTCTCAGCTTAGCTTCGAAAAACTTTTTTTGATACCTCACCAAATCATTAATTAGTTTCCCCTTCCATAATATTGGCACATTGCCAACTAAAATTAGGGAGAAAAACCCACTCAGCATAACCAAGGAGGTAATTTAATTTCAAACTCATTGACATAATCCTGTTTCGTCTTTGTACCCTTCTTCGAATAGATTAAGAACACTGCAAATTTTTATGATATAAAGGAATTCATACACAGAGAGAAAGTATGGAAACTATCATTGGCGTATTGGCTGATTTATTTAAATGTTAGATATGCCAGAGTAAATTTTCTCTAAATATCAAGTTATCTAAATAAAAGTTACAAATACATTCGAACCATTAATTACTGCTGATGATCGCTTCGGATCCTATAGCTCAACCATGTTTCTGCCGGCTGGTACAATGAATAGTTCCATGCATTAATAATTTAGTGAAATTTCACTTCTTTTTTCCAGTTATTGACAGAAGGAAAACATAGAATTTTATTGAATTGTAATAGGCTCAGTCTGATAAAATGATGAGATTTGAAACACCCGACGTTCAGTAAAACACATTTATCTATCAATTTTTAAAGACCTGAGAAATAAAAATGCAAAATATCACAGGTGTTACCGTCTCAAACAGAACAGGCCGAAATATTCTTCAAATAATTTATGAAACAAAACTTTATTTCATACTATTCACACTTACCCACAAGCTAGCCTGAGAGTTTTGATTTTAGATAGTTTGGTATCTTTGGGGACGTTAGGTATACAGTCTCTTAGATTAGAGAATGCACCGTTGATACTGATGGTCCGGCGCCTCTCCTTCTTGCTGTTGGCTCCGGTTCGTTTCTTAGGAGCGGATTGTTGATAGGGGGCATACAGATTATTACCAGCAAGCTGAAATATCAAAATACAATAAAATAATGAAGATCAAAAAATGAATAACGTGAACAAGTCTAAATATTAAGGCATCATGGAGAATTTGAGGCTGTCTCATTATTTCACGTAACCACTGTACTCTACTTACCCGTGTAGAGTGATTACAAATGAAGATCTTAAAAGCAAGGAAATAGAAAATAGCCTTTGTTTTTTCACTGTTATGCCACAACTAAAACAACAACAACTACACGCAGTAAGTATTCAACAACAACAAAAATTCGTCGTTTTCACTATCCAAGGTAGCAAATTATTGAATATAGCTCAATTTTTCATTTTTCATATACATATGTATGTTATCACTTTAAAAATCTTAAATATTTAAATTAAAGTAGTTACTTTAATTGACACAGGTGAAAGCTCCCAACTTTCTGCAAGCTAATAATTCCGAATGGAGGGTTTATAAAGTCCTTGAAAAAACTGTGGCAGTTGTGATGAAATGCTACGGTGTGTATGGACCATAAAGGTGCAATACCTTTGCTGTTTTCCGCAACTTCAGGGTGGTAGTGTGCATGGGCCTTTAGCCTCCATCCCATGTTTCTGTGTTATAAGGTAGTATGTGTAAAATTAAGCATATAAGATTATGAACAAAATTTCGCTCTAGGCTACAATTGTACAATAAACTTCCCGCAAAAGTCATAACGTCCAATTTGAGTCCTGTAACCATTTTACCAAAAATGGTGGATTGTGCACGACTTGGATCTATTTTACTCTCTCTTCAATAACACCTAGCCACTTCACCGACCTTCTCCTACCCTTTCTCTACAGGAGTCAGATTCCAACTAGAACACAGTTGGAAATGTTAGCACAAAAAAGCATTTGATGTTTGACAATCAGCCCGATCAGGGCCCAAAGTAGGCTAAACGGGATATAAAAGACCCAAAAGACCCGTTTTGTAGTTGTAGGCCTATATGACCAATTTGTGACAAATTTGGAAACAGCTACAGTAGCATTTTACCATAGGAAGTAAAAGTTGGCAAAAATTCCCCCTTTGGTTAGTTCAAAACTAACTCAAGGTAGGACTATTAATTTTTCAGTAGCGGGTAAGTGACAAAACACAACTATACTTATCTATCACATACCTGCATTGCAAAGATATGATAAAACCTAACTCCAACTCCAAAGTGGATCCAAACTATCCCTACCCTCCATACAAATGGTATTCACGAGCAATAATTTTCGCATTTTCCCTGTTTGCAGACAGTTAATTTTAATAAAAAGGCCATTTCTACTTTAATTTGTGAAACCCAAGTGACTGAAGTTAAACAAGCCAATTTGGAAAACAAAAGGGAGTTAAAAATCTGTGCTAGCCAAAATTTCTACCACCTTTTTTTCCAAAACAGAGATTCCATCTAAATTATAAATAAAAAGAATAACAGGTTTGGAAAAAAAAGTGGAAGAAAT
>ERZ1740059.1667-NODE-1667-length-11064-cov-10.617949_pt1 | contig 11064 bp, 4 predicted proteins | sample MGYA00581744_ERZ1740059 | MGnify/ENA primary metagenome ERZ1740059 (study PRJEB43018, sample SAMN04849738) | marine metagenome | isolation source: floating plastic debris | place: Pacific Ocean | collected 2008-08-28 | study: EMG produced TPA metagenomics... | reverse complement strand
TGTAACAAGCATGTCATCAGTAAAAAATAAATATAGTTGGGGTGACAAATATTGATAGCAATGATTGGGCGATTCTTATCGAAATCTGGGCGCTTCATCTCAATTCTCAATTTTCAAGCCAATTTTCCAGGCACCTTGCATCCTTTTCCAGTTTAACCTGCATCCACGGCAAACGGAACTATACTACTTCTTGCCTCTAAATTGCCACGTTGAAAATAATGTTTTATTTTTTCTAATGTCATCGGTAAGCCCCAGTGTCAAATTCGGATAATCTTTTTCACACATTCCATACCCCCTGAGTATTGGCACTATTTTTTATGATACGATTTTGTAACATAGTATCGTGTCTCCTGTCATTAACATTGAGCCGCATTGTTGTCGTTTGCTATAAAAACAATGGTCAAAATAACACTGAACCTCAACATGCATGGAACATCAGGTCTGACGTTTGCTACGTTTTGCCTTTTTTATATCAAACAACAATACCATGGCGCAACGTAAAATGAGGGGAGACATATCCAGCTATGATTGGATTTGTATGTGACATGACGGGATAAAGACACAAAATACATTATTCCAATATGTCTGTTTAAACCAGGTTTAAAGCAGCTTTACTTCCCATGTTAGGTTATAATTTGAGCCAGCTGACCGCAACTGGACAGTCCTCAACTTCAAACATGGCCTACCCAGTCTCTCTATGACAGCATAACATTTTAGAGCCTTCAAACTAGAAACACTTGGGAGTATACTGCTCTCTCACCAATGATCTTGACATTCTCGTGGTTGTCATCCAGCAAAATATTGTCCATCTTCAGATCCCTAAAAAGAACATCAAAATGAATTGTCATCACATGTGGTAGGTATATTTAGCACACGGACATCTGTGAGTAGGGGGATGAAAAAATAAATTATTTCTATTTTTGTAAGAGTGTTCTAAAGATAAACTGCAATACAGTTTATCTTTAGATCTTTATTTTATCTGTATAGATCTATATTTGAATGTCTTTTCTTGGCTTATTTCCTCCAATGCCTTGACACGGCATACCATGAAAAATTACCTTCTGTTCGGTCCGACCAGTGGATTGGTCTAACAGAAGCATTCAGTGACAGGTAGTATCCAAATTTTTCTAATCAGGTCTTATCTAATCTCAAGCAGGATATTTCCACAAAGCGGAAGCTCTTATAAGCTTATTAGATACTTTAAACGCCCTACCAAATTTCTGGTGGTTGTTACATAATCATAATGGTCACAGCGATGCTAACCAGATATATGTTGCTGGTGGTAGATTGGTAAGCCACAAAACATTACCCAATCTACCAGATGACTCACATTGTTATGTCTTACTTATTAGCCTATATTATGTAAGCTGAGAGGGAGCCTAATGGGAGGACAGCACCTCTAACTACCGGTGCAGATCTGAGAGGCAGGAGATGCACCTCCATAGTTTCAGGAAATGATTAGAAATGCAGCTGCAAATCTACAAATCATAGCATCACACTCTCAGCCAATCAGACATTAATTTGCAAAAGTAATTTGCCAGGAAACCACAAGTATGGACCTACAAACCAGGTACGATAATTAACAAGTAAAATATGAATATACATATAATTGCAATAATATCTGATTTTTGAATAGGTCTAACCATAGTCTGAGATAAGGATTACTAGATTAGATTTTTTGTCGATAATCATGCTGGACTATGTAAAAGAGTTCATCTCAGTTGGACACCTCTAAATTAAAGTTCATTGCACTGGAATGAGGGTGTTTCCGTTGCTCACGAAAACGTACCAATAGTTCGTTGAGGCACTGACATGGAACTCAGCTCAGAGGTAACTTTACAACCCCACTTGCGCCCCTTACCCCACCCATTACTTTAATTACCAGAATGTAATGCTCACTCGAGTATATATTTTGTCAGGGGGACACTTGACTTGAGTGCAGCCGAGAAGAAATGTTGGCCTGGAAAAAAATCTTGCAATAATGTTTTTAAGCAAATTGCTCTTTGCGATAATTATGCTCAATTGTCTAGGCATTTCTGGTAAAATTACGTGACAAGAATTTATATGCTCAAGACACGATGGTTCTCAACACCCAATGTTTTCCCATCAACACCTAACAAGCCTCCTACAAATGAACCTCAAAACAATCAGCTTAAAATTTTAACTCGCCAATTTGTCTGATGTCACAAAATGATTATAATGACGCAATGCGGAGCGCATTCCCAGTTTTGGGTGGTACAGGGAGACGCGGTACCGCGTGGAGAGCTTTGATCACCTGTAGTCTTTGTCCATAATGCGGATGGTACCTTTTCAAATATTTGTATCAACCGATGATCCCATAATACAGTCCTTGATTTATGACGGTTTATCAGGGATAATCCAAGTATCCATTGTTTTTGCATTTTGAGATCACATAGCAAGGTCTTGTAAACAGGGTTTAAAAGCCTCTGCATTATGGGGAGATAATTATGTTAAGAATTTTTACAAGACATTGCGCAACCTGTTTTCCAAAAGAATAAATGGGATTCAATGTATCAACGTTAAAATAAATTATGATCCCACGATTTCCATCTTTCTAACTTAACACACTATCAAGAAAAAAAGTTTGAGAGTAAATCTGGAGTGTGAGCGAACGTGAGTAGGATGCACAGTCTGACACCACCAGCCAAACCAGAAACTATAAATCACAGATTACCTGCTAATCGATCTCATGATATATTAATTAAAAAATACAATAGAATTTTTGTGTTTTTACCCATTTAATTGCTTAATAACCCATTATGATAGTTTTGTTCAAACAATCTATTGAAATTAATACAATTTGTTGCCAAATGATTGATGCACGTCAATGCTGATGACAAGGCTATATTCTCGCCTCTGATGTCAGCCCCTGATGCCCTGTGCTTACCAAAATGTTTTTGGCACATAAGTGACTATTTGCTCAACCATCCGATACTTTACAGACACATCCACATTAATTTGATTTGGCATGCTAAAATCATAAACAATAGCAGGAACTAAAATGCTTTTCTCCCCACCATTTCGTCTAGTTACCATTAATGTGTTGTATTTTGAGAATCCTAGTGGATGTAGAGTTGAAACATGTAATGCAGTAGCAGTAGACTACCAGGCGACCCATCATCACGATTGATCCTTGTTTATGTTTTTTGAAAACCGAACCATACAGCTATGATAGCTAAGGGTATTTCATACATACGTGCACAACCTGCTCGATCTAGGTACCATATGTACAGAGAATATAGAGGAGATACCAGTAACGGGTACTGAAACCAACACATTGCATATCAGGAGTTGTCTGTCAGTAATATGAACTACCCTGATATACGATGTTTTTTACATTATCCCAATTAGTGGTTGATATATGATCTATGTTGGCCGTTTTGCTCTAATATCCTGGGAAGAGAAAAATTTCACGTCTTATCTTCCACATACCTAATAATAAAAATTGAATTAATATCATAATAAAATGAGCAGCATGTCAGGCATTCTATTGAACTTCATGTTTACAGCTTGTGTTGACTTTCAATTATGGGGTATTTATTACGCAGTGATGATATTTCAATGATTGAAGAAAATTGTATAGAAACTTTGTGAGAATTAGATGATTATCAGTTGCTATGTTTAACCAAAACTTATACTTATTCACCATTAATCTATTGAAGGACAAGCTGGGATTCATGTGTCACTCAAGGTTCTTTTCACTACACATGACTCAAACTTATTAACACAGAATGCATGATTACACAATTAGACTCGCACAGTTATGACAAGATGCTATCAGACATCTACTCTTCAATCAAGCTTTTCTGTTATTTCTCTGTTACATGGTCGGAAGCACTCAGGTATCTTTTTAGCACTACTGTGACATTATTGTAAATGCATTAAACATGAACATAATGTTAATTTGATTGACATGTGCATCCAGATCCAAAAGATGAGTCACTCTGACCCTCACTTATTGTACAATTATCAAAATATCTAAACACGTAATCCATTCTGTAATGGCAAATTTATAATTCACAGTAGTGTGGGAGAGGAAGTGAACGACATGAAAATCACTGAGTAGCATCTGGAGAGGTTTTGTCAGCTGGTCTGTCAGGTATTGATATTTTGTCATTCATTGTACATGTAATCCAGTGGACAAGCCCACTAGAGGTAAAACATGGTAGAGCGGACTCTTACGCAGTCATAGCATGAGTGTGCATCCTCCCACCTTACTGATGACAGTGAGAAAATATGTTGTTGCATCTTCATTTTGGAGTTGTACTATCTTACATGTAGTTATCGGGTAGCTATCTTAGCTTCATAAGATTGCGATTGCTAAATTTGCTAAAATGCCATCAGCTACCTCTTAGCAAAATTTAAAAACCAACACTAATTTCGCTATATTTGCCTTGATCATGTGCTGTGCCGCTACAAAGCCATGTAGTAAATGAGATATATTTTCACGGTTAGAATATCACAAGCTGGCCTACAGTAGTCAAAATACTGTGGTTTTCAATATTTTTTCTCTCAGCAGGCTGTGTGTTTCATGATTTATTTTGACGGTGAACCGTTGCCAATAAATCTGACAGGAAGTTGATCCCTGGCCAGGGTGGAAATCTGCATAATCTCCAAATGACAATTCTTCTAGATTCGGTACACTATGATGCAAGATAATCCATAGATAACCGATTCAAACCCTATCCCGCATATCTTTATCCTTCTGTGCACCTATACACCAATGGGCATGTAAATTATGGGAATTTTGCAGAGAGTACAGGTATTTTCCACGTAATATGCAGTAATGGTAAAGGCACTTGACAAATTGAGGGTAATAATGATCGATACATTATCATAATCACATGCACTACCCAGTTTTGGAATTGTAAATCTGCAATTGTCATTAGAACCGCTACTGCGTTCATACTGGTATTAGTATGAAGGTTCATGGAATGGTTTCTGCCAGGTTGCGTGAGCCAGCCAACCATCTAGAGGGCTGGGTTTCGGAGTTTAGAGTAGGTGTAATCCACATGCAGTATTGACCTTGTGTTTCACAGTAATATGTGATGTAATTCCACTAATTATATTTCAAGAATAGGGTCATAAATCATCATTTTAGTTATGGAATTAATATGAAGTCTGTCCCACCAAAATTACAAGTGAATAGAAAGTGACAGTATTTCAATTAGTATAACATGATTGGACAACCCGCAGGATCATATTCACCGCTTCCTACAACCCGACAACCACATTATTTGGCACTTGCCGCTACCTGTGCCCCTCCCTCTTATTCAATTAAACCCACTGATACAACTGCCTTCGAGTAGAGGAGAGAGTCTGCATGGGAATTTTAATCTTATAAATGCAGACACTGTAACAGGTTACGCTGATGATGGTGCTAGGGGAGTCTTTCTATATTGGTAAACCAAAAGCTCAGGTGTTTTCCGCATCCATGGAATTTGGTGACAAATTAACATAACCATCATCAAAGGTCATCGCTATACTACAACATGATTTACTATGTCCAACATGTCCCTGTGACAGTGCTGACAGTGCACTATGCAGACCCCACCTGTGTGATCTTAAGATGAACTAACTGACATTAGCGAGTTTGCACACTGCACTAGGAAACGCCAGTAGGAGCCACTGCCCGGATAAACTGACTGAGCTGCTATCGATGCAATGTGATGCACCGTGTTATCATCATGTGAGAAATGATTCACCTTTCTAAATATCAGTCGCCTTGTCATAGAAGATTAGATCAACTTGTTAATAATAATGACCTAGCTTGTTAATAGTTCGATTGTTAAAAGGTGACAAAATCCCATTCCACAATGTGCTTTTTTACATTGAAATTTAAGAATTTCAAAAAAATCATTTGTATCTAGTTAAACTGTTGATATTCTACACCAGTACTTCCAGTGCAAACATCACTGGTATAACCCGAAGCCAAGAGTCTGTTAGATTATTGAAGTTGCGCAACAAATGTTGTATTACGATATATGAACCTGTGTCAATTCATTTGCAGTGCCAGGAATAGGGACGCTTTACCATTTTACCATCTCCTCCTCTGTGGTACAGAAATCCTATCAATCATTCATTAATTTGTCATTTATACAATAGTGTACACTTTTCAGAGAATTAATTGCTTTCAGCTCAGAAGGACGTGATCAAGGATCATAGGGCGTCAAAGTTGTGGCCTAAAGATGAGGAGGTATAGATGGTGTAAAGAGCTTTAAGCACAAATGGAGAGTTCTCACAGGGGGAAAAGAATTCAGGACTGTCTGCTGCTGAGGTGAATGGGTGGAGAACTCCTGATGAATCAGCGGACATCAATATCCTCCCCAGATACTCCAAATAACTAAATTATAACACCTGTTTCTACATGTATACGTATAAAATCATCTTTATGTAATTCCAGGGCCCCCTCAATGGAGCATAATGACATCAACAACCCTGCAAAATATACCAATTCTGTCAGGAGAGCTTTGTATTTATAGCCAAAGGTGGACATATCTTTCAAATTATTATTCACAGACCACTCGAATTCAGTCTTTTTGCCATCCAATCCCCTTCACATTTTTGTTTCTACAATTAAAAAAATCATAGACTGCCAGAAATGTGCAGCATTCAATTAGTGTCTGGAGCTTCATGCAGGAGTAATCATAGCAAAATACTAATAGCTCTACTCCCACAAACTGATGGGGAAATCCAAGATACTGCATTGTGGGAAGGCTATTGAAATTGAGATCGTCTGTTGACATGCGTACTGATACGAATTGAATGCAAGTTTGCAGCCTGTGCCTGCTTTTTCAGGCCATATGACCAGTTTAACGGAAGCAATATTATATGCAGAAAAATGAACCAGTCGATCATTTTTAGCCCCGCAATGCTTAGCACTTATAGACTTTAGAGTAGCAAAGGATAGTGGGAGTCAGTTTAGCGATATTGTGATACTACATGTAGTTTATTCTAGCTTTGCCAAAATCTTAGCTGTTGCAAGTCATGGCTTGTAATGCAGAGATACTCTAGTCACAGATTGAAGTGTAAAAATACTACTGCCAACGGACGTTAAAACAATATTCAACTCCAAAAAACATCTGCATGGTCGGCACACCTAAAAATAACAGCTAAATCACGTGTTGGTAGGCTATTTTGTCTTTAGTCATACTTTTTCTATCTTGTTGTATTACCAGGCACTTTACAGGAATCTGAATGACCATCTGCGTGCGCTTAACAACTATATTTTGTTGAAAAGTTTGGTGTAATTGCGATGCTGATACGGATCTGTAAGTGTTGAGGCAGGGTTTGACAGAGAAAACAAGAGATTGATAAGCAAGTGAGGTAACCTGACATGAATGATAATATCACCATCGATGTCGATAGATAGCCTGAAGCCATATTTTGATATGATTGCAATGGTGCTTGAAAATCAGGAGGAGGGAACTGCCATCCATTGAGCCTTGTCATTTCCTGCAAGCCGGCTAGACTTAGAGAGGGGAGGCACCATAATCCAAGGCAATGATAACAATCTGGTTGGAGGGTTAAGAGCTAATGTTTGCGCCTGTTGGGTGTGGACGAACATGCTAGACTCGCGTTTACAACATTGGTCATCATAATTATAATAATACACTTGTCATTGCATTACCAACCAATAAATAGTACATCACACCAATCCTTGCTGTAATCAATCTGCTAATCACAGGGTCAAATAAAATCCGGCAATTTCCAAATTATCAGGTTGCGGATGAAATTATTATGGTCTTGCCAAGGATCGATTTTATATACTGTAATCAAGGTACCTAAAAGGGCAATCAAATAGCCTGAGAACTCGTACTCCCGATCCATATCTGATAGAATTGAAGAGCTAAATAATTATCACTGACTGGTGAGCAAAATGACACATGTCTTTTATTTCAGACTAAATTATTACAACATGATTCATGCGCTAAGCAGTCGCTCAAGAGGCTCAATTTTATGGATTTGGACAAGCTAAGAATACATTCTCCCGAAATTCTATCTCTTGGCAATCAAAACACTCTTCCTAACTCAGTGGATAAAGTGAAGCGACCTTCGTTCCTCAATCAATATTTGAGTTCATTCTGACTGATGCTCGCTTGTCTACATTCCTGAGATTTAATATTTGCACTTTTTTGTTCAATTAAAATGTACCGAGTTGTTTTTCGCCAAGTCATCTATGACATCATATGGCGCTGCCTTTTGAACAGGATTTAAATTTGTGGCCATTTGTTATTTGTGTTGGCGGTTTGAATTGGTAGCTAGAGGAGATTTTTCTATTCATACAGACAGCATGTTAGACTCTACATCGTAACACCAGTTCGGACATAGTTTGTTGTGCACAGTCTGACCATAGTTCAACATGCTCTACTATAAATAGAACTAACCTCATATATTACCCCCTACTATACCCATGCTTTTGACAGTGTATGGTAAGTCAGCTGTGTTTGGTTTGGCAGGGAAATTCCTAGCTAGTTTGTGGTGAGCTGTGTATCTGCAAGTGCAATCAATCTTCAGCTAGATATGTAACCCAAACATAGTGTGGCAATATCAATAAACTGATGGCATAGATGGTAGTTTCCCCAGTCGAGATAATGTCAACCACATGATGTAACCATTCCTAATATAAAACTCATTAGAGCAAAAAATAACTTTGCCAGTAGCTAGATTAGCAGCACCATGTTGACCTTGGTGAACCTGGTAACCACATTTCCACCACACAGTCACACCCGATGCCAACAGTAACAGTACAATCAGTGCACTAGTTCCAGTCTGCAGCATGCAAGGCGAGATATCCAGAAAAAATAGTTGATTCACCAAGTCTACAGGATGCTGCTATCAGGCAATTGCAAAAATATTCCAACACAACCTGATCAAATATTGTGAAATCAAGCATCTAAGACAAAACCACACATTAAACCAGAATTTCACTATCAGTACCTGACAGCAAAGGCAATGAACTTTTCTTCTAATGACAACAGAGCATGTTTGGATACAAACAGGTACATATATTTCAGCACACCCTAATCAAATATCCCGAATCCATCCATCATCTCTTATGCAATATGCGTCACCAGCCAGGCAGATGAAACCTGTTATGACGATCAAGCCAGCAGGCACTAGGCAGGCAGGACCTCGTGATGTATCATAATATCTGGAACCTGGCTAAAATCCCAGAGACTAAAGTGACAAGATTGGCAGATGATCAGTATCAGGGCTGTGCCGTTGGTAGGGGTTTGGAAAGCTAATTCATTTCACTATGGAAATACCATGCAATGGGCTAATTAATGGGAAGAAAATGGTATATCTTGTTTCTGAATCAATCATATCACATGAGTAGTCATAGGTCACTGATAAACCTGTGATGAATCCACACTTTTAAAGCTTCAATTCTGTCTGCTCAAACTGTTTGCAGATATTTTGCAACATTTCCTGCAGATCCAATTTATGATGACCGTGATATTAGATTGTGTTAGGTTTTTGGACAGAGAGGAAGTTTAAACTGTTGCATTACGAGTTTCAGCTTCAAGCTCAAATTAGTGAATTTATGAAATGACTTCATTCCAGATCCTTACAGTGCACTCTTATACAGCAAGGACGTGGGAAACCACCTGGAAATGATTTCGTTTTTTCCTGGATGTAATATAAGAATGTGTATGTAATATAGCTTATGTTGTGGAAACCACAACCTGGTTTGACAGTAAATCAAAGTGTTTATTTTACCCCAGCCACAAAACGCTTCAGGCCCAGAAATCAAACATGAATGTCAATAGATTCTTTCTATCAAAAACCACACACATTTTTAAAACTGACCACAAAACTACCTAATCATCAGTTCAGCTAACTTTTTTAGGCAAATTTATAACTCGGAACAGATTAGATGATTCAAACCGGACCGTTATTATTCCGTCTAGCTCATATTCACAGCAGCTAGAATGTCAATCCAGGATTTGGAGTGTGTGGTTTCTCCTGAACAACCAGCAACCTCAATAACCACCCGTGAACAAGTTACTGTGTCATAAATTCTAAATGCAAGGGCATATGATATATAATACATTGTCAATTTTTAACTTTCATAATAGGGGGGGGGGTAATGATCAATAAGATTTTGGTACGAGTACGTTACTGGTGACACGACAGTGCCCAAAGCCTCTTTATAGGGCTTTGACAGGTACCACATCAAGTATTATCCGTCACTTGAACATACAGATGCCATACAGCAGCTTTGCCTGCTCTTTACTATAGTCTGGTATTGTCTAGACGTTACCCCGCCAGTCTGGTGTTGAGAAAGCCAGCGAAGAGTGTGATCCTAGTCACACCAGAACGTAATTATCATGTCGTTGAAAACATTTTGAAGAATAAGTTATGTTTTGATTTGTAAGAGGTGAACTTGGAAGTTGTCAATGCCCTGTTCTTCTGCTGCTACATACACAACACATAGTAATAGGTGGAGGCAAAGCCCAAAGAATAGGATACATCTAACCTAGGCTGACATCAACAGCACTTAATTTTGATGGATATCGTTGGAACATGCGACCAATGTCTCAAATTACCAACATAACCTCAAAGAATTGCATATAATCCAGACCTAAGCATCTCCCTGTCTGTGTGAAAATTTATAAAAGTGATAAAAACTGTGGAATCCACTGCTCTCAACTTCGGAAGAGTTGGCAACCAGATTGAATTTCCATAGAAACTAGTAAAAACAAACTTTTAGATTATTTAACACTGCATCGCAAATCCATAGTAACAGAAATTATTGATAGTCATTTTGGACACATGTTTTATGGTTTTGAAGGATTTGATTGATATTGGGAACTGGAGTAGAGTCATTTTGCAGGAAGTCTCAATTGTTAGCTATCAATCTTACCACCTACCAACCAATCTATGATGTGCTGTGAGATAAACTTAATGTGACAGCCACAACTACAGGTATCGTGTTCATCATTCAGAGTAATATCAATCTCAGGAAAATCTATGAATTCATGAAAATGTCAACCCATAGGGTTAGATTTGCTCAGTCTGTCTGGCAAGGCAATGAGC
>ERZ1740059.1665-NODE-1665-length-11074-cov-5.713404_pt1 | contig 11074 bp, 9 predicted proteins | sample MGYA00581744_ERZ1740059 | MGnify/ENA primary metagenome ERZ1740059 (study PRJEB43018, sample SAMN04849738) | marine metagenome | isolation source: floating plastic debris | place: Pacific Ocean | collected 2008-08-28 | study: EMG produced TPA metagenomics... | reverse complement strand
CCACGTCACCGTGGGACCCGAGCTCACGCCGCCCCGGCGTGGCGTGCACCTGGCCCTCCGCGCCGCGAGGCCCGGCGTCGCGCGCGCCCTCGCGGTGCGCTGGGCGGAGGCTCAGGGCCGGTCCGACGCCTCGCAGCCGGGCAGGACGCGCTCGGGCCCGAGCGGAATCCGGTAGCGGAGCCGGTCCTCCGTGCCAGGCGTCGCGTGAAGCCGGCAGCCCGCGTCGAGGAGGGCGACCTCCGCTCCCCGCGCTCCGGGCGGCCCCTCCCTCGCCAGCCGTGCGAGCATCGCGAGAGCCCGCTCCGGGCCCAGCACGAAGGCTGCGGTGCTGCGCGCGTCCGCGTAGAGCCCGCTGGGCGCCAGCAGCGTGACGGAGACGGATTCGCGCGCGGGCAGCCCCGTGTCCGTGTCGAGGATGTGGTGCCAGCGGCGCCCCTCGTCGTCGATCAAGAAGTGCTCGTAGTCGCCGCTCGTCGAGATGCTGCCCGCGTCGGCTTCGAAGTACGCGAAGTAGTCCTGGGCGCGCCGCGGGTGCTGGATGCCGACGCGCCAAGGCCGGCCCCCGCGCGAGCCGTGCACCTGAACCTGCCCGCCGCCGAAGAGCATGTAGTGGGCGATTCCGGCGTCCCGGAGGATCGCGCCCGCCCGGTCGAGGGCGTAGCCCTTCGCGATGCCGCCGGTGCCGATGGCCATGCCCGGCTTTCGCAGGAAGACCGTGCGCGCCTCCGGGTCGAGCTCGATGAACCGGTAGTCGATGAGGCCGAGCTTCGGGCGCAGCGCGGCGAGCTCGGGGAGGCGCTGGCGTCCGGGTCGGAAGTCGTAGGCGCCGAAGAGCGCCGCCCAGCTGAGATCGAAGGCGCCCTCGCTCCAGCGGCTCACGTTCACCCCGGCCTCGACGACGCGATAGACGTCGTCGCCGACGGGCACGGGCCGCTCGCCGGCGGCCGCGTTGATGGCGCTCACCTCGCTCGTGTCGCGCCATTCGCTCAGGAGCGCCTCGAGGCGGGCGATCTCGTCGAAGGCCCGCGCAATGGCCGGTTCCGCGACCTCCTCGGGGCCCTCTGCCTGGATGACGAAGACGGTGCCCATCAGCGACCGGTTCCGGGAAACGAGCGGCGGGGGTGCGTCGGGCTCCTCGCCCTGCGGAGACTCGGGGGTCGGCGTCGGGCGTGCTTCATCCGCCGTCGGCTCGCGTTTCGCGTCGCCTTCGCAGGCCAGGGCGCCGAGCGTCACGAGGAGGCAGAGGGCTGCTCGCATGCGGCGAAGGGTGCGCTCCGCGAGCCCGTGAGGCCACCGAGGGCAGTCCGGGGGCGGGCGCGGCGCGCGGGCGTACTAAGGTGCGCGCCATGACGCGTCTTCGCCGGGTGCTGCTCGCCACGTGCGCCTCCGCGTTCGTGTGTGGAGCCCCCGCCTTCGCCGCGGCCATCGGGGACAGCACCCGCGTCGAGGTGCGCGGGGTGGCGCTCACGGACCTGCCCGAGCCACGGCCCTCGGCGCGGCGCCGCTTGGCCTGGGAGGTTCGCAAGCGCACCTCCATCGAGACCCGCCTGCGACCGGGGCGCGTACGTCTCGACGACCCCAGCATCTTCGAGACACCGCTCCTCTACCTCGCCGGCGATCGCGCCTTCGCGCCTCTCGGAGACGCGGAGGTCGTCGGCTTGCGGCGCTTCGTCGACTTCGGCGGCTTCGTGCTCGTGGACGACGCGACGGGAGGCGGCGGCTCGGGTTTCGACGAGAGCGTGCGACGGCGCGTGCGACGGGCCTTCCCCGAAGACCGCCTCGCGCCGCGCGCCCGCGACCACACGGTCTTTCGAAGCTTCTTTCTCCTGCAGCGGCCCGTCGGCCGGGTCCGGGGACCTGGGGAGCTCGAGGGTGTGCAGCGCGATGGGCGCGTCGGCCTCGTCTACAGCCGCCACGACCTCGGGGGCGCGTGGGCCCGCGACAACCTCGGGACGTGGCAGCACACCGTCACCCCCGGCGGCGAGCGACAACGCGAGCTCGCCATTCGCCTCGGCGTGAACCTGGTGATGTACGCGCTCTGCCTGGACTACAAGGACGACCAGGTCCACGCCCCCTTCATCATGCGGCGCCGCGCCGGGACGCCCTGATGCACGCGCGCCTCACGGCCTTCGAGCTCGGCGTCTCCTTTCCCGTGGGGGTGCTGCTGGCCCTCGGCCTCCTCGCTGCCGTCGCGTTGACCTTCCGGGAGCCGCGGGCGCTGCCCCGCGGGCGCTTCGCAATCCTCCTCATGCTTCGCATCGGCACCGCGTTGCTCACGTGGCTCGTCGCGACGCAGCCGCGCTGGCTCGAGCGGCAGGCGCGGCAGATCGAGGGGCGCCTCGCCGTCCTCGTCGATGATTCCCGGAGCCTTCGCGTCACCGATGGGCCCCGTTCCCGAGCCGAGGCAGCGCGCGCGCTCCTCACGCGCTGGAGCGCAGAGGCCGAGGACGGCGTCGCGGGGTTTCGCTTCGGCTCGGAGCTCGCGGCCGCTAGCGTCGAGACCCTCGCCCGTGATCTCGGCGCCAAGCAGGACGAGACGCGCCTCGCGGCGGCGCTCGAGGAGCTGGCCACGGGACCCGGCTCGGAGGACCTCGGCGCCATCGTGGTCGTGAGCGACGGAGCCGAGAGCGCACGGGACGCGCCGGCCTTCGCGGGCGAGGTGAAGGTGCACACCGTGGCGCTCGGAGGCGCCGCGCCCCTCGTCGACGACGCCATCGCCGAGCTCGAGGCGGACCCGGTGGCTTTTCTCCGCTCCCAGGCCGAGGTCCGCGTGGTGCTGCGCGCGCTGCGTTCGGGCGGCGGCGCCGTGGCGATTCCCGTGACCCTCTGGGAGGGCGACCGCGTGGTCCGCGAAGAGCTCGTGGACGTGCCTGCGGGGGGCGAAGCGGAGGCCATCATCCCCTTCGAGCCCCGGCGCCTCGGGCGGGCGGTCTACCGGGTGACCATCCCGGTGGCGGAGGGCGACGCGGTGCCGGCGAACAACGACCGTGCCTTTCTGGTGCGGGTCACCCGGGACAAGCTCCGCGTCCTCCTCGTCGCGGGACAGCCGAGCTGGGACGTCCGCTTCCTCCGCGCCTTCCTGGAGCGGGACCCCGGGACGGACCTCATCTCCTTCTTCATCCTGCGAACGACGAGCGATCTCACCCTCGCCGCACCGGACGAGCTCGCGCTCATCCCGTTCCCGACGGATGAGCTCTTTCGCGAGCACCTCGGCAGCTTCGACGTGGTCCTCTTTCAGAACTTCGACTACGGGCCCTACCAGATGGCCGCGTACCTGCCGCGTATCCGCGAGTACGTGGAGCGCGGCGGCGCCTTCGCGATGATCGGAGGCGAACGGTCGTTCGGGAGCGGCGGCTACGAGGGGACGCCGGTCGCAGACGTGCTCCCCGTGGAGCTGCCGCGCGTCGCCGGGCCCGCTTCGCGCCTCCGGGATGGCTGCGTTCGCCCGGCCGTCGACCCGGTGCTCGGCCGTCACCCCTTCGTCGCCCTGCGGCGGGATCCCGCCGCGAGCCGCGCGGTGTGGCGTCGCCTCGCCACACTGGCGGGGACCAATCGCGTCGCGGGGGTGCGTCAGGACATGCAGGTGCTCTTGCGACGCCCGGGCCGCAGCGCCGGCGAGCCCCTCCTCGTCGTCGGCACCTACGGCGAGGGGCGCGTGCTCGCGCTCACCACGGACACGAGCTGGCGCTGGGGAATCACCAGCGGAGGGCTCTCGGGGGACGCGAGCGCCTACGAACGCTTCTGGGATCGCGCGGTCCGGTGGCTGGCGCGGGACCCGGCACTCGAGCCGACGCGGGTCACCACGGATCGCGAGCGCTACGGGCCCGAAGGGCGGGTTCGCGTCCTCGGCGACGTGGCCGACGCGCGCCACCGGCCTCTCGCGGGGGAAGCGCTCCGGCTCCGGCTCCTCGACGGTACGGGGCGCGAGCTGGCGGCGGAGGACGTCGCGACGAGCGAGACGGGCTCGCTTCGGGCCACCTTCGTCGCGCCCGCGGAGCCCGGCGCGTACCGCGTCGTGGTGGAACGGAGTCAGGGCGACGAGGTGCTGGGCGAAGAGGGCTTCGTGGTGGAGCTCGGCGGGGACGAGCTCGCGGACCCGCGGCCGCGCCCGGATCGGCTGCGCGCGCTGGCGGAGGCGAGCGGCGGCCGCTTCGTGGCGCGCCCCGACGACGCGCCGGCTCTGGGCCGCTTCGACGCCACCCGGACGCGGGTCGAGGGCGTTCGCGAGGTCGCCCCCTTCGCCTCGCCATGGGCCGTGGGGGCGCTGATGGCCCTGCTCATCGTCGAGTGGCTCCTGCGGCGCCGCTGGGGCAGGCGCTGAGCGCGCTCGGCGTCGCCGGGGCCTCCCGGCTCAGGGCGGGCAGGTGAAGGGAGCGCCGAGCGGCACGGTGACGCTGCCGCTGAGCTGCACGGCGACGGAGTCGCTTCCCGCGGAAGTCACGCCGAGGGTGAGGTCCGGCGTGTAGGTGAAGAGCTCCCCGGCGGGCGTCGTACGTGTGGGAATGCCGCTCAGCGCGACGCTCCCGAAAGAGTCCACCGTGAGCGCGAACGCCGTGCCGGCCGCATCCAGATAGAAGACCTGGATGCCCGAGGTTCCGAAGCCCACGGGGTTGTCGCCGATCCTCAGGGTCGGGTCCTCCACGGGCACGCGGATCTGGACCGTCGGCGCGCTCGGGTCGCAGCGCGGGTCGTCGAAGACGAGAACCGAAAGCGTCGGCGCCGTCTCGCAGTCGTCGACGCTCTCGAAGAAGGCTGACGCGGTCTGGGCCGTGAAGGGCTCGTCGCCGGTCACGTTGGGTCCGCTGCCGGCTCCGAGCACGGTGCAGCCGAAGGGGAGGGCGGCGTCCAGGCCGGCGTCCGCTCCCGCGTCGTCACTGCCCATGTCCGGTCCCGTCGTGCTCCCGGTGGGCGGAATGACTCCGGAGCCTACGGCCATGAAACCGTCGTCGCCGCAGCCGAGCACGAGGCAGAAGACGAGCGTCGAGAGCACCAGCCGCATGAGCGCACGGTGCCATGGACCGAGCCCTCCGCCGATCTTTCGGCTCGGGCTCACGGGGCCATCGTGACAACTCTCACCGGCGCGGCTAAGGGAGGGTCATGCGCCCATCGGCCTGGTTCCAGAGCGTCACGGGGGAGCCGATCCGCTACCCGCTCAACGAGGTGCGCTACCGCTCCGACGACGGCGCGCTCCTGGAGGTCGTTCACGACACGGACGCCCTCCGCGCGCGTACGCCCGCGGCGTGGATGCGGCTCCTCGATGAGCGCTACGGCCGCACGCGCTGGCCCTACGGCTCGGGCGTGTGGAGCCGGCACGAGTGGGTGCAGCCCCACGTCGCGGTCGAGAACGTGGTGAGCCTCTACGAGGGCAACTCCAACCTCTTTTGGGCGGAGCGCTACGGAAAGGAGCAGCTCGGCCTCGCCGACGTGTGGGTGAAGCAGTGCGGCACCAGCCACACGGGCTCCTTCAAGGACCTCGGCATGACCGTGCTCGTCAGCTCGGTGAAGCAGATGATCGCCGAGGGGAAGCCGATCCGCGCCATGGCCTGCGCGTCGACGGGGGACACGTCGGCGGCGCTCGCGGCCTACGGTGCGGCCGCGAACATCCCGGTCATCGTGCTGCTGCCCAAGGGGAAGATCACCTCCGCGCAGCTCATCCAGCCCGTAGCGAACGGCGCCCTGGTGATGGCCCTCGACACGGACTTCGACGGCTGCATGCGCGTGGTGCAGCGGCTCACCGAGGACCCTACGCTCTACCTCGCGAACTCCATGAACTCGCTGCGCGTCGAGGGGCAGAAGACCATCAGCAGCGAGATCGTGCAGCAGTTCGACTGGGAGGTGCCGGACTGGGTGCTCGTGCCCGGCGGCAACCTCGGCAACGTCTCGGCCATCGCGAAGGGCTTCGTCGAGATGCAGGAGCTCGGACTCATCGCCCGGCTCCCGCGCCTCGTCTGCTGCCAGGCGGAGCAGGCCAATCCGCTCTACCAGGCCTTCGTGCGCGCCGAGGCCGAAGGACGTGACCTCGAGGAGCGCGACTTCACGCCCATCAGCGCGGGGGAGACGCTCGCGAGCGCCATCCGCATCGGCAACCCCGTCAGCCTCCCGAAGGCCGTCAGGGCGCTCGTGCGGTGCCGCGGCATCGTGGAGCAGGCCTCGGAGCAGGAGCTCGCCGAGGCCGCCGCCCGCGCGGACCGGACCGGTATGTTCAACTGCCCTCACACCGGCGTGGCGCTGGCGTGCCTGGAGAAGCTGGCCGGGCGGGGCGTGGTGAAGGATGGCGAGCGCGTCGTCGTCGTCTCGACGGCCCACGGCCTGAAGTTCACCGAGTTCAAGGCCGCCTATCATCGCGACGAGCTGCCCTTCCGGAGCGCGGCCGCGAACCGCCCCCTCGAGGTCGGCAGCGACCCCGACGAGGTCGTGGCGGCAATACATCGCGCCCTCGACGCGACCCACGGTTGAAATCGCCCCGACAAGGGTGGCTCACTCGGGGACCCAACCCGGAGAGCTGCCGTGACCGTGTTCAAGAGCGCCAAGCCCGACGTCGACATCCCCGACGTCTCCGTGACCGACTTCGTGCTTCGGCACGCGGCCGCGAAGGCCGAGCACGTCGCCTTCGTGGAGGGCATGAGCGGTCGGGAGGTGACCTACGGCGCCCTCGCCGCGCAGATCCGCGCCTTCGCCGGCGGCCTCCAGGCGCGCGGGGTCGGTCCCGGCGACACCTGGGCGCTGATGGCGCCGAATCTGCCCGAGTACGCGGTCGTCTTTCACGGCATCGCCTACGCCGGCGCCACGGTCACGACGCTCAACCCAACGTACGGCGCCGAGGAGATCGCCTTTCAGCTCCGCGACTCGAAGGCGAGCGCCATCGTCACCGTCGAGCTCTTCCTGGAGACGGCCAAGGCCGCCGCGGCGAAGGTCGGCATCGAGACCATCATCGTGATCGGCCCCGGCGACGCGACGCCCTTCACCGAGATCATGGGCGAGCCCCTCGTGGAGCAGGTGCCCGTCGACTTTGCGACGCACGTGGTGGTGCTTCCTTACTCGTCGGGCACCACGGGGTTCCCAAAGGGCGTGATGCTCACGCATCGGAACCTCGTCGCGAACCTCTGCCAGTCCGAGCCGCACCTGGGCATGAGGGGCGACGACGTCGTCTTCGCCGTGCTGCCCTTCTTTCACATCTACGGGATGAACGTGCTCATGAACCTCGGCCTGGCGACGGGCGTGAAGATCGTGTCGCTCCCGCGCTTCGACATGGTGCAGATGCTCGAGCTCACGCAGAGCCAGCGCATCACGAAGCTCTACCTCGTACCCCCCATCGTTCTCGCGCTGGCCAAGCACCCGGTGGTCGAGAAGTTCGACCTGGCGTCCGTGACGGACATCTTCAGCGGTGCGGCGCCGCTCGGAGGCGAGCTGGCCGAGGAGGCCGCGAAGCGCGTGGGCTGCCGCGTGGGCCAGGGCTACGGCATGACCGAGCTCTCGCCCGTGTCACATGCCATCGAGGGCGACGACTACAAGGCGGGCTCCGTGGGGACCCTGCTCTCGCGGACCGAGGCCCGCATCGTCGATCCCGAGACGGGCCAGGACGTCGCGGCGCTCGGCGAGCGCGGCGAGCTCTGGGTGCGCGGGCCGCAGGTCATGCAGGGCTACTTCGGCAACGCCGGCGCCACGGCGTCGACCATCGACGAGGAGGGGTGGCTCCACACGGGCGATGTGGCCATCGCCGACGAGGACGGGCACTTCTTCATCGTCGACCGGCTCAAGGAGCTCATCAAGTACAAGGGCTTCCAGGTGCCCCCGGCGGAGCTCGAGGCGCTGATCATCCAGATGCCCGGCGTCGCCGACGTGGCCGTGATCGGCGTCCCCGACGACGAGGCGGGCGAGCTCCCGAAGGCCTTCGTGGTGCGCGCGGCCGGCGCCGACGTCACCGAGGACGGGGTGAAGGACTTCGTGAAGGGCCACGTGTCCACCTACAAGCAGGTGCGCATCGTCGAGTTCATCGACGCGATCCCGAAGAGCGCGAGCGGCAAGATCCTCCGCCGCGAGCTCCGCGACCGCTGATCGGAGGACCAGCCGCTCAGAAAGCGCAGCCGCTGGGCTGCGGCGGCGCGTCTTCGAGGGCGGCGCCGAAGCCCTCCGGCGGCACGTAGGCGACGAAGCCCTCGCGCACGCTTCCGCGGAGCGCCCGACCCCGGTACACGCCGGGGGCGTCCACGCCGGCGGGCCGCAGATGCGCGCGGACGACCACCACGTCGTCCGGGGCGAGCGAGATTGGGCCTCCGCTCCGGGTGAAGGGCTGCTCGTCGACGTGGCTGTGGGCGAGAATGCGCCGGTAGACGAGGGTCTCGTCCGCGCGGAGGACCTCCCACCAGTCGGCGTAGCGCTCGCAGCCGCTCTCGTCGCTCTCGACCGTGACGGCCAGGGTGTAGCTACCGGGGCTGCCCGTCGCGCGGATGGCCGTCACCGCCGCCTGCGGCGCGTCGGAGTCGGAGTCGGAGTCGGCGTCGGGCGCATCCTCGCCCGCTTCGGCGGCCCTCGCGTCGCCGGGCTCGCCGCTCGGCTCTGCCGCACCGGGCGCCTCGGGCGCCGCGCAGGATCCGAGCATCACCATGAGGAGCGCGCGAAGACGCATGCAGCGTGCTTCGCAAGGGCGAGGTCCCGGCGCAAGGCGGCCCCGCGATGCAGTAGGCTCTCGTGGATGACGCTCCCGCCCGGGTTCTTGTGGGGCACCGCCACCTCGTCCCACCAGGTCGAGGGCCATACGGACAACGACTGGACCGATTGGGAGAGCCAGCCCGGCCGCATCCATGACGGCACCCGGAGCGGGGCTGCCGCGGGTTGGTGGGCCGGCCAGGCGGAGGAGGATCTCGCCCGCGCCGCGGCCCTCGGTCACAACGCCCACCGCATGAGCCTCGAGTGGAGCCGCCTCGAGCCGGCCCCGGGGCGCTACGACGACGCGGCCTTCGACCGCTACGGCGCCATCCTGAGCGCGGCGCGGCGCCTCGGTCTTCGCGTGATGGTGACCCTCAACCACTTCACGCTGCCGCGCTGGGCGTCGCGGGGTGGCGCATGGCTCGACCCGCAGCTGCCGGAGCGCTTCGCCGCGCTCGCCGCACGGGCCGGGGACGCGCTCGAGGGCCAGGTCGGCCTATGGGCGACGCTGAACGCGCCCGCGGTCCTCGCGACCATGGGCTACATGCGTACGTCGTGGCCCCCGGGCCTCGGCGATCCCATCGCGGGTTTCCGGGCGCTCGCCGCGCAGCTCGAGGCTCACGCGCTCGCCTACGCGCAGCTGAAGCGGGTGCAGGACGCGCCGGTGGGGCTCGCGCTCAGCGTCCCGCTCTTCGAGTACGCGCGGCGAGACAGCGGCGACGTCGCGGCGGCGCGGGCCCAGGACTGGGCGTTCAACGGCGCGAAGTTCAGAGCCATCCAGACCGGCTGGCTCTTGCCTCCCCTCGGTCGCCCGCGTCGCGTCCCCGGTCTGCGGGGCTCCTTCGACTTCATCGGCCTCAACTACTACGGGCGCTTCGCCGTGCGCTTCGACGCGGCAGCGCCGAAGCAGCTCTTCGGACGGCACGTGCAGCGCCCCACGGTCGCGACGGAGCATAACGACTGGGGGCAGATCTGTCCCCGCGGCCTCACGGAGCAGCTGCTCCGCCTCGGGCGTCTGGGGGCGCCGCTCTACGTGACGGAGAACGGCCTCTACGATCCCTCGGACGAGGCCCGGCCGGACTTCCTCGTGCGGCACGTTGCGGCCGTGGAGGACGCCGTGCGCAAGGGCGCCGACGTGCGCGGCTATTTCGTCTGGAGCCTCGTCGACAACTTCGAGTGGGCGGAGGGATGGGCTGCCCCCTTCGGTCTCCTGGCCCTCGATCGTGCGACGGGTGAACGGCGCGCCCGCGGGAGCGCCGAGGCCTACGCCGCCATCATCCGCGCCGGCGGCGTGGGCTCCCCGCCCACCGTTCCGACGCCCAACTGACGGCGTGCTCAGAAGCGCGCAGCGAGCCCCAGCGTGGCGCCGCCGCGCTGCGGGGCCACACCGAAGCTCTCGAGCCTGAGGCGGGCTTCGTCCCGGGCCTGGCTCGCCACGAGCTCCTGGTACCCGCGCCAGCGTCGCTCGGCGTCGCTCGGCGTCGCGAGCGTGACGATGCCGCTGATCACGCTGATGGCCGAGCCGATGATCACGAAGTAGTCGAAGGGCTGGTCGATGTTGAAGTCGTTCGGCGCGAGGTAGACCGGCAGCACGGCGGCGCCGACGGCGAGGTTGAGGCCACCGTCGACGTAGCGCGCCGCGCGGGCCCGTCGGGCGACGCGCTCGAGCGCCGCCTCGCCGAAGGCGAGCCGCGCCTCGGCGCTCTCGCGGGTGTGTTGCGGCAGAGCCTGGTAGCGGGCCCAGAGACGCTGCGCGCGCGGGCTGATGGCCAGATGCACGAGTCCCCGCCCCAGGCTCGCGCCTCCCCAGAGGAAGAGATAGCGCGCGAGGCCTCGGTCCGTGGTCTCGTCCCGCCGCGCCCAGACCCCGAAGCCCAAGCTGAGGCCTCCCGAGATGGCCGAGAGGACGCCATCCACCGTCCGTTGACGGCTCCGGTTGCCGAGGATCTCGAGGTGCGTCCCGAGGACGCGCAGCCGGGTCGCGAGCGGTTCCGGCAAGCGGAGGGACTCCGACGCGCGTGTCCTCGACCCGGGGGCCTCGTAGCGCGGCACGAGGCGGTCCGGACCGGAGGGCGGAGGCGGGATGGCCCCGCTGCGGGCGGAAGGGCGCGGCGGCGCGAGGTCGCCGCCCGCTTCCTGGGCCTCGCCGGCCATGGGCCCCGAGAGCGCGAGGGGCGCGGCCGCGAGCGCCACCCAGAGGCCCCTCTCGGGGCGGATCGCGGGGAGGGCGCACCACATACTCTCCCAGGGTAGGGCGCAACCGGCGAGCCGGCACCTCCCGGCGACGACGCGGCGCCCGCGCGGCCAGCTACTAGCGACCGGCTGCTTCCGGGAGCGCGCGCAGCGCCTGCCGAGCGCGGAGGTCCTCCGCGTTCCGCGCCAGCGCCTCTTCCAGCGCCCGCCGCGCCTCCGCTCCGCGTCCTAGCCG
>ERZ1740059.1664-NODE-1664-length-11075-cov-8.560799_pt1 | contig 11075 bp, 9 predicted proteins | sample MGYA00581744_ERZ1740059 | MGnify/ENA primary metagenome ERZ1740059 (study PRJEB43018, sample SAMN04849738) | marine metagenome | isolation source: floating plastic debris | place: Pacific Ocean | collected 2008-08-28 | study: EMG produced TPA metagenomics... | reverse complement strand
TTACTTCTTACTCCTTACTCAGCCTATACTCTAAATTTAGATGCGTTTGCCCTGTTAGGAACGCCTATTTGAAGAAGGGCAGCAAATGCTGTCGTCGGGATTGAATTGATAGTGCCAGTATTAATGTCGATCGTCAAGCCAAAATTGCCAAAATGGGGGGAGTAGTCAGTAGTGATACCAAATATTTATAAAGATGCGCCGGGGTTTAGCCCACCTCCGTGGGCTTAGTAACTGTAGCTCCACTCTTTGAGAGTGAGAGCAATTAAGCGCAGCCTCCGCCGAGAATTGGTATGAATAGATAAAATATAAAAGCGTTTTCCAATTATTAGTCGGCAAAGTTTGCAAGGCTACTTACTCGTTATAGTTACTATGTCTATTCCCCACTACCGCCATCGCTCTGCAAAATTTGTATGTAAAACTTAAAGTAAAGATCGTTTAAAAAGCACCATTAACTTGGTACTTTTTAAATAAAGTGTTAGTAAGTATATTGCAATAGGTAAATAAAGTTACCACTTTAAAAATGCTGCTTCTACTCCTTCTTCTCGTCTAATTTTTCCATCTTTTTCAAACCAAGCAATAATTTGCTGTGAGGTTAATTCCTCTACAGCAATCTTGTTTTCTCTCGCTATCTGCTGTAAAACTCTCAGTGAAGAAATTGTCAATCTTGTTAAAAATTTTTCTGGAGAAGAAAGCAAAGCAGCATCTACTTTTGCTGATTCTTCCATACTTAAAAATTGTGTAGTTGGTTGTTGTTGAAATTCCATAATTGATCTTATTTATAGTCGGTGTTGTGCATAAGAATGAGTGAATGGGAGGATGGGAAGAAAAGGAGAAATTTAAACTTATAACTCTCACCCTCCTCACTACTCACCACTCACTCCTAATTTCTTGCTTTTACTAAATAACCACAGCGGTGTTCGCCATCAATAATCCAATGGGTACGCTCTACCGTACAATCAGGTAAAATTGCCGCAAACATTTCTAATTCATGTCCGCAAACGCTAGGGAATGACTCGACAACATTAGAAATCGCACAATTATGCTCTAGAAAAATAAATTTTTCCTCTACTTCTTCTGAATCTGGAGTTTCTACCGGATGGTATTCAGCCATAAAACCTTCAGCTATTCTAAGTTCCACTAAAGTTGCTACTCTGTGTCGCAAGGAACCTTTACCTAAACGTTGCCTATATTCTGCTGCTTTACGCTCCCATTGTTTTTGTAAAATCGAACTTACTTGGTCTCGTCCTACTGTTTCTGCTAAAGTATGTAGTAGGGAAATTGCAAATTGACCGTAGCTATCCCCAACTTCTTTATGCAGCCGTTCTTTGCCTTTACCGCTTAATCTGTAAACGTGTTGCGGACGTCCCATTCCCATTTGTTCGGAAGAATAAGTTATTAACTCTTCAACCTCCAAATCTTTTAGATGACGACGAATCGCTTGAGGGCTAATTTTTAGGGCTGTGGCAAGCTGCAAAGCTGTAGCCTGTACACCTTTGAGCAGATATTTTAATATATCTTGTTTCGTTGAGGACTGGTGGCTAGTTTCCATCGTCGTCCTAAAAATATTAAAGAAATTTTAACTTTGACAACATCAATGTTGTTAATCTAGCGTAAAATGAAGATAGATTAAAACAACAAGCAGGTTGTTTTAGTCTTCATCCCTATTGTAACAGTCGCTTGACTTAGAGTCACGCATTATGGGAATTAGGTTTGACGGGTTCCCATTTAAAATTTTTTCCTCAAAAAATTCTAAATGGTTTCCCTTGACAGCCCGTCTCCCATCCTTAAAGAGAGCAATTAAAAGCGAGAGCAAGAGATTATTAACTATGAGTAGCACTGTAAAAACTTTAGTTAACCAGCCTTACAAGTACGGTTTCGTTACCGACATTGAGACAGATAGCATACCTCGTGGATTAAGCGAGGATGTGATTCGCACGATTAGCGCCAAGAAAAACGAGCCGGAATTTATGTTGGAGTTTCGTCTCAAGGCTTACCGTCAGTGGCTGAAAATGACTGAGCCGGATTGGGCTAGTATCGGCTATCCTCCTATTGATTATCAAAATATTATTTATTATTCTGCCCCTAAACAAAGTGCTAAAAAGAAAAGTTTAGATGAAGTCGATCCAACTTTGTTGGAAACCTTTGAGAAGTTAGGTATTCCTTTATCGGAGCAAAAGCGTTTGGCGAATGTTGCCGTTGATGCAATTTTTGATAGCGTTTCTGTAGCAACTACTTTTAAAGAAAAGCTGGCGGAAGAAGGAGTAATCTTTTGTTCGATTTCCGAAGCTTTGCAGGAATATCCAGAACTAATACAAAAGTACCTTGGTAGTGTGGTTCCCGTTGCCGATAACTACTTTGCAGCTTTGAATGCTGCTGTTTTCAGTGATGGTTCTTTCGTGTTTATTCCTAAGGGCGTAAAATGTCCCATGGAATTATCTACCTATTTTCGGATTAACAATGGCGATACCGGACAATTTGAGCGTACTTTAATTGTTGCCGAAGAAGATAGTTATGTTTCTTATCTCGAAGGTTGTACGGCACCAATGTACGACAGCAACCAGTTACACGCGGCAGTGGTAGAACTTGTAACCTTGGATAATGCCGAAATCAAGTATTCTACGGTACAAAATTGGTACGCCGGAGATGAAAATGGTAAAGGCGGTATTTACAACTTTGTCACCAAACGCGGTTTGTGTAAGGGTAAGAATTCTAAAATATCTTGGACTCAGGTAGAAACTGGTTCGGCAATTACCTGGAAATATCCCAGTTGTGTATTAGTTGGTGATAATTCTGTAGGTGAATTTTATTCGGTAGCGCTGACTAATAATATGCAGCAAGCCGACACCGGCACCAAAATGGTTCACGTTGGTAAAAATACTCGTTCGACAATTATTTCTAAAGGAATTTCTGCAGGTAAATCTAGTAACAGCTATCGTGGTTTGGTGAAAGTTAATCCCAAGGCTGATGGCGCAAGAAATTATTCTCAATGCGATTCCATGTTAATTGGGGATAATGCTCACGCCAATACTTTTCCTTATATTCAAGTACAGAATAATAAAGGAAAAGTAGAACATGAAGCTTCGACATCCAAGATTGGGGAAGATCAATTGTTCTTCTTTGCTCAACGCGGCATTTCCACAGAAGATGCCATCGCTATGATGATTAGCGGCTTTTGTCAAGACGTGTTTAATCAGTTACCAATGGAGTTTGCTGTGGAAGCTGATAAGTTGTTGAGTTTGAAGTTGGAAGGAAGTGTTGGATAGGAGAGATGAGGAGATAGGGAGATAGGGAGATGGGGAGAATTCAAAAGTCAAAAGTCAAAATTCATAATTCATAATTCATAACTCCTAACTCCTAACTCCGTGAGCTAAATCTAAAATCTAAAATCTAAAATCTAAAATCTAAAATCTAAAAATGATTGTTGAAAATAGCAAGGTAGTGCTGTCAGTAAAAGATTTGACGGCTAACGTTGATGGAAATCAAATTCTTAAGGGTGTAAATCTTGAGGTGCGTGCTGGCGAAATTCATGCGATTATGGGACCTAATGGTTCTGGTAAAAGTACGTTTTCTAAGGTTTTAGCTGGACATCCTGCTTATGAGGTGACTGGCGGTGAAGTGGTTTTCCAAGGGGGAAATCTCTTGGAAATGGAACCCGAGGAGCGTGCTAGAAGTGGTGTATTTCTGGCGTTTCAGTATCCTTTGGAAATCCCTGGTGTTAGTAATTTAGATTTTTTGCGGGTTGCTTACAATTCTCGTCGTAAGGCACAAGGTTTGGAAGAAATTGATACTTTTGACTTTGATGATTTAGTAGAAGAAAAGTTGGAAGTTGTGAAAATGGATTCTGCTTTTCTCAGTCGGAGTTTAAATGAAGGATTTTCTGGTGGGGAGAAAAAGCGGAATGAAATCTTGCAGATGGCTCTTTTAGAACCAGATTTAGCAATTTTGGATGAAACCGATTCTGGTTTGGATATTGACGCTTTGAAAATCGTGGCGAATGGGGTAAATCAGTTAACTAGCCCGGAAAATGCCACAATTATGATTACCCACTACCAACGGTTACTCAATTACATTGTGCCGGATTACGTCCATGTGATGGCAAAAGGACGCATTATCAAATCTGGCGGTAAGGAATTAGCCTTAGAATTGGAATCTCGCGGTTACGACTGGATTTTAGAATCAGCTGGTGTTGAGGTGGGTGTTTAATGAATATACAAGTTTCTCCCAGCCCTATTCCCAATTCTAGGGAAGCCAGTTTATCCAATGGGCTTTTAAATAAAGATGCTTATTTGAGTGGATTGGTTGATATTGTTAGCACCACCAAAAGTGAAGGATGGCTGCAAGAATTAAAAGATAATGCTGCTAATTGGGTGCGTCACTCTAAATTACCCACTAAAAATGATGAAGAATGGCGGTTTACCGATTTATCGGCATTGCGTCAATTTGATTTCAATGTAGAGACAAAAAACTTTGTATCCCCAGACTCCGCCCCTTTTACAGCAATTAGCGATACTCGCTTAGTGTTTGTAAACGGTGTATTTGTTAAAGAATTATCGGCCATCGCTAATTTACCAGAAGGAGTTGTGGTTAGCAATCTTGCTGGTTTACCTAATTTGGATGGCGAATTAGTTAAGGAATATTTAGCACAGGCTGAAGGAGCTAAGGAAGTATTCACAGCTTTGAATACAGCTGCAATTGATGATGTCGCCCTAATTTGGCTTTCTCGAAATGCAGTGGTAGAAACACCAATACATTTAGTATTTATTACTGCTGGAGATCGGATAATTACTCAACCACGTTGTTTGGTGGTAGCAAAAAAAGGCTCTGAAGTAACCTTGGTAGAAGAATTTATTAATTACGCCAGCCCAGAGAAAGAACAACAGGAAGTTTACTTAAACAATACTGTTACAGAAATCTGGGTTGAGGAAAATGCCGGTGTAAATCATACTAGAGTTGAACGCGATAGTATAGATGCTTTTCACATTGGCAAGACAGCTGTAACTCAAGCACGTAACAGTCGCTATACTTGTAATGCAATCAGCCTTGGTGGAAGGTTATCGCGACACAACTTAGAAATTTTACAAACTGGCGAACAAACTGAGACTACTCTTAACGGTTTGACAATAATTTCCGGCAATCAATTAGCGGATACTCACAGCGCCCTTGCTCTTAATTATCCTTACAGTAGTAGCAAGCAGCTGCAGAAAAATATCGTCGGAGATAAAGCCCACGGGGTATTCAACGGTAAGATATTCGTTCCTAAACCGGCTCAATTAACTGATGCATCGCAGTTAAATCGTAATTTACTGTTATCTCCCCAAGCTAGAGTAGACACCAAACCGCAATTAGAAATAACTGCAGATAATGTAAAATGCGCTCATGGTGCTACAGTTAGTCAACTGGAAGATGATGAAATTTTCTACTTACAAAGTCGGGGTATTGATGAGAATAACTCTCGTCACTTACTAATTAACGCCTTTGCAGCGGAAATAATCAATAACATACCCGTTCCTTCCTTGCGTCAAAATCTAACTCAAATAGTCAATAAATTTAGTTAGCTGTTGGTTGTTGGTTGTTGGTTGTTAGATGCACTGTTATTTATCATGTTTAACTTTTATTATAAGTTAATCACGATCGGTTTAGGAATTAGGAATTACGAATTAATCCATGACTTTCATTCAGGAAAAAACCCTTGCAAATCTAGTTCGCCAAGACTTCCCTATATTAAACCAAGAAGTCAATGGTAAACCTTTAATTTATTTAGATAATGCCGCCACATCTCAAAAACCTTTATTTGTAATTGATGCTATTCGTAACTACTACGAAGGCTATAATTCTAACGTACATCGTGGCGCACATCACCTCAGTGGTAAAGCTACAGATGCATACGAAGCAACAAGAGATAAAGTTGCTAAGTTTGTCAATGCCAAATACCGTGAAGAAATAGTTTATACCCGTAATGCAACTGAAGCGATCAACTTGGTTGCTTACAGTTGGGGAATGAATAACTTAAATCCGGGAGATGAAATTATTCTTTCGGTAATGGAACATCATAGTAATATTATTCCGTGGCAATTCGTTGCTCAAAAAACTGGTGCGGTGTTGAAATTCGTTGAATTGACACCGCAAGAAACTTTTGATTTGGAACAGTTTAAGCAATTGCTTTGCGATCGCACAAAATTGGTGTCAATTGTTCACGTTTCTAACACCTTGGGTTGTATCAATCCAGTGACAGAAATTTGTCAATTAGCTCGTGCAAAGGGAGCCAAGATATTAATTGATGCTTGCCAAAGCGTACCTCATATGCCCGTTGACGTGCAGCAAATTGACTGCGATTGGTTAGTTGCTTCCGGACATAAAATGTGTGCTCCTACCGGTATTGGTTTCTTGTATGGTAAGTTAGAAAACTTGCAATCTATGCCGCCATTTATGGGTGGTGGAGAAATGATTGCGGATGTATTTTTAGACCATTCAACCTACGCAGAATTACCGCATAAGTTTGAAGCAGGTACTCCCGCAATTGGAGAGGCGATCGCTCTTGGTGCGGCAGTGGATTATCTTAATAATATTGGTATGGATAAAATCTATGCTTATGAATCGGAATTAACTGGTTATTTATTTGAACAATTAGAAAAAATACCAGAATTAAAAATTTATGGTCCCAAACCCGATAGTAAAGGTTATGGTAGGGCTGCATTAGCTTCGTTTACAGCTGGAGAAGTTCATCCCAACGACTTATCTACCTTATTAGATAATGAAGGTGTAGCAATTCGCTCTGGGCATCACTGCACTCAACCATTACACCGAATTTTAGATGCTCCCGGCAGCGCACGAGTTAGTCTATCCTTTTATAATACCACTGAAGAAATCGATATTTTTATCAAAGCGTTAAAAGAGACTTTGGATTTCTTTAGTAGCATCATTGGTTAAATTGATGGAGGGATGCTCTCAACTGTTGGTAATACCTTTTATAATTAATAGGACTTTTGGTAAATCTTTGTAATTACTATGCTTTACTTGTGTCTTTGTGATATTTAAAGATCTGTTGTTTGTCAAAAATTGAATAAAATTATTCCCTTTGGATTACTAGCTGCATCAATAGCTTTACTTCCCATGATTTGTAATAAAAAAGTCTTGGGAAAATCTGAAGTAATAGTACAGCAAAACAATGTGGAAAATGTTTCTGCTTCTTCAAGTTTTGGTTATATTGAAACCAGAAATGGAAGAATTTCGATGAATGTCGATAAGACTTATAGCATTTATAGTAAAGATGGCAAAGTTTTGGCAGAAGACATTACTTTAGAAGAATTAGAAGCTAAAAATCCAGCATTGCACGATATTGTCAAAGATTCGATTGCTAAACCAACTTTGATGATGGATGCCGGTATCGGTATTGATAGATTGATAACTAAGTAATTCGGCGTGAAATTAGTTAAGGAAAGCGATCGCAGTTCATTGGAGGTGCGATTTTTTCATTTGATTACATAACTTAGATTTACTTGTGTCTACTTACTTCACAAAACTATACTAAACAGAAAAATTGTAGGTTGGGTTAAGGAACGAAACCCAACATTATGTTGGGTTTTACTTCGTTCAACCCAACCTACGCTATAGGGAATTTTCTACCAGGAAGGGAGTAGATTTACTTGTGTCTACTTACTTCACAAAACTATACTAAACAGTCTTAATTATTAGAATAATATTTTGTGTATAAATATCACTTTTTAAGCAATATGTCAAAAAAATATTGTCTAAGTTATGATTCTTGTAAAATTAATATGTGTTTGGCTTGCGGGGGATATGGATATCGATTTTTAATAATTTGCATTTATTTAATTCAACAATTAAATTGTAACCAGAAATAATTGTAAGAATAACTTGCTTAAAACTAAGTATTAGGATGTAAATAAAAATGCCAAAATCACAAATACCCGGAGATAATAGCAATACATCCTTGTTAGGAAAGCTCCAGTGGATTACTAAGCCCTTGGAGCTTTTGGAGGGAAAGGCACAAAAGTATGGCGATATATTTACCTTAGCCGCTAACCCTAGGGATAAACCTCAAGTTATAATTAGCAATCCCCAAGGGATTGAGAAGATTTTCACAGCTAATTTAGAACAATTAGATTCTGGCAAAGAAGCAGGGATACAACCACTTTTCGTCGGAAAAAAATCGCTGCTTGCTCTTTCTGGAAAGCGCCATAAGCGAGAAAGAAAACTATTGATGCCACCTTTTCACGGAGAGCGAATGCGAGGTTATGGAAATATAATCAGTAATCTTACAGAGCAAGTAACAAATCGATGGGAAATTGGCACACCTTTGTCAATCCGTTCTTCGATGCAAGGTATTTCCTTTCAAGTTATCTTAAAAGCTGTTTTTGGTTTAGAAGACGGTGTGCGTTACCAAGAATTAACTCGATTGCTCACACAAAGGCTAGAAGGAGCTAGATCTATTTTTAGGGCAATTTTACTGTTTTTACCCATATTACAAAAAGATTGGGGACCATGGAGTCCTTGGGGACGCTTGAGAAGAAACGAGCAGCAAATAAATCAACTTATCTATGATGAAATTGCCGAACGTCGTTTACAACCAGATCCATCTCGTAGTGATATTCTATCTTTGATGATGGCATCTCGCGATGAAGATGGCGAGCCGATGTCAGATTTGGAATTACGAGATGAATTAATTACTCTGTTAATAGCTGGGCACGAAACTACAGCATCTTCCTTGGCTTGGACATTCTACTGGATTCACCGACTACCAGAGGTACGCGAAAAACTACTACAAGAATTGGATAGTTTGGGTGAAAACCCTGAGGCAAATGACATTATAAAACTACCTTATTTAAATGCGGTTTGCCAAGAAACACTGCGTATTTACCCAGTTGTTAATTTTGCTCTACCGCGAGTAGTCAAATCGCCTTTAGAAATCATGGGATATCACTTAGAGCCTGGTACCATATTATCTGCCAGTATCTATCTAACTCATCATCGGGAAGATTTGTATCCAGAGCCAAAGCAGTTTAAACCAGAGCGTTTTCTAGAACGTCAATTTTCCCCTTACGAATATTTACCCTTTGGTGGAGGCAATCGTCGTTGTCTTGGCTATGCTTTTGCTTTGTTTGAGATGAAATTGGTTTTGGTAAATATACTATCTCGTTGGCAGTTAGAACTAGCGGATAGCAAACCTGTGAAGCCCGTACGCCGAGGTCTTTTGATGTCACCAAGTGATGTGAAAATGGTAGTTAAAGGTAAGCGTGCTCAAAATCCGCAAATTCTCCAGACAGCTTCTAGTTCAGTTTGATTTGAGCAAGCTAGTACCGCTATGGGGAAGTCAACCGTATAGCGGAAGTCAAAAGTATTATTTTCTGCAGCTTTAACGTTTTACGAATAGTTGATTTATTTCCGCCGTGCCGTACTAGTTTTTTATACAAAATATTGTGCCAAATACTCAGACAAGTAAGATGAATCTTAGGAAGCGAACCATTGGTGCTTATGCCTCTCCAGCAATACCTATTGCCGCTCTCGGTCTTCCACTTGTAGTCTATCTGCCACCATTTTATACCAAGGAAATGGGGCTAGGTCTTTCAGTAGTGGGTACAATTTTTATGATTACCCGTTTTTGGGACATTTTTACCGATCCAATTCTCGGCATTGTCAGCGACAAAATCGAAACTCGTTTAGGAAGACGGCGGCATTGGATTATTCTTTCCGTTCCCATCTTAATGTTCTGCGTTTACAAAATCTTTATACCCCAAGGAACCGTTACAGGTATGTATCTTCTCTTCTGGATGATACTGCTTTATGTGGGTTGGACTTTACTAAGTATTTCTCATATGTCTTGGGGTGCGGAACTTTCATCCGACTATAATGAACGATCGCGGGTTCAAGGTTGGCGAGAGTTTGCTTTGGTTTTCGGTATGTTAGCCGTATTGATACTTCCTACCATTATCGAGCAGACTTCAGATGGTAACAGCACGATGAAAGTTGCTGCTATGGGTTGGTTTACTATTTTGCTTCTACCAATTACTGTTGCGATCGCAGTTTGGATGGTGCCAGAGCATCCGGTACCAAAACAACCCCAGATAGGTTGGCGGCGAGCAACTTCTATTGTGTTGAAAAATAAGGTGTTGATACGGTTGCTTGCGGCAGATTTATTAAGTGGGGTTGCTCCAGGAATTACTGGTTCGATTTATATTTTTTTCGTCAGCCATGTCATGGATCTTTCCCAATGGGCAAGTCTGATGCTGTTAATATACTTTCTAGCTAGTTTTATTAGCGTTCCAGGCTGGATTCGCTTAAGCTACAGGTTTGAGAAGCACCGGACTTTTGTTATTGCTAGGGTTTATTCCTCAATTAGTCTGTTACTCATGTTTTGGATCCAACCAGGCAACTTTTGGCTCTATGCTTTTGGTAATGTAATATTTGGCTTGGGTAGCGGTGCGGGGGCGTTTCTGACGCGCTCAATGATGGCCGATATTGTGGATCGAGATAACCTTGAATCCGGTACGCAACGCACGGGGCTTTATTATTCTCTGATGACAATGACTAATAAAATCGGTTATGCCCTGGCGGTTGGCATTACTTACCCGATGTTAGATTGGATCGGTTTTGATCCTAATGGTACGAACACAATCGAGACAATTGCATCTCTAAAAAACATATTTATTTTTGTCCCGATTCCAATTATGCTTTTAGCAGCATTAATTGTATGGAATTTTCCCCTGGATAGTAAACGGCAACAACATTTACGTAAGTTGATTGAAGAGCGGGATTCTCAAGCAATTGTAGAGAATAAAAAAATCGAAACCTTATAAATGGTAATAAAAAGCTGAAGCGACTTATACTATCTTGATTTTCACAATACACAAAACAATTGGAATCAAGTTTTTCAACGAAAATGGACATGAATAATACATTTGTCAAAAATTTTTTGGGTTCAAAAAAACTAGCATCTGATGTAGCACAACGTGTTCAAAAATCCGTACCTGCTTATAAACAATTTTTGTAAAAACAAGGGATAAATATCGGAGATGAATTTGAAAATTTACCCCAGTCAGATAAAGAAACTTATGCCC